>Ga0335080_10005117_pt1 | contig 13455 bp, 11 predicted proteins | sample Lox_Sample_34_FD_206720 | JGI IMG/M metagenome (GOLD analysis project Ga0335080, IMG submission 206720) | Soil microbial communities from Loxahatchee National Wildlife Refuge, Florida, United States - Lox_Sample_3.4 | ecosystem: Environmental > Terrestrial > Soil > Wetlands | place: USA... | reverse complement strand
CCGCCGGCGAGGACAGGTCAGAGATCCACCAGCGAATCGCCGACTGCGCCGCCAGGTCGCCTGCCAGGGAGCGCACCATGTCGTCCTCCAGGTAGGTGAGGAACCCCTCGGTGATCACGAGCGCCCTGGCCGAGCCGTACGTCGCCGCCGAGAGAAAAGAGGCGCGCGCCGTCGCCGAGGTCAAGTCGACCCGTTCCCGCCGCAGCGTGCACCGCGGCTTCTCGGAAGCGAGGATCCGTTCCTTCGCGTCGATCACCGATGGCAGGTCAGCCTCGATCCAGGAGAGCTCGGCCGGCAGGGCGAGACGATAGGGCCGAGCGTCGAACCCGGCGGCGAGGTTCAGGACGCGGTCGCAGCCTTCCGCGATCGAAGCCAGGACGAGGTCGTCGACCAGCCTGGTGCGAATGACCCATGGCCATCCGCTGCGGGTCTCGGGGGGCGCCACCGCGGCGATGGCGCGGCCTCGTTCATCCGCGAGCCGGTCGGCGTACGGGTCCCTGAAGAGCGCGTCCGGCCGGGCCGTCTCATTGGCTCGGTACACCGCGACCCAGCGTGCCGTGTCGGTGATGTCGGTGATCACCGGCCCGCTCATCGCCCGGCTCCGCGCGTCGCCACGTGCTCTCGGAGGGACGTGATCAGGCTCCCCCACCACATCCCGATCCTCCCGATGAAGTCCGGCAGGGTCGCGCCATGCCGGACGGGATGGTCCTCCGGAAGGGCGCTCCATCCGCGGTGCTCGACCGAAACCAGCGTGCCGTTGCCGCGCGAGGCGAAGCGCACCTCCACCTCGGTCTTCTCGTCGGGCTCGAAGTTGATCCCGCGCCACTCGAAGACGAGCCGACCCGGCGGCTCCCACGCGGTGATGCGGCCGATCTCGAACGTGCGAGGCTCCCCCTGCACCTCGAACGTCTCGAAGAGCCTCCCGCCCGGCCCGGGCTCGAATTGCAGCCGTCCGGGACGCTTGCCGGCAACTCGATAGGCGCGCCCCTCCTTCCACCAGAGGTCGATCTCGTTGGTGAAGACGTCGAACGCATCCTTCGGCGCGATGCCGACGAACACCGAGGCCCTGGCGGCATCGCCCGTCCTCATCATCGCCGCCCTCCGCGGGTCCGCTCCGCGTGCTCCTTGAACGCCGCGAGCTCCCTGCTCCAGAAGGCCTCGGTGTCGTCCAGCCAGCGACGTAGTGCCTTGAAGGCCCGGCGCTCGAGCCGATAGAGCCGCACCCGCGCATCCTCGCCCTGGTGGTCCTCCTGGACGAGCCCAGCCCTCCGGAGGATCCGCAGGTGCCGGCTCATCGCGGGCGCGCTCATCGTGAAGCGGGAGGCGAGCTCCCCGGCACGCCGCGGCCCGTGACGGAGCCGTTCGATGACTCCGCGTCGGGTCGGATCCGCCAGCGCGGACAGGACCCGGTCGAGGTCGTTCACCTGGCCCCCGGGTCGCGGAGGCGCTGGCTGAACCACCAGTGGTGCCCTTCGGGATCGACGGCCTCGTAGCTGCGGTCGCTCCAGTAGTCCTCGCCGTAGTCGGTAGTCTTGGGCTCGGTGACGACCTGGGCCCCTTCGGCCCGGGCACGCTCGCAGTGTGCCTCGACGTCGTCGACGTAGATGTGCAGGCTCTGCGTGTTGGCGCCCTCGAGCGAGCGCGGGGACTTGCCCCACGGCCGGCGGCCGAGAGCCGCGTCGGCGACCATCACCAGCGCCTCCCCGAAGCGGAGCTCCGAATGCACGATGTGCCCGTCGTCAGCATCGACCTTGAGCTGCAGCTCGAAGCCGAACGCGCGACCGAGCCAGTCGATCGCCTTCGCGGCTTCCTCATAGAAGATCGCGGTAGAGAGACGGGGCCAGCCGGGCGGAGTGGGTTTCATCTGGGCTCCTTCGAATGTCCAGTATTGGATCTGTTAATAGTTAGGCAGTTCATTAACTAAATGTCAAGCCCCAGCACGGAGTTCGGCCCGAGCGCGGGGCATGCCCGACCGGCCGTCACCAGTCTTCACGACGCGGGCCCGTCAGAGGCCGAGCACGGTCCGGATCGTCCTCACCACACCGTTCGCGTTGTTCGTCGGCGCGACGAAGCTCGCCCGCTCCTTGAGCAGGGGGTGCGCGTTCGCCATCGCGAACGAGTAGGTGGCGGCGTCCATCATCTCGAGGTCGTTCAGGAAGTCGCCGAAGACCATCGTCTGGTCGGGCGTCACCCCGAGCGCCTCCTGCACCGTCCGGACCGCGCGGCCCTTGTTCGCGGTGAGGCTCATCACGTCGACCCAGTGGGCCCCGGACACCACGACCTTGTGGGTCGCGCCGAAGTCGGTGAGCCGGGGCGCCGAGTTGCGCTCGGCCGACGTGAAGTCGTAGACGGTGACCTTCAGCACGTCGTCGCCTTCGACCTCCAGCAGGTCGGGGACGATCCGGAGCCTCGCGTAGTAGTGCGCGATCTGGTCGGCGAACGCCGGGTCGCTGCGCTCGATGTAGGCGGAGCCCTTGCCGCACAGCACCGCCCCCGCATCGGGGATCGTCCGGACGCGGTCGACGAGGCGGCGCGCGTCGTCGAGGGCGAGGCCGTCCGAGGAGACCTCGCGGCCGCGGGCGACGACGTAGGTGCCGTTCTCGGCGATGAACACGAGATCGTCGCCCGCGTCCTCGAACTGCCGGACGAGGTTGTAGTACTGCCGGCCGCTGGCCGGGCAGAAGGTGATGCCCCGCGCGTGCAGCTCGTCGATGAGCGGCCAGAGCTCGTCGTGGATCTGCTTCGCGTCGTCGACGAGCGTGCCGTCCATGTCGGTGGCGATGAGCCGGATGTCCGGACGGGGACGCATCCGGCCGAGCTCGGCGAGGTCGTGGGGAGACGAGGCCGGCGTTTCCAGGGCCCTTGATCCTAGCCGTCGAGCGCGTCCCGCACCCGCCGGCTGAGCACGTCCGCGGTGAAGGGCTTGGGGAGGAAGTGCGCGGCGTCGTCGGTCACCCCGCGGCGGGCCAGCTCGTCCCCCGCGTAGCCCGACATGAAGAGGACGCGCGCCTGCGGGCGCATCGCGACGAAGCGTTCGGCCAGGGCGGGGCCGGCGAGCCCGGGCATGACGACGTCGGTCACCAGGAGGTGGATCGGGCCCTCGTGAGTCCGGGCGAGACCGAGCGCCTCCTCGCCGCTTCCTGCCTCGAGCGCCCGGTAGCCGTGGGCGGCGAGCATCTCGCAAGCGAGGGACCGGATCACGGACTCGTCCTCTACGACGAGGACCGTCTCGCCGCCCCTCGGCGCGGGCGCCGTGGCCGCCCCCGGCTCGCGAGCCGCGCCCCGGCCGTCGGCGCGGGGCAGCACGATGCGGAACGACGCGCCGCGCCCCGGCTCGCTCTGGACGTCGATCCGGCCCCCGCTCTGCTGCACGATGCCGTAGACCATGGACAAGCCGAGCCCCGAGCCGCCGCTCGCCCCCTTGGTCGTGAAGAAGGGCTCGAAGGCCTGGCTGCGGGTGCTCTCGTCCATGCCGTGCCCGGTGTCGCGCACGGTCAGCGCGACCGCCGCCTCCCGGGGATCCTCGACGTCCTCGGTCTCGAGGGAGAGCGTGCCGCCGGCCGGCATGGCGTCCCGGGCGTTGAGGGCCAGGTTCACGAGCACCTGGTCGATCTGCGCGGGGTCGACCCTCACCTGCCCGCGGGCCGAGAGGAGCCGGGTCACCACCATGACGTCCTCGCCCAGGAGGGGCCGCAGCATGCGCGCGGTGTCGGAGACGAGGGTGTTCAGGTCCACCACCTGCGGCTCCATCACCTGCTTGCGGCTGAACGCGAGGAGCTGGCGGACGAGGCGCGCCGCCCGCTCGGACGCCCCCATCACGTGCTGGACCTTCTTGAGCCGGGGATCGTCGACCTCCAGGCTCCGGCGCAGCAGCTCGCCGTGGCCCATGATGACCATGAGCAGGTTGTTGAAGTCGTGGGCGATGCCCCCGGCCAGGCGGCCCACCGCCTCCATCTTCTGCGACTGGCGGAGCTGCTCCTCGAGCCGCCGGCGCTCCTCCTCCGCCCGGCGCCTTTCGGTCACGTCCAGGAACATCACCGCCATCATCCCGGGCGCGGCCCGGAACGCGTGCACCTCGTAGAGGCCGCCGATGCGCTCGTCGCGGTACGCGACCTCGCTCGTCCAGGAGCCGCCCTCGGCACAGATGCGGCGGTAGGCCCGAGGTACGTCGGTGCCGACCAGGCCCGGGAACGCCTCCTCGAGCGTCTTCCCGACGAGAGGGCCCGCCGGGAGACCGAGGATGCGGTCTGCGGCCGCATTCGAGCCGGTCAGGACGAGACGGTCCGGGGACTCGAGCCGGTAGAGGTGGATGCCCATGGGGGACGAGTCGACGACCGAGCGGAAGCGTCCCTCCGATTCGCGCGACCGCTCCTCGGCGGCCCGGCGCTCCTGGACCTCCGCGCGCAGCGCCAGGATCGCCCTCCTCAGCTCCGCGGTCGCGTAGAGCGCCATGCCGACGACGCTCACGAGGCTGGCCAGCAGGACGCTGAGGGTCATCCAGGGGCCCGGCGTCTCGGCGCGGGGGAGCCAGCCGCGCGCGTCGGCGACCGCGAGGAGCACGCAGGCGAGAGCGATGGCCGCGCTCGCGGTCGTGCCTCCCCGGACCCCGAACAGCAGCGCGGCGGCGAGGGCCACCACCGCGTAGGCGCTCGCCGCGGGCGTGCGCCACGCCCCGAAGAGCCAGAGCGACGCGCTCACGAAGAGCCAGATGCCGGCGAGGTAGGCCACCGCGGCGAGCCGCGTCTCGCCGCGCCGGTTCAGGAAGACGAAACCGACGAGCGTGGCGAGGAGGAGCCCGGTCAAGGTCCGCGCCCGCACGTCCATCATCCCCCACGTCAGCAGCAGGAAGGCGGCGGTCACGCACACGCTGATCGCGAGGAAGACGGCGAGGAGCTGGCCCAGGCGGGCTTCCTCGGCATCTCTTCCGCCGGGCGCGAGGGTCAGGAGCCGGCGCGCCCGCGCAGCGAGAGCCTTCACGAGGTCGGCCGAGCCGCGGCCGCGTCTGCCATGGGGAGGATTCTACGCCGGCGAGGTCGGACGCTTGTGGAAAAGCTGTGGACGCGGTGTGAGTCCGCTGTGCAGCAGGCGTGCGCACGCCGTGGAAACCCTGTGCACGGGCTGTGGGCGGCCTGTGCAGCGGGAGCGGATCGGCTGTGGAGGGGCTGCGGAGTCGCCGCTACTTTGTGATCGTGATCTGGAGCGGCCGGGTCTGGCCGCCCGCCGGGTCTTCGAGGGTGACGTTGTAAGGCCCCGGCGAAGCGCTCTCGTCGAGCTCGAGCAGGACGCTGACGAGGCTCGCGTTCACCCACTTCTGCCGCGCCACGGTGATGCCGCGCAGCGATCCGCGCACGGGCAGGATGACGACCCGAAGATCCGACCGGAACCCGCTGCCCCGCAGGTCGAGGAGGGCCTTGCCCGGCCGGCGCACCGAGAGCGGCGAGACCGCGGAGAGCTGCACCGGCTCGGGCGGCGCCGAAGGCTGCGCTGGCGTCGCCACGGCGGGGGGGGGCGTCGGGGTGGGTGTCGGCTGCGGCGTCGGAGTCGGGTTGGCGACTGGCGCGGGCGTCGAAACCGGCGTGGCGACGGGCGCCGGCGTGGCCGTGGCCACCGCCTTCGGCGTGGGGGTCGGAGCGGCCGAGGCCGCAGCCGGAGTGGGCGCGGGCCCGGCCGCCGGGAGTCCCGGCGCCGCGTCGGCTCGCGCGGGCGGCGTCGCGGTGGGCGGCGGCGTGGCGACGGGCGCGGGCGCCGCCGTGGCGGCCGGCCTTCGCACCGGCCGGGCGGGTGACGCTCCTCCCCCGACGTCGCGCTGGATCCACCAGTAGCTGAAGGCCGCGGCCGCCAGCAGGAAGGCCGCCGCGCCGAGCAGCGGCAGGTGGCTCCGGGACTCCCGCCTGGGGGGAGTGCGGGCGACGCCCCGGGAAGCCGGGCGAGAAGGTCCGCGTGACGGCTGCGGCGCCCGTTCCGGCGGCTCCACCTCGCGGCGGAGGACCTTCTGCTGAGCCGCGGCGAGCTGGGCGAGGTAGGTGAGGTCCTTGGGGCGCCACTGCGGAGATCGTTCGAGGCACGCCATGACCGCGCTCGCCAGCTCCTGCGGCAGGTCGGGAGCGGCGTCCGTCAAGGGCGCCGGCGGATCGGGGCAGGGCCGGCCGACGAGCGTCTCCCAGGCGATGAGGCCCGCCGAGTAGACGTCGGCTTCCTGCGAGGGTGGTCCTCCCTCCCTGCGCTCCGGGGGCAGGTAGGCCGGCTCCGGCACGCCGCCCGCGGCGCCCGAGAGGTCGCAGCGCATGTCGCGGTCGTTGCCGACGTCGATGGACGCGGGCTCGAGGGCGGTGAGCGCCTCGCCCCGGTCGTGCACTGCGTTGAGGGCCTGGCTGAGCCTCTCCACGAGGCGCAGCCGCTCGGCGAGGGGTCGGTCCTGTCGGAGCCAAGCGTCGAGCTTCATGCCGCGACAGGAGGCTAGCCGCGACGGCCGGTCAGGTCAAGCTCGGGGTGGAACGATTGGATCCTTTGATCCGGCTCCGGGCACCGGAAACCGTCCGAGCAGGGAAGCGTAGAGCGCCACGCGGACCCCGTCGGGGATCCGCGTCCCTTGAATCACGTCCCACACCCCGCTCGTGAGACCGAAGGCGATGTCCTGCCCGCGCCGACTGTGGTGGTACAGGTGGTGCCTCTTGATGTAGCGGAAGTAGGGGTTGTCGAAGTGATAGAAGTGGACCGAGTGATGGACCCACTCCTCGACGACGTAGGCTAGGACGAGCCCCGAGAGGAAGGCGAGCAGCGTCTGCGGGGGCAGGAGCAGGGCGACGAGGAGGGCCGGCACCAGAAAGGGCGCGGTGTCCTCGAACGTCCCGTTGATGTGCTCGCCGTCCCACGGGCGCTTGTGGTGCTCGACGTGGAGGTGGTCGAAGAGCCGGTGCAGCCAGTGCCGGAGCCCCGGCCCGTCCGGGAACACCCCGTGGAGGATGTACCGGTGCACCATGTACTCGACCCACGTCCAGACGGCGATCCCGAGCAGCCAGGAGGCGGCCGAAGGCCACGGCCGCTGGCGCACCGCGTAGGCGAGGCCGAAGGTCGTGGCCAGCGTGTAGACGACGGTGACCGGGTAGAGACGTCGTCGGCCCTTGCGGGCCTCGTCGGCCCAGCGGATGGGGGCGCGCGCGACGACCGTGCTCAAGGCAGTCCTCTCACCGGATCGTCAGGCGGGCGACGATCGGGCTCACCGAGGATGCTCCACCGTCGTCCGCTCATTCGGGCGATCGGCGCTACTGTCCGAGGGGCGGGAAGCCCTTCTTACGGGCCTCCTTGTCCACCACGGGGACGAAGTCGTTGATCCGGGGTAGCTTCTTGCCGTTGATGTAGAGCGTGGGCGTGGCGTTCACTTCGAGACGATTGCCCTCGGCGATCTGCGCCGCGAGGTCCGCCTTCGTCTTCGGGTCGTTGAGGCAACCCTCGACGGCCGCCGCGTTGAGGCCGGCCTCGCCGGCGAGACGCACGACATCGGCCGGCTGCGGGTTCGTGACCTCGTTCTGGAACACGCGGTCGTGGTAGGCCTCGAACTTCCCCTGGTAGTTGGCGCAGATCGCGCCCATCGCGAGGTTGCAGGAGCCGGGGTGCGTGGCTCGCGGCAGCTTCGGATTGCAGACGTTGTCGAGGGGGAAGTTCTTGAAGTAGACGACCACGCGGCCCCCCGCCTGGGGCACGAACTGCGTCAGGGCTCCGGCGAGGTTGCGGCAGAAGGGGCACATGAAGTCCGAGAACTCGACGACCCTGACGGGGGCGGTCGCTTGTCCCCTCGCCGGCGTGTTGGAGAGGTCGATCGAGACGGGGGCAGTGGTGTCGAACTCGCGTTGGGCCTTCTCCGAGAAGTAGCCCTCGAGCTTCCGGGGGTCGTCGATGGTCGCCTGGAGCTTCTCGGCCCTCTCGCGCCAGTACTTCGCGTCCCCGCCTCCTGCGGGCCCGGCGGGTGCCGCGCCCGCGGGCGCAGCGGAGGCGCCGGAAACGAGGGTCGACGCGGGAGGAGCCGGCCCGGGTGAGGGCTCCTTCGCCGGCGCCGGCGGCGTGACCGGGGCCGGCACGCCGAGGAGCGTGGCCTGCCGCCGGGCGGCGCGGGACACGAGGGCCACGTCGGCGGCGAGGACCGCGCCGACCGCGGCGACGCCCCCGAGCACGAGGCCCGCGATCGCGACCCGGCCCTCCGGGCTCCGGGCCGCGAGGCCCAGCGAGGGGGCAGCCCGCCAGGCCGGGAGCAGGGCGAGGAGGGCGGCCCCGCTCAGCAGGTAGGTGAGGATGCAGAGCCGGCAGTAGGCGTGGATCGCGAAGGCCTGGACGCCGAGGAGCCCGAGGTCGACGAGGAGACCGAGGGCGAGGGCAAGGACGCCGACCCCGGCGAGCGTCTCGCGCAGCTCGGGCGGCGAGACGAGGCCGAGTCCGAGGAGGAGGCACAGCGAGAGATAGAAGCCGAGGCCGTAGGCGGCCACGGGCAGGCCGGCGAAGGACGACCACGCGCTGCGCGCGACGTCCTCGCACCCGCTCGTCCGCCCGTCGCCGCAGGCCTGGTTGACCGCCGACACCGCCCGCGGCTCGCCGTGGTGCTGGGCCAGGAGCCAGCCCGACACGGCGGCCCCCGCGAGGCAGAGGCACAGTGCGGCGACGACCCGGAACCCTGCGGTGGATCTCACGTAGGACCTCCTGACGCGAATCTAGCCGACGCCCCGAGCGCGCGCAAACGCGGCCCGCCCGTCCGTCGCGCAGGGCCCCGCCTCCGGCGCGGCAGCATAGAATGCGGGAATCGATGTCGGCGCGGCCTCGGACCCTGCGGCTCGGCTCCGGCGGAGCCGCAGCGCGCGGCTGCGGCAAGAAGGCGGAGCTCCTCGACCGCGCGGCGCGTGCGGGCCTGCCCGTGCCGGCGGGCGTGATCGTGACCCACGAGGCCTGGGTCGACTCGATGGAGCGCCGCCTCACCCGGCTGGAAGGCCACGGCGGCCGGATGTCGGTGGCCGTTCCCGACCCGCCGGCTCTCGTGCGCTTCCTCGACCTGGAGGAGAGCACGGGCCGTCTCGCCGTCCGGTCCGCGTTCTCGAGCGAGGACGGGTCGGCGGAGAGCCTGGCCGGCTGGTTCGCGTCCGGCCTGTTCGTCGACGGGAGGACGCCGTTCGCCCTGGCCGCGGCGCTCGCCGGCGTCTGGGCCTCGGCGTTCCGGAGGCCGGGGCGCTTCCGGCACGACGTGATCGTGCAGGCGATGGTGGAGTCCCGGCGGGCGGGCGTCGCCTTCACGGAGCCCGGCTTCGAGGACGACCTGGTGAACGCCGCGTTCGGGACGGCGGACGGCCTCCTCTCGGGTCGGGCGTCCGGCGACACGTTCACGGTGCCCCGGCTGTGCGCGGCCGAACGGGCGAGCGAGGAGAACCCCGTCCTCGGCCGTCTGCAGCTCCTGCTGCGGGACGTGCGGGCCGCGCTCGGCGAGGACGACTGGGACGTGGAGTGGGCGGACGACGGCCGGCGATGCTGGCTCGTCCAGGTGAGGCCGGTCACCCGCCCGACGCGCCGCAACGACGCCTTCACCGCCGCCACCCACCGCGAGATCCTGCCCGACCCGCCGTCGCGCTTCATGACGAGCGTCGTGGCGGCGAGCGCCGGCCGGCTCTTCGGATCCTTCCGCCGGTTCGACGCCGGCCTTACGACCCGCCGCCCGCTCGTCGAGGTCTTCCGCGGCCGGCCGTTCCTCAACCTCTCGCTGCTCGCCGACGTGCTGCGGCGCTGGGGCCTTCCCACGAGGCTCCTCACCGACTCGATCGGCGGGCGGACCGACCGGGACTTCGGCCTGCGGCCGCTCCGGCTCGCGCGGCGGCTCCCGGTGCTCGGGCGGCTCGGCCTCGCCCAGCTCGCCGCGGCGGGATCCGCCCGACGGCTCGAGGCGGCCATCCGCGGGCGCACCGCCTTCGCGCCGTCACGCCTCTCCGAGGCCGTGGCCGCGTTCCAGTGGCTCTACTCCGCGCTGGCCACGGAGATGGTGGTTCTCACGGCGGCCATGGCCGCACCGCTCGCGCTCCTCCGGCGGGCCGGCGTGCTCGACGAGGTCGGGGCGGGCTGGAGGTCGGAGATGCTCGACGATCTCGCCGCCCTGCAGCGCCTCGCCGCGGGAAGAGAGAGCGTGCGCGCCGCGCTCGAGCGGGGGGAGGTGCCGGAGGACCCCGCGTTCCGCCACGGGCTCGAGGAGTGGCTCGCGAAGCACGGCCACCGGGGCGTCTACGAGAGCGACCCCGCGCGGCCGCGCTACCGTGAGGACCCGACGCCCCTCCTCCGCAGCCTGGCCTCGGGCTCCCTGTCCCACCCTCCGCGTCCCCCCCGGTCGGTGCGCGCGATCCTGCTCGCGCCGCTCGCCTGGCAGGCCGGACGGGCCCTTCGTGCGCGGGAGCGCCTGCGCTCGACGGCGATGGTCGGCTTCGAGCGGCTCCGCCGGGCCATGCTCGAGCACGCCGGGCTCCTCGTCGGGGCGGGCGTGCTGCCGGCGGCGGAGGCGGTCTGGTCGCTGGAGGTGAGCGAGGCCCTTCGCATCGACGCCGGCTTCCGGCCCGATGCGACGTTCTGGCGGCTCCGGAGGGAGGAGGAGGCCTCGCTCCGCGAATACGACCTCCCGGACCTCTTCCACAGGTTCGACGACCTCGAGGCTCACCGTCGCAGGCCGGAGGGCCAGATGGCGCCCGTGCGCCTGCGCGGGATCCCTCTCACGGCGGGCGTGCTCGAAGGCCGGGCCTGGGTCCTCGCCGGCCCCTCGGTGGACCGTCCCCCCGGCCTCCGGCGCGAGGGCACGATCCTGGTCGCGCGCGCCGCGGACGCGGGCTGGATCCCCACCTTCGCGCTCGTGGCCGGAGTCGTGGTGGAGACGGGCGGCGACCTCTCCCACGGCTCGATCGTGCTGAGGGAGATGGGGCTGCCCGCGGTGACGAACGTGGCCGGGGCGACGCGGGCTTTCAAGACCGGCGACGGGGTGCGGCTGCGGGCCGACGAGGGCACCGTCGAGAGGCTCGGGGGATGAGGGGGCTCGCGGCGTGGATCCCGGCCGGGGTCGTGCTCGCCGGCGCGTCCGCCGGGACGGCGTCCGCCGAGACGGTGCGCGTCCTCGCCGCCTCGTCGCTCACCGAGGCCTTCCGCGAGATCGCCGCCGGCTTCGAGGCCGAGAACCCGGGGATCACGGTCGAGGTGAGCTTCGGGGGGAGCCAGGCCCTGCGCACGCAAATCGAGCAGGGCGCCCCCGCCGACGTGTTCGCCTCCGCCGACCGGGAGCATGCCGAGGCTCTCGTCCGCGCCGGCCTCCTCGCACCCACGCGGGTCTTCGCCCGCAACGTCCTGGTCGCGGTCGTGCCCGCCGGGGGGGCGAAGGTGGCGTCGCTCGCCGATCTGGCTCGCCCGGGGATGCGGGTCGTCCTCGCCGGGCCGGCCGTCCCCGCCGGCCGCTACGCAGCGGAGGCGCTGCGGCGCCTGGGGACGGAGGGCGGGCTCGGGCCGGCGTTCGGCGCCGCCGTACGGGCGAACGTCGTCAGCGAGGAGACGAACGTCCGGGCCGTGCTGTCCAAGGTCGTGCTCGGAGAGGCGGACGCCGGGTTCGTCTATGCGACCGACGCCGCCACGAGCGGTGACCGAGTGCGGACCCTCGAGCTGCCCGTGAGCGTGGTCGCGGAGTACCCGATCGGCGTCGTCGCGGAGACCCGCGTTCCGGCGGCTGCGGCGGCGTTCGTGGACCGGGTGCTCGGCGAGCGCGGGCAGGCGATACTGCGACGGCATGGCTTCCGCTGAGCGCCCGCCGGTCGCCCTCGGCCTCGCTTCCTCCCTCCTTCTCCTCTACATCGCCCTCCCGCTCGCCGCGCTCGTCTTCGCCTTTCCCCCGGCCGAGCTCGCCGCCCGGCTCGCCTCTCCGATGGCGCTCCAGGCCCTCTGGCTCAGCGTGCGGACGACCCTCGTCGCGACGGCGCTCGCGGCCGTCCTCGGCACGCCGCTCGCGTACCTCCTGGCCCGCTACTCCTTCCGGGGCCGCGACGTCCTCGACACGGTCGTCGACCTGCCCATCACGATCCCGCCCGTGGTGGCGGGGGTCGCCCTCCTCCTCGCCTTCGGCCGGCGGGGCCTCCTCGGCCGCCACCTCGAGGTGCTCGGCGTGAGCGTCGCCTTCACGACCGTGGCCGTCGTCATGGCTCAGCTCCTGATCGCGAGCCCGTTCTTCGTGAAGGCGGCCCGGGCGGGGTTCGAGACCGTCGACACGCGGCTCGAGGCGGCGGCACGCACGCTCGGAGCCTCCCCCTGGCGGGTCTTCTGGACCGTGACCGTGCCGCTCGCCCGGCCGGCGCTCGTCTCCGGCCTCGTGCTCGCCTGGGCGCGGGCCCTCTCCGAGTTCGGCGCGACCATGATGTTCGCCGGGAACTTCCCCGGTCGGACCCAGACCCTCACCCTCGCGGTGATGACCGCCCTCGAGAGCGACCTCCAGACCGCGGTGGCGGTGTCCGCCGTTTCGCTCGGCCTCGCTCTCTCGGCCCTCGTGGCGGCCAAGGCTCTGGCCGCGCGGTGGAGCGTGCCTCGTGCCTGAAGGTGCCCTCGCCTTCGACGCCGCGTGTGTCCGTGGCGAGTTCCGGTTCGAGGCCGCCTTCGCCGTCCCGCCCGGGGAGACGCTCGCCCTCGTGGGACCGAACGGGGCGGGCAAGACGACCGCGCTCGGGCTCGTGGCCGGCCTCCTGCGCCCCGACCGCGGGCGGATCGCCTGCGGCGGGGAGGTCTTCTGCGACACGGCGAGCCGCGTCTTCCGCCCGCCCGAGGACCGCCGGGTGGGCCTCGTGTTCCAGGACTTCGCGCTCTTCCCCCACCTCGCCGTCGGTGAGAACGTCGCCTACGGGGCCCGGGCCCGGGGCCGCGCCCGCGCGGACGCCGACCGGGCCGCGGCGCGCTGGCTGGAGCGGCTCGGCCTCGACGGCCTGCGCCGGCGTCGGATCGCCGAGATCTCGGGCGGCGAGCGCCAGCGCGTGGCCCTCGCCCGCGCCCTCGCGTCCGAGCCGAGAGTGCTGCTGCTCGATGAGCCCTTCGCCGCCCTCGACGTCACGACCCGTGGCGCGGTGCGCTCGGAGCTCGGGGCCATCCTCGCGGCGAGCGGCCTGCCGACCGTCCTCGTGTCGCACGACCCCGTCGACGCGTTCGCCCTCGGCGATCGCGTCGCGGTCCTGGAAGAAGGGAAGTTGACCCAGGTCGGCACCCACGAGGAGCTGCTCGCGCGCCCGCGCGGCGGCTTCGTGGCCGACCTGGCCGGCCTCAACCTCTACCGCGTGGAGCTCGAGCCCGGACACGGTCTCCGCGAAGCTCGGGTGGCGGGCGTCGTCTTCCACGTGCTCGCGGATGATCGCGCCGGTCCCTCGTTCCTCGCCTTCGCCCCGTCCGAGGTCGCCCTGGGGAAGGAACGCTTCCCCGGCTCCCCCC
>Ga0335080_10005116_pt1 | contig 13457 bp, 16 predicted proteins | sample Lox_Sample_34_FD_206720 | JGI IMG/M metagenome (GOLD analysis project Ga0335080, IMG submission 206720) | Soil microbial communities from Loxahatchee National Wildlife Refuge, Florida, United States - Lox_Sample_3.4 | ecosystem: Environmental > Terrestrial > Soil > Wetlands | place: USA... | reverse complement strand
CCACCAGAACGTCTATGCGGCACTCGATCTCGGGTCCTCGAGCTCCACCCTTTATGTGGCGAGCGCGGCCGGCGCGTCGGTAGCACGCGTGCTTCAGAAGATCGACGCGGTTGACCCATCGGTGCGGGTGGTCGACACCCATCCGCTGGCGCCAGACGATCCGAACGGCCTCGACATCTTCTACCTGATGCTCGTGGCGACGATCGCTGGCATGGTCACCGTGTTCCAGGTCCGTGGCCAAGCACCGGGGCTGGAGCTCCGCCACCACATCTCGTTCGTGATCGGCCTGGCGTTGCTCGCCTCGACCGTGCTAACGCTGGTCGACGGTCCGTTGCTGCACCGACCAGCGGCGCTGTATCCGGAAGAGTGGGGAATCGTGGCCGTGCATGTCCTTGCCGTGGCGTCGTTTGCCTCCCTGATGGCGGTGGTCCTCGGGCCCTGGGCGATCGTGCCGTCCTGGTCGTTCTTCGTGATCCTCGGGAACGCATCGTCAGGCGGGGCCGTGGCGCCCCCGCTGTTGCCCCAACCGTTCGCCTTTCTTTCCCAATGGCTGCCGTCGGGTGCCACGGTGAACGCCCTGCGAGACGCCATCTATTTCCAGCACTACCAACTGGCGCGTCCGCTCGTCGTACTTGGCGTGTGGGGGGCTGGGCTGTTCCTAGCCTGGGTCCTGCTGGCCCGTCGCCGCCAAGCGGCCGTGCCACGGACGGCGGCGGTGACACCGCCTGGTGGAGCCGATGGTCAACCGCCGAGTGTCACGTGCGCAAAGCGCGGTCTGACTCCCCATGGTTCGCCACGAGACGAGTATCCACCTACGAGTAGGAGTGCTTGTCATGACAGATTGGGTCATCTCTGAGTCCAGCTACAGCCACGAGATCGACGTACCGATCGACCAGGTCGACATCGCGGACCGGCTGGCACACCTCCGCAACGCAGAATTCCAGCGCTGCTGCGCGCCCGACCACATCGCGTGTGGGTTCACCCACAACGCCGAGGGCTAACCGATGTCGATCAACGTCGAAACTATCGGCAAGTCGTTGCTCATGCAGCAATACGTTGCAGAGGTGTTCGAGTCGCACCTCTGCCGGATGGTCTCGGTGTCAGATGTCTTCCCGTTCAACCGCCGTGAGACGCCACGATACGCGGCCAGCATCGCGAGCGCCGCCAGAGCGCGCCGGACCGCTGCCGGTCTGATCTAACCCACTCCGACAAAGGACAGACACATGAGCTCACAAGCTACGACACAGTCCTCCGGTTCCGCCGGGATGCAGATCGGCTTCCGGACCGTCGATGGCGTGCGTATCCGCTACGCCGAGAGCGAAGGCCCAGCCGACCGTACGATCCTCCTCACGAGCCCGTGGCCCGAGAGCGTCTACGCGTTCGCGCCAATGTGGGGCTCGCTGGCCGAGCACGCGCGCCTGTTCGCCATCGACCTCCCGGGTTTCGGCGCATCCGAACGCCGCGACGCCCTCCTCTCACCGCGAGCGACGGGCGGGTTTCTGGCCAGGCTTATCGTCCAGGCCAAGCTTGGCCGGCCTCACATCGTCGCGCCCGACGTGGGAACGTCAGCCGCCCTGTTTGCCGCAGCGGCCCACCCGGACCGGATCGCCAGCGTGATCGTGGGCAGCGGCGGCGCCGCAGTTCCGCTCCAGCTCGGGGAGCCGCTGAAGTCATGGGTGCTCGACCCTGACCTCGACAAGTACCGCAGGATGGATCCTCGCGCGATCGTGAACGTGGCGGCCGATACGGTCGCGGGCGGGATACCCGATGACGTCCGCGCCGACTACATCGCTTGCTACGACGGAGACCGCTTCGTCGAGTCGATGCGTTACGCACGCAGGTATCCCGAGGAGCTGCCCGCGCTGGCCACGCTGCTGCCCGAGATCGGCACGCCGGTCACGATCATCAACGGCCGCCACGACCGCGTCGTCCCGCTCGCCAACGCCAAGTTCCTTGACGAGCGCCTGCCGAATAGTCGCGTCGTGTTGATCGATGCGGGCCACTTCGTGTGGGAGGAGGCGCCGGCGGAGTATGCCTCGATCGTCCTTGAAGCTGTTACAGCCAACCCTCGGTGACAGAGCGGTTGGATTCTGGGGTTAGCGGGATGGACGTGTCCGCGCGCACGCGGAAAACTCAGCCCGTGGTTCGAACCGTCCTGATCGTCGATGATGACCCGTGGTGTCGCCAAGCGGCCCGGATGGTCCTGGCCGCTCGAGGCTTCCGGGTCGTCGGGGAGGCAGACGGCGCGGTCCAAGCTTTGGCGCTTGCCCGCCAGATGCGACCGGACTCGGTGTTGCTTGATGTCTACCTTCGTGATGGTGATGGGGTCGCCGTCGCCGAGCGCCTTTCAGCCACGGGCGGGTGCCGCGTGGTCCTGACCTCCAACGACCGGCACGCGGCTCCTGACCGGGTGATTAGGTCGTGCGGTGCCGCCGGCTTCGTCTCGAAGGAAAACCTGGCTGGGCCGGCCCTGAACGCCTACCTCGCGGGTTGATCGCCCGTCTCAGGCAGCGGGATTTCCGCGCGGAGGACGGTTCCCGACGACTTCGGGCTTTCGAGCTGCAAAGTGCCGCCGAGGGCTCCCACCCGGTCCGCCAGGCCGGCTAATCCGTGGCGTCCGCGCTGAAGCTCAGCACCGCCGACTCCATCGTCGCGCACCTCGACCGTGAGGTTAGGGCCGGTGACGGCAACCCGTACGCCGGCTGCGTGCGCCTCCGCGTGTTTGACGACGTTCGTCAGTGCCTCGGAGATGAGGAAGTAGACGCTTCCCTCGATCACGGTGGGTAGCCGCATCTCCGGGATATCCAGTGGATCAATCGGTAGCGGTAGCTCGTCGGCGAGGGACTCAACGGCTGCGTGCAGGCCACGGGTGGTCAGCATGGTGGGATGGATTCCGCTGGCCAGCTCTCGCAGTTCGCGGATCGCGGCCCGGGCCTGCCCGGTTGCCATTTCGAGCAGCTCGGCGGCGTGCTCTGGCTCGGAGGTGGTGAACTCTCGGGCGAGCTCGAGATTCAGGACGAGACTGACGAGCTTCTGCTGCGCTCCGTCGTGTAGGTCGCGCGTGACCCGGCGGCGCGCAAGGTCTCCGGCCTCCACGATCCGTCGCTGCGCTGCGCGTGCCTCGCTCGCGCGGGCTTCTGCGATGTCGCGCTCTCGCTCCGCGTGCTCTGCGCGCCGTTGTTCTTCTGTGTTCGTGAACGCGAGAACCGCACCCCGGCCGTTCGGCGTGTCGATCGGCGCCGACCAATAGCTGACCGGGAACATCGTGCCGTCGCGGCGAAAGAACCAGTCCTCCTCCGTGTGAACGGTTTCACCGGTGGTGCGTGGGCGCAGGAGAGGGCACTCTTCGGCCGGGTAGTGAGACCCGTCGGGACGTTCGTAGTGGATAGTCTCGTGGCTTTGCTTGCCTTCGAGCTCGTCGAGGTCGTCGTAGCCGAGAGCGGCCAGCGCCGCCGGGTTGGCGAAGCGGATCATGCCGTCGTGATCGACGACCCAGACCGGTTGGGCAACGCAGTCGAGGATCGCCTTGAGAAACGGCTGGGCCTCGACGCTCCACTCGGTGGGTCTGGTCGATTGCACCCGGATCCTCCTTTAGCCGCGCAGGTAGCGAAGGACGGCCAGGACTCGGCGATGATCCCCGGGGTCGGGGCGGAGGCCAAGCTTGCCGAAGATGGCCGTGACGTGCTGCTCGACTGCGCCAACGGTGACGAACAGTTGATCGGCGATCCCTTGGTTCGACCGGCCTTCCGCCATCAGGGACAGCACGTCGCGCTCGCGTGGCGTCAGCCCGTCGAGCGGTCCCGGTCCGCGGCTGCGCCCGACCATGCGCTGAACGACATCGGGATCGAGCGCGGACCCTCCAGCGGCCACCCTCCGAACGGCGTCGATGAAGAGCGTGGTGTCGCCGACCCGCTCCTTGAGCAGGTAGCCCACTCCCTCCGCCCGGTCGGCGACGAGCTCGAGCGCGTAGCGACCCTCGAGATATTGGGAAAGCACGATCACGCCGACATCGGGCTGCGCGGCTCGAATGTGCATAGCCGCCCGCAGACCGTCGTCGGTCATTTCAGGTGGCATCTCGATGTCGGCGATGACGACATCAGGACTATGGGCGCCGGCCTTGCGCACCAGGTCCTGGGCGTCGGCGGCCACGCTGACTACCTCGAGTCCAGCGCGCTCAAGAATCCGCACGATGCCCTCTCGGACCAGCGCCTGATCCTCACCGACGACGACGCGAATCTCTCGTCCCTCGCTCATCGTCTCAGGCGCTCAGCCAAGCACGACTCAGGATCTCCCCAGAAGCGATCTCGGGGCCTCGGCAGGTGCCGCGTCGGACCCCGAGATAGCGTGCTCAGCAACTGACAGCAGCATCTCGAAAGGGTATCTGTGCAAGGGCGGGCGGGGCAAGGGCGCCATCCATTCGACGGCGTAGAAGGGCCGTGGCGCGATGCAGTAGTTCTCGGACCAGCTCGCTCCTCACGGCGTAAAGCGCAGCGAGATCGCCTCTTGGGTGGCGCTCGATCAGTTCCCTGGGTGTTGACGCTGCGTGGTCGGCGAGATGAGTGCGCGGTGCTGGTGGCGGGCCAGAGCCCGCTCGTGTGCGTGGCCGATGACGCGCAGTGGTTGGCCCGGGCCTCCGCAAGCGTTGGCATTCGTGGCGCGCGGGGTGCTGGTGGAGGCGGTCGTGCTGTTGTTCGCTACGCGTAAGCCGCACGATTCATTTGCCGGGCTCCCAGAGCTGGTGCTCGAGGGTCTTCGCGGCGCCGATGCGAGCTGGCTCATGGCGTCGGTCATCCCGGGACGCCTGGACGAGGGTGTGGCCGGCGAGCTGTTGTCGGAGTCGCGTGGAGACCCCTGGCGCTACTCGAACTCCCGCGGGGGCCCAGCGTCACGCAGCTTGCCAAGGCCCAGCGTCTCCTGGTCGTCGCGGCGGCGTAGCGTCTCGGTGACCGGGCGCTTTTGGAGGGCGAAGGCCAGCGGCTCGGGCTTACGGCCGCGGCGCTCGAGCCGGCGGAGTCGGCTGGCCTGATCGAGCCCGACGGCCGCGTGCGCTTTCGTGATCCGCTAGTGCGTTCGGCGATCTACGGGTCGGCCGGGCCGGAAGACCGACGTGCGGCTCACCGTGCGCTGGCCGACGCCACCGACGCGCAGGTCGATCCGGATCGGCGCGCCTGGCACCTGGCCGAGGCCGCTACCACTTGCAAGGTGTGCTCGAAGCTCGACATCACCTCGCCAACCAACTCGGCCAGGTGCGACCCGAACGCGCTCGTGTCGGCGAGTTGGCGTAGCCGTGCGGTCTCACCGTAGTCGTGAGTCGGCTTTTACCGGGACTCCTCAATCGACAGGGCCGCACACCATCGGGGCATGGGTGACGGACCTGGACGACCGTCACCCGTGGCTGGTCTACGTCTGGGCTAGCTCTGGAGCGCTCCGTGCAGGTCGCCGGCGATCTCGTCGGTCGTGGCGTCCAGCGATTGCTTGACGACCTTGTCGGCTTTGGTCACGGCCTGGTCGAAACCCTTTTCGAGGGTCGGCTCGCCAACCACGAGCAGGCCTACCTGGTTCTGACCAAGCTCCCGAGCTGCTTCTTTGAGCTCCTTGCGAGGCAGTGCGCCTGAGCCGAACTCCTCTGGGATGACCCGGATCCGCGGCCGATCCATTCGCTTGGCGATGTGAGGCTGACCATTCTCCTGGTCAATCACCGCCGCGTCGAACTTTCCGACCATGGCATCTTCGTGGAGCATCTCGAGGGCATTCAGGTCGTTCAGCGCGTCATCGAGATTGTCGTAGATCGCGGTGTAGAGCACGGTGTTATCCGCCATTTGTCCTCCTCTGTGGATGGGGGGTGGTGCGGGTAGAAGGCGCCCCAACGAAACGTGCGCCCAGTGGGTCATGAGAACCAGCTTGGTCTCGGAAGGCAGCACTTCCGAGACGGACTCGTTATCGCGTCGGGCGCAGTCGGTTATGACTCGGTGATTGAGGGTCCTCGCGCATGCGATTGGGACTCCTCATCACGCCACTGCGACCGAGAGCCCAACCGTCAACGGCGACACGGTTATCACGATCGTGTACGTGACGAGATCGCCGCGATAGTGCCCGATCACCGCCGCTCCGCCGAGCGTGATGGCGACCGAAGCGAGCACACACGCGAGCTAAGGCCGAAGAAGAGCGGAATCGCCGGAAGGACCGACCCGACGAGCGTCGCCACGGCCATCACGAGCGCCTTCCGCAGGTTGCGGTCCCGGTCGGACAGGTACTGACCGGCTCCCATGCCGATCGTCGCGGCGACCGCGATGCCGATGGCCCCAAGCGTCGACGTCATGCCGAGCCGAGGATGGCCTCCTTGGCGTTGGGGGAATTCAGGCCGAGGCCGGACGATCGCCGGCTCCGATTGACGCGCACCGCGCGAGACCTGGCCGGTGCGCCGGGTCTACGGCCGACGACGGCGCCCTGAGAACTGTCATGTGCGTTCATGACCTGGGTGCGGCCTGACTTGACGTTCGAATAGTCGAAGTGACGTATTCCGCGAATTGGCGTTCGAACTCGGGCCACCACTCGGGATCGTGTCCGGTCGGCGGGGGGCCGTCCGGCCCTCCGTCCCGCGGACCGCGCCCGCCGCCGCCGGACCCCGAGTCACCACCGTTGCCGTGGCGCCGGTCAGTGGGCGGCTGGCCGAGCATGACGATCAAGAGGATCAGCACGCCGAGCAGACAGAGCCCGATCATCGCTGCAACCGCCACGGGACCCCCCGTCGCAACGCCGTGAACGCCTAAACCGGCGATGTGGGATGGATGCACGTAGTTTGAGCGCATGTCGGACCTCGCCGCACCTCTAGTCCCGTCCGCGCCCGAACAGCTGCAGGAAGAAAGTGAAGACGTTGAGCACGTCGAGGAAGATCCCGGAGGCGATCGACACCGAGTCGGCGCTCCCAGCTCCGCGTAGGCGGTTGAAGTCCAACAGCGTGTAGCCACCGAAGATGCCGAGGCCAAGCACGGCGTAAATGACATTCCCCGCCGGAATCGATACGAACAGGCTCACGAGGCCGTACACGATCAGCCCGAGGAGCAGGAAGAACAGCACACGGCACCCGCCCGAGAGATCAGAGCGGGTCATGTACCCGAGGCTTCCGAGCGCCGCGACGAACAGCGCCGTGGCGGCGCCGGCCTGCCACACCACGCCAGGGTCCGCCGAGGTGTAGGCGTCGATACCACCGCCGAGCCCGAGGCCGAGAAACAGACCCGTGGCGGCCAGCAGACCCACGGCCCCGCCGCCCGAGTTGCGAGCGTAGTTCAACCCGAAGACACATACGAAGCTTAGGATGAAGCAGATGAGCGACAGACCCCCCGCGAGGTCACGGCCCAGGTATGCACCGAGCGTGAACACCCCGAGCGTCGCCGCGACTAGGTACATCACTTGACCGAACACGCCCGCCTGGCTGACATTGGCGTCGGACGGCATTGCGAATGACATGAGGTTCCCTTCTCGGGTTCAGTGGTCGTGGCTGGTACGCGATGGACCTTTCCGCCGCATCCGGTTCTGCTTTGACTCCCATTTCTGATCAGCTTGGCTCCCGCTGGGCCACGACCCAGATAAATCGGGTGCCATCGACATAACTGTCAGTGCATGGCGGCGACGATATGCCGCGGTCTCCGGTCAGCGGGGGATGGGCTGAACGGTTCCGCGGTCGAGTGCTCGACATGCCGCTTCGACGAACGCGGTGGCGATTTCGTCGGGGATCCCGGCGGTCGGGACAAGCGCGGGCACGCGGAGCTGCGCGTCGAGGTGAAGGGCCATCCGGGTCCTGGTGTCGGCGTGCAGCAGCCACACGGCCGTGAGCTCCTGGTTGGTTGGATGGTCCGTCACCCTTGTCAGCGTCACGGATCGAGGCGGCTCGACGGTGACCGCGAGAAGCAGCTGGAACTCCTTGGCCAGCGTCCCGCGGGAGACATGGATCATCATCCGCACGCGGCGCGGCTGACCCTCGGCGTCATGCTCGAGGACCTCGACGTATCGGACGACGTCCGGGCACCACTGGGGGTAGCGATCGACCGCGGCGAGCAGGGCAAAGCACGCCTGGAGCGGTGCGGCCACGTCGGTTGCGGCGTCTCCGTGAAATGGTCTTGTACGCAACGCGCTATCGCTTGAGGTACGCCACCACGTCGCGCGCAAGGTTGGTGACCTCCGGGGAGCCGAGCCCAGTGGCGAAGTCCCAGCCTGGCGAGGCCGGGTAGTACCGGTTGGCGCCCAGCGTGATGTCGTGAAAGGCGGGCGCTTGGGGTGGACGGGCAGCGATCGCGTACAGCATCGGATCCACGAATCCGAGCTGCCCATCCCCATGATGTCCGGCGTATTCGGCGACAACCGCGATCGACCCCGCCCAGAACGGCGCGGCCGCACTCGTACCTCCGGCCACGGTCATGGAGCCGCCGGTATAGACATCCCAGCCTGACCACGGATCCGCCGCGGCGGCCACGTCCGGCAGCTGGCGCATGCCGGTCGAGAACTGGTTCGCGACCCCCGGGCCGTTCTGCCAGGCCGGCCGGTTGTAGACGAGGCTCAGGCCACCGCCACCGCCACTCTGCTCGAGTGTGTCGTCCCATGCCGTCTCGCCGGCGTAGGCTCCGGTGCTCGTCACCGATAGGGAGGTGCCGCCAACGCTGACGGCGAACGGGCTCGAGCTCGGCCAGCTCACGGACAGGCTGTGGTTGCTCTCCGCGGCCTCCTGGCAGGTATACGCGCCGGTGTCACCGGCAGCGACGAAGACGCTGATCCCGTGTGCCGCTGCGGCTTCGAGCGCCTGCTCGTCGCGTTGGATGTCGGCCCGCGGCGTGTCGGCCTCGCAGCTGCCCCAGCTGTCCGACACGATGCGGGCTTGACCGTCGGCGGTAATCTGATCGAGGACGGCGCCGAAGTTATCTGCGCCGGACGAAGTCGTTTGGGGGGCGTTGTAGTCCAGCAGTCCGGCGCCGGGGGCGATCTCGTGCGCGACCTCCAGGTCGAGGTTGGCTTCGGCCACGGACGACGGATCGTCGTCGGTTGCTCCACCGTCGACGGCCACGTTGCGGGGGGTTACGGGCGGCAGGTTGAACTGCTGGTTGAATCCGTCGAGGTCGGATTGATCGAACTGGGCGAATTCGACCAGCGCGATGTTCTCTCCTAGGCCGGTTACGCGACCTGCCAACAGCGGATCGATGTCGTACACGCTTCGCGCGCTGGTCGGCGTTAGCCCCTGGATGGATGCGGAGTCATCGGTGACCAACGTGGTGCCGTCGAGGCCGGCGACCGCGCTCACCACGCCGCTGAGGTCGCCGGGGACAGTCGCAGCGCGGAGCGGGGCGTGAAAGATCTGTCGGTCCGCACCACGCCAATCCATCAACCGGACGTCGAAGACCCGATCGATGGTTCCGGCGGTAGCACGGACGTCGAGTGCCGTGCGCTGGGGGTAGCTGGCGGTGACCTCGACGCCGTCGCGAGTGAGCTGAGCCCTCGCACGGCTGAGACCCGAACGTGAGAGACCGAAGCGAGCACCGAATGCGGCCGCGTCGATGAAGTGGTGATAGTTCGGCGCTGCGGGGTCGGTCAGCTCGTTCAGGAAGCGCGTTAGGTGGGCCTGGCCGGGCAGCCTCAGGACGAGCGTGAAGTCGATGGTCGTACGTGGGTCGGTCGCGCGGAGGAGAACGGGCCGCGTACGCTGTCCCTGCGCCTCGGGCGTGGACGGGCGTGCGAACCACCACGCTCCGACGGCGACAAGCACACCGAGCAACGCGAGCGGTCGCCACGCCAACGAGCGGCGCCCGGCTCTCCGCGACCGGCGCGGTCTTGCGGTGCCCGTCATCCGTGCCACCGCACGCTGTTGATGATGAGATCGGCTACGGCGTACAGGTCGCTGCGATAGCCGCTGTCGCTTGTGGCGCCAACGACGGTGGCGCTCACGGTCACCCGCCCGTCGGAGGCCGCTTGGGACGCGATGCTGACCGGCTGGCTTCCCTGCGGCGACGTGGCGTCGCCGACGTAGGTCCGGCCGGCGCCGGCAAGGTAGCCGACCCCCGCTCCGAGCAGTTGATGGGCGGGGTTCTTGTCCGCGGCCAGCTGCGACACCCCGCCCAGCGCGCCGACCTGATGGCTGATCGCCTCCGCCGGTGTGGTCCCTGGGCCAAAGCCCTCGACCGTCACCGCGCCGCCCTTCCCGCTGAGGTTGACCGCCAGAACGACCCCGCTCGGCGTCTGCTGTGAGACCTTCACCACCGACGCCGGGTATTCGAGCGTGAAGCCGTACCGCGAGCTGCGCCAGCCGGTCTCCCGGATGACCGCCGGTACGGTGGGCGGCGCTCCGCAGGGCTGGCCGCTCGCACACGGCGAGACAACCACCGGAGCGACCAGCAGGTTGGTCAGGATCGACAGCCCGATCAGCACCAGGAACAAGAGTCCGAAGACGTGGACGACCAACCGTCCCAGGCCACCACTCGGAGCCCTCGGTGCCCCCTCGGCGAGGAGGCTCATGACTCCCCCTCCGTCGCAGAGCCGAGCGACGGACCTCCGGTCGCCGCCTCCTCCTCGAGCAGGCCGACATGAATCGTCTGCGCCAGTAGCGAGATCGCCACGAGGTCGAACGCGACCAGCCAGACAAGCCAGCCTCCGGCCGACAAGAACGTCTCACCCACCGCGGCCCCTGCCACGAGTAGGCCCCCCAGCGGCAGCGTCAGGGCCGGATGACCGAGCGCCCCGAGCGCGTGGGCGTCGCGCGCCGGAGCGCGATAACGCAACCAGAGCGCCGCGCACGCCGCCGCGGCCGCCCCCATGGTCACGATCGGCATGCCCAGCCCGAGCGACAGCAAGCGCCAGATCCAGGGCAGCACCGCGCCGCCGGGGCGTAGGCCGGCGCCGATCAGGTGGGCGCTGTACGTGATCGCCTGGGCGCCGCCGAACGCCGCACCCGTGCTCGCACCGAACGTGACCCCGTCGAGCACGGCATTGAAGTGCTGGTAGCGGAGCAGGACGAGCGGCCCCAACAGAAGCACGAAGAACCCGCAGAACGGCAAGACCAGCCCCTGGACGACCAGGTACTGCGACGTGCCGTTCACGATCACCGATGCAGCCGGCGGCGCGACCGCCAGCGCCAGCAGACCGAACCCCACGCCCGCGACCGCGCCCTAGCCCATAGTGAGGGCCAGCGCCCACACAGGCTCATCCGCATACGCGTTCACGTCGACCAGGTACAGCGCGACCAGCAAAGGCAGGAGGAGCGCGGTGGCGATCAGGGCGACCGGGAAGAGGCGCAGGGCCGCGAGCACGACGACGGCGGCGCTGCCCAGCCCGAGCGCGAGCCGGTAGCTCGGGTGTGAGTCGCGCGGCAGGCGCGGAAACAACGTGGACATGAGCCTCGGGCGCAGCAGTACGGTCATGCGAGTCGGCTTGCCATAGCTGGGAGAACTCATGCCCGCACGCGCGAGCGCCTCCGAGCGCTCGCCTCCCTGTCAGCAGTGCCGTCAAGGAGCCCGACAGACATCTCGCCACCGATCCGGTAGCGGTGCGGGCGAGTATGGCGCTGATCAGACATCGCGGAGAACAGTCCTGTCGGCGGAGACGGGTTGACGCGCCCAGGATGGGCCGTCCAATCCTCCACGTCAATACCTGTGCGCCCCCGCGCCGACAACCGCCCGTTATAGGCGCCCCCAACTCATCTCGGGAAATCGGGCGCCGATCCCGGCGGGTGATCGTCGTCTTCGGGCAGCGCGGCATGTGCGTAGGTCCCTCGCCACAAGACCAGTGCCTCCTACCCGTGCGCGCGTCAAGGTCGACCGCTTCGGCGACGACAACTCTGTCGTCGCCCGCCTCGTGCTCGGCGGTCGTTCGGGAGTCGATCCAAGCGACAGCGTCGACGCGACCCGGTCCGCTTGCCCTGCCTTCATATTCGGTCCCCGCAATGCGATCGATCTGGCACGCCGCGAACCGTCGCGTCGCGGTGCGTCGCCAAGCTAAAGCATGGTCAGAGTCCCGTGTCGGAGGACGCCTCGCAAGTCGCGACCAGCAGGGTCACGTAGCTCGATCGCTGGGCTCGCGGCCGGGTGTCCTTGGGCGCGCATCCACCCGGCTGTCATCGAGCGCCGGCAGCCCCGCGTCCGGCGTGACCGACGCCGGGAGCTGTCGCCGCTCCCGGCGGTCACACAAACGGAGCGCTTGGCATCAAGAACAGGCCGAAGCCGTGCACCCGATCGACGTACACGACCTCGACGTCACCGCGGCCGACGGGCCCGAACGGGCCGTCCCAGCCGTCGGGGATCCAGCACATGAATAGGCGAGGCCAGGTGACTGACATTTGTGGTTTCTCCTTGGTCGAATACAAGGCTGAACCTTGAGCCGGGCGTGAGCGAACCGCGCCCGTAAGCGCACTGGCTTGCTCCCTGGGAATCGACTCGACCGGGGAGTCGACCAGGGTATCCCCTGGCGCTAGAACACGCCTAAGCGAGGAACCTCTCGGAGTACCGATCGATCTCCCAAAGCAGGTATGAAGAACTCCCCTACCCCCGAAGGCTAAGCAATGAGATACCTCACCGACGGTACGAACCTTTACGAGATAGCCGCTCAGCGAACCGTGCAGAATTTCGGGCTCAGGCGAGGCGTTATCCGCTACGTGATCATCAGAGACTGATCACCGAGGCCACCGCGACGATCGATGACCTCGAGCTGGCGGCGCTGACTGAGGTGCGCTGAGGGGCAACCCGGGATCGAGCTCGGCCTCTTGGCCGATGGGCACGATGTCGACGCGGAAGACGCTGTCCGACTCATCCTTCAGGCTCGATTCGGTATCCCGTATCAGTGATTCGACATGAGCCCCTCGCAGGTCGCCGTCGATTGCCACTCGGGCGACAATCCATACTCGGCTTGGACCGATGAAGTTGACAAGAAGCTCGCGCACGACGGTCACTTCAGGGCGTGCCGAAATCAATGTTTGCAATCTCTCTGCGTCAGCCAGCCCGATCGCATTTGTGAGGCGATCAGAATTGCTGTGGCGGACCCCCGGGGTCAGCACCCATACGCCGACCAGGAAATCGTGGCTGCGTCTGACGAGCCGAAGACTGATGCAGATGAGCAATACCCCAATCAGCACCGCAGCGACTCCTTGAGGCACCGGTGACCCCGTGATCTGGTTGAGGCCCAAGGCCACAAACGCGAGCGCGTCTCCCGACACCGACACCGCGTCTTCGATGAACACAGCTCGGAGAGTGGGGTCAGACGTGACCTGGGACTCCTCGACGAGGCCTCGACTGTATAGGCGTCCGCGCGCGATCAGCTGCCCGGCCGATTGGCGAATCGATACCAGATCAAGAACCGTCGAGATCGCGAGCACGGTATAGGCCACCGCGAACGATGACGTGGCGCTCGGGTGGATCAACGCATTGATCCCGTCACGGAACGAGAAAGCAGCGCCCGTGACGAACGCGCCGCAGGCGGCTATCAGT
>Ga0335080_10005115_pt1 | contig 13458 bp, 12 predicted proteins | sample Lox_Sample_34_FD_206720 | JGI IMG/M metagenome (GOLD analysis project Ga0335080, IMG submission 206720) | Soil microbial communities from Loxahatchee National Wildlife Refuge, Florida, United States - Lox_Sample_3.4 | ecosystem: Environmental > Terrestrial > Soil > Wetlands | place: USA... | reverse complement strand
CCTCCCCTTCGATCCGCATGCCTTACTGCGCGGGTTTGCCAACCCGCCCCGTCTAGACGCGCAGAAGCGCGCAGCCGTGTCACCAACGTCAGCACCCGAGGCGCCGATATCTGAGAGCAGCCGAGGGAGTGCTGGTCATGAACAGCCTGATCATCGACGTCGAAGGAGCGCGCTACCAGATCACGATGGAGCAAGTCGGCCCACACGTCGCGGCCGAGGCGCATCCAACGACCGCGCCGGTCACGGAGATTTCGACATTGACGGTCGACGAACTGGCAGCGGTCATCGAGTTGATCGAGGATCTCGAGCCCCGGTTGGAATAATCCGAGGCTCCGGCTCTACTGCGGGCTCGGAAGCCGATCGATGGTTTCTTTGATGAACTGCCCGTAAACCACGCGCGCGACGCCGAGGGGCTCGGTGGTGGATGCCGCAAGAAGCTGCTGCGTCACCATTCCGAGTACGGCGTGCACGGAGGCGGTGACCTGCATGACGCCGCCGAAGTACCGTCCGTTGTTGGACAGGTAGACGGGGCTCCCGCTGTTGCCCGCAAACACCCGGACGTCCACGGCAAACGACCGAACCTTCTCGGCGGGCGTCAACGGATACGACGCAATGTGGCCGCTGCGGAGGATGGCAAAGCCGAAGTCGTTGATCAGCGCCCCCTGCGGATACCCGACCACGAATACTTCGTCGCCCGGATGAATCTCGTACTGGCTGAAGAATTCATCGTCGGCGATCTGGTCCGGTGAGATCCAGTTCGTGAAGATATTCGACGGCCAATCGCCGTACAGCGCGGCAACGTCGGCGTCCGGATGCTTGACCCACACCGGGCGCCCGTCGCGCCGGATTCGCTGTCTCGCCTGGACCGTCTTGATCTGTCCGCCCTCCGTCGTTCGGACGACGAAGTTCGCGTAGTCCCCGGACATCCCTTCGAGCACGTGCGCCGCGGTCACGACGACGCCGAGAATCTCGTTGCCCGATGGCTTGCCCACGACAAACGCGCTTCCCGATGCCGTGGCGCGGGAATTCTCTCCGGCCGGACCGACGATCTCGATCGTCGCGTTCATCATCTTCGTGTGGAAATCGTCGAGCAGGGGCTGGGCTTGGGGACTGGCGAGCGCGAGAGACCCGAGCGCCGACGCCGTTGCGATCCAAGCCATCTTCTTGAGTGCGCGCATGTGTCAGCAACACGCTACTACGTTTCCCGCCCCAAACGCCTTCCGCGCCGGGTCGGACCAGCGCGACCCTCGAGCGCTCGGCTCGCCATTGTTCAGATGCTCACCCGGCACCCTGCTTCGGCCGCGGGCAGGGCTTTCCAGATACAATCGAACCCAGATTCGAGAACTGGCCCTCGGGGCGAAAGAACCGCCTGCAGGCCGTAAGGAGTCTTATGCGCGCGGTTGCCACGGTCTTGACGTTTGCGCTTGCCGCCAATCCGTTGATCGGGCTGGCGCAAACCAAGCAACCATCGGCGTCGGCCACGAGCGCGCCCGCAGGACCCACGCAGGACGCCGGCTGGCCTCGGCAGTTCACCAAGGACGGCGCGGTTCTCGTGGCCTACCAGCCGCAGATCACGGACTGGAAGAACTATAAGGACCTGACCGCCCGCGTCGCCTTCTCGTTGACGCCGGCTGGCGGCAAGCCGATTCTCGGCGTCGCGGACCTCGAGGCCGACACGATGGTCGACCAGGAGGCCCGCACCGTGTTTCTGCGCGACATCGACGTCAAGAGCGTCAGGTTTCCCTCGCTCGATCCGAGCGCTGTCGAAGCGACCGAGAAGCTCTTCAAGGGCATGGTTCCGAAAGGCGGCGAGCCGATCTCCCTCGACCGGCTCATGGCGGACGCGCAGCGAGCCAAGGTGCCGGTGCAGTCGGTTCCGGTGAAGAACGACCCGCCGCCGATCTTCTTCAGCACGAAGCCGGCGATCATGCTGCTCGTCGAGGGCGATCCGGTGCTGAGCCCGATCGAAGGCACGAACCTGCAGTCGGTCGTCAACACGAACTGGGATCTCTTCTTCGACAAGTCGACGAACGACTACTACTTGCTGCTCGACAAGGCGTGGATGACGGCCAAGGAACTGAAGGGGCCCTGGGCGCCGACCTTCAAGCTGCCAGCCGATATGTCGAAGCTGCCGGCCGACAACAACTGGGATCCCGTGAAGAAGATGGTGCCCCCGCCGGCGCCTTCCGGCTCGGTGACGCAGGTGTTCTACACGAACGCACCGGCGGAACTGATCCTGCTCAAAGGCGACCCGGTCTACACGGGCATTCCGAAGACGGCGCTCCTCTACGTGGCCAACACGGACAACGATCTCTTCCTGCACAACGTCGAACGGCAGTACTACCTGCTCCTGTCGGGGCGCTGGTTCAAGAGCGCCACGTTCGATGGCCCGTGGACCTACGCGGGGGACAAGCTGCCGCCCGACTTCTCGAAGATTCCCGCCAATTCGCCGAAAGCGCGCGTGATGGCGTCGGTCCCTGGTACACAGGAGGCCGCCGATGCGGTGATGCTCGCGCAGATTCCGCAGACCGCGATCGTCAACAAGGCGCAGGCCGAAGCTCAGGTCAAGGTGGCCTACGACGGACCGCCTCAGTTCAAGCCGATCGAGCAGACAACCCTCCAGTACGCCACCAACACGCAGGACAAAGTCGTCAAAGTCGGGGATCTGTACTATCTGTGCTTCCAGGGCGTGTGGTTCATGTCGACGAGCCCGAACGGTCCGTGGAAGACGGCCGACTCGGTGCCGAAGGAGATCTACGCGATTCCACCGAGCTCGCCGGTGTACAACGTCACGTACGTCACGCAAACCAACGCAACGGACACGACCGTCGAGTCGAGCACGACGGCCGGCTACTTCGGCATGTTCGTCGTCGGCGTGGCTCTCGGAGCGACGCTCTGCTACGGCTCGGGGTACTACTACCCGCCGTACATGTACCGCCCGCCCGGCTACGGGTATCCGATCTACCGCCCGTACCCGACGACCTACGGCGCCGGGGCCGTCTACAATCCGCGGACCGGAGGCTACGCGGTCGGTCGCGCGGCGTACGGTCCGTACGGCTCGGCCGGCGGATCCGCCTGGTACAACCCGTCGACGGGCCGCTACGGGCGCTCGGCGAGCGTTCAGACTCCGTACGGCGGCCGCTCGGCGGCGAGCACGTACAACCCGTACACCGGCACCTACGCACGCTCGAACCAGGGCCACAACGCCTACGGACAGTGGGGCAGCTCGGTCGCGAGCCGAGGCGATCAATGGGTGCAGAGCGGTCACGTCACGACGCGCAACGGAACGACCGCCGGGTACCGGACGTCGAGCGGACAATCGGGCGTCGCCAGGACCGGCGATAACGGGACCGTCGTCAAAGGACCGAACGGCACGTACGCGGGGAACGATGGGAATGTCTACCGGCGCGACTCGTCGGGCAGCTGGAGCCAGTACGGCGGCAACGGCCAATGGAACGCGGCCGATCGCTCGCAAGTGCAGTCGCAGGGTCTCGACAGCGCCGCGACGGCGCGGCAGCGAGGCCAGACACAGACGCAGCGAAACCAGCCGCGCTCGACGAGCCGTCCGGCCTCGGCTCCGCGCGGCGGTGGCGGCAGGCGCCGTTAGAGAACGCGCGCCGTTCGCGTGACCTCGGCGACGATCTCGAACGATCGCAGACGCGCGGCGTGATCGTGAATCTGCGCCGTTACCATCAGCTCGTCGGCCCGGGTTTCGGCAAGGAACGCTTCGAGCCCCTTTTTCACCGTGTCCGGCGATCCCACGACCGCGTACGCGAACGCGTGCTCGACGCCGGCCCGCTCTATCGGCGTCCAGAGATCGTCCATGCTTTCGACCGGAGGCGGCACCTGGCCGGGGCGGCCCCGCCGCAGATTCAGAAACTGCTGCTGCAACGACGTGAACAGCCGGCGCGCTTCGGTGTCGGTCTCGGCGGCGAACACGGCGACCGACGGCATGGCATATGGCGCCGCCAACCACTCTGACGGCCGGAAGCGCGCGCGATAACTCTGCAGCGCGGCCCTCAGCCAGTCCGGCGCAAAGTGCGAGGCGAAGGCAAACGGCAGCCCACGCTCAGCGGCGAGTTCGGCGCTGAAGTTCGACGACCCGAGGAGCCAAATCGGCACGCGCAGGCCGGCGCCAGGGATCGCCCTGACGGATTGTCCGGGCACGACCTCACGAAAGTACGACTGCAGCTCCGTCAGCTCCTCGGGAAACCGTTCGGCATCGAGATCGCCGCGCCGCCTGAGCGCGCGGGTGGTCACGGGATCGGTGCCGGGGGCGCGGCCGATCCCCAGATCGATTCGTCCTGGAAAAAGCGACTCCAGTGTGCCGAACTGCTCGGCCACGACGAGCGGCGCATGATTGGGCAGCATGATGCCGCCGGCGCCGACGCGAATTGTGGACGTGCCGGCCGCCACGTGCCCGATCACGACCGACGTGGCCGAGCTCGCGATGCCGGGCATGTTGTGGTGCTCGGCGAGCCAGTAGCGCCGATAGCCCCACCGCTCCGCGTGACGGGCCAGGTCGAGCGCATTCCTGAAGGCATCGCCGGCGGACGCGCCGACCACGATCGGCGCGAGGTCGAGAACCGAGATCGGGATCACGGGCGTCTCAGTACCGCTTCTTCTGCTGGCGCACGATGTCGAATCGCGCCGTATCGGCGATCGCCATCACCGCCATCACACCGGCCTGCACCGGATCGGAGACGACAAGGTCGGCCTCCTCTGGAACGCTGCCCGCCATGTTGAGCGACAGGACGATCAACCCTTTCCTGCGCACCTCCGCGACGGCTTTGGCGATCTCGCCGCCCATCAGCGAACCCGCGAGCACGAGGAGCTGTACGCGCGGGAGCCGGACGACCGAGCGGACGGCGCTCGCGAGCGCCTCCTCGCCGACGAGGGGGATGGTGTCGACGGAGATGCGCTCGCCCCGAATGTTGTGGCGGTCGGCTTCCGTAATGGCGCCCAGTGCGACCTGGCCCACCTGCGCGCCGCCGCCCATGATGATGATGCGCTTGCCGTAAATGTTTCCGAACGACGGCGTCGCCTCCACGCGGAAGACGCCGGGCACCTGTCCCAGCTCCGCGACGATCGCGTCCGCGTCGGCATCGGCCGAGAACTCGAGATAGATCTCCGCGTCGCGATCCCGGTGGTGAATGATGTCGACGTAGGTGATGTTCGCTCGCCGGTCCGCCAGGATCTTCGTCAAGCCGAACAGAATGCCCGGCTCGTTCGACACTGTCGTCAACACGGCGTGAAGAGGCATGCGCGCACTGTAGCATGCGACGCGGGCGTCGCGCCGGACCGCAATCGAACGCGACCGACACGCGGTTGCCGAAGGTTGTTGTCGCGCCGCCGTGCCCGCGCGGCGCGGGCACGAGGGTCAAGAAAGGGTCAAGCGGCGAGCAGCTTGTCGACTGTTTCGCGCAGCGCCTGGATGCGGAACGGCTTGCTCAGGTGCGCGACGCCGTTCCACCACGCGGGCGACTCGCGGTCGAGCAGGTCGCCGTGCCCGGTGATGACGAGGCACTTCAAATCCGGGCGCCGTTCGCGCATCCGCGCGATCAGCTCATCGCCGGTCATGGCCGGCATCAGGTAGTCGGTGATGACGAGATCGAGCGGCGTCCCGTTGGCGAGCGCGAGGGCCTCCGCGCCGTCGTGCGCGATGGTCAGCTCGTAGGAGGTCAGCGCCCGCGTCAGGATGTTCAGCACCGACGTGTCATCGTCGACGAGGAGAATGCGCTTCACGGGCATGCTGAAAACAGACCACCGATTTTCAGACGCCTCGAGCACGCTGTCAAATCGCCTACGTCAAGGCGCGCATCGAGACGACTTCATGGACAGCGAGCGCCCGGGCGCCGGCCTCTACGCGAGCAGCTGAAGGTCGGGCGGAGGTCGCCGCTCTAGGCCGCGCCGAACAGCGCGAAGATGTTCGGCGCGGTTCACGAGCCGCTCGAGCAGTTCCGTCACGGTCCAGTAGTGCGGCGCCGCGGACCACAGATAGAAAGCCAGCGATCCTGGCAGCGTGTTGATTTCGTTGAAGAGGAGCTCGTTGCGATCGACGTCGATCAAGAAGTCGATGCGTGAGATGCCCTCGCAGCCCAGGGCCGAAAACACGGTCGTCGCGTAGCGTTGGGCACGCGCCCGGAGCGACGGCGAGAGCTCCGCCGGATCGAGCACGCGCAGCGCGCCGGCCATTCCGTCGCTCGATCCAACGCTCTTTCGACCCTGGCGTTTGTACTTTTCGCTGAAGCTGAGCGGCGACGCCTGGAGCGTCACTGGCAGTTCGGTCACCGAGGCCACCGGCTCCTCCAGGCCCGCCACAGCGACATTGAGTTCGAGGCGATTCTTGATGAACGGCTCGACGAGCGCCTCGAGATCGTACTCGAACACGCGGAGGATGCCCGCCTCGAGCTCTTCGGGCGCCCCGGCTACGGTGACCCCGGCGCTCGACCCGAGGTTGCACGGTTTCACGATGACCGGCCAGCCAAAGCGATCGGCGACGCGCGCCGGCACTTCGCGAGGCCACGCCGGATTGCGCTCGAGCATGCTCCGCTCGAAGGCAAGCCAGGGCACGATCGGCACACCGGCCTGCGCCGCCATCACCTTCGTGACCCGCTTGTTCATGCCGACGGCCGACGCGAGCACGCCGCACCCCACGTAGGCGCAGCCCCCCAGCTCGAGGTGGCCTTGGATGCAGCCGTCCTCGCCGAAGGTACCGTGCAGCACCGGCAGGAATGCGTCCACGACGATTCCGGCCGGCTCTCCAAGAGTGAGCGGCACATGTGGGACCGGAAGGAGCCGCGACGTGCCGAACCCCGGCGAGAGCATGACCTCGGTGGCTCGCGAGCGATCCGGGCCGCCCCGCTTGAAACTCTCGGTGTGCCAGAGTTCGTCGCCGGTCCACCACCGGCCGCCGTGGTCGATGTACACCGGCAGGGGATTGAATCGTGCGGGATCGAGCGCGTGCAGGATCTGCAGTCCGCTCACGACCGACACGTCATGTTCGAGCGAACGCCCGCCGAACATCACGGCAATGGTCCGCCGGGCGCTCATGATGCGGCGCTTTCCTTCCAGAACACGCCGGCGGTCCGCTCGTAGAGATCCGGGAGGTCGTTCTCCAGAATGACCGCATCGCCTTCCTTCACCGTCTCGCGCAGCCAGCGGAACGCCTCGTGCCGGTTCGGCACCGGCACGAGCGCCGCCTCCCGACCGGCGTCGCGGTGGCCCGACACGAAAGCGGCGCGATTCGCGTCAGCGACAATCAAGGTCTTGTCGCACACCACCGCGGCCTCCTTCGAGAGCGCGCGGTTCACCTGGAATTGCTCCCGGCCGAGCTCGATGACGCCAGGCGTTGCCAGGAACCGCCGAGCGACGGGTAGCGCGGCCGCCACTTCGAGCGCGGCCCGGAACCCGAACTGGTTCGAGTTGTACGCGTCGCGAATCCACGTCACGCCGCGGTCCTCCACCACTTCGAGTCGGTTGGACACCGGCTTGAGGGTTCGCATGGCGCCCACAATCACCGCCGGATCAACGCCGAGCGCCGCGGCCAGCGTGAACACGCCGGTCAGGTTCAGAATGATCGGCCGTCCGAGAAGCGGCGTGAAACACGTGTGGGTGCCTTCCCGCGTCGTCAGCACGAACGTGGTCCCCTGTTTCGAGAAGCTGACGTGTCCGAGCCGCGTTTCCAGGTCTTCCGGCGACGTCTCGCCGTACAGAAGAACGCGACGGCCCACGGCGCTACGGGCGATACGGAGCGCGCCCGGGCTGTCCGCGTTCACCACGAGCAGCCCGCCGGCCGGCACGGCCTCGGCGAGCTCGCTCTTCGCCTTCACGATCTCATCGGTCGAACCGAACCGTTCGAGATGCATGTCGCCGACGGCGGTGATGAGGCCAGCGGAGGGTGGCGTAAGCTCGCAGAGCCGACGGATTGATCCCTTCTTGAAGGCGCCCATCTCCACCACCATGAACTCGTGTCCAAAAACGAGCTCCTCGCGAATGTGCCGCGTCACACCCATCAGCGTGTTGACGCTGCCCGAGGCGGCGAGCGTCGGACCTTTGTATTGCAGGACGTGCGCCAGCATGGCCTTGGCGCTGCTCTTCCCGTAGCTCCCGGTAATACCAATGACGAACGGACGCACATCGCGGACGCGGGCAGCCGCCTCCCTTTCGTAGCTGGTCTGCACGTGCCGCTCGTAAGGCGCCAGCAGCACGTTGGCGACGATCAAAACCGCTGGAATGAGAGCAAACGTCACCATCGAGGCGAAAAACGCGGCGCGGACATCGACGACCGGGTACGCCCAGATCGTCGCGGTCCAAACGGCGGCCGCCACGACCACGGCGACGGCGAGCACACGCGTGGCGCGCCACGTCATCTTGAGCGGAATCTTTCCAGAGCGCCGCGGGTCCGGCTGCGCGAGCGCGAGCGCGACGATGCCGAGTATGAAGAGCCCGACGGCCGCTGCCGGCGACCACAGGAAGAGGAAACTCGCTCCGGCCGAGACCCAGAAGATCGGATCGGTGAGCGACCGGAGCTTGGCCCACTTCAGGAACCGGATCGCTTCGTAGCCTTCCTGCTGGAAGTACCGCAGGTACGCGAGGAGCCGTCGAACGGCCGCATAACTCTGCGCGACGACGATGACCAGGATGATGACCCAGGAGCTACCAAGCCACATGATCGAGCCACGAGCGTATCTTGAAGGCGCAGAGGTGCGCGCCGGTTCCCGAATAGAGATAGTGATCCTTGTGCGGCAGGATGTCGAGCGTCGCGTGGCCGTTCATCAACGCGCGAAACCGGTGCGCGAGCGACGGCGGCGTCTCGCGGTCGTCCGAGCCCCAGAGCAGCAGGACCGGGCACTCGATCGCCTTCGCGCTGTCGGTGAGGTCCTCGTTGACGACGCGGACCAGCACGTCCTTGAGGGCGCCGGCGGCCAGATAGTCCTTGGACCCGAATCGACGCGTGTGCCACGCGAGCGGGCCGGGGCCCGTGAGGCCGCTCGTGGCCCGGAGCAGCTGACGCAGGCTGCGGATGCCGAGGCGACGCCACGCCGCCCGCGACAATGGTTCGAGGGGCAGACCGGGAGCGGCCATGAGCACGATGCCGCGAACTTTGGACAGACGCCGCGCGCCCAGCCGAACGCACACGCGGGCGCCGAAGGAATGGCCGACGAGCACGACCGCTCCATCGACGCGTTCGGCGAGGTACTGCGCGACGAGGTCCGTGTAGTCGACGGTGCTCCAGGCCGATGGCGGCAACGGCGCTTCGCCGAAGCCAGGCAGATCGAGCAAGTGCACGAGATGGGTCGGCTCGAAGAGCCCGGCGATGCCGCGAAGGCTGTCGCGGTTGGCGCCCCAGCCGTGCAAGAAGACGATGTGGCGGGCCGCTGGGGAACCGAGCGTCTCGTCGATCAGCGTGCCGCCGTTGTGTTCGAAGCGCTCGATGCGGGCGTGATGCGCGGCTTGATTCACTCCGCTTGGCAAGGTCAGCGTGAGTAGTGTATCACGCGCATTCGCCGCGACTCCGGCGAAAGGCGTCGACGCCGCCGAGCGCCGACGCCTTTCGCCTAAGATCACGCCATGCGCATCGCGTTCGTTGTCACCGGCGGGCTCGATCCGAGCCGTCGCGAACGCGTCATTCCCGCGCTCGTGTCGCTCGTCGAGCGGACGGCCCGTCAGCATACCGTCGTCGCGTACGTACTGCGCTACTACGAGACGCCACGCCGGTACGCGTTGGGCGACGCCGTCGTACAGGACCTCGGTCGGCCGCGGGGGATCCGCCGGCAGTACGCCGCGCTCATTCGCGCACTTCGTCGCGACGGCCCGTTCGATTTGCTCCACGCGTACTGGGGGCTCCCCGCGGGTCTCGTGACGGCGGTTGCAGCCCGGCGCCTCCGCTGCCCCTCGATCGTGACGCTCGACGCGGGCGAGTTCGCGGCCCTTCCCGATATCAACTATGGCCTGCAGCTTCGCAGGCGCCAGCGGCTTGGCCTTGCCACGACATGCCGGCTGGCGTCACGCGTCACGGTCTGCAGTTGCTACCAGGGAAAGCTGGCGCGCGCCCACGGAGTCGACCCCATCGAAGTTCCCTTCGGCGTCGACACGCTCATCTTCTCGCCCGGCCCTCGCACGGATGGACCGCCTTGGCGTCTGATTCATGTGGCCAGCCTGAATAGAGTCAAGGATCAGCGGCTCTTGGTCGAGTCGATGGCCCTTCTCTCGCGCACCCTGGACGTCCACCTGGACATCGTGGGCGAGGACACGCTGGGCGGCGAGATCCAGCGGATCGCGGCGGAGGCAGAACTCGGCCGTCGCATCACGTTCCATGGATTCCAGCCTTCGGACGCGCTCCTGCCGCTCTATCGACAAGCGCACGTGGCCGTTCTGACGTCCCGCCACGAAGCGGCTGGGGTCGTAACGCTCGAAGCGGCGGCGTGCGGAGTCCCGACAGTTGGGACGAATGTGGGATACGTTGCGGACCTCGCGCCCGAAGCAGCGGTCGCCGTGCGCGGTCGCGATCCAGAACAACTGGCTTCGGCCATCGCGCGCGTGCTGAACGACCGGCCGCTGCGCGACCGCATTGCCGGGGCCGCGCGCACCTGGACGCTGGCGCACGATGCCGACTGGACGGCGACCGCCTTCGATCGCATCTACCGCTCGACCGCGGGCTGAGTCCGTTCGCCGGGATCTCACGCACGCTGCAGGGGCCACCACACGGTGCATTCTCCCAGCAGCAGACCCGCGGCCGCTCCGACGGCGCCCCATCGAGGAACGAAGACCGCGCACGAACCGACCTGGACGACAAACGCCACGATCGCCCAGCGCAGAGCGACCGCCTCGCGTCCGGCTGCGTACAGGTATACACGCCGGCTGGCGTTCAGCAGCGACGGCACGAGCCCAACTGCGACGCACATGAGAGCCGGTGCGGCGGACACGAAGTCTGCGCCGTAGGTCAGGCGCAGGAGCACGGGCGCGAAGAGCGCGAGAACAGCTGCGGCCACGAGGACGAACGTTTGAAGCGCCCGGTGGAACGCGGGCTTGACCGCGTCCGCGTCCGGGGAGCGGTGCTCGCCCGCCCGCTCCGCGAGAACCGGCAGAGCGCCGGCGAACGCAGCCGATGGCAGCGCCCACGCCGTGCTGCCCAAACGCCAGGCAGCGCCGAAGGCCGCGACCTGCTGACTGGTGCTCAAATACCCGAGAAGCAGTGGCGCCACGCGCTGCTGCGCGTTCGCGATGAATCCGACCAGGGCAAACGGCATCGATCGGCCGAGCGTCCCGGATATCGCCGCAAGGGTCGGCCGCCCGATGCGATCGCCGGGCACGCGGAACCGCGCCAAGAGCGCGGAGGCTCCAAGAAACTGCAGGACCTGAACGAACGTCGCGAGCCACAGCAGGTCAACGACGCCCCTGCCGCGCGAAATCAGCAACCAGGACAACACCCCTTGGACGAGCACGCCCGCCGTTTCCATCCCGAGAATCCAGAGCAAGCGATCGGTCCATCCTCGAAAGATAGCGGCAAGACATCCGTATGCGACGCCGACGGCCACCAGCGGCAGGGCCGCCCGAAGCTCCTGCGCCGTTCCTACGGCGACGATGCGCGGCGCCGCCAGGTAGAACACTGCACCGACCGGCACGAACAGGCCAAGCCGCGCGGCGAGGGCGCTGCCTAGAAGAGCGCCGACGCGTCTGTCGCGCGCCGCATCTCGCGTAAGAAGAACGCCGAAACCAAGGTCGAGCACGCTCGTCAGCGTTGCCGCCCAGGCCATGCAGAAGATCCAGCGGCCGAACGCCGAGGGCCCCAGCCCGCGCGCCACGACGAGCGACGTGCCGAGGCGGATTGCGCCGCGCGCCACATTCGACAGCGCGAAGGCCGTCCCGACCTTGGCAATCACCTGAAGCGGACGCGACATCGCCCCGTCAGCCGCGGAGCCTCGCCGAGCAAGGGACACTACCGGCATTCGACGCCAACCTCGCCAAGCGGCGAACGTGCGATCGCGCGCGCGAGCCGTGCGTCTGCGAGACGCTCGCGGCCATCCACGATGATCGGCCGGGCGCCCGCGCTTCTGGCTTCGAACGCGGACCGCATCGCCAGCGAACCGACGGCCGGCCTCCCTCCGACCACGACGAGCGCAAGGTCTCCGCGTCGGGTCGCAAGAAGCGCTTCTGCGGGATCGGCGCGACTCGGCGGAACGACCAGCAGGTCCGCCGCCGCGCCGACGCCGATCGTTCCGCAGGCGGGCAGCTTGAGCACACGAGCCGCCACGGTCGTCGCCGCGCGGAGGAGCTGTGGCGGGCTGATGCCCTCGACGTTGCAGGCGACACGGAGCTCGTCGAGCATGTCGTTGGCGCCGGTCACTCGCGAATCGGTGCCGATACAGATGTGGGCCGACGCGTCCACCAGACGATCGAACACGTCGTGGATGGGAGCCGTCCGGCCGAAAAGAAACGCGTTCGACGCCGGACACCAGACGAGGCTCGAATCGCGGCGGAGGATCCGCGGCCAGTCGGCCGCCGTGAACGCCACGCCGTGGACGAGAACCGTGTTCTCCCGAAGGCACCCCTGTTCCTCCAGGCGGGTCAGCTCGGATGCGGCGCGCGCATCGACGCCTTCGCCGGCGTGGACCATGAACGGCCTATCGAGCGGCGTCGCCATGCAGGCCGCGCGAACGTTCCTGCCGCGCTCGCCGCGCGCGCCGACAGGCCGCCCCTCGAGATGGAACGAGTGCGCCCACCCGTACTTCTTCACCACGCGCACCGGAAAGGACGCGTGAATCTCGCGATACATCGGGTTGTGATGCGCCACGGTCGTGACGCCGGAGAGCACATTCTTCAAGCCGCCGACCAACAGGCGCGCCGACAAGGGATACGCCATCTTGCGGCGAACAGCCGCATCACTCCGCAGGACCTTTCCGACATCCTCGATCCATTCGGCGGCATTCTCGTACCGGTCGCGGGTTTTGAGCGAGCCGTAGTGATTGAGCTCGAGGTGATCGTGCGCATTGATGAGGCCGGGCAGCACGAATGCGCCGTCGAGATCGACGACCGAGTCTCCCCGGCGGGGCGCCTCGTCAATCGACCGGATCGTCGTCGTAAAGCGAAGCCGGGTCGCGACGCCGCCGTTCGGAACGGCGACGCGCGCGTTCACGAAGGCGACCGGCCGTGACCAGCCGATCATCGCGGCCGCTTGACGGCGTGGAACACGACGACGACGGGCGCGGGTATCGACGCGACGCGCGGCTCCCGAATCGCGCGAACCTCGAATGACGCGTCCTCGAGGGACGCGAGGTGCTGCTCTATCGTGTGGGGGTGGAAGGCGAGTTCGACGAGCTCTCCGTCGGCGGTCCGGAACGTGCGCCGCCAGTCGCGCTCGACCCAGCAGGGATGAAAATCCGAATACACGAGCGCGCCGCCGTCGGCCAGAACGCGCGACGCCTCGATCACCCAGCTCCCTGGATGATCGACGTC
>Ga0335080_10005113_pt1 | contig 13458 bp, 12 predicted proteins | sample Lox_Sample_34_FD_206720 | JGI IMG/M metagenome (GOLD analysis project Ga0335080, IMG submission 206720) | Soil microbial communities from Loxahatchee National Wildlife Refuge, Florida, United States - Lox_Sample_3.4 | ecosystem: Environmental > Terrestrial > Soil > Wetlands | place: USA... | reverse complement strand
CTTCGGGAAGAGCTCGCGCGCGCGCGCTTCGAGCGCCTCGACGGCTTCGCGCTCGCGGATGTTCACGAACGCGGTCTCGACGCGGCGGCCGGTCGCCGCGCGCAGCTCGCGCGCGGCCTCTTCCAGGCGCTCCACGCGGCGCGCCGCGAGCAACAGGTCCGCGCCCGCGCGCGCCAGCGACTCGGCGATCGCCCGGCCCAGCCCGCTCCCGCCGCCGGTCACGAGCGCCGTCTGGCCGGCGAACAGGTCGGGCGCGAACGGGAAGGGCGTCTCCGACATGCCTCGAGTCTACCAGCGCGATTCGGGCGGCTGGCCGGGCTGGTTGACCCAGGGCCCGTTCGATGAGAGCTTTTCGTGCCATGGAAGGCGCGAAGAACGGGTTGCACGCGCTGGCCGAGCGAGAGGGCGTGATCCTCGAGCTCGAGCGCGCGCGCTCGGCGATTCCGCAGGCGATCGCCCAGGCCGAGGCGCGCGCGCAGGCGGCGCGCGATGCCGCGGTGCAGAGGCGCGCCGACCTCGACGCGATCGACAAGTCGCGGCGCACGCGCGAGGCCGAGGCGCAGGACGTCGCGGCGAAGCGCGACAAGCTCCACGGCCAGTCCGCCGTCGTGAAGACGAACAAGGAGTACACGACGCTGCTCCAGGAGATCGACGCGCACACCAAGCGCATCGCCGAGATCGAGGACGAGATCCTCGTCGCGATGGAGAGCGCCGAGGGCGCCGGCGAGGAGCTGCGGCGCGCCGACGCCGCGGCGCGCCAGGTGGGGCAGGAGGTCGGCAAGGAGACCGACGAGCTGCGCGCGCGCCTGGCCGAGGTCGAGCGCCGCCTCGCGGCCGCCGTCGCCGACCGCGCGCAGATCCTCGGCGAGCTCGGCCCCAAGGTGCAGGCCATGTACGAGAAGGCCACCAAGCTGCGCGGCAGCGGCATCGCGCGCATCGAGCGCGCCACGTGCTCCGGCTGCCACCGGACGATTCCGCCCGAGGTCGTCAACCGCGTGACGGCAGGCGAGGTGCACATCTGCGCGAGCTGTCAGCGCATCTTCGTGATGGCCGAAGCGCGCGCCTAGCCCCTTCCCGCGGGCCCGGCGGGGCGCTCGGAACGAGTGGATTTTTCTCTTGTATTCCGATGAGTTACGCGCGAGGCTCGTCGGTGAACCGCGCAGCAGGCCGACTTCGCGGTTTGCTAGTATGGCGGCGGTCCTGGGGGCAGACATGCTGGATCGAGATCGCTACTGGGATTGCCTGGACCAGGCGATGGAAGCGTCCTCCAACGGCCAGACCGACGAGGCGCTCGCCTGGCTCGACGAGGCGCTCCGCGCCAACCCGACGGGCGCCGAGGCGCACAACAGCCGGGGCGAGATCCTGTGGGACAACTCGCGCGCCGAGGAGGCGCTCGAGGAGTTCGAGCGCGCGATCGAGGCGGACGCCGAGTACCAGCCCGCGCAGCTGAACCGCATCGAGATCCTGATCGAGGAGTTCCAGGAGCACGAGGAGGCGCTCGACCTCGCCGACGACCTGCTGCAGGGCTCGCTCGAGAAGCCGATCGAGGCCGAGGTCTACTACCTGAAGGCCAAGGGCCTGTTCTATCTCGACGACCTCGAAGGCGCGCTGTTCTTGCTGCGCCGCGCGATCAAGATCCAGGGCGAGGTCGGCATCTACCGCGGCTTCGAAGGCCAGGTGCTGTTCGAGCTCGGGAACTTCGACGAGGCGCGCCGCTCGCTCGAGCGCGCGCTCGCGCTCGAGCCCGAGTGCGCGCACAGCACGTATCACATGGCGCTCGTCCACGAGCACACGGGCCAGCTCGACACGGCGGAGCGGGCCTTCGCGAAGGCCGCGCGCCTCGCGCCCGAGCTCTACCCGCTGCCCACGCGCATCGACGACGCGGAGTTCGACGCGGCCGCCGAGCAGGCGCTGAAGAGCCTGCCCGAGCCCATCCGGAAGTACACCGAGAACTGCCCCGTGATCGTCGAGGACCTGCCCAGCGAGGAGCTCGTGCGGCAGGAGTTCGTGTCGCCGCAGGTGCTCGGCCTGTTCTCGGGCGTGCCCGCGACCGAGCCGGGTGCGAGCCCGACGCTCGGCACGGTGCCGCGCACGGACACCGACCGCATCCTGCTCTTCAAGCGCAACCTCGAGAAGATCGCGATGACGCGCGCCGAGCTCGTCGAGCAGATCCAGATCACGGTGAAGCACGAGATCGGCCACTTCCTCGGCATGGACGAGGAAGAGGTCGAGCGACTCGGCCTTGCCTGACCTGTGGTCGCGTGGGCACCCTACCCACGCTCCAGACCTGTGATCGCGTGGGCATCCTAGCCACGCCGTCCGATGATCGCGTGGGCACCCTACCCACGCTCCTGATCGACCGGTTGCGCGGGATTCGCGACGTCGCCGAGGTGCTGGCGCGGCCCGCGGAGCTGTTCGCGTACGAGTCGGACGGGCTCACGATCCTGCGCGGCACGCCGTCGTGCGTCGCGTTCCCGACCACGACGGAGGCCGTGCGCGAGATCGTGCGCGCGTGCAACGACGCGGGCGTGCCGTTCGTGCCGCGCGGCGCGGGTACGGGGCTGTCGGGCGGCGCGACGCCGGTCGCGGGCAGCGTCGTGATCGAGTGCGCGCGCATGAACCGCATCCTCGAGATCGACGCGACGAACCGCACGGCGACCGTGCAGCCCGGGCTCGTGAACGAGCAGCTCTCCGCGGCCGTGAAGCCGCTCGGGCTCTTCTACGCGCCCGATCCGTCGAGTCAGTCGGCGTGCACGATCGGCGGGAACGTCGCCGAGAACAGCGGCGGTCCGCACACGTTGAAGTACGGCACCACGAGCCCGCACGTGTTGGCGCTCGAGATCGTGCTGCCGGACGGCGAAGTCACCTGGCTCGGCCGGCGCGACGGGCACGCGCACGGCTACGACTTGCGCGGCGTGTTCGTCGGCTCGGAAGGCACGCTCGGCATCACCACGGCGGTGACCGTGCGGCTCGTGCCGCTGCCCGAGTGCGTGCGCACCCTGCTCGCGAGCTTCTCGAGCTTGCGCGCCGCGTGCGAGGCGGTGTCGGCGATCATCGCGCGCGGCATCGTGCCGGCGGCGCTCGAGCTGATCGACGACCGCACGATCGCGGCGGTCGAGGCGTCGGTGTTCGCAGCGGGCTATCCGAGCGACGCGCGGGCGGTGCTGCTCGTCGAGCTCGACGGCGAGCGGGCGTCTGTCGAGCGCGAGCGCGCCGACATCGAGGCGAGCTGCCGCGCCTGCGGCGCGCTCGAGGTGCGAGTGGCGCGCGACGACGCCGAGCGCCTGGCGCTGTGGCGGGGGCGCAAGGGCGCGTTCGGCGCGATGGGCCGGCTCGCGCCCGACCTGTACGTGCACGACGCCGTCGTGCCGCGCACGAAGCTCCCGGAGGTGGTCGACGCCATCAACCGCATGGCCGAGTCGCGCGGCATCCGCATCGCGAACATCCTGCACGCGGGCGACGGCAACCTGCACCCGAACATCACGTTCGACCGGCGCGACCCGGCGCAGCTCGCGAACGTCAAGGAGGTCGGCGCGGAGATCCTGCGCATCTGCATCGCCGCGGGCGGGGTGCTGTCGGGCGAGCACGGCATCGGGCTGGAGAAGCGCGAGCACATGTGTCTGCTGTTCTCGGAAGCCGACCTCGAGCCCATGCGCTGGGTGCACGACGCGTTCGACCCGGCCGACCGCTGCAATCCCGGCAAGCAGATCCCCGCGCCGCGCGCCTGCGCGGAGAGCAATCCCCGACACCGCGGATACGCCCAGGTAAGCTTCTAGCCCATGGGCGATCCGTTCGAGGCGATCGTCGGCGCGGAGCACGTCGCACGCCCGGAGTCCGGCGAGCTGTGCGGCGCGCGCGTGCTCGCCGTGGTGCGGCCGGCGGACGCGGCCGAGGTCGCCGCGTGCCTGCGCGCCGCGACCGAGTCGCGTGTGCCGGTCGTGCCCGTGGGCGGCGGCACGAAGCTCGGCTTCGGCAACGACCTGGACGCGCGCGAGTGCGTGCGGCTGGAGCTGGGCCGCCTGTCGCGCGAGCTCGCGCTCGACCCGGACGAGGGCGTGGCCGACGTGGGCGCGGGCGTCGAGCTCGAGCCGCTCGCGCGCGCGGCGGCGGCGGTGGGGAAGACGACGAGCTTCGAGGCGCTGCGGCCGGGCGCCACGGTGGGCGGGGCGATCGCGGCCGACCCGGTCGGGCTCGACTTCTCGCCCGACGCGCGCACGCGCGACGACCTGCTCGGGCTCGAGGTCGCGCTCGCGAACGGCGAGCTCGCGCGCGCTGGCGGGCGCGTGGTCAAGAACGTCACCGGCTTCGATCTCGTGCGGCTGCACTGCGGCGCGTTCGGCACGCTCGGCGTCGTGACTCGCGCCACCGTGCGCCTGCGCGCGGCGCCCGAGGCGGCGGCCACCGCGCGCGCGCGCTTCGCCTCGTTCGACGCTGCGTTCGCGGCGCTGGCGCAGGCTCCGGCGGCGGACGGCACGGCGCTGCGCCCGAAGGACGGCGGCGTGGAGCTGTGGTGCCGCTTCCGCGGCGCCGAGGCCGACGTCGCCGGGCGCTGTGCGCGCGCGCCGGGCGAGCGCGTCCCGGCGGAGAGCTGGTCCGAGCTGCGCGCCGAGCTGGCCGCGCCGCCCGCGCCCGGCACCGCGCGGGTGCGCTTCGGTGGGCGACCCAGCGACGTCACGCTCCTGTGTCGGGCGCTCGACCGCGCGACGCGCCTGGTGCTGCCGCGCGCGGGCTTCGCGTTCGCCTGCGCGGAGGAAGCCGCGCTGCCCGAGCTCGCGGCGCTGGCGGAGCGGCTGGGCGCGACCTTCGCGCTCGAGCGCGCGCCGGGCGCGCGCGCCACGCCGCTCGACGCGTTCGGCTCGCCGCCGCCGGCGCTCGCGCTGATGCGCGCGCTGAAGGCGCGCTTCGACCCCGCGCGCGTGCTCGCGCCGGGCCGCTTCGTGGCGGGCATCTAGCATGAGCGAGGCGTCGCTTCTCGATTACCAGGCGACACTGGATTGTGTTCACTGCGGGCTCTGCCTGCCGCACTGCCCGACATACCAGGAGACGGGCCGCGAGACGAGCTCGCCGCGCGGGCGCATCTACCTGATGCGCGGCGTCGCAGAGGAGCGCATCCCGCTCGACGAGCTCGTCGTCGACGAGATGAGCTTCTGCCTCGCCTGCCGCGCGTGCGAGTCGGCGTGTCCCGCGGGCGTGCGCTACGGCCACCTGGTCGAAGGCATGCGCGCGGAGATCGCCGCGCGCGGCGTGCGCAAGGGTCTCGCGCCGTGGCTCGAGCGCGCGGCGCTGCGCGGCGTCGTCGCACAGCCGCGCCGGCTCGCGGCGCTCTTCCGCGTCCTGCGCGCGTACCAGAACAGCGGGCTGCAGCGCGCCGTGCGCGCCACGCGGCTGCTCGCGCTCGTGCCGCCGCTGCGGCGCATGGAGCGCATGCTGCCGCCGCTCGGCGAGCCGCACCGCCCACCCGTGCTCGTGCCCGCGTCGGGCGCGCGCCGCGGCCGCGTCGCGTTCTTCGCGGGCTGCGTGATGCCGGAGATGTTCGGCGCCGCGAACGCGGCCACGGTCGAGGTGCTGGCGCGGAACGGCTTCGAGGTGGAGGTGCCGCCCGCGCAGGTCTGCTGCGGCGCACTGCACCGGCATGCGGGCGACCCGGAAGCCGCGGACGCGCTCCATGCGCGGAACCGCGCCGCGTTCCGCATCGACGCCGTCGACGCGGTGATCGTGAACTCGGCGGGCTGCGGCGCCGCCATGCGCGACGCGGGAGACGCGTTCGCGCGCAAGGTGCGCGACGCCACCGAGTTCCTCGCCGACGCCGGCCTGCGCGCGCCCCTCGCGCCGCTGCGGCTGCGCGTCGCCTACGACGACCCGTGCCATCTCCTGCACGGCCAGCGGATCGCCGCGGCGCCGCGTGCGCTGCTGCGCGGGGTGCCGGGGCTCGAGCTCTTCGACCTGCCGGGCTGCCGCGACTGCTGCGGCGCCGCGGGCATCTACAACCTGACGCAGCCCGAGATGTCGGCGGCGCTGCTCGCGCGCAAGGTGCAGGCGCTGCGCGACACGCGGCCCGACGCGCTCGCCACCGGCAACCCCGGCTGCCTGTTGCAGATCGGCTCGGGCGTCGCCGCAGCGGGGCTCGACGTGCTCGTGCTGCACCCGCTCGAGCTGCTCGCACGCGCGCACCGCGCCGCGAGTCCTACGTGACTCACTCGTAGAGCAGCGCGTCGGGCGCGGGCTCCGGCAGGCGGATGCGCGGGAAAGCCGACAGGCCCAGGCTCTCGAGGTCGCCCTGCAGCACGATGTCGACGGGCAGGATCGGGTCGCGCGAGTGCACGAAGCCGTACTTCTCGTGCGTGCTCTCGTACACCGCGTCGGAGCGTGCCGAGCCGCGCGGGTCGGCCGAGTCCAGCATGCCGAGCTTCGTGTCGTCGAAGAACGCGTCGCGCGCGGCGTCGGGGTCGGCCTTCTCGCGGGCGTCGCGCGCGAGGTGCGAGCGGCTCGTCTCCTCGAGCAGCGCCACGAAGTGCGCGAAGTCGTCGGGCGGCACGCGCGTCGTCACGGGCTCGTGGCCCTCGAGCTCGAGCCGGATCACGTTCTTGCCGAGCAGCGTGACTCCGTCCTCGGCGATCTCGCCGTTCGCGCGCTTGCCGTCGAGGAGCTCGGGCGCGATGCCGAGCGCGCCCGGGCCCCACAGCGCGGGGTGCTCGACGAGGAAGTCGTGCGTCATGCGGATGCGCTGCGGCGAGGCGTCGGCGCGCTCCGCGATGAACTTCTTGCGCGCCTTGTCGGCTGCAGGCGTGTCGGGCAGGTCGCGCAGCACCATGGCCAGGTAGGCGAGCCGCACGTCGGTGCGCCTCTGCTTCTCGGCGGCGGCCACGAGCTGGTCGGCCAGCTTCGCGCGGTACTGCGCGATCTCCTTCGCGTTCGGCTCGGCGCGCGCCTCCGCGTGGCGCAGCGCGGCCGCGTACTCGTTGCGCTGCGCGTAGAGCTCCTCGAGCTCGGCGTGCACCTCCTCGCGGTGCGCGCCGTCGGGATGGCGCGCGGCGTAGCGCTCGCCCGCCACGATGACGCCGCCGCCGAACTGCGGGCGCGCCGCCGGGTACTGCACGATGCGGAAGGGAATGGTCGCGAGCGTCGTCGCGACGCCGGGCACGTCGAGCACGAGCTCGAGCGGCCGCCAGATCGTGCCGTGCGGGAAGCCGTTCGCGAAGTGGCCGAGCGCGAGCCACTTCCAGCGCGCCGTGTCGTCTGCGCTCTCGGCGGCGCGGAAGTGCGCGTACGCGTTGCGGCTCGGGTCGGCGAGCGCCGCCCCCGCCTGACGCGACGCGGTGTCGGGTGCGCCGTGGTGCTCGGGCACGCGCGCGAGCGCGCGGGCGGTCTCGTCCTCGTCGCCGCGCGCGAGCGGCTCGTAGCTCTCGAGCAGGCGCAGCGTGGGGGCGAGCTCCGGCGGCGCGCCCGCGTCGGCGAACGCGCGCGCCTGGCCCGCCACCTGCGCGAGCGGCGCGTTCGCGGCTGCGCGCGCGAGCGCGAGCCAGCGCGCTTCCTGTTCCGGCGCGAGCGAAGCCGGCGCGAGCGCGCGCACGCCGAGGCTGGCGCGGTCGCGCGCGCTCTCCTTGGCGCTCTCTTCGTGCGCCTTGGCCAGCAACGCCTTCGCGTCGGCGTCGTCGGGAAGCTGGCGCAGCGCTCGGCTCGCGAGGATGTCGACGACCTCCCAGTCGCGGCGGTCCGCGGCCGCCTGCGCGCCGCGCATGTCGCGAGTGGCCCGCTCGCGCGCGAGCTTCGCGCGCAGCTCGTCCGCGCGCGCGCGGATCTCGCGCTCGCCCGGCGCCTCGGGATGGCGCGCGAGCCACTCGTCGTACTCGTGCAGCGCCTCGCGCTCGCGCGGGCTCGCGCTCGGGAACGTCCACGCCGTGAGCAGGGTCGAGATCGCGCCGCGCGCGGCGGTGATCGGGTTCAGCGCGCCGGTCATCGCGAGCGTCGAAGCGGGCTCGATGATGCGGTTGAAGATCGCGCCGAGCTTGTAGCGCGTCTCCTCGGCGAGGCGCGTGTCGGCCACCGCGAGCGGGGCCGAGTCGCGCGCGTGCTCCACGCGGCGGCGCAGCGCGGGGTCGAGGTCGTCGCGGTCGAGCAGATCGTCGGCGTCCTCCGCGAACGCGTCGCTGCCGTCACACGCGGCGAGCAGCTCCGCAGCGTTGTCGGCGAGGCCCGACGGCTTCTCGCCGCGCGCCTCGCGCGCCGCGTCCTCGCGGTCGATCGACGCGGCCTCGGCCCGGGCGTCGCCGCGCCGGTCCGCGAGCACCGCCGCCGCGAGACGCGCGGCGCTGCGCTCCGCGTCGTCGGGCAGCGGATCGTGCGGAGCGCGCGCCGACTCGAGCGGGCTCCACTCGGCGGGCTTCGGCGCGCGGTGAGCCGCGCAGCCCGCGGCGCAGAGTGCGACGCTACACAGAAATGCGACGCCGAGCCGGCGCCTATTGCGGCACTTTTTCTTCATGGACCTGCAACATGTAGCCCAGATAGGCCTCGAGCTTGTGCGCGGCTTCGAGCTTCTCCACCGAGCCGTCCTGTTGCGCGACGATCTCGTAGATGCGCGTCGCGTCCTCGGCGTATTCGTCGAACGTCGCCGGGTCGAACGCGAGCGAGGTCGGCGGCGTGTTGCGGGCGTACCGCCGCGAGAGCTCCGCGTACAGGTCGGCCAGCGCGAGCATGTGGCGGTTCTTGTACTTGCTCTCGCGGTGGACCTCCACGACCTGCTGCGCGCGCTGCAGCGCCGTGGCTTCCAGCTTCGGCTCGATCGCGGCCTGCGAGGCGAAGTAGGCCGCTTCGGCGACGTCGCCGCGCTCGAGCTCCTCTTCGACGACGTAGCGCCAGTGCTCGCCGGCGACGTCGCTGCGCAGCTCCTCGAGCTGCTTGCGCCGCTCGGTCCAGCGGTCCGCCACCTGCTGCGGCGTGCGCTCGACGGGGAGCTTGTCGGGCGCGGTCGCGAGCGCGAGGCGCCGGCACACCGCGTAGCCGCGGCGCGCGGGCTCGGCGAGCTCGGAGTCGAGCTGCGACACGCGCTCGTAGTGCAAGGTCGCGAGCTCGTACTCGCCGAGCCGCTCGAGCGCGCGCGCCTTCGAGAACCACAAGACGTCGGTCGCGTAGCCGCTGCCGACCTTGTCGGGGTGCGCGGCCTCGAGCGTCTCGAGCCGCTCGAAGGCGGCGCGGTAGACGTTCAGCCCCGAGATGTCGCGCGCAGGCGGGAAGCGGTACGTGTCGTCGTCGACGTGCAAGCGCAGCACGGCGACCACCTCGAGCAGGTCCTGAGTCGGCAGGTCGGTGGGGTCGGACGGCGGCGCCGAGGCGCAGGCCGCGAGCAGGGCGCCCAGCAGCGCGACCGCGGCGCGTGCGCCGCGGGGAGTCACAGCCGCGCCGTGCGCCGGGCCGCGAGCAGGTTGAGCATCTTCTCGGTCGCCACGACGGCAGCGGCGATCTGGTCCGAGTCCACGCCGAGCGTGCTGAACGGCTGCGCGCGTGCGCTGGTCTGCCACGTGATCACGGTCTCGACGAGCGCGCCCGTCTTGCCGCCGGGCGGAATGCGCACGCTGAAGTCGACGAGCTCCGGCAGCTGCAGGCCGAAGCCGCGGGTCGCCTTCGCGAGCGCCTTCATGAACGCGTCGTAGCCGCCGTCGCCGTTTGCGCTCGCCGACTGCAGCTTCCCGCGATACCGCACCGCCACCGACGCCGACGGCAGGCCGTCCGAAGTCGAGTGCGTCTCGTAGCGCTCGATGCGCACGAGCGACTCGACCGGCGTCTTCAGCACGTCGGCGATGAGCAGCGGCAGGTCGGCGGCCGTGACGGAGTGCTTCTTGTCGCCCAGCTCGACGATGCGGCGCAGCACGAGGTCGCGCTGCTCCGGCGGCAGCTTGATGCCGAGCGTCCGGAGGTTCTGCTCGAGCGACGCCTTGCCGGCCATCTTGCCCAGCGCGTAGCGGCGCCGCCGGCCGAAGCGCGCCGGCAGCAGCCGGTTCGCGTACAGGTCCGCCTTGGCGTCGCCGTCGGCGTGGATGCCCGCGGTCTGCGTGAACACGTCGCGGCCCACGATCGGCGCGTTGTCGGCGACGCGCTTGCCCGACAGCCGCGCGACGAGCTCCGAGATCGCGATGAGCCGGCTCTCGTCGACGCCGGTGCGGAACGGCGTCAGGTCGTGCAGCGCAGCGACGACCTCGGCCAGCCGCGTGTTGCCCGCGCGCTCGCCCATGCCGTTCACGCTGGTGTGTACGCCGCGCGCACCCGCGCGCACCGCGGCGAGACAGTTCGCGGTGGCGAGCCCGTAGTCGCCGTGCGCGTGGAACTCGAAGTGCACCTCGGGCCACGTGCGCGTCATCAGCTCGACGTAGCGCGCGGTGTCGTCCGGCGTGAGCGTGCCGAGCGTGTCGGGGATGTAGACGCGGCGCACGCCGAGCCCGGCCAGGTTCTCGACGTGGCCGAACACGTAGTCGAAGCTGTCGCGGACGCCCTGCGACCAGTCCTCGAGATACACGTTCACGACGAGCTTGCGCCGGCGCGCGTAGCGCACGGTCTCGGCGATCTCCTTGAAGTGGATCTCGGGCGTCTTGCGCAGCTGCAGCTCGCAGTGCTTGCGCGAGCCCTTCGAAAGCAGGTTCATCGCGCCGCCGCCGTGCTCGCAGATCCAGTCGACGGAGCGCTTGCCGTCGACGAGCCCGAGGATCTCGATGCGCTCGCCGTGTCCGGCGCGCCGCGCCCACGCCGAGATGCGCCGCACGGCCTCGGCTTCGCCCTGCGACACGAACACCTGCGCGATCTCGAGCCGGTCGACGCGCACCTCTTCCAGGAGCAGGCGCGCGATCTGCAGCTTCTCCGACGGCGCGTACGCGACGTTCGGCGTCTGCTCGCCGTCGCGCAGCGTGGTGTCCATGACCTGCAGATGGGGGGCCCGCGGCATGGCGAGAAGGCTAGCTCTCTAGCTCCCGAATAGGTACGTGCCGCCGCGCTCGAGCGCGCGCTTGTACGCGGGGCGCGCGTGCATGCGCTCCAGGAAGCCGGCGAGGTTCGGGAACTTGTCCAGGCCGTGCAGCAGCCGCGCCGCCTGGATCGGGAACGACAGGTTCACGTCGGCGGCGCTGAGCTCCTTGCCGACGAAGAACTCGCCGTGCGCGAGCAGCCCGTCCAGCCAGCCGAAGTGGTTCTCGATCTCGCTCGTGACGCGCGGCGCGAGCGGCGCAGCCGCGTCGCCGAGACGCGACAGGTACAGCTTCAGCATCACCGGCAGCATCGCGGAGCCTTCCGCGTAGTGCATGAGCTGCAGGTAGCGCGGCCAGTCGGGCGACGACTCGGCGGGCGCGAGGCGACCCTTGCCGTACTTGCGCACGACGTACTCGAGGATGGCGCCCGACTCGATCAGCACGAGGTCGCCGTCCCGCACGACGGGCGACTTGCCGAGCGGGTGGATCTTCCGGAGCGACTCGGGCGCGAGGTTCGTGGTGGCGTCGCGCTGGTACTTCACCAGCTCGTAGGGCAGCGCGAGCTCTTCCAGCAGCCACAGCACCCGCTGCGAGCGCGAGTTGTTGAGGTGATGGACCTCGATCAAGACAGCGCCTCGGGCTCGGCTTCCTTCTTCGCACGCGCATCGGCGGCGCGCTTCGCGTCGAAGAGCGCCGGGATCACGCGGTCGAGGTCGTCCTGCGTCCACAGGTGGTCGCTCTTGAACGCGCGGATGAGCGCGGGCTGCTGCATGATCGCGACCTGGCCGCGGCTCACGTGGATGATCTGCGCCGTGAGCTCCTGGGCGGCCGGCGACGCCAGCCAGGTGACCACGGGCGCGATCTGCTGCGGGCCCACGAGCGGGTCCTCCAGGTTCGGCTTCACGCCGCGGCCTTCCATGAGCGGGATCGTCATGCGCGTGGCCGCGCCCGGCGAGATCGTGTTCACCGTGCAGCCGTACTTCGCGAGCTCGAGCGCGAGCACGCGCGCGAAGCCGGCGATGCCCGCCTTCGCGGCACCGTAGTTCGACTGCCCGAAGTTCCCGAACAGGCCCGACACCGACGAGAAGTTGATGATGCGGCAGCCCTGCCGGTTGGTCTCGCGGATGTAGCGCGCGAACGGCTGCGAGCAGCAGAAGTGGCCTTTCAGGTGCACCGCGATGACGGCGTCCCAGTCGGACTCTTCCATCGAGAAGATGGTCTTGTCGCGCAGGATGCCCGCGTTGTTCACCAGCACGTCGCAGCCGCCGAACGCGTCGAGCGCGGTCTGGAAGATCTTCTTGCCGCCGGCCATGGTCGCGACGGAGTCGTAGTTCGCGGCGGCCTTGCCGCCTGCGGCCTGGATCTCCTTCACGACGTCGTCGGCGACCTTGCCCGAGCCGGTTCCGTCGGCGTTCCCGCCGAGGTCGTTCACCACGACGCTCGCGCCGTTGCGCGCCATGTCGAGCGCGATCTCGCGCCCGATGCCGCGCCCCGCGCCCGTGACGATCGCGACCTTCCCCGCCAGCACTGCCATGGTCCGCCCTCCGCGTTTGGGGCGACCATTCTACTCTCGATCAGCGCCGGGGATGGCCCTGCACGCGGGAGCGCTCGCGGAGCTGCTGGCGCTGCTCGGGCGGCAGCTTCTGGAACTGCTGGTACTTCTGGCGCACCTGCTGCTTCTGGTCGGGCGTGAGCTGCTGCCAGCGCTGGAAGTTCTGGCGCACTTGCTGGCGCTGCTCGGGCGGCATCTGCCGGAGCTTGTCCATGCGGTCGCGGATCTCCTGCTGGCGCTGCGGCGGCAGCTTCTGGAACTGCTGCCAGCGCTGGTGCACGCGCTCGCGCTCTTCGGGCGTCAGCTTCTGGAAGTTGCCGGGCGCGGGCGGAGGCGGAGGCTTCGGGTCGTCCGCGCGGGCGGCGACCGGAGCAGCGATGAGGAGCAGCGCGAGCAAGCTCGCGCCGAAGCGCCTAGCTGGGCGGCTCATCGTCCCAGTTCTCGAGCACGTCGACTACGGAGATCGCGTCCATGTCCGGGTCCTGGACGAGCTCGTAGTCGTCTCCGTTCGCGACGATCGGCGCATCGGCCTCCGGCACGTGCGCGGCCGGGCTGCCGGGCGTGGAAGTGACGCGCGGCAGCACGAGGAGCAGCGCGACTGCGGCGGTCCCCACGGCGAGCGAGATCACGCGCCGCGAGAACACAGCGCGCAGCCAGACGGCGCGGCTCGGGGTCGCATCGCGCTCGCGCGCGATGCGACCCCAGAAGCGCGCCTCGAAGTCGCCCGGCGCCTCGACCGGCGGCAGCGCCGCGAAGAGCTCGCCCAGCCGGCGCTCGGCCGCGAGGCCGGCGCGGCAGGCCGCGCAGTCCGCGAGGTGGACCTCGACCTCGGCCCGCTCCGCGGGCGCGAGCTCGCCGTCGGCGAACGCCGCGAGAATCTCGGGATCCCGGCTGCACTCCATCACGCGTCTTCCCTGCCGAGCGCGGCGAGCAGCGCCTCGCGCGCCCGGTGCAACA
>Ga0335080_10005112_pt1 | contig 13461 bp, 11 predicted proteins | sample Lox_Sample_34_FD_206720 | JGI IMG/M metagenome (GOLD analysis project Ga0335080, IMG submission 206720) | Soil microbial communities from Loxahatchee National Wildlife Refuge, Florida, United States - Lox_Sample_3.4 | ecosystem: Environmental > Terrestrial > Soil > Wetlands | place: USA... | reverse complement strand
CGATCGCTGCCCAGCTGGGCGCACGCGATGCGGATCATCTGTATCAGCTCCTGGGTGAGGGCGAGATCACCGCGACTCAGCTGGCGCAGGCCGTCGCGCGGGTCGCGCCCACCCCGCCGCCCGCGCCGCGCCGGCGGGCGCGCCCGAGCCGTGCGTCGCGTCGCAGCCCGGTGGAGATCGAGGGCGTGGGTGATCTGCCGATCACGCTCGCCCGGTGCTGCGCGCCGCTGCGGCCGCAGCCGATCGCGGGCTATGTGACGCTGGGGCGCGGCGTCACGATCCATCGCGCCGACTGTCCGAGTCTTGCGCGCATGCGCACCGGCAAGCCCGAGCGCGTCCTGAAGGTGAGCTGGACCGCGGATGACACCGACCGGTTGTCGATCGAACTGGTGATCTCGGCGCTCGACCGCCCGGGACTCGTGCGTGACGTGAGCGACATCGTTGCCCAGGAGCGCCTGAGTATCGAGGCCATGACCACGACGACCGACCGTGCGCGCGCCACGGCGAGCGTCACGTTGCACCTGGCCGTGCATGACCTGGAGCAGCTCGCGCGTCTGATCAAACGCTGCTCGGCGGTGCCGAATGTGCTCGACGTGAGGCGGGTGCGCTGAGCGCGCGGACGGCGCGCCGCGGCGCGGGCGACGGGGCTATTTCAGCCAGGGCAGCCGGTCGGTGTCGACGTTGCCGCCCGAGAGAATGACGCCGATTCGCCGGCCTGCGGCGGGCAACGCGCCCTCGAGCAAGGCCGCGACGGGCACCGCGGACGAGGGCTCAATCACGATCTTCATGACTTCCCACACGCGGCGCATGGCGCTCACGATGGCGGCTTCACTCACCGTCACGATGTCATCCACGTGCTCCCGGATCAGCGCGAAGCTCAGATCTCCGAGCGAGGCCCGCAGGCCATCGGCGATCGTCTGCGGATCATTCGCCATGACTCGTGTTCCGGACTGAAGCGAGCGGCGCGCATCATCCGCCGCCGCAGGCTCGGCGCCGATGACACGGATGCCGGGCTTCACGCCCTTCGCGGCGACGGCCACTCCGGCGATCTGCCCACCACCGCCCACGGGACAGACGATGACATCGAGATCGGGTACCTCTTCCAGCAGCTCGAGCACCGAGGTCCCCTGCCCCGCCATCACTCGCAAGTCGTTGTAGGGGTGCACGAAGTAGGCATGGGTGGCGGCGAGGAGCTGTTCAACGGTGCGCTCGCGCGCAGCGAGGCTCGGCTCGCAGAAGGTGACCTGAGCGCCATAGCGGGCCACCGCCTCCTTCTTCACCGCCGCGACATTGCTCGGCATGACGACGTAGGCCGGTATGCCCCGGCTTCTCGCAGCCAACGCAACGGCGGCGCCGTGATTGCCCGAGGAATGGGTCGCCACCCCGTGTGCCGCCTCTTGCGGTGTCAGCGCGAAGACCGCGTTGTGCGCACCGCGCGCCTTGAACGCGCCGATCTTCTGAAAGTTCTCGCACTTGAAGTACAGCTGCCCACCCGCGAGCTCATCGAGCGTGGCACTGGTCATGACCGGCGTGCGGTGGATGTACGGCCGGATGCGCGCGTGCGCCTCGCGGACGTCGGCGAGCGTGAGCGACACGCCGCCCGCGCTGCGCGCCGCGTCACTCATCGCTCGCTCATCGGTTGATGGAATCGATTGCGCGCTTGTCGACTGCGAGTGCCGCCTCGTGCACGGCCTCGGACAGCGTTGGGTGCGCGTGAATCGTGCGCTGCAGATCTTCGCTGCTCGCACAGTACTCCATGGCGAGTACGGCCTCGGCGATCAGCTCGCCCGCGTAGGGTCCGATGATATGCACGCCCAGAATCTCATCGTCGTCCTGTGCGGCGATCAGCTTGACGAACCCGGCAGTGGACTCGAGTGCGCGAGCGCGACCGCTTGCCAGAAACGGGAATACTCCGATCTTGTACTGGCGAGCGCTCGCCTTGACCTGCTCCTCGGTCGCACCCACCCAGGCGATCTCCGGGGCGGTGTAGATGACGGAGGGAATGGTCTTGTAGTTCATCTCACCGTACTTGCCGGCGATGAGGTCGGCGACCATGACGCCTTCCTCCTTGCCCTTGTGCGCAAGCATCGGGCCGCGCACGCAGTCTCCGACCGCCCAGACGCCACTCACCCCGGTGCGACAGTGCTCATCGACGTGGATGAAGCCACGCTCATCGAGCTTCACGCCGACCTCCGGCGCCAGAAGATCGCGCGTGTACGGCCGGCGGCCGATCGCGACCACGAGCTTGTCGACGGTGACCGACTGTGCGCCCTGCGCATCGCTGTAGGAGACGTTCACCGCTCCTGCCTTGACCGCCGCCGACGTTACTTTCGCGCCCAGTCGGATATCCAGACCCTGGCGCTTGAACTGGCGCAGTGCCTCGCGTGCCAGCTGCTGATCGGCGATGGGAAGGAAATCGTTGAGCGCTTCCAGGATCACGATTTCGCTGCCCAGCCGGCGCCACACGCTCCCCAGCTCGACGCCGATCACGCCGGCACCAATGATGCCGAGCCGCTTCGGGACACTATCGATCTCGAGCGCGCCCCACGAATCGACGATGTGCTTGCCATCGAATGGCGCGCTCTTGAGCTCCATGGGCGAGGATCCGGAGGCCAGCACGACGTTCTTCGCAGACAGCTCGCGCTTGCTGCCGTCGTGGCCGGTGAACTGCACTTTGTTGCCGGCGAGCAGGCGCCCATGACCCTGCAGCGGCGTGACGCCAGCGGCCTTGAACAGCCCGGCGATGCCATCGGTCATCTTGCTCACGATGCCGCTCTTGCGCCTCTGCATGGTCGCAAGATCCAGCTCGACGCCGCTCAGCTTGATGCCGTGCGTCGCGAATTCCTCACGCGCCCGGTGGTAGAGCTCGGTCGACTCGAGCAGCGCCTTTGAAGGAATGCAGCCCGCATTCAGGCAAGTGCCGCCGAGGGCAGGCTTGCCATCGAGATTCTTCCACTCATCGATGCACGCCACGGTGAGCTTGTTCTGTGCCGCCCGGATCGCCGCCGGATAGCCTGCCGGGCCGGCGCCGATGACAATCACATCGAAGTTGTCGGCCATGTCAGATGCCAAGCAGCATGCGGCCCGGATCTTCCAGGCAGTCCTTGATGGCCACGAGAAACTGTACCGCCTCGCGGCCGTCAATGATGCGGTGATCGTAGGTCACCGCGAGATACATCATGGGGCGGATGGCGATCTGGCCGTCGATCACCATCGGACGCTCCTGGATCTTGTGCATGCCGAGGATGGCGCTCTGCGGCGCGTTGACGATCGGCGTCGACATGAGCGAGCCGAACACCCCGCCATTAGTGATGGTGAAAGTGCCACCGGTCAGATCCTCGAGCGCGATCGTGCCTTCGCGCGCCTTCGCGGCATACGCGCCAATCTCTTTCTCGATCTCTCCGTAGCTCTTGGCATCTGCGTTGCGCACGATCGGCACCATCAGGCCGCGATCGGTCGAGACCGCGACTCCGATGTCGTAGTACTCGTGGTAGATGATGTCGGTGCCGTCGACCGACGCGTTCAGTACCGGGAAGCGCCTGAGGGCCTCGATCGCCGCCTTCACGAAGAAGGACATGAAGCCCAGCTTCACGCCCTCGCGCTTCTCGAACTCTGTCTTGTAGCGTGCGCGCAGCGCGCTCACAGCCGTCAGATCCACTTCGTTGAACGAGGTGAGCAGCGCCTGTGTGGACTGCGCTTCGACGAGACGTTGGGCGATGCGCTGGCGGAGCCGAGACATCGGCACACGCTGTTCCGCGCGCGCTGCAGCCGGTGCGGGGGTGGATCTTGCCGCAGGCGCAGGAGCGGGCGCAGCCGCTGGCGCCTGGGCCGGCACCGGCTGCGTGCGTTTGTCGAGGTAACCGACGATATCTGATTTGGTGAGCCGGCCATCGCGCCCCGATGCGGGAATCGCGGCCGGATCGAGACGGTTCTCCTCGACCAGTCGGCGCACGGAGGGACTGAGCTTCGCGGCCTCTTTGGCCGCATCACTGGCAACGGCGGGCGCCGCGGCTGCTGGCGCGGCCGCACTGGCGGCAGGCGCCCGGGTGGCAGCCGGCGCCGCATTGGCCGCCGCGGCACCCTCCTCGAGCACCGCCAGGATCTGTCCGGCAGTCACGGTGGCGCCGCTTTGCACTTTCAGCTCACGCACGACGCCGTTCGCGGGCGCCGGAACCTCCAGGACGACCTTGTCGGTCTCGAGATCCGCGAGATTCTCATCGCGGTTGATCGCGTCCCCCGGCTTCTTGTGCCAAGCCACCAGTGTCGCATCCGTGATCGACTCCGGCAGCTGGGGAACACGGATCTCGATGCTCATCGGTGACTCTCCTTACGCGCAGGCGCAGCGGCCGCCTCCGCCTTCAAGGTCAGGCGTGCCGTATCGCGGCCGGCATCCTGCGTCGAGGTCGCACGCAGAGCCGCATCGACCAGCGCCTGCTGCTCGGTCTCATGCAGTTTGGAGATGCCGGTGGCCGGTGCGGCAGCGGCCGCGCGTCCGGCGTACAGGACGCTACGGCGGCTCAGGTTATCGAGCCGGTGGCGGATCTGATACCAGGCGCCCTGATTCTGCGGCTCCTCCTGACACCAGACCACCTCGCGCGCATTCGGATAGGCGCGCAGCGCAGTCTCGAACTCCTCATTCGGGAACGGGTAGAGCTGCTCGATCCGCAGCACCGCCACATCGCGAATGCCATCGCGCCGGCGCGTCTTCAGCAGATCGAAGTAAACCTTGCCGCTGCAGACGACGACGCGGCGCACCTGCTGCGCCGGCAGCTCATCGATCTCGCCGATGACGCGCGAGAACGCTCCGCCGGTGAGATCGGCGAGCGAGGAGACCGAAAGGTCATTGCGCAGCAGGCTCTTCGGCGTCATGACGATGAGCGGCTTGCGGAACGAGCGCAGCATCTGCCGCCGCAGCATGTGGAACATCTGCGCCGGCGTCGAGGGCACGCACACCTGCATGTTCTGCTCGGCACACAGCTGCAGGAAGCGCTCGAGCCGTGCCGAGGAGTGCTCGGGCCCGGCGCCTTCGTAGCCGTGAGGCAGAAACAGCGCAAGACCGCACAGCCGGCCCCATTTGGCTTCGCCGGAGCTGATGAACTGGTCGATGATCACCTGGGCGCCGTTGGCGAAGTCACCGTATTGCGCCTCCCACACCGCCAGTGCATTCGGCTCCGTCGTCGAGAATCCGTACTCGAAGCCCAGCACGGCCTCCTCCGAGAGCACCGAGTCGATGACCTCGAAGCGGGGTTGATGCTCGCGCACGTGCTGCAGCGGAATGTACGTGGCATCGGTCGACTGCTCGTGCAGCACCGCGTGACGATGGAAGAACGTGCCGCGGCCGCTGTCCTGGCCACACAGACGCACCGAGAAGCCATCATCAAGCAGAGCCGCGTAGGCCAGCGTCTCGGCGCAACCCCAGTCGAGCGGCATCTCACCGGCCAGCATGCGCGCACGGTTGGCCAGGATCTGCGCCACACGCGGATGCGACGTAAATCCTTCGGGTACGGCGAGAATCCGCCGGCCGAGGAATTGCAGCCGGTCGGGTGCGACGCTCGTCTGCACCCGCTCGTTCCAGTCGACGTGCTTGAACTTGCTCCAGTCGACCGTGTACTTGTTGCCGATCAGACCGAGCGAGGCGCGCGCCTGCGGGTGCCCCTCATCGAGGCCCTGCCGGTAGCGTTCGATCATCTGGGTCGACTCGGCTTCGGGCACCACGCCGGCCTGCGCGAGCTGGTCGGCGTAGAGCTTGCGTGCGGTCGCATGCTGACGAATCACGCGATACATGCCGGGCTGGGTTGCTGCCGGCTCGTCCGCCTCGTTGTGGCCGTGGCGGCGGTAGCACACCAGGTCGATGACCACATCCTTGTTGAACTTCATGCGGTATTCGAGCGCGAGGCGCTCAACGAACACGACCGCCTCGGGGTCGTCCGCGTTGACGTGGAAGATCGGCGCCTCGAGCATCTTGGCGACATCGCTGCAATACATGGTCGAGCGCGCATCGCTCGGCTCGGACATCGTGAAGCCGACCTGATTGTTGATGATGAGATGCAGCGTGCCGCCCGTGCAGAAGCCGCGCGCCTGGGAGAGCTGGAGCGTTTCCATAACGACGCCCTGACCCGCGAAGGCCGCATCACCGTGGATCAGCACCGGCACCACGCGCTCGCCGCGCGCATCGCCCCGGCGCTCCTGGCGTGCGCGCACCGAGCCTTCGACCACCGCGTTCACCACCTCGAGGTGCGAGGGATTGAACGCGAGCGCGACGTGCACATTGCCGGCAGACGTGCGCAGGTCGGAGGAGAAGCCCTTGTGGTACTTCACGTCCCCGGAGCCCTGCTGATGGGCGAGGTCGTATTTGCCCTCGAACTCCGAGAAGATGTCGCTCGGGGACTTGCCGAGCACGTTCACCAGCACGTTCAGCCGCCCGCGGTGGGCCATGCCGACGATGAGCTCCTCCACACCGGCCGCGCCGCAGCGCTGAATGAGATCATCCAGCAGCGGAATGAGCGCATCGCCGCCTTCGAGCGAGAAGCGGCGCTGGCCCACATATTTGGTGTGCAGGTAGCGCTCCAGCCCCTCGGCTGCGGTCAGCTGCCACAGGATATTGCGCTGTTCGTCCGCGGTGAATCGATGCTGATGGCGTCCCGCCTGAAACTGGTCCTGCAGCCACAGCCGTTCCTCGGAGTTGGAGACGTGCGCAAACTCCGCGCCGATGCTGCCGGCGTACATCTCCTCGAGCTGCGCCAGGATGTCGCGCAGCTTCATGCGCTTCGGGACAGCTTCGGTACGGCTTGCGGTGAAGAATTCCGAATCGAGGTCTGCGTCGCTCAATCCGAAGTAGTTGAGCGCCAGCACCCGCGGCCGCGGCCGCTGCATCATCCCCAGCGGGTCGACCTTCGCGATCAGGTGTCCGCGATTGATCCAGATCTGGATGAGCCGCGAGACCGCCGCCTGTTTGGCGCTCGCGCCCGAACCGCTGGCGGCCGTCCCGTCACCTGCGGCTGTCGGGCTGGCCGAGGTCGCAGGCCGAGCCTGGTGCGCGCGTGCGGCGATGCCGGCCTGAACGGCCGCCTGGGAAGTCTCCTGCGGTCGCCGCGGGCCCAGGCGGTCGAAATACTCGCGCCAATGCGCCGCGACGCTCGTCGGATCGACCAGATACTGGTCGTAGAGAGCTTCCAGGTAGGCGGCATTGCCGCCGTACAGAGGTGTGGGTTCTAACATGCAGGTACTGCCCTGTACGGGCCGTAGCCCGAGCACGGAAGTGCAAGCGGCGTATGAGATTTTATCGGAAGCCGGAAGGCCAGGAAACGCGTCACTTCCTGACGCTAGATCACCGGCAGCTGCTGCATCAGCCAGTACTCGTATCCCACGAGCGCAGCGTAGGCCGCCAGCACGCCGTAGAGTACCGCACTGACGGGTATACGTCCGAAAGCACGCATTCGGACGAGCACGATGAGCGCCACGACGCCGCCGGCCGTGAGTCCGATCTTGGTGGCGGCGAAGAGGTGCGCATCCCCGTGCACCAGGGGCGCCATGAAGGGATTGGCCTCCCACGCACCATTCCCGAGCAGGGTCAGCGTGAAGAACGCATCCGCCACCGAGAACAGCAGGATGGCGAGCCCCACGGCAAGCCACTGCGGATGGTGCCAGTCGGTGGAGGCGACGCTGCGGTCATGCAGGCGGCGAGGTCCGCGCCGGCGTGTGACGAAGCTGCCGGCCAGTAAGGCCCGAACGACGCGTCGGCGCCGGTCATGAACGACGCGGCGCTCGGTAGCGGGCTTAAGAGAAGGCGAAGTGCTCGAGGTCGGCGGCGTCGGAGTCATTGTTCTTCGGGATCCGATGTCGCCCCCATTCTAGCCGCAGGGAAAGCCCGAAGGTTGCAGAATCCTTTATAACTTATTGTTACTTATATAAAAGAAACCCCGGGAGCAGCTGGGCCACTCCCGGGGCAGGTAGTCCGTGGCAGACCCGGGGCGCTCAGCCGCCCGGATTCTCCAGGATGTTCGCCACGACGCGCCGGTTTTCAGCGCGACCGGCGGTAGTCTTGTTGGTCGCGATGGGCTGAGTTTCGCCGTAGCCGCGCGCAACGAGCTGGCTGGCCGCGACCCCCTTCGTCTCCAGGTAATCGACACAGGCCTGAGCCCGGCGCTCGGACAGGCCCACGTTGTACGCATGGCTGGCCGTGCTGTCGGTATGGCCCTGCACCTCGATCTTGAGCTTCGGGTACTTGCGCATGGTGTCCGCCACACGGTCGAGCACCGCACGCGAATCGTCGGTGAGCGTCGCCGAGTTGGTGGCGAAATTCACGCCCTCGAGGATGATCGACCCTTTCAGTGGGCAGCCGACCTTGTCCACGGCCACGCCGAGCGGGGTGTTCGGGCACTGATCCACGTCATCGAAGACCCCGTCATGATCGCTGTCGATCGGCCCGACCGGCGGTGGCGGCGGGGGCGGTGGCGGGGGGGGCGGAGGAGGCGGCGGAGGTGGGGGCGGCGGCGCCGGCGCGCGATTCGGTTCGCCGAACGTGAACTGCAGGCCCACAGTCAGGAGGACGTCGACAGAATGGCCGACAAAGCTTCCACCCAGATCCCAGCGCACTTTGGCATCAGGCCGCAGAGACAGGCTCGAGGAGCCGTCGTCGCTGCGCCAAATCCTCAAAAACGCGCCAACACCGGTCTCGAGGCCGAAATCATCGGACCCCGGTGCAAAACCCGGTTTGGAGTGAACCACGCCCAGACCGCCTTGCAGGTACGGTGCGAAGACGGCGTCCCGATCAAATACCCGCAACACATCGAGCGTATAGCCGTCGACGGTGGACTTGTGCGTGTCGTACTTGTCACGCATCGTCGCCGAGTTCCAGTTGAGCTCGGCATTCCAGGCGGGGTTGATCACATAACCCAGGCCGGCGCCCAGGAACCAGTTGTCCTTTACCAGTCGATCGCTGTCGGGTGAGTACCAGCCGCCATTCGGATTGATGTACACATGGCCGATGTCGTAGTCAGTGTCATCCGCGAAGGCAGCGAACGGCGCGAGCAGCGCCACCGTACACAATAGAAATCGTTTCACGGCAGTCCCTCCCTGAGCTGGGTCGCAAGCGAGTTGCGCAGGATAGCTCAGTCAAATGGATGTTGCCACGCAGCAAGCTTTGAAATAGCCCGCCTGTTTGAAAGCAAGTGTGTGAAAAGCAGGGTGCTAGACTCGTTTCGATGAACGCCGAGCTGAACACGATCGATCACGTGCGCACGACGATCATCGATCTCGCCGTCCGCTTCGGCCCGAAGCTGCTCACCGCCATTCTCATTTTGATCGTCGGCTTCATCGTGGGCCGATGGGTCGAGCGCTGGCTTGCGAAAGCGCTGCTGCGGGTGGAGCTCGAGCCGCCGGTACGGCTGCTGCTCGCACGGTTAGTCCGGGCCGTGGTGCTGGTGCTGTTTGCGATCATGGCACTGCAGAACCTGGGCGTCGAGCTGCTGCCGCTGATTGCCGGGTTGGGCGTGGCCGGCGCCGGCATCGCGCTGGCGATGCAGGGCGTGCTCGGCAACATGGCTGCGGGCCTGTCGATCATCTTCACCAAGCCGTTCCGCGTCGGGGAATACATCGGCGTCGCAGCCGAAGAAGGCCAGGTGCAGACGATCACCCTCTTCAGCACGACGCTGGCGCATGCCGATCACTCACGGATCGTCATACCGAATCGCAAGATCGTGGGCGAGATCCTGCACAACTACGGCCGTATCCGTCAGCTCAATGTCGAAGTGGGAGTTGCTTACGGAACCGACCTGGGCTCGGCGCTCGCGGAAGTCGATTCGGTGCTGAAGGCGAATCCGCGAGTATTGAAAGAGCCCGCTCCGTTCGTACGCGCCTCGAAGCTTGATGCATACGCGGTATGCATCGGCGTGCAACCCTGGGTGGCGGCGGGCGATTTCGGTGTGGCGACCGGAGAAATAAACCGCGCGATCGTCGAGGCGTTTCGCGCGCGGCACATCGTCATTCCGCTGCCTCAGCGCGAGATGCGCGTGATAGGCGAGGCAGCGAGGCCGAATTAGCTCGAAGCTGTCGTCGCCTCCGTTTCGGTAGCTACTCCATCAGCTGTCGAGCCAGCCGCTTCACTCTCAGCCACGCTGGCTTCTGCGCCCTCTTCCCCTTCTGCAGCCGTCTGTTCGCCCTCAGCATCCGCAGTTTCGGGCACGGCACTGTGACGGCGAATGATCTCGACCGAGCCTTCGATCGTGATCGCGAAGCCTTCGGGCACTACGTCGATGCGTTTGGTCCCGTTGCGCGGCAGCGGGATGCGCGACTTCCAGCAATAGTTGATGAATGCGGCGGCGATCGCTGCCAGAGTAAATTTGCGTCGCTCGTTGGCTGGCGAGCCCGCTCTGCGCACGACCAGCGTGATGCCCGCTTCGGAACCTCGCTCGATCCGGGCCTCGATGAGGGTTGCGCGCGCCAGCGATCCGCCGTGCTCCCGATCGAGCTCCAGAATGGCATCGACCGCTGTCTCAAGCGGCAGCACGAGCTTGCGGATTTCGTAAATGCAGACTTTAGCCATACGGTGGGACGGCATCCTGCCCGAATCCTCTGTTATCGGCCGCGATCCGGAACTCATTAACAGGGGGCACCCGCCGCACCGATGTGACACAGATCACAGCGCGACGGTCCTGTTAGTATCGGGCGGGCGGGCGCTCCCTGAACCACGCGCCCGCCAGTCCGTCACTCACCGGGGAAATCCATCACCCGACCGCCGAAACTCTCCTTATCTATGTGCCTGACGCGGACCCTTCCGTTGGCAATCACCCTGGGTGCGCTGTTAGTGCCCCCGGCCGCGATAGCTCAGGTGCAGTGGGTTGACGAACCGGACGTGCGGTCGCGGCTTGCAACTGGCGAGGTGGTGATGCGCTCGAGCGTCGAACACTACGAGTCTCACGGCGAAGTGGATGTGGCGGTTTTGGTGCATGCGCCCCGCGAGACGGTGTGGAAGGTACTGATCGACTGCGCTCACGCAGCGTCATTCATTCCCGGACTGAAGCGCTGCCACCGCCTCTCGGGCGCGCCCGATGGCTCATGGGAACTGATCGAGCATGAACTTAAGTACTCCTGGTACATGCCGACAATCCACACGGTGTTTCGCACTGAGATGCACCCGCCCGCACGCATCGACTTCAAGCGCGTCAGTGGCGATCTGAAGGAGGAACGTGGCGATTGGATTCTGGTGGCGGTGCCCGAATCGCACGGCACGATAGTCACTCACCACGTATTCGTGGAGCCCGGCTACTGGATCCCTCAGGCGTTCATCCGCCACTCGCTGCGCAAGGATCTCCCCGCTGCGTTGAATGCGCTTCGAGTACGCGCAGAAGGTATCGCGCACGAAGGCGCGCCTACATCAGTCCAATAGTCCGTCCCGCAAGCCAATCCTTCAGCCGCCAGACACCCTGCGATAGATCCGGGAATCGTAGGGCGCGCCGAGCATGGGGGCCACGGCAGTGCGAAATTCCCGCGCGCTCCGCTGGGCGTTGAAGACCGCGTGGTCCGCTGAACTCTTCCAGATGGCAATGATGTTGTAGTGGTTCGACCGATCACGTTGTTGCCAGATCATGAATGCGAGGTTGCCGGCGCTGGCGCGCGCTTGCTCCGCAAGGTGTGCCAGCGCGGGATCCGCCCTTGAGCGGTCCGGGCCACCGATATCCACGTGAGTGATGACGTACACATTGCCGGGCCCCGTCGCGGTGCGCACTGAAGACGCCGACGGACCGGCCGTCGCTGCCGGTGCGAAATCGTGATTGACCCGGCGGTCGAACGGCGCCGTCAGCAATGCATCGAGCGGCAGCAAGCTCTGCTTCGAAGCGGATTCCGCGGCGTTGAGCTCTTCATCGCTCGGGGCTGACTCAAGCAGGACGAACCGCTCTGGCCGTCCTGCTTCCTGCAGTAGATCAAACTTTCCCACATTCAATTCTTGCCGCAGATTGCGCGCGTACTTGAGCAGAACCTGCTGTGCCTGTGCGACCGAGTCCGCCGATACTTCGACGAACGTGACGACGCGCACGCCCTGAGGCGCAGTATCTGTGGCCTTCGCGGCGCTGACACTCAAGACGCAAAGCGCCGCGAGAGCCGTTGAGGCGCGCCGCAAGCACTGCCTCCCATATCTCCAATTCTTGCTCGGCATACGCATTTCTCCGGCGCACCGTCCACCGACTTCGGTGCTCAGGATTTAGCGTACATCAGCGGCGTGAGACAGCGCGACGTCCGCCGCGACGTCGCAATCGAAGGCGTGTCCTCGAACGGATGAAGGTTGAGGAAGATGCAACAAAATCGATGATACGGGTCAGATTGAGGGGTGCCTGTCGAATTTGAGCAGTCTGTAAACTAAACCTAGTTTGGTCCACTCACCCCGCATTTTATGGCATCCATATACAACATCCACTTCGCCAAGACCCATCTGTCGCGCATCGTTGAGAATGCCGCAGCTGGAGAGCAGATCGTTCTCGCAAAGCGCGGCAAGCCGATTGCGCGGCTGACGACCATAGAGCCGAGAGTCACGAAGAAGCAGTTCGGTGTATTGGCGGGACGCTTTCGAATCCCTGATCGCTTCAACTCCGCAGTGACAGCAGAGATTGCGCGTCGATTCGATGCGACATGAGCGTCAGGTTGCTGCTCGACACAGAGGTTGCACTATGGGTCTTCGCGGAACCCTCCCGGCTGGCGTCACATGTGCGCAGGCGCTTCGATGATTCGCAGCTCTACATGAGCGCAGCCACGATGTGGGAAATCAGTATCAAGGCATCACTCGGAAGGATCGGAGTGAGCCCGGCCGAAATACTGGTTTCTGCGCCTCTCGCAGGACTCGCTCTACTGCCGATCACCGCCGAGCACGTCGTGCGAATGTTCGAGCTCCCGCCTCTCCACGACAACCAGATCGACCGGATGCTTGTGGCCCAGGCCTATGTCGAGCCCATGTACCTGGTGACGAACGATCCGCTTCTGCAGGCATACGGATCGTTGGTCAATTTGATCTGACCGGCTCAGATTTCCCCGCCAATCTGCAGAAGCCTCAGCTTGAGCCTGTCGGAAAGCAATAACTACGAATGCGAAGAGCGCTCGTGTCGATTGCATGCGTGAGACGGCCCGAATCCAGGATCAGCCTCAGCGTGAAAAGGTGGTCGTCGCTTTTCGCTGCGCGACGAGAACAGCGTAGGACTTAGATCCCATGTGAGCAGGCGCCGCTCTGGGATACGGTCCACGGGCTGACACCTTTGACCCTCTCGAGGGTCCATCTATTGCCGGTACCGTCGGAGAGAAATCATGGCTGCCAAAAAACCAAATATTGTCATGATCATGTCGGACGACGTGGGCGCCTGGAACGTCAGTGCCTATCACCGCGGCATGATGGGCGGGAGGACGCCCAACATCGACCGCATCGCCAGGGAAGGCGCGCTGTTTACCGACTACTACGGACAGCAATCGTGCACGGCG
>Ga0335080_10005111_pt1 | contig 13461 bp, 12 predicted proteins | sample Lox_Sample_34_FD_206720 | JGI IMG/M metagenome (GOLD analysis project Ga0335080, IMG submission 206720) | Soil microbial communities from Loxahatchee National Wildlife Refuge, Florida, United States - Lox_Sample_3.4 | ecosystem: Environmental > Terrestrial > Soil > Wetlands | place: USA... | reverse complement strand
CGTTCGCGATGGGCGGTGCCGGGCGGCACCCGGCCGCAACGCTAGCTCACGTCTCTAGAGGCGATGGACGACCTCTTCGAGAAAAGGGCTTGCGCCGGCTCGACCGCAATACTTTCACCGTGTGCCGGCACGGATGGGCGAATGCAGTGGCCAAGATTGTCAAGCTGCTGGCTTGACGTCGGCCCAGACTTCCTTCGCCTCGCTTTGAGCCTTCAGGATATCCGCTGGCAGCATGTGGCTTGTGAGCGCATCGCGCATCGGAAGCGCCAGGTGGTCGCCGTTCAGAACCGCACACTCATACCATGCATAGGCCTTGATTAGGTCGCGCGGGCCGCCGAGTCCGAGTTCGTAGATCTGTCCGACATAGCGCTCAGAGGCGGCGTCGCCGCCCATCGCCGCCGCCTTTAGCCATCGTTTCGCTTTCGCGAAGTCCTGCAGCGTCTCATCGCCTTCGAAATAGAGCTGACCCAGTCGAGCCTCGGCCCGCGTGAGACCTTGGCCGGCTGCCCGCGTGAACCAATCGACTGCGGCCGGTACATTCTTCTTGACGCCGTAGCCGTGCTCGTACATGTCGCCCAGCCAGAACTGGGCCCGGGCATTGCCCGTCTTCGCCAGGGGCTGGAACATGCTGAACGCGACGCCGTCGTCGCCCGAGCGGAGCGCCTCGCGCGCCCGCTCCAGCTTCGTCTGCGGGTTGGCAAGGTCGGAGCGCTCGACACGAATGCCGACGAAATAAACGATCGCAGCCAATGCGATCACCCCGGCTCCCACGAGAATGTTGTCACGTTCAGACAATCGACGCTTCATGGCCTGGATCGCGCCCCGCCTGAGACGGCGACCGGGTGGCCGGCTGCGCCGTCTTGCGGCCGTGCTCGGAGCGCCGTCGCCCGCGGCGAGGTGGGATTCATCGGCCAACCATCATCACGCGACCTTGACGGCGACGAACATGTCTTCGCCCTGGCGGTTCACGAGCAGCAGGACTGTCTGGCGATGGTCGGCGCGCGAGGCTTCGGCTATCGACTCCGCCTCGGAAGGAGTCGTCACCTGCTTCTGTGCAATCTGCTCGATCACGTCGCCGGGCTGAATCCCCTGTTCGGCCGCCGGCCCGTTCGGGTCCACATCGACGACGACCACGCCCTTGACGTCGCTCGACAGGTCGAACTGGTCGCGCAGGTCGGGCGTGATTCTCGCCAGCTTCACTCCGAGATCCTTGGCCCAGCGGCCGGGACTGGAGGAGTTCTCGTTCTCGTTGGACGCGACGTTCTCGTTGCCGAGCTTCTCGATCGTGACTGTCACGGGCTGCTTACCGCGCTCGTGCCAGACGGTCAGGGTCGCCTGCTTCCCGATCGGGGCCTCCGCAACGAGCCGCTGCAGGTCACGCGGGTGCTCGATCGATTGGCCGTTGAAGGCAAGGATCACGTCGCCGCGATGCAGGTCCGACCTTGCCGCAGGGCCGTCGGGCTGGATGTCGGAGACGAGCGCGCCGGCCGGCTTGTCGAGCCCGATGGCCTGCGCGATGTCATCGGTGACTCCCTGGATCTTCACGCCGAGCCAGCCGCGCTCGACGCTGCCGTGCTCGCGCAAGGCGTCGATCACGGGCTTCGCCTCGTTCGACGGAATGGCGAACCCGATGCCGACGCTGCCGCCGTTGGGCGACACGATCGCCGTGTTGATGCCGATGACCTCGCCCGTGGTCGAGACCGTGGGGCCGCCGGAGTTGCCGCGGTTGATCGCGGCGTCGATCTGCAAGTAGTCGACGAGGCTGCCGCCGTTGAGGTCGCGGCCGCGCGCCGAGACGATGCCGGCGGTAACCGTGCCGCCGAAGCCGAACGGATTTCCCACGGCCATGACCCAGTCGCCGACCCGCACGGCGTCGGAATCGCCGAAGGTCAGCGACGGCAGCGGGTCTGGCGCGTCGATCTTGAGCAGGGCCAGATCCGACTTCGGATCGACGCCGACCAGTTTCGCCGGAAAGCGCGTGCCGGTGCTGAGGGTGACCTGGATCTCCTTCGCGCCGTCGACGACGTGATTGTTGGTCACGATGTAGCCCGCCGGGTCGATGACGAAGCCGGAGCCCAGCGCCCTCACCGGCTGCGCGCCGCCCTGCTGTTCCTGGAAGCGGCGGAACAGGTCTTCGAACGGTGAACCCTTCGGGAAGACGAACGGGAACTGCGACTCCCGGGCGGCCTGATGCGTCGAGAGGATAGTCACGACCGCGGGCTTTACCTTGGCCGCGAGGTCGGCAAAGCTCGTGGGCGGGGGCAGGGCGGCCCAGGCCGGGTCCGCCAGTGCGGCGAATAGGAACGCCGCGGCCAGCACGCGGCCCAGGCGGCCCCACCATGCCGGCGATGGACTTGAATGCCTCACCGTCTCGCCGGCGGCCGAGTCGGGAGAGGCCTGATCGAGATGCATGGATTCCTCCAGGCGATGAACTGCGATACGACCCTTTGCGGGGGGATATGGTCCCGCGATTCTGTCGGCGATCTGGCCGGCGGATGAATTCGTGGCGAATGCGACACCCTGCCACCTGCCGCGTCAGATCTGCTGGATGGAGCTGAAGTCGAATGTCGAACCCGGCGGGTTCTCGCCCACCCGTAGGGCGGTCTCCCCGACAAGGCGATAAGGCGGCACCGGCAGGTTCAATGGCGCCGGTACGCCCCTGAACACCCGCCCCGCGAGGTCGTATTTCGAGCCGTGACACGGGCAGAAGTAGCCGCCCGGCCAGTCGGCGCCGAGATCGGACTCGCCGGGATTCGGCCGGTAGGACGGAATGCAGCCGAGATGCGTGCAGATGCCGACCACCACGAGGTACTCCGGCTTGATGGAGCGATGCCAATTCGCGGCGTAGGCCGGCTGCTGCTGCGCGCGCGAATTGGGGTCGCTGAGCCGGCCGGCGAGGCGCGGGTCCTGCAAGGCCGCGAGAACGGCCGGCGTGCGATGGACGATGAACACGGGATGGCTGCGCCAGAGCACGACGATCTGCATGCCCGGCGCGACCTTCGCAAGATCGACGTCGAGCGGGCCGCCCTCGGCCAGGGTCGCGGCGTCCGGGTTCATCTGGTCGATGAATGGCCAGGCGACGGCGGCCGCGCCGAACGCCGCGGTGGCCGCCGCGGTGAGATAGAGGAAGTCGCGACGCGCGACGGGCTGTTCTTCCGGACGGTCGCGCCGCCAGGCATCCTGCCCGGTGAGATCGGCGGTTCGCGCGGTCATGCCTCGAGCGACCATTCTTCGCAGAAGACGCAGCAGCTTGGGTGCATGCGGAAGCCGTTCACCCGCCGGCTCATCGCCGTGAACACGTTGCGCCACAGCGGCTGGACGATCGGCCCCTCCTCCTGCATGAGCCTTTCGATTTCGCCGACGATGCGGCGCCGTTCCGCGATGTCGATCGTGCCTTCGGCGCGGCTCAGCAGGTCGTCGAACCTCGCGTTCGACCAGTGCGACTCGTTCCATGCCGACCCCGTGCGGTAGGCGAGGCCGAGAACCATCGTGGCCAGCGGACGATGGGTCCAGGTCGTGAAGGCGAAAGCCGTCGTCGGCTGGTTCCAGATCTCCGCGTATCGGGCCGGCGGCAAGGCGGTGACCTTCACGTGGACGCCGATGCGCTTCCACATCTCGGCCATCGCCCGCACGGCGGTGGCCTCCCAGTCGGGGTCCTTCCTGCAGACGATCTCGGTCGCGAAGCCGTCGGGCTTGCCGGCCTGCGCCAGGAGCTGCTTTGCCGCCGCGACGTCCTGGATCATCCGCGGCAGCTTGAAGTAGTCGGGCTGGACCGGACAGACGTGATGATGCTCGGCCGGCAGTCCGAGGCCGAGACAGGCGATCTCCAGCACCTTCGGCGTATCGATTGCCAGGCGCATGGCCTTGCGGATGCGCGGGTCCTTCCACGGGTCGCTGGTCACGACCATGCGCGCCACCGCGGTCAGCGCGCTCGCCACCTGATGGATCCGCACATGATTCATCTGCTGCAGGGCGGCGAGCTGCATCATCGACGCCTGGTAGAGGCCGTCCACCTCGTGGGTCGCCAGGGCCGCGATTGCGGCGCCGGGATCGTCGCCGTAGTCGACGAACTCCACGGAATCGAGCGCGGCTGGCCGTCCCCAATAACCGGCCCGCCGCTCCACCACCGCGATCCGCCCCAGCTCGTATTCGACGAGCGAGAACGCGCCGGTGCCGATCGCGCCGACGTCGAACTGGCCGCCGGAACTCGGGTGCAGAAGAAGTGCAGGATAGTGGAACAGGCATTCGGGTATCGCGACCTGCGGCCGCTGCCCGTTCAGCCGGACCGTATGGTCGTCGATCCTTTCGATGGCGTTCGCGTCCCAGATCGCGGTGCATGCGTCGTTCATGAGGAAGGCCTGCATCAGGCCGAGCATGGAGGAACCAACCTGCGGGTCCAGCCAGCGTTTCAGATTCCAGATGACGTCGTCCGCGACGAAGTCGTCGCCGTTCGACCACGTCACCCCGCGCCGGAGATGCAGCGTCCAGCTGCGCACGTCGGGGCTGGCTTCCCACTTTTCGCAGAGCCAGGGGCGCGTGATGTTGTCCGCGCCGGTGCGTGTCAGGTAATCGCAGACCTGGCGCGCAATATTGGAGTCCTCGATCGCGCAATAAGCCGCCGGATTCCCCAGCGCCTGGACGCGCATCGAAAAGCGGACGCTGTCATACTCGGCAGCTCGCGCCCGGCCGACGAGCGATTCGCCGCCCGGCGGTCCGGCGATCTCGCAGGCAGCGGAAGCCGCGAGGCCGAGCAGCGTCGACGTGCGCAGGAACTGCCGCCGGCCCACCTTGCCCTCTGCAAAACGCTCGGTCAGACCCGGAAGCGAGGGATGTGCATTCCGGAGCACGTCTCGCAGGCTCATCTCGTGCCCTCCTGGCCTTGATCGATGGAAAGTTCGGGCAAGGTGGTATCGCCGCCGACCGATACCGCCTCACGATTTTGATATATGTTCGCCAACGGCAATGCGCTCGCTATAGGGTTCACTGGCGGCTGCCCCTGCCGCGGTTTGATGCCGCAGTCGCGCGGCGTCACGCCCGAGTTCACGCCGTGGCCATCCGCCGTCCATCTGCCGGAGTCATGCCCTCGCTGCCCTTTGTTATTGCAGGGAGCCGATGATGGCTGGGCATGACGCGCTGGCCGTGTTCGTGCAGCGACTCATGGATGCGGTGACGCTCTCGGTGGACTGCGTAAAGGAAAATCGAGGACATCGCGCCGCGGAATCCGCAAAGTAGCGGCGATCATGCCGCCGACAGTGTCCGCGTCGCCGATCTCCTGGAACGAATGGCGCGGCTTCTCGGTCGCGCGTCCGCGAGCCTCGCTCAGGTCGATAGCGCCCATACGCGCGTCGTCTGCGATCTTGCCGGGCCTGTCCCCCGGCCGGGCCCGTCGCCGGCCCGCTCCGGGCAGGCGATGGCGGCCGCGGCGCGTCGCCGCTGCCGGGCGATTTTAATGTGCCGGACAGGCGGCCATCATGATTGCGCACCCATCTGCCCTTTCACCGCTGCGCGGATGCGCTGCGGTGAATCCCGCCACGGGACAGAAACGAAAGGAGCAGACTATGCGCGTAAGTATCCTTGTTCCGGCGATCGCCGTCGTGCTGGCGGCCGCGCCGGCGGCCTTCGCCGGAATGAGCTCAAATCAGAGCTGTTCGACGCTGGAGTCCCAGTTCGACCAGGCTGCCAAGGCGAAGGCCCCTGGGAAGACGTTGACCGATGCGGAGGCCCTGCGCGCCGAAGGCGCGAAACTGTGCGCGACCTCGATGCCGCAGAACGGCATCAGCTACTTGCACTCCGCGCTCAAGGACCTCGGCGTCAAGCCGCAGGTCTAAGAAGCGCACCGCTGCCGCCGCCGGTCGCGAGATCGCGCGGCGGCAACCGGGCCGTCAGAATACATCGTCGACACAGATACGCCCGCTCTCCGCTGTGGTGGAGTCCGCCGCAGGGCCGCGGTAAACGGTCGCAGAATGCGGCGCTGCTATTGCCATCATTTTCCACGGCGCGCATATGAAAAAAAGCACAGGCGACGGAGTTCGCCCCGACAACACGCCACGAGGCTGATGGCTCGCTCGCGCCTGCGGAAGGCGAGCGGAGTATGAGGAGACGTCCGGGAATCCCGCCAGGCGTAACAGACAGGCACCTGCGGACAGGGCGGTGACCTAGCGCACCTCCCCGCGAAGACTCGATACATACGGCTCTGCCAGTCGCCCGCAATCCCGGGAGCCCTCGGCTCGCGGGCTCGGTGAATTGCCGAGGGCGTCAGGCCAGCGTGACATCGTCGCTGCGAAATCCGCTGCCGATCGAGATCGGGGTGTGCGCCCCGTCGAAAAGCAAAAGCAGGAGGATGATGCAATGAGGCTACGTCCGATCCATGCGGTCGCCACGGCCGTATTGGCGCTTGCAGTGAGTCTGCCCGCCGCCGCGATGGTCAACGATCCGCTCCTGAAGATGCAGGACAATGCCAAGGACTGGGTCATGCCGTCCGGCAACTACGCCAACTGGCGGTACAGCACTCTGAAGCAGGTCACCAAAGAGAACGTCAAGAATCTGCAGGTCGCCTGGAGCTTCTCCACCGGCGTCCTGCGCGGCCATGAGGGCGGTCCGCTGGTGATCGGCGATGTCATGTACGTGCATACCCCGTTCCCGAACATCGTCTATGCGCTCGACCTCAACGACAACGGACGCGTCATCTGGAAGTACGAGCCGAAGCAGGACCCGGACACGATTTCCGTGATGTGCTGCGACACCGTGAATCGCGGCGTCGCCTACGGCGACGGCAAGATCATCCTGCACCAGGCCGACAACACGGTCGTGGCGCTCGACGCCAAGACCGGCAAGCCGGTCTGGAGCGTCGTCGACGACGACCCCAAGAAGGGCGCGACGGGCACGGCCGCGCCGCTCGTCGTCAAGGACGAGGTGCTGATCGGCGTCAGCGGCGGCGAGTTCGGCGTGCGCGGGCACATCACCGCCTATGGCCTCAAGGACGGCAAGCAGATCTGGCGCGCCTACTCCATGGGCCCGGACTCCGACATCCTCGTGGATCCGGAAAAGACGACCATGCTCGGCAAGCCGATCGGCAAGGATTCGAGCCTGAAAAGCTGGGAGGGCGACCAGTGGAAGATCGGCGGCGGCGACGTCTGGGGCTGGTACTCATATGATCCGGAACTCAACCTGATCTACTACGGCACCGGCAACCCCAGCACCTGGAACCCGAAGCAGCGGCCGGGCGACAACCGCTGGGCGATGACGATCTTCGCCCGCGATGCCGACACCGGCATGGCGAAGTGGGTCTATCAGATGACGCCGCACGACCAGTGGGACTATGACGGCGTCAACGAGATGATTCTCGCCGACATCACCGTGGACGGCAAGCCGACGAAGGCGCTGGTGCATTTCGACCGCAACGGCTTCGCCTATACGCTCGACCGCGAGACCGGAAAGCTGCTCGTCGCGCAGAAGTTCGATCCGGCGGTCAACTGGGCGACCGGCGTCGACATGAAGACCGGCCGGCCGGAAGTGGTGGACAAGTACGCTCCCGATCACAACGGCGAAGACGTCGACACCAAGGGCATCTGCCCGGCGGCGCTCGGCAGCAAGGACCAGCAGCCGGCCGCCTATTCGCCGCTGACCAAGACGTTCTACGTGCCGACCAACCACGTCTGCATGGATTACGAGCCGTTCCGCGTCGCCTACACCGCGGGCCAGCCCTATGTCGGCTCGACAGTCAGCATGTACCCGGCACCTGGTGGCACCAACCTCGGCAACTTCATCGCCTGGGACGCCGGAACCGGCAAGATCAAGTGGTCCGATCCGGAGCCGTTCTCGGTCTGGAGCGGGGCGCTCGCGACCGCCGGCAACGTCGTCTTCTACGGAACGCTCGAGGGCTACATCAAGGCGGTCGATCCCGCGACCGGCAAGGAGCTGTGGCGCTTCAAGACGCCGTCCGGGATCATCGGCAACATCAACACCTACGAGCACAACGGCCGGCAATACATCGCCGTGCTGTCGGGCGTCGGCGGCTGGGCCGGCATCGGCCTGGCGGCCGGGCTGACCGAGAGCACGGCCGGCCTGGGCGCGGTCGGCGCCTACAAGGCGCTGTCGAACTACACGCAGCTCGGCGGCGTGCTCACCGTCTTCGCTTTGCCGAATTAGGCAGCGGCTGAAGGCAGGCAAGGCCCGGCATCTCCATCGCAGGGGTGCCGGGCCGCTTTTTCCCGCTGCGGCAACTTTCGCAATTGATGTGATCGTCCCCAGGTCCAAATGAGACCTGTGACGGAGAACGTCACGGCAGCTGCTGCCGTCGGCCGGTAGCGACGCGCAGCAGACGGTTCCTCTCGGAACTGTGACGATTTCTCCGAAACGCTGCCGCGGCAAAATCGGCGTTTCGAGACGCACGGATTCGCTGCCGCAGCGGCGGCCCTCGCCGGCCCCGCTCCGCGCCGCTATCAACGCTGCGCTGAAACTCGGCGTCTCAGCCCGACGTTCCCGTCGCCGGCGGGATCGTCGCCGTCATCAACCGCTGCACGCATATGTTGGACGCGCCGACCATAGGCTCCTTGCTCCCGGGCATCGTCACCCAGCCGCCCTTCTGGATGAACTCGTCGCGGTCCCAAAGCTCCGTCTTCTTCAGTTGCGCCAGCTGCGCACTCGCATCCGGGCTGCCCTCGAACCGGCTGACGCAGACCGCCGCCGCCAGTTCGTTGCGCGCATCGTTCGCCGCCGTTTTGGCCATCTGCGCCGCCGTGGACGAAGTGACCCAGCCGCCCCACGTGAAGCCGACGGCGAGCGTCGCGACGCCGCACGCCAAGCAGCTCCAGAACCACAGCCCCTTGGACGGCCGGTACCGTTCCCAACGCTGCCAAGTATTGGGTTCGCTAGTCATTATCCGTTCTCCCTGGATTTGGAGCACTCGGCGAGCACCGGGTGCTCGATCTTGTGATGACCCGAAGACTTCCAGATGAGAATGCAGAACCATTCTGTCGATGGCGGCAGGCGCGGCGAAAGGACGCTCCCGCCTTGACGCGGCTTCGCAAAACCCCGCCGGTCAATAGAAGGCGGCCGACCCGCGGACAGTTACGACGTATCCGGGGCATACGGTCGCTGTGCGCTTGAATGGCAGTGTCCCCGTCTTGCCATTGCAGCGCTCAAATCTCTCTCACGCGGCGCGTCTGGCCGGGCGCGGGCGGGTGCGCGCCGGAGCCTGCTCGTTGGAATACAGGCCCATAGGCATTACCTACGAATTCAGGTCACAGCGTCGCGGCAATTCGTCGCGCAAATAGATGCTGCTTCTTGCTGATTGGAGCACGCGGTTCCTATCTGAGGATATGCAATGGAATTCTTGCGGCCGCCGCAACGATCGGTGGCGTATCTGCAGTCTATCAAAGGCAAGAAACCTGACGCCAAGGGAGGTCACTTCATGTCGCAGTTTGTCTCGCTGCCACCGATGTCTCCTGGGATCGCTTACGCGGTGCGCAAGCTGCTGGCGTGCGACCTTGAGTCAATTTCAGAGGCTCGACAATTGTGCGCGCGCCTATGGCCCAAAATGGACCCCGGTGCAGTGCAGGTAGTTCTGGCGTACTGGAGCGCGCAATTCCCCACGGGACTTGCTTCAAGGCCAAGAGCTACCCCAGTCGCGGAAGCCGCTAGTGCTTTGCGCCATCGTTACGAGCGAGCGTCTAAGACCAGCAACATAGGCATCGGTGGCGGCAACAAGATATAGCAGCGCAACAAGACGAGAGTGGTCTTGTGCGTGAGCTTTCGTCTCAACGATGAGATCGAGCAGAGTCAAAATGATCAAGTAATCAGGTTGTCCTGAGCTGAACTGGAGCGCTGTGGACCAACGCGAGCCATTCTCCTCGACAATCAGCAGGGCGACGGCGGCGGGACTTGGGAGGAGATCTATCATGATGCCGAAGGTGCTTTGGGCCATCGTTGTCATTGCCTGCGTTGCCACACCGGTCATGGCCCCCGCTGCCGAGGCAGGCAACGTGAAGGGGTTGTGGCTGACGACTGACTATCCATCGATTGCTGCGCGCGCCGGAGCAACCACGACGCTCAAACTCAAGCTGCAGAACGACCAATTGCCACCTGAACCGGTCGCTCTTTCGGTCGACGGAGTACCTCCCGGGTGGAAGGCGACGATCCTCGGCGGCGGCGTTCCCGTTGCCGCAGCGATGCCGGAATCGAACTCAAGTGTCCCGTTGTCGCTCCGAGTCGACGTCCCTGGTGATGCGACGGCGGCGGCTCATCAATTCACCGTGCGCGCCAAGGGCGCCGACCAGTCGGCGGATCTGCCAATCGATATCGTGGTAGGCCGGGATCTGCCGGCGCAGCTCGCGGTCCGAGCGAAACTGCCTTCGCTGCAGGGCTCGCCATCGTCAAATTTCGAGTACGAGTTCACGGTGACGAACAGCAGCGATAAGGATCTGCTGGTGAAACTTGCCGCCGACGCCCCGCCAGGCTTTCAGACCTCATTCACAGAAGCTTACGGGACGCAGGAGCTGAGTGCGATTCCGATCGAGGCGGGCAAAGACCAGGATCTTAAGCTAAAGGTGCAGCCGCCGACAGATGTTGCGGCGAACGATTATCCGGTTGCCGTAGTCGTCTCGGCCGAGGGCGCGACGGCGCGAACTGAGCTCACCATGCAGATTACTGGACAGCCGCAGCTGAAGCTAAGCAGCGATTCCGGTCGCCTGAGCGTGAAGGCAGAGGCCGGCCATGCCACGCCCATCACCCTCGTGGTGAGCAACGACGGTAGCGCCTCGGCGCGTGACATACGACTCTCGGGCTCGGACCCATCCGACTGGAAAGTGGAATTCCAGCCGAGCACGATCCAGGAGCTGGCGCCGCGCCAAAAGGTCGATATCCAGGCGCTGCTGACGCCCTCGGTTAAGGCGATCGCCGGTGACTACATGAGCACATTTCGCGCCAGCGGCAAGGATGATTCCACGTCGGCCGATTTTCGCATCACGGTCGAGACTTCGACACTGTGGGGCATGGCCGGCGTTGGCATTATCGCCATCGCCCTGCTGGTCGCGGTGGGAGCGGTGGCCAGGTTTGGTCGGCGATGAACAGCATCCTCCTCAGTGTCTGTGGCCTGAAGAAGCGCTATGGGCCGATCAACGCCGTCGCTGGCATCGATCTCGAGTTGCGTCGGGGTGAAATTCTGGGCCTGCTCGGTCCGAACGGTGCGGGCAAGACAACAGCCATCTTGATGATGCTAGGCCTCACCGAGCCAAGCGACGGTACAATCGACATCGACGGATTCGATCCACGACGTGATCCCCTAGAAGTCAAGCGGAGAGTTGGTTACTTGCCGGATTCCGTGGGTTTTTACGATAACCTGACCGCGCGCCAGAATCTACGCTATACTGCTCGACTCGGTGGTCTCCCGCGTCCGAAGATCGAGGCGAAAATCGATCGTTCGTTGCGACGCGTCGGGCTCGATCCGGTGGCGGACCGGCGGGTCGGGACATTCTCGCGGGGCATGCGCCAGCGCCTAGGCATCGCCGAGATTCTGATGCGCGGTGTTAAGCTCGCCATTCTAGATGAGCCTACCTCCGGGCTCGATCCGCAGGCAACGTTCGAGCTCCTTGAGATCATACGCGACCTCAAGTTGGACGGTACGGCGGTACTGCTGTCCTCGCACCTGCTTGATCGCGTCCAGGCGGTGTGCGATCGCGTGGCCCTCTTTCATGAGGGGCGGATCGTGCTCGAGGGCACAGTGCCAGAGCTGGCACAAAACGTGCTCGGCGCCGGTTACGTCTTCGAAGTTGAAGTAGTCGGCGCGGGCGTCAGGCGGCTCATCGCCCATCTGGAAGGTGTGCGCGAGGTGACTGAAGACGACGGCATCCTTCGTGTTCTTGCTGATCGCGACTTGCGCGCGGAACTTGCTCAAGCCGTCGTTCGTAGCAACGGATCGCTCTTCCGTCTCAGCAGCGCTGAACCGAGTCTGGACGCAATCTACCGTCATCATTTCGAGCCAAGCCATGCCGCAGCGTAGAGGATCCCCGTTCACCGGCGTCAGCGTCGTTTTCCGCAAGGAAATCGCCGACCATATCGGCGGAATGCGGATGCGAGTACTGGAATGGCTCGTACTCCTGACCGGGATCGGCGCTATCTACACGGCGATCCAGGATCTTCGCACGACCACGGCGGAAGACCCCTTCCTATTCCTACGGCTCTTCACACATGCGCGCTCGCCGCTGCCGTCCTTCGTCTCCGTCCTTGTGTTCCTAGTGCCGCTCGTCGCCATCGGGCTCGGGTTCGATTCAGTGAACGGCGAGTTCAACCGACGCACGTTGTCCCGCATCTTGGCGCAACCTATCTACCGCGACGCCCTGTTGTTCGGCAAATTTCTGGCCTGCCTCGCCACGCTGGCGATAGCTCTCGCCACGCTCTGGCTCCTCGTAATCGGGCTTGGGCTCGTGACGCTCGGCGTCCCGCCCAACAGTGAGGAGATCCTGCGCGCCGGCGCGTTTCTCATTGTCGCGATCACCTACGGCGGCCTGTGGCTTGCAGTTGCAATCGCCTGCTCCGTGTTTTTCCGATCGGCTGCGACTTCCGCACTCACAGCGCTGGGACTCTGGCTTCTGGTCAGCATCGTGTGGCCGCTGCTCGTGGAGTTCGTCGTCACGGCGATCTACCCGCCCGATCCTGCCATGCTATTGTTCGGCGGCGGTCCCAGCCTCGGGTCGCTTGAGCTGCAACAGCGCCTTTCTCGCCTCTCACCCAGCACCCTCTTTGGGGAAAGCGTACTCGGCCTGCTGCATCCATCGACGCGCGCGCTCGGCCCGATCTTCATGTCGCAGCTGGAAGGCGCAGTGCCCGGCGCACCGCTCGGGCTCGGCCAAAGCCTCCTATTGATCTGGCCACAAGTGACCGGCCTTCTAGGCGCGATGGTCATGCTGTTCGTCACTGCCTATGTGGCGTTCCAGCGTCAGGAGGTAAGGGCCTAAAGCGTGACTTCCGACCGCTTAGACATGGTCGCAAGCAGGCATGATCAAAATCGCATAGCGACCCGTTGCCAACTCAATGAGACTTGATCGATCTTCGCCAAGGAGATCGATCAACCTCAACCCGATACACTCAAATTCCTCAAGCGCCACCTCGAGAGCGATGCTGTAGCCATTCGCCAGGTACGCCTCTTGCCCGACGTCCCGCTTATAGTCCGGTGCAGATCTCAATGCGGGATTGACGCGGACCGCAACAATCCGAAGCTCTTTGCCACCGACTTGAGCCATTCCCGTGAGCAAGATCGACGGATCTTCTGAGGGTCCGCGCTCCTCGAGAACAGCCGGCCACCGGGAAGCGGGGAATTCAAGCGTCACAACGCGTCCTACCGATGACAATGGGAGCGGACCACGTCGTTTGTCCTCAGGCAGGATACATCTTGACGCTGTTCGCTACAGAATCGGCGACGTGCTCTTTCGTGATAGCGCCCGCGACGTTGCCGGGTTTCGGCCC
>Ga0335080_10005108_pt1 | contig 13463 bp, 14 predicted proteins | sample Lox_Sample_34_FD_206720 | JGI IMG/M metagenome (GOLD analysis project Ga0335080, IMG submission 206720) | Soil microbial communities from Loxahatchee National Wildlife Refuge, Florida, United States - Lox_Sample_3.4 | ecosystem: Environmental > Terrestrial > Soil > Wetlands | place: USA... | reverse complement strand
TCTTGCTCGACTGGTTGACCACGCCGCCCGTGGACCCGCGGCCGAACAGCACCGACGACGGGCCGGTCAGCACGTCGATCTGCTCGAGGTTGAACGGGTCGCGGTAGTAGCTTCCGAAATCGTTCATGCCGTCGAGGTAGATGTCGTTGCTGGCGGTGAAGCCGCGGATGGTCAGGCTGTCGCCCTGACGGCTTGCCTCGCCAGCGTTCAAGCTGATGCCGGTGACGTTGCGCAGGGCATCGCGCAGGGTCGTCACCCCCTGGTCCTGCATGACCTGCTTGGGGATCACCGTGATCGTCTGCGGCGTATCACGGAGCGGTTCCGTGAGCTTGGGCAAGGACGACTGGTCGGCGTTGTAGTCGGCACCGCCCGACGGCTGACCCTCGACCGACACGGTCGGCAGCTGCAGCGGAGCGCCGCCCTCTCCGGCCGCAATCGCAGACGCGGGCAGCGACCGGGACCCGGGCGGCGTCTGTGCCAGCGCATCCCTCGAAGTTCCGCACATCATCACCAAACCAATCGCCGTAGTTCCGAGCCAGACAAAACGAATGCGCGACACGCCGCGAGCTCCTCAGCCAAGAAAAACGTCCCTTGTCCTGGCTGGCTGCCGCGGGGCTTGGTGCCGGCGGATGGCTCGCTGGGATTCATGAGGCGGGATCTGTCCTTCCGCCCGCCGGACATAGTTAAGACTAATTCTCAATCTCATGGACAGACCGCCGTTCGTAAATGGAATGATCGAAGTTTGCAAGTGCGACTTATTCGCAAATTGTCGTCCAGACCCGTACCAGACCGCGGTCCCCCTGCGGCGACTTTTTTGTCACTTGGCTCACGGATCGGTCCGTCCTCATGTGACACTTGGCGGCGAAACGGGTCCGGCCGATGCCCATGCTGCAGGCCTGCGTGTGCACCCACAATCCGCGCCTGGACATCTTCCGGCGCGTCCTGGGGTCGATTGCCCGGCAAAGCCGCCGGCCCCCAGGCTTCGAACTGGTCATCATCGACAACGCGTCCGACCCGCCGCTCTGCGAGGCCGAGTGCATGGCGATCCTCGGATCGACTCCGGTCCGTATCGAGCGCGAACCGAGGCTGGGGATCGCGGCGGCCCGGGCGCGCGCCGTGTCAGTCACGAGCGCCGAATGGGTCCTCCTGGTCGATGACGACACGGAGCTGGCGCCGGACTACCTCGAGTGCGCGTTGCGGGTGATCGCGCGGACCCCGGGGCTCGGATGCTTCGGCGGCAAGCTCCTCCTGCCCGGCGACCTGGTCGTCGACCCGTGGATGCGGCCCTTGCTCGGCTTCCTCGCCATTCGTGACGCGGGCGACGCGCCGATCACCGCCTGCAGCGGCGAGTGGGGCGTGTGGGAGCCGCCGGCCGCGGGCGCGGTCGTCCGGCGGCCGCTGCTCGAGCGCTATTGCGCCGTGGTGCAGGCGAACCGCTCCGCCTCTCAACTGGGCCGGAAGGGCGTGAGGAGCTTTGGCGCCGGGGAGGACGCGCTGCTCATGAGCGGCGCCTACGAGCTCGGGCTCAGCGCGTCCTATCAGCCCTCGCTCAGGCTCACCCATCACCTCGACCCCTCCCGTCTCGAGTTCACATATCTGATGCGCTTGATGTACGGGCACGGGCGGAGCCGCATCATCCTGGAGCGCGTGTTGCGCGACTGCGGACGGCAGCCCGCGCCCGCCATCGGGCCGATCCTGCTTGCGCGGACGGCGCGCGCGTTCTACCGAACCTTCGTCCAAGATCCGCTGGTGTCATTGCGGTACGCGTGCTGCACCGCCGCGTATCGCGCGGGCTCCGCATTCGCTCGCCTCCGCCTGGCGCAGCAGTCCCCGCCGCCCCTGGACACGAACGACGCGGCTTCCGCCTGACTGCCGGACTCCGGGGCGACGGCCCACCAGAACCAGAAGGTCCGCCCGACCCTGCATGGTCGAGCGTCTGGCCGTGCCGGGGCGCCATCGGTAGCCTTACGTATGATACGTTGACGTATCGCTACGATACGTATACGTTTCATATCGTTTCGCCTCCGCGACACTCGATCGCCCGATGCCGTCCGCTTCACGCGCCGAACCCGCGAGCCTGTTCCGTCACGCGCCGTTCCGGTTCTATTTCTGGGCCAGGGGCGTGTCGGAGTTCGCCCACCAGATCGCCGCCGTCGCGATCGGCTGGCAGGTCTACGCGCTGACCGGAAGTGCGTTCGACCTTGGACTGGTCGGCCTCGTGGAATTCATACCGACCGCCGCCCTGGTATTCATCGCGGGGCACGCGGCGGATCGCTACGATCGCAGGCGCTTGGCGCAGCTGTGTCAGGTTGCCGCGGCATTGGCAGCGGCGTTCCTGGCCTGGGGCACCTTTGCCGGCTGGCTGGCCGTGCCGGAGATCTTCGCGGCGGTTGCGGTGCTCGGCACGGTCAACGCCTTCGAGAGCCCCGCGGCGGCGGCCCTGCTGCCCGGGGTCGTGCCCGACGGGATGGTGCAGAAGGGCACGGCGCTTGCCACCGGCGCGTTCCAGGTCGCGGCAATCAGCGGCCCCGCATTGGGCGGCTTCGTCTACGCGCTGGCACCCGGTGCGCCCTATGCGACGATGGCCGTGTTCTGGCTGCTGGCCGCGGGACTGAACGGCGCGATCAGGCTCGATCGTCCGGTGCGGCCTGACGACTCGCCGACGATCGGCGCGCTGTCCGCAGGTGTCCGGTTCGTGCGCCGCAGCCCGGCGATCCTGGGGACGATCTCGCTCGACCTGTTCACGGTCCTGCTGGGCGGGGCAACCACGCTGTTGCCGATCTACGCCCGCGATATCCTGCATACCGGGTCCTGGGGCCTCGGCGTGCTGCGCGCAGCGCCGGCGGTGGGTGCGCTGTTGACGGCGATCGTCCTGACGCAGCGTCCAATCGTCAGCCGGGCGGGTTTGCGGATGTTCCAGGCCGTGCTCGTCTTTGGCCTGGCGACGGTCGTATTCGCCGTCTCTCGCTCGATGTGGCTCTCGGTGCTGGCGCTCGCGGTGCTGGGGGCCGCGGACGCCGTGAGCATGGTGATCCGCATAGCACTCGTGCAGCTCGCCACGCCCGATGCGATGCGCGGCCGCGTCGGTGCCGTGAATTTCCTCTTCGTCAATGCCTCCTATCAGCTGGGCGGGTTCGAGAGCGGCCTCACCGCCGCCTTGCTCGGTGCCGTGCCGGCGGCGGCGCTGGGCGGGATCGCGACCGTCGTCGTGGCGCTCCTCTGGATGAAGATGTTTCCGGCGCTGCGGAACGCGGACCGGCTGGAATAGACTGGGCTGCATGCCGACCGCGCATCCTGCGTCGAAGCGAAAGGTTGATCCGCGGATCGAGCGGTCGCGGCAGGCGATTCTCGCCGCGGCACTCGAGGAGCTCGGCGAGATCGGCTATGGCGGATTCGTCATCGAATCGGTGGCCGCCCGCGCGGGGGTGGGCAAGTCGACGATCTATCGCTATTGGCCGGACAAGCTCGCGCTCATCGCCGACGCGTTCCGGACCTTTCACGAAGACGCGCTGCCGGATGTCGAGAGCGGCACGCCGCGCGACAAAGTGGCGCGGGTTTTGCGCCATGTCGCCGAGGTCGTCGCCGTCTCGACGTTCTCGGCCTGCATACCGGCGCTCATCGATGCCGCCGAACGCGATCCGAACGTGCGGAAGTTCTATGTCCGGTTCCAGAGAGACGCGCGCCAGCCGCTGATCAAGGTCATCGCCGAAGGCGTCAGGGATGGCAGCTTTCCCGCTCGCGCGAATCCCGAGTTTGCCGCCTTCGCCCTGCTCGGTGCGATTTTCTTTTGCCGATTGGCGACGAACAAGCGCTTCGACCCGGACAGCGTCGGCGATCTGATCGACACCGTCATGGGGACTTCAGCCGACCACCGCCGGCCGACGCGTGCCGGCCGCTCGTGAGGAGGAGCAGCGTTGGACGCTTTGCCAACTCTTGGAGGGCCGCTCGCGGGGCTGATGGTCGGCATTATCGGCGGCGTCGTGTCGGGAACACTTGGCGTGACCAGCGGCGGGCTCCTGGTGCCGCTCTCGGTTCTGCTTCTCGGCGCCGAGCAGCACGTGGCACAGGGCATCTCCCTGATTGCGCAGGTCCCGCCCACCAGCTGGTCCGGCGTCCGCGATTACGCGCGACATGGCAGGACGGTCTCTCTCCGCGCCCTGGCGTTGGTCGCCGGTGGATTCGTGGCCGGAAGCCTGGTCGGCGCGCACTTGGCCGAGGGTGTCGACGGTCGCGTCCTCAAATGGAGCTTCGTCGGCTACCTGGCGCTGCTCGATGTCGTGCTGATCCTGCGCCGGGCGAAGTCCGAGGCTGCCGGAACCGAGGTCGATGCCCGTGACGTCCGGGCGCGCTGGCCCGCACTCGTGGCCATCGGTTTGGTCGCCGGCGTGTCTTCCGGGTTTCTTGGCATCGGCGGGGGCTTCGCCATAACGGTGCTGTCCATCGTCGCGCTCAGGGCACTGCAGCATCAGGCGCAGGCGCTCAGCCTTGCCGTCACGGCGCTGCCGGTTACGCTTCCGGCGGCCTGGGAATATGTGCGACAGGGATGGGACCTGCCGATCCTGGTCATCGGCGGCATCATCGTCGGACTGTGGATCGGAACCATGGCGGGCTCCCGCATCGCCAACAAACTGGTCGGGCGGGACCTGAGATACGTGCTGATCGCCGTCATCGGCGCGATGGCCATGTTCATGGCCTGGAAGGCCGCGTCATGAGCAGCCGGCGAGTGCAGGACGGCACGGCGGGGATTTGCGGCTGAAGCGGACGCGCGGTGCGGGGCCGGATAACAGAATCTTCATTCTTATCCCGCAAGGTCCCCGCCCATGCTGGACCACGTACGCGCCGTCCTCGGCCAAGCCTGGAATCCGGCGGTGGCCGCTTGCTTCGAGTATTGGCGCCGGAAGCAAAGCCTGTGCGGCCAGCCGCTCCCGGGCCGTCAGCACATCGACCCGGTCGAGATGCGGGCGTTCCTGCCCTACGTCGTCTTGTTCGACGTCGTCCGGGCCGGCGTCCACTGTCGGTTTCGCCACCGGCTGGCGGGAACGGAGTTCGACCGGATCTTCGGCCGCGACGTCACGGGGATGTTCATCGAGCACACCGGACCGCTGGAAGATTTCGACATCGTGTATCGCCGCTTCCTGGCGGTCGCCGACGACAAGATGCTGGTCTACGGCGTGGCGCCCTCGCCGGCCCGTGACCGCGATTTCCTGCAGTATGAGCACCTGACCTTGCCGCTCGCGAGCGACGGCGAGACGGTCGACATCCTGTTCGGCGTCCGCTGCGTCCTCGCGGCATCCTGGGAGCGTGACGCCTGCGGCTATCGGACGGCGCCGCTCCTGGCCGGATAAGACGATCTCCGTCCGCCATGGTTTCGAGGCGCCGCCCGGGAGGAACCGGGCGGCGGTCTCGCGCCGTCCCGACGTCGACCCGTTGGCTTGGCGAACGGAAGTTGCCGTCGTCACGGGCGCACTTTGACGAGAACGTGAATTCCGCCGTTGATCTGCATCAAGGCTCTCGGGGGAACATTCTGTCTAAAATATCAAATGGGGATCACCTATCACCTGGATCGCGGGGTGCGCGTGCTGTTGATCGCCGTGACCGGCGAGGTCGGGGATGAGGTGGCGTTGCGGGACATCCCGAAGATTTGGGAAGAGCATCCGGAGGTCCTCGGGTTCGGCACCCTCGTCGACCTGACGAAGGACGCAGGATCGATCTCCTGGTCCGCCGTTAAGAACATCGCGCAGCGGTGGCAGCGATTTGCCGACGGCAGGGATGCGGGACGGCGGACTGCGATTGTCGTGCGCGATGACGTCTGGGCGAGGTATGCGAGGGCGATATCAACCTTGTTCCCCGGCCGGCACGTTCTTGTCTTTCGGAATCTCCTGAGCGCCAGCGAGTGGCTGGCCAGCCGTTCGGGTTCGAATGAGGGTAGCCCGGCGCGGGCATGAGTGCGTTTGATTTCGATCGAGGTGAGCGGGCGGCCCCCGACTCCCGCCCGCCAGGGGGTCACGCCGCCGCAACCAGCGCCGCAACCTCACCCGCCGCCCGCGCGATGGGATTGAACCCGTCTCCGTAATCGCGGAACGGGAACGCCATCAGGCCGGGGAGCCGGCCCTCGACCTTGGTCCGGCCGCCCGCCCCCGCGAGACAATCGCGGATGATCTGCTTCTGCGTCTTGGCCTTCTCCGCGACGTTGGCGTCCGCGACCGCCTTGCCCGCGACCTCGGCCAGCATCGCGTTCACCGTCGCCTTGTCGCGGACGAGGTCGAAGAACGCCTCATCAGGCATCCAGTGCTTGGCCGCGTCCACCTTGAGATGCGTGCCCAACGCCTCGACCACGGCACTGCCGGCCGCGATGCTTTCGGCCATCGCGAACGCCGCGACCCGCGGCACTTGCTTGTCGGTCAACGCCAACAGCCGCGCGAACACGGCCACCGTGCGGGCACTCTCGCTGAGGCCGGCGCCTCCGTCCTCGGGCAGTGCCAGCAACGCCATGACCGCGTCGCGCTCCTTGGTGAACGCCGTCTGCGTCGGGCTCGCCTTGAGGCTCGCGGCGATGGCTTCGCTCTTGGCCTGTTGCGGCTCGGCATGCACGCGCCAGTGACCCGAGGCGGCCAGCGCGTGCGCGATCATGAGCCGCACCGCCATGTCGGGCTTCGCGAGCACGGCGAGCCGCACGACCGCGTGGCGGTGCAGTTCCAGGTAGTTCTGCAACGCCTGGGTCATCGCCGGCGCGGCGGGCGCCATATTCGCGGCCCCCGTCCCGTTCTTCTGGCCTTCCGCCTTCTTCTCCAACCGACGCGCCTCGCGGGGCGGGAGATAGCCCTCGTACACGGCGACGTCGCCCTGACCTCCCGCCGCGCCGCGTCGAGAGGGCTTTCGCCGACAAAGGCCGAGCCGCCGCACCACGCGTATGTCCCCCGGCCGACCGCTGAGCGCCGCCGGCCTAACAGAAGCTTGCCGTCGCGCAGCAGCATCACGCCGGCGCCGACCGAAACCTGTCTATCTGGCGCGTCACCAACGCTTCGGTACCCCACCCAACATAACGTTTGGAACAACTACCATTAGCTCCTAACATCAAAAGACGACGGCTGGCTTCGCCTCATCCAAGGACAGACGAATGGGAAGCTGGGTCTTGCTCGATCTCATGGGTGGCGTGGCGCTGCTGCTGTGGGGCCTGCACATGGTCCACAGCGGGATCGTCCGCGCGTTCGGTGCCGATCTGCGGCGCGTGCTGACCCGCGCCCTCAGCAATCGCGGCGCCGCGTTCCTGGCGGGGGTCGGGGTCACCGCCTTGCTGCAAAGCAGCACGGCCACCGCTCTCATGACCACCGCGTTCTCGGCCGAAGGCATGATCTCGCTCGTGCCGGCGCTCGCCGTGATGCTGGGCGCCAACGTGGGCACGACGCTGATCGTTCAGGTGCTCACGTTCGACGTGTCGGCCGCGGCCCCTGTCCTTCTGCTCATCGGCGTCGTCGCGTTCAAGCGCAGCGGGAAGACGCGCACCCGCGACCTCGGCCGCGTCGCGATCGGCCTCGGGTTGATGCTGCTGGCGCTTCATATCTTGCTCGACACCTTGGCGCCAGCCGAAGAAGCCCCGCCCGTCCGAACTCTCCTCGCGGCGGTCACGGCCGAGCCGGCGCTGAATGTGCTGATCGGCGCTGCTCTGGCGTGGGCTGCGCATTCGAGCGTGGCAGGCGTGCTGCTCATCATGTCGCTTGCCTATTCGCATTTCGTCACGCCGGCGGCTGCTATCGCCCTGGTTCTCGGCGCCAACCTCGGCAGTGCGCTCAATCCGGTGTTCGAGGCGGGCAATGCCGCCAACCCGGCGAGCCGCCGCGTGCCGGTTGGCAACCTCATCAACCGCATCGTCGGCTGTGCGCTGGTGCTGCCCTTCGTGCACCCGATCGGCGCCCTCCTCACCCAGCTGGAGCCCAACCCCACGCGCCAGATCGCCGATTTCCACACGGTGTTCAACCTCGCGCTCGCCGCCCTCTTCATCCTGCCGCTGGACTTGGTCGCGCGTCTGCTCGTCCGTCTCCTGCCGGACCAGAAGGCGCCCGCGGACCCGTCACGGCCGCTTTATCTCGACGAGACGGCAGTCGCCGCCCCGGGCCTGGCGCTCGGCTGCGCCGCCCGCGAGGTGCTGCACATGGGCGACCTCGTGGAAACCATGTTGCGTCAGACGATGACGGCGTTCGTCACCGATGACCGCAGGTTGGTCCAAGAGATCTCGCGCATGGACGATGCCGTGGACAGTTTGGACGAGGCGGTCAAGCTCTACGTCACGAAGGTCACGCGCGAGAGCCTCGATGAAGGCGAGAGCCGGCGGGCCATGGAGATCATCAGCTTCGCGATCAATCTCGAGCACGTCGGAGACATCATCGACAAGAACCTGATGGAGCTGGCGGCCAAGAAAATCAAACGCAAGCTTCAGTTCTCAAAGGAGGGCGCCGCCGAGCTCGCGGCCATTCACGGCCGGGTCATGGACAACATGAAGCTGGCCCTCAGCGTCTTCATCTCCAAGGATGCCAAGCTGGCCCGTCAGCTGCTCGGCGAGAAGTCGGACCTGCGCGCCTCCGAACTCGAGGCCGCCGACCAGCACCTGGCCCGGCTGCGCGAGGGGCGTCCGGAAAGCATCGAGACCAGCTCGCTCCACCTCGATATCCTGCGCGACTTGAAGCGGATCAACTCGCACGTCTGCTCGGTCGCCTATTCCGTCCTCGAAGGTGCCGGGGAGCTCGAACGGGCCCGCCCGCGGCAGAGCACGAGCCTACAGGAGCAACCCGTCCGACCCGCGCGCCCGCCAACGACATAAAACTCAAGGGAGGCCGCCTATGCCGAGTAGCAACGTCGTCTACTTGCCAGAGCACATCGGCGAGCGATCCGTGCTGGAGCACACGGACCCGGTGGCCCGGTTCGCCTTCGACATGTGCGAGCTCACGTTCCGACAGAAGGACTGGCGGCGCTTCGACTACTGGTTCCGCATCGCCCGGTCGCAGGGACCCGGCTGGGCCCCATCACGCCGGAATGCCACCGGATCACTGGTCGCCCTCGATGACCCCGCCCATGTTCAGGAACAGCTCGATCAGACCCGGCTCGCTGACGCGCATGGCGGCTTGGCCTGGCGTCATCCACTCGCGCTGGCGCATGCCCTTCTCTGGCCAGTCGTCGAGTTCCTGATCGACGGCCAGCGGGTAGACGTCGACCAAGCAAAGCGGTGACGGCCCGCCATCCGCGCTTTTGGCGAACTCGAACGTCCCACAGCATTTCCGGTGGACGCGGCCCTTGACCCCGGCCTCCTCAAACGCTTCCTGCCGCGCCACCTCGTGCGGTTTCAGCTCTTTCTCAGCATTGCCCTTGGGGATGATCCAGCGTCCCGTGCCGCGCGTGGTGACGAGAAGAACCAACAGTTCGCCCTCGCGGATGCAAAACGGCAGCGCCGCGTACTGCTGGATGACGTCTTCAGGCTCCGGCGGCGCGCGGCCCATGGAAGCCTCTATGCTTTTCGACTCGGCATTGTCATAAAAGTGTAATCTATTTTACGGCCTGACTTGAACCGAGAGGAGCCTGCCAACCCGAACACACCCCCAGCCGACCATGGAGAGTCCGTGATGGATATCAAGACGGTCCCATTGGCTCGCGGCGAGCTTGCGCGAGCGATGTCCAAAGCCGCCAGTTTCGTTCACGCCTATCGCGAGGCAAGGTTGGAGCGCACTCAGCTTCTGACCATGAGCGACCGTGAACTCCGGGACATCGGCATGAGCCGCATCGATGCATTGCGCGCGGCCGCGAAACCCCTTTGGCAATTTCCGCCCCCCGTACACTCCGCCGGATAGCTGCGAAAGGCGGAGTTCGTTCCAGCGACTACGGCGATGTGGTGCCCCACCACACGCCTGCCAATCCGCAGCGCCGCGGTGGTCACGCGGTTTGGCCAGAGACCGGTTGTCGGAGTCGACATGCCCGAGCATATGATCGTGTTGATCCGGCACGGCGAGACGGGTGTGGAACACGCAAGGACGATTCCAGGGTCGGCGCGACTCGCCGCTGACGGCGCGCGGCGCTCAGCAGGCGGACCGGCTCGGCCTCCGGTTGGCGGCACATCTCGCGGGCCGATGGAGAGAGCTCGAGGGCCATGTTAGCCCGCTTGGCCGCGCCAAAGCGACCGCGGCACGGATCGCCAGATACGTCCCCTTGGCGTTTCGGGAGGAGCGACGGCTAATGGAAGTCACGGTCGGCGCTTGGGACGGCATGACGCACGACGAGATCGACATGGAGTATCCGGGCGCCCTGGCGGATTGCGAGGCGCACGACTGGTTCTTCCGCTCGCCGGACGGCGAGACGTTCGAGGCCGCGTGTGATCGGGTGCGCGCCTGGCTCTCGTCGATTTCGTCACCAACCGTGGCGATCACCCACGGGCTGACGAGCCGGCTGATCCGAGGGCTCTATCTCGGCTTGAGCCGGCCTGACATGCTGCGGCTGGCCGTCCCGCAGGACGGATATGTCGTTTTGCGGGACGGGCAAGCGCTCCAGTTCTAATAGGAGCAAAGAGACGCGGGCGGCGGCGCATGCCGCCGCCCGCAGAAGGTTACGCGGCTGGGACCAGGGCCGCGACCGAGCCCGCCGCGCGGGCGATGGGGTTGAAGCCATCGCCGTAGTCACGGAACGGGAACGCCATCAGGCCAGGGAGCCAGCCCTCGACCTTGGTCCGACCTCCCGCGCCCGCGAGGCAGTCCTTGATGATCTGGTTCTGCGTCTTGGCCTTCTCCGCGACGTTGGCGTCCGCCACCGCCTTGCCGGCGACCTCGGCCAGCATCGCGTTCACCGTCGCCTTGTCGCGGATCAGGTCGAAGAACACCTCATCGAGCGTCCAGAACTTGCCTGCGTCCACCTTGAGATGCACGCCCAACGCCTCGACCACGGCACTGCCCGCCGCGAGGCTTTCAGCCATGGCGAAGGCCGCGACCCGCGCCACCTGCTTGTCGGTGAGCGCCAGGAGGCGCGCGAACACGGCGGCGGTGCGGGTACTTTCGCTGAGGCCAACACCTCCGTCCTCCGGCAACGCGAGCAGGGCGATGACCGCTTCGCGCTCCTTGGCAAACGCCGTCTGAGCGGGGCTCGCCTTGAGGCTCGCGGCGATGGCCTCGCTCCTGGCCTGTTGCGGCTCGGCATGCACGCGCCAGTGGCCCGACGCGGCCAGCGCGTGCGCGATCATCAGCCGCACCGCCACGTCGGGCTTGCCGAGCACCGCGAGGCGCACGACGGCATGGCGGTGCAGTTCCAGGTAGTTCTGCAGCGCCTGGGTCATCACCGGCACGGCGGACGCCGGGCTCGTGGCCCCTGCCCCGTCCTTCTCGCTTTTTGTCTTCTTCTCCAGCCGCTGCGCCTCGCGGGTGGGGAGATAGCCCTCGTACACGGCGACGTCGCCCTGGTGCGAGGTCGCGATGTACACCTTGCCTCCCTTCTTCTTCGCGACCTTCTGGTGCTCCCACTCGTGGAAGGTCTTGCCGACCTCCAACACCTCGACCGCCGTCCAGCCGCCCTTGAGGTAGCGCTCGCGCCGCTCGGCAATCGCCCGGTTCTGCAACTCCCAGAACTGCTTTCCGTCCGCGAAATATCCCCCCTCTCCGAACAGGTCGGTCACGACCTCGCCCGTGTACTGGTCGAGCGGGAAGATCGCGGCTTTGGTCGGAATTGTCTCGCCGCCGAACAGCCAGCGCTTGCAGTCGGCGCCGCGCGGGGCATAACTGCCAGGGTCCTCGTACAGCTTCAGCCAGTCCTGCTGTTGCGCCTTGGACGCCAGGGTCAGGGCCTGCAACGTCGCGGGGTCGATCTCCTCGGCGCGGTAGAGGTCGCGCACCTGCGGCAACAGGTCGCCAATCGCGAGCCGCTGCTTCACTTGCGCCTCCTTGAGCCCGAACGTGGCGGCGATCTCGCCCACGCTCCGCCCCTCCTTGGTCAGCCGCGCGAAGCTCTCGTACTGGCTCATCGGGTCGGGGTCGAGACGGTGCAGGTTCTCGATCATTGAGGCTTCGAGGGCGCCCGCGTCGTCGCCGGGCGCCAGCACGCCGCACGGCAAGGGTGCGATCTTGCCGCGCTCCTTGACCACGAGGCGCGCGGCGAAGTAGCGGCGCCGGCCGGCCACGACCTCGAACGCCTTGCCATCGGGCCGCACCAGCAACGGCACCAGCACGCCGCGCGCCCGCACACTCGGCAACAGGTCCGACACGTCGGGCGCCTTCTTCGCGTGGCGCATGTTAAGGGGCGAGAGTTTCAGCTTGGGGAACGGGATGTGACGCAACTCCATGACACACTCCTTTGCGATGCCCCTTTCAGGGGCGGCGCGCCAACCCGGCGCGCAAGGGCGACAGCCAAATTCGGGGGCTCACGCGGCGGCCCCGGCCTGAGCCGGCGCCGCGCCCGCCAGGAGGAAGTCCGCCGCTTTCGAGGCGAGCGAGGCGGCGCGGAAGATCGCGCGGTTGTCCTCGCGCAAGACCGCCAGCCACGAGCCGAGGTAATCGGCGTGACGGACGGTGGGCGTGATCGCGAGCGCCGCGCAGGTGAAGGCGCTCGCCATCTCGGCCACCAGCTCCTCGCGCGCATAGGCTTTCGAGCCGTGCGCGCCCGAAAGGTCGCGCGCGAGCCGCGAAGCGGCCCCCGTCCAGTGCGACAACTCGTGAAAGGCCGTCCGGTAATAGTTGATCTGCGCGAAGAACGCCGGTTGCGGCGGGACGCGCACGAAGTCGCCGGCCACGTCGTAATAGGCGCGCTCGCCCCCGATACGAAAGTCCGCGCCCGTGGCGGCGATCAGCGCTTCGGCGCGCGGCACCACCTCCCGCTCGGGTAACGGCTCGGGCGTCCCGAGGGCGGTCTCGGGCAATCCGTCGCACTGCTCGACATTGAACACGGTGAAGCGCTTCAAGAACGGGATCGCCTCGGCCGTCTCGCCGGTTTCGGCCGCCCGCGCCTGCTCCTTCTTCGGGATGAAGCGGTCGGCGTAGCAGATGGTGGTCCCGTGCTCGCCCTTGCGCACCGCGCCGCCCAAGGCGAGCGCCTGCCGGAACGTGAGCCACGTCTGACGCGGGTAGCCCTTCTCGATCACGGCCCCCCACAAGATCAGGATGTTGATCCCCGAATAGCGCCGCCCGGTGGCGGCGTTCCGAGGCAGGCCCAACCCACACTTGGCGCGGCCCCAGGGCTGCACCCACGGCACCCGCCCCGCCTCCAACTCCGCGATCACCTTGTCCGTGACCTCCTGGTACAAGGTCGGCCGCTGGCCCCGCTCCGTCCGGTTGCTGCGCATGTCGCCTCCTCTTCTCCGCCCGAGAGCGCCTTTCCCCGTGAAGCGGGGTGGGCGGCGAGACGCGACCGGACAGGCCCGCCGTCAGGAGGCGGCCTGCACCCGAAGGGCCGGAACGAAGTGGAGGACCCCGCGGCCTTGCGCGGGGTTGCGGGACGCCTCAGGC
>Ga0335080_10005106_pt1 | contig 13465 bp, 12 predicted proteins | sample Lox_Sample_34_FD_206720 | JGI IMG/M metagenome (GOLD analysis project Ga0335080, IMG submission 206720) | Soil microbial communities from Loxahatchee National Wildlife Refuge, Florida, United States - Lox_Sample_3.4 | ecosystem: Environmental > Terrestrial > Soil > Wetlands | place: USA... | reverse complement strand
CCACCGCCTGGGGCGTCGACCTCAACTGGTACGTCACCCGCAATGTGAAGTACGTGGTCAACTTCGAGCAGACGAAGTTCGAGGGCGGGGCGCCGACCGGAAACCGCGAGAACGAGACCATGATCTTCTTCCGTGCCCAGCTCGCGTTCTGACCGGACTTCCAAGGAGACCACCATGCACACCCGCATGCTCGTTCCCCTCGCTCTCGCTCTGGCCGCGGGCGGGGCAGCCGGCCTCGCCGCCCAGGACTCGACCCTCCTCAACGTCTCCTACGACCCGACCCGCGAGCTCTACCAGGAGGTGAACGCCGCCTTCGCCGCGCAGTGGAAGGCGAAGACGGGGAGGAGCGTGACCGTCCAGCAGTCGCACGGGGGCTCGGGCAAGCAGGCCCGGGCCGTCATCGACGGGCTGGAGGCCGACGTCCTGACCCTGGCCCTCGCCTACGACATCGACGCCGTGGCCGACGCCGGCCTGCTCGCCACGGACTGGCAGATGCGCCTCCCCGGCAACAGCGCGCCCTACACCTCGACGATCGTGTTCCTCGTCCGCAAGGGCAACCCCAAGGGGATCCGGGACTGGGCGGACCTCGTCCGGCCCGGCGTGTCGGTCATCACCCCCAACCCCAAGACCTCGGGCGGCGCCCGGTGGAACTACCTGGCCGCGTGGGCGTGGGCCTTGCGCCAGCCGGGCGGGACGGAGCAGAAGGCGCGCGCGTTCGTGACCGCCCTCTTCCGGAACGTCCCGGTCCTCGATTCCGGGGCCAGGGGGGCGACGAACACGTTCGTGCAGCGCGGCCTGGGCGACGTCCTCCTCGCCTGGGAGAACGAGGCGTTCCTCTCCATCCGGGAGCTCGGGCCGGACAAGGTGGAGGTCGTCGTCCCGCCCTTCAGCATCGTGGCCGAGCCGCCGGTCGCGGTGGTCGACACGGTCGTGGACCGGAAGGGCACGCGCGCGGTGGCCCAGGCGTACCTCGACTTCCTCTACACGCCGGAGGGGCAGGCCCTCGCGGCGAGGCACTACTACCGCCCCCGCGACAAGGCCGCAGCCGCCCGGGCCCCGGTCGCCTTCCCGGACCTCAAGCTCGTGACCATCGACGAGGTCTTCGGCGGCTGGAGGAAGGCGCAGGCCGCGCACTTCGCCGACGGAGGGACCTTCGACCAGATCTACCAGCCGGCGAAGTAGGATGAGGGGCCAGGTGAGGCGATCCCGCCGATGAAGTTCCGATTCAAGCGCCACAGCGTCCTGCCCGGGTTCAGGCTGACTTTCGGCTTCACGCTCCTCTACCTCTCGCTCGTCGTCCTCGTCCCGCTGTCGACGCTCTTCGTCCGCAGCGCGTCGCTCGGGCCGGGGGGCTTCTGGGCCGCCGTGACGTCGCCCCGGGTCCTCGCCTCCTACCGGCTCACGTTCGGCGCCTCCCTGGCCGGGGCGCTCGTCAACGCCTTCTTCGGGCTGGTCGTGGCGTGGGTCCTCGTCCGCTACCGCTTCCCCGGCCATCGCCTCGTGGACGCGCTCGTGGACCTGCCCTTCGCGCTGCCGACGGCTGTGGCCGGCATCGCCCTCACCACCCTGTACGCCGAGACCGGGTGGCTCGGGAAGCCTCTGGCCGCGGCGGGGATCAAGGTCGCCTTCACGCCGATCGGGGTCACCGTCGCCCTCACCTTCATCGGCCTGCCCTTCGTCGTGCGCACCCTCCAGCCCGTCCTCGAGAGCCTCGACTCCGAGGTGGAGGAGGCGGCGGCCAGCCTCGGCGCGACCCGCGCCCAGACCTTCCTCCGTGTGATCCTGCCCGCCCTCCTGCCGGCCTGGATCACCGGCTTCGCCCTCGCCTTCGCCCGCGCCCTCGGCGAGTACGGCTCGGTCGTGTTCATCGCCGGAAACATGCCCATGCGGACGGAGATCACCCCGCTCGTCGTCATCACCAAGCTCGAGCAGTACGACACCGCGGGCGCGGCGGCGATCGCCGCGGTCACCCTGGTGGCGTCGTTCCTGATCCTGCTCGCGATCAACCGGCTCCAGGGCTGGAGCACCCGGCTCACCGTGGAGTGAGCGTGGCCGCGACCGCCCGCTCCCGACGGGCCACGCCCCGCGCGCTCGCCGAGCCGCTCGCCGTCCGCCTCGGCCTCACCGCCCTCGCCCTCGCCTTCCTCGGCCTGTTCCTCGTGGTCCCCCTGGCCGCGGTCTTCTCCGAGGCCCTCGCCAAGGGCGTCCGGGCCTACCTCGACGCCGTGCGGGAGCCGATGGCCCTCTCCGCCCTGAAGCTCACCCTTCTCACGGCGGGGATCGCGGTGCCCCTCAACCTGGTCTTCGGGCTCGCCGCCGCGTGGTGCATCGCGAAGTTCGACTTCCCCGGCCGCAGCGCGCTCACCACCCTCATCGACCTCCCGTTCGCGGTCTCGCCGGTCATCTCGGGATTGATCTTCATCCTCCTCTTCGGGAGGACGAGCCCGCTCGGGCCGTGGCTCCAGGCCCACGGCCTCCACGTCGTCTTCGCCGTCCCCGGCCTCGTCCTCGCCACCGTCTTCGTGACGTTCCCCTTCGTGGCCCGCGAGCTCATCCCGGTCATGGAGGCGGCGGGCACGGAGGAGGAAGAGGCGGCGCGGGTCCTCGGCGCCGGCGGCTGGCAGACGTTCCGGAGGGTGACCCTCCCGAGCGTGAAGTGGGGCCTCCTCTACGGGGTCGTTCTGTGCAACGCGCGGGCGATGGGAGAGTTCGGGGCGGTGTCGGTCGTGTCCGGGCATATCCGCGGCCAGACGAACACGCTGCCCCTCCACGTCGAGATCCTGTACAACGAGTACCAGTTCCAGGCCGCCTTCGCGGTGGCCTCCCTCCTCACCTTCCTCGCCCTCGTGACCCTCGTAGCCAAGAGCGTCGTCGAGTGGCGGACGAGCGGCGGGGAGGCGGGCGAGCCGCTCGAGCCGGTGGAGGCCGACGAGGCGCGGGCGGGAGGGTCCTGGTGAGCATCGAGGTCCGCGGCGTCACCAAGAGGTTCGGCGGCTTCGTGGCCGTGAACGACGTGAGCCTCGTCGTGCCGAGCGGGGAGCTCGTCGCCCTCCTCGGCCCCTCCGGCTCCGGCAAGACGAGCCTCCTCCGCATCATCGCCGGGCTCGAGAGGGCCGACGCCGGGCAGGTGCTCTTCGAGGGCGAGGACGCGACGGGGCGGGACGTGCGGCGCCGCGGAGTGGGGTTCGTCTTCCAGCACTACGCCCTCTTCCGGCACATGAGCGTCTTCGAGAACGTGGCCTTCGGCCTGCGGGTGAGGCCGCGCGCGGCGCGGCCCTCGGCGAGCGAGATCCGGGAGAAGGTCACGGGCTTGCTCAAGCTCGTCCAGCTCGACTGGCTCTCCGACCGCCTGCCCTCCCAGCTCTCCGGCGGCCAGCGCCAGCGGGTGGCCCTCGCCCGCGCCCTCGCCGTCGAGCCTCGGATGCTCCTTCTCGACGAGCCCTTCGGCTCGCTCGACGCCAAGGTCCGCCAGGAGCTGCGCCGCTGGCTCAGGCGGCTGCACGACGAGATCCGCCTTACCAGCGTCTTTGTCACCCACGACCAGGAGGAGGCGCTCGAGGTGGCGGACCGGGTCGTGGTCATGAACCAGGGCCGGGTCGAGCAGGTCGGGTCGCCGGAGGAGATCTTCGAGCGGCCGGCGACGCCCTTCGTCATCCGCTTCATGGGGAACGTGAACGTCTTCCACGGGCGGGTCCAGAACGGGAAGGCCCACCTCGGCCCCCTCGCCCTCGACTACCCGGAGCACCCGCACGCCGAGGAGCGGTCCGCGGCCGGCTTCACCCGCCCCTACGACCTCGACGTCGAGCGCGACGCCGCCGCGGGGGGCGGCTTCTGGGCCACGCTGCGCCACGCGACGCCGGCCGGCGCGGTCGTGCGCCTGGAGCTCGAGGGCGAGGAGGGCGCGGTGCTCCAGGTGGAGATCCCCCGCGACCGCCACGATGCGCTGCGGCCGCAGCTCGGCGAGCGGCTCTACCTCAGGCCGCGGCAGGTCCGGGTCTTCCTCGACCCGCCCGAGCCCGGGGCCTGACCCCCGGAAGGGAGCTGCGCTCGCGCTGGCCGCGGTGACAGGCGGGCTCGCCTGTTCTAGGATCGAAGGAAAGGCGGGTTTCGGCCCGCCGGGAGACCCCGAAAAATGAGACCGTCCGCCGCCGCCGTTCTCGCCGTCCTCGCCGCGACGTCCCCTTCGATGGGAGGTCCCGTGTCGCCCGACTCCTTCTACGCCCTGAAGACGACGACCCTCCAGGGTCAGCCGGCCGACCTCGCCGACTACGCCGGCAAGGTCGCGTTGGTCGTGAACGTCGCGAGCCAGTGCGGCTTCACCCCGCAGTACGCGGGCCTCGAGAAGCTCCACGAGGAGTACGCGGGCCGCGGCTTCTCGGTCCTCGGCTTCCCGAGCAACGACTTCGGCGGCCAGGAGCCCGGGACGCCGGAGGATATCGCGAGCTTCTGCAAGAAGAACTACGGGGTGACCTTCCCGATGTTCGCGAAGGTCGTCACGAAGGCCGGAGACGGCCAGTCCCCGGTCTACGCGTTCCTGGGCCGGATCGGGAAGCTCCCGGCCTGGAACTTCGCCAAGTACCTGGTCGGCCGCGACGGGAGGGTCCTGGCCTTCTTCGCGAGCGACGTCACCCCCGAGTCGAAGCAGCTGCGCGACGCCATCGACGGCGCGCTCGGGCGATAACGCGCGGACGGGCGACAACGCGCGGAGAGGACGGAGAAGGAGCGGTGCCGAGCCGGGTCGTCGCGAACTTCATGAAGCAGCAGGGCTTCGTCGATGAGCCGCCGGACGCCTGCGACATGCACTTCGAGGGGCTCTACTTCCAGCCCCGCATCGTCTTCCCGACCGTCCTCGTGGCAATCCTCCTCCAGCTCGTGTCGGTGCCGGCCTCGGCCGGTCTCCACCTCGCGATCGCCGCGGTGCTCTTCTGGAACACGCTCGTCCCCGGCCGGAACCCCTTCGAGCTCGCCTACAACCGGTGGGTCGCGGGTCCTTCGGGACGGCTCCCTCTCGTCCCCGCCCCGGGGCCGAGGCGGCTGGCCCAGGGGATGGCCGCGACCTTCAGCCTCGGTGCGGGCCTCGCCTCCGCGTACGGGGCGATGCCCGTCGCCTGGGTGTTCCAGGCCCTGCTCGTCGTGGGCTTCTCGGCCCTCCTCTTCGGGAAGTTCTGCCTGGGCGCCTACGTCTACCACCTCCTCAAGGGGCGGGTGGCCTTCGCCAACTCGACCCTGCCCTGGGCCTGAGAAGCACCCGACGACGCGGTCGGCCCGGCCATAATGGGGATCGCTCTCGTGCCCGCGGAAACCGTCGCCCACTACCGCCTGAAGGAGCGCCTCGGCTCCGGCGCCATGGGCGAGGTCTGGCTCGCGGAGGACACGCGCCTCCACCGGCTCGTCGCCCTCAAGATGCTCTTCGGCAAGGACGCGGGCGACGCCGAGGCCGCGGGCCGGCTCCTCCGCGAGGCCCGAGTCGCCTCCTCCCTCAACCACCCGAACATCGCGGTCGTCTACGACGTCGGGGAGACGGAGGACGAGGGCGGACGCAAGGGCTACGTCGCGATGGAGTACGTGAAGGGCCGGACGCTCGCCCAGGTCCTCGAGGGCGGGCGGGTGGACGCGGCCACCGTGCTCCCCATCGCCCGCCAGGTCGCGGAGGCGCTCGCCGACGCCCACGAGCGCGGGGTCGTGCACCGGGACGTGAAGCCGGGGAATGTCATGCTCAACGAACGGGGCCAGGTCAAGGTGCTCGACTTCGGCCTCGCCCGCTTCGCGCCCCCCGCGCACGAGGACTCCGCGACCTGGAGCGGCAACCACGGCGCCCTGGAGGGAGCGATCGTGGGGACGCTCGCCTACATGTCGCCCGAGCAGGCGCGCGGCCACTCCGTCGACGCGCGCAGCGACGTCTTCTCGCTCGGCGTCCTCCTCTTCGAGCTGCTCGCCGGGCGGCGGCCGTTCGACGGGAGAAACGCCGTCGAGCTCGTCGAGGCGATCCTCACCCGGGACCCGCCGCCCCCATCCACCGAGGGCCCCCTCGCCGCCGGCCTCTTCCAGCTCGTGTCGCACATGCTCGAGAAGGACCCCGAGCGCCGGCCTCCCGACATGCGAGAGGTCCTGCGCGACCTCGAAGGCCTGGAGGCCGGCCAGGCCCCCGCCCCCGCTCCGGGGAGAGAGCTCGCGGTCGCGGTCCTCACCTTCAGCAACGTGACCGGGCGTCCCGAGGACGCCTGGCTCGCCACCGGCCTCGCGGAGACGGTGGCGGCCGGCCTCGCCTCGGTGAGCGGCCTCGCCGTCGTCTCCCGCGAGCGCATCGTGGAGGTGCTGCGGGCCCTGGGCCTGCCGCCGGACGCCGGCGACCCGGCCCTCGCCGCGCGCGTGGGGCGCGAGACCGGGGCCCGCGTGGTCGTGAGCGGCGCCTACCAGTGCCTCGACGAGCGGATCCGGGTCACGGCCCGCGTCGTCGAGACGGCCACCGACCGGGTGAGCCTCAGCCCCCGTGTCGACGGCACGCGGGCCGGGATCTTCGAGGTGCAGGACCGCCTGGTGGCCGAGCTGGTCGCCGGCCTGCGCGGCCACCTGCCGGCCGCACGGGCGGAGGACACGCAGAGCCTCGAGGCCTTCGAGGCTTTCTCGAAGGGCCTCGTCAACCTCCGCGAGGAGACCCAGGAATCGATCGACCGGGCGATCGTCTTCTTCCAGCGCGCGACGACCCTCGACCCCGCCTACGCCCGCGCCCACACGATGCTCGGCGCGGCGCTCGACCTCAAGGGCGACTACCTCACGACCCCCGACCTGAGCGAGCGCGCGCTCGCTTCTCTCGACCGCGCCCTCGCCCTGCAGCCGGGCTCCGCCGACGCGTGGCGCTACCGGGGCAGCGCGCTCACCACGCTCGGCCGCGACGAGGAGGCCCTCGCGGCCTTCGAGGCCGCGCTCGCCCGCAACCCCATGGACGCCTCCGCCCAGTCCGGGATAGGCCGGGTGCAGTTCATCCTCCGCGGCGACTTCGCGCGAGCGGTCGTCGCCTACGAGCGGGCCCTCGCCCTCAACCCCCGGGCGGGCTGGAGCGCGCTCCAGCTCGCCCACTGCGCGACCCTCCTCCGCGACCTCGCGAGGGCGGAGGCCGTGGCGCGGCGCGCGGTGGAGCTGCAGCGGGCCTTCCTCTCCGGGCGCGCCGGGCTCGTCATCGTCGGGGCCCACATGCGGCTCGGCCACGCCCTCGCCCTGCAGGGCCGGCACCGCGAGGCGCTCCAGGAGTACGCGCACGAGGTCGAGTTCGTGGGGACGATCGACCACGCCCTCCGCGGCCGCATCTTCATCGAGCTGCAGCAGCGGATCGGCGAGGCCCACCTCTGGCTGGGAGAGGAGGGCGTGGGCCGCGCCGCCCTCGACCTCGCGGTGGAGGCCTACGAGCGCCGCGCCCGCACGGGAGCCGACGACCCGATGAGCCCCTACTACGCCGCCTGCGCCTACGCGCTCCTGGGAAAGGCCGACGCCGCGCTCGGCTGCCTCGAGCGGACCGCCGCCCGGCGCCCCCGGCTCACCGCCGCCCGGGCCGCGATCGAGCCCGCCCTCGAGTCGCTCCGCGGCGAGGCGACGTTCCAGGTGATCGTCCGCCCGCCCGCCCGCCCCGCGTCGGTCACGGTCCCCGCCCGCTCGTGAGAGCCGCCAAGGCCGGATCGACCCGGGCCTCGCGCGGGTCGGGCATCAGGCCATCAGGTAGAAGGCGACCGCGGCCAGCGCCATCCCCACCATCACCACGCGGTGGGGGATCACGCGGTAGACGAGCAGCGACAGCACGATCGTGATGACCGGGGCGAGGGCGTTGATCATGGGGCTGACGATGATGACCTTCCCGTAGCGGAAGGCGTAGACCATCGTGAGGGCCCCGATCGAGTTGAGGATCTGGATGGGGGCGGCGAGCCACGGCCCGCTCCAGCCCCAGTTGATCGGCTTCCGGAAGTCGGTCATCCACACCGCCACCGGAACGAGGGCGAGGGCGGTGACCGTCATGTAGAAGAAGATGCTCTCGCTCTGCGTCTTCTCGTTGGCGAAGCGCAGCACGTAGGCCTGGATCCCCCAGGCCAGGAAGACGAGAAGGGCGAGCGCGAACCAGAGCCGCCCCTTCACCGGGCTCTGGTGGCTCGGGGGCTGATAGGAGAGGAGCGGCATGGCGACGAGGGCGAGGACGATCCCGGTCCAGGCTCGCAGGCTCGCCGTCTCCCCGAGGAGGACGACCGAGAGGAGGACGCTCACCACCGGGGAGAGCGAGATCACCGGGAACACGAGGTAGGCGGGCCCGCGGCGCAGCGCGTCGAAGAGCACGAGCTGCCCCGCCGCCCCGAGGAGGCCCGCCGTCGATCCGAGGACGACCGAGCGCAGGTCGTGCTCGGGCCCTCCGCCCATCAGCACCAGGGCGACCGCGGCGCAGGGGACCATGGTGAGGGCCCACACCGCGTAGCCGAGGGTGGCCGGGAAGCCGTTCTTCTCCGGCCGCTCGATGAACGCGCCCCAGACCCCCCAGAAGAGGGTGGTAACGACGGCGTAGACGAACCACAGGTTGGATTCCATCGCTCTCCCCGGGGGCCCCGCGCCCCGCCCCTAGACCACGACCACCTCGAGGTTGCGCGCGCGAAGCGCGGCGAGCGCCTCCGGGCTCGCCCCGGAGTCGGTGATCACCTTGTGCACCGCGTCGAGCTTCGCGATCACGGAGAGGCTCCGACGCTGGAACTTGGAGGAGTCCGCGACCACGACCACCTCGCGGGAGACCTGGATCATCACCGCGTTGAGCTGGGCCTCGACCACGTCCGGCGTCATGAGGCCGATCTCGGGGTCGAGGCCGTCCACGCCGAGGAACAGGCGGTCGGCGTGCAGGCCGCGGAGCGTCTGCTCGGCCGGGGGGCCGGCCAGGGAGTAAGACATCTGGCGGAGCACGCCCCCGATCATGATCAGCCGCACGTGGGGCAGGCTCGCGAGCTCCATCGCGATGTTGAGGGCGTTCGTGATCACGTTCAGCGAGCGCAGCTTCAAAAAGCGGAACTGCCGCGCCACCTCGGCGGTGGTGGTGCCGGAGTCGAGCATGATCGTCTCGCCGTCCCGGACCATCTGCGCCGCGCAGTGCCCGATCCGCACCTTCTCCGCGTGGTGGAGGGTCTCCTTGACGGTGATGGGCACGTCCTCGGGGGCGTCCGTGCGCTTCAGCGCTCCCCCGTGGGAGCGCACGGCAGCGCCGATGTCGGCGAGGGCGTCGAGGTCGCCGCGGATGGTGACCGCCGAGACCTCGAAACGGCGAACGAGCTCGTCCACGGTGACCCGCTCCTGCGACTCGAGGAGCTCGAGGATCCTTCGCCGCCTCTCCTCGACGAGGAGGCGCGGAGGCCCTCCCTTCTCCGCGTCTTCCCTCTTCCGGTTGCGCATGGCGTTCACCTTGGGACCCTCCCCGCGTCGGGCGAGACCGCGGCTGGGTCCGGGTCGCAGGCCCGGGCGTAGCGGCCGAGCACGCGGCGGACGTGTCCACGCTCGAGCCGCTCGGCGAGGCCGGGCTCGTCCGCCCCTGCACCCTCTCCGCGGTCGCGGAGGTGCTGGCTCAGGAGCCCGCGCGGCAGGCGCCGTCCTTCGAGGTTGGCGTGGAGGCGGTGCAGGGCCTCCTGCACGGGCGGTGCGGTCCAGTAGTACCGGCAGCGGTCGCTCAAGCTGAACGCCCGCCGGAGGCGCAGCGCCTCCTCGTCGTCGCCCGCGTACCAGTCCCTCCAGTGCCGGGGGTCCGCGCGCATCGCGTCGTCGAGAGCCTGCCGGAGGCCCGAGAGCCGCCCGACCGTCCGGCCGAGGAGCTCGCGCTCCACGGCCTCGAGGGCGAAGGCCGCCTCCCGGAACGCGAAGGTGAGCTCCGGTCCCACCTTGAGGATCGCGAAGCGGTCCTCGACGAGGGCCCGCAGCGCCGACTCGTCCTGGTAATCCGTGGAGTGGGCCTCGTACACGAGGCCCCTCGCAGCGGCGAGGGCCCCGAGATCGGCTGTTCCCCGCCGGTACGGGAACACCACGTCGTCGCCGAACTCCACCCCCGGCTGCACGACGACGGCGACGACGCGCTCCCAGGCCCGCTCGAGTCCCCGCCGGGCGAAGGCCTGCCGCGTCAGCTCGATCGTTCGCTCCGCGTCCGAGGCCCGCGTCGGGACAGGACCCTCGTGGCCTCCCGCCTGGCCGCCGGGCGGCGGGACCTCCGTGCCGACGACGTACAGCGGGGCGCCGCCCCTCGGCCCTTCGGCGACGGCCGCCTCCGCGGCGGCGGCGAGATCGGCGGTCCGGGCCGCCGCCACCGCCTCCGCGAGCGGGCCCTCGGGGTCGTCGGCGCAGGCCATGCTCGCGTCGAGGTGGATCTTGGCGCAGCCCGCGCGCACGTACTGCCGGACCATCTCCGCCGCGCGCGCCATCGCGACCGCCACACCTGCCGCCCGCCAAGGGTGCGGGCCGAGGTGGTCTCCGCCCAGGACCACGCGCTCCCGTGGCACGCCGGCCTCCTGCGCGAGCCGGCCGACGAACTCCGCGAACCCCGAAGGCGTCACCCCCGTGTAGCCGCCCTCCTGGTTCACCTGGTTCGAGGTCGACTCGACGAGCACCGCCCCCCCTTCGTCGAGCGCCTGCTCGAAGGCGGCCCGCAGCACGACCGGGTGGGCGGAGCAGACCGAGGTGATCCCGAGGGCGCGGCCCCGCTTCTGGGCCGTCACCACGTCCGCGAGAGCGCCGCCGCTGCTCAGCTCAGCCATCGCTCGAGGTTCTCCCCTACGAAGCCGTCGTCGGTGAGGTGCGGGTAGGCGGCGAGGACGCGGTCGATCTCGTCGATCTGGCCGGGCGAGAGGTCCTCGCGCGGGTCGAGGCAGAACCGGCCGGCGAGGAGCCCCTGCCGCCTCAGGACCTCGTGAATGCCGGGGATCGAGCCGCGGAAGCCGTTGCGGGCGTCGAAGAGGGCGGCGTTCGCGTCCGTGATCTGCTGGCCGAGGGCGAGGAGCCCGGCGGCCCCGGCCCCCCCGTCCTGGCGGCACCGCTTCACCGCCTCGAGGAGCTCCACCGCACAGCGCGTCCAGACGCCCCACTGGCCGAGGAGGCCGCCCACGAAGCGGACGGGAGGGTCGCCCGGGAGCTCGGCGAGGAGGTCGAGGACGATCGCGTCGTCGTTGCCCGTGTAGAGCGCGATCTCTCCCGCGCGGCCGCTCGCGGCGAGCGCGCGGACGACGTCGAGCGTCCGGTATCGGTCGAAGGGCGCGACCTTCACCGCCACGACCGTGTCGATCTCGAGGAACCGCCGCCAGAACCCCTCGTCGAGCGGCCGCCCGCCGACGGCGGGCTGGAGGTAGAACCCGAAGAGCGGCAGCACCTCGGCCACCCGGCGGCAGTGGGCGACGAGCTCGGGGACGCTCGCGTCGCCGAGCGCCCCCAGGCTCAGGAGGACGGCCTCGTAGCCGAGGCGACGAGCCGTGTCCGCCTCCGCCACGGCCTGGCTCGTCGGGCCGACGGCGCCGGCGATCCGGACGAGGGGCCGTCCGGTCCGGCCCTCGGCCTCGACGGCCGCCTCCCCGGCGAGGCGCAGGACGGGCTCGAAGAGGCCTGCGGCGCGGATCCCGAACTGTGTGGAGTGAACGCCCACCGCGATCCCGCCCGCGCCCGCGTCGGCGTAGTAGCGCGTGAGGGCCACCTGCCGGCGCTCGTCGAGCCGGCGCTCCGCGGTGAGGGCCAGCGGGTGGGCGGGGATCACGAGGCCCTCGAGGAGCCGGGCGCGCAGGCGAGCGAGGCGGTCAGAAGCGCCCATCGGTCGCCTCGAAGTGCGTGGGCTTGCCCAGGCTGCGCCCGCCCCGCTCGACCCACGCCGCCACCCAGTCGAGGAGCCGCGCCAGCTCGACCTCCGGTGGGCCGAGGAGCGAGACGCAGAGGGCGGGATCGCCCAGGAGCGCCGGGCCGGGCTCGCCGACGAAGCGCGGAGGTCGGGAGAAGCGCTCCCCGAAAGCCTCCGCCGCCGCGCGGACCGACACCACGTCGGGGCCGGTCACGACGAGCGGTCGGGGCGGGCTCTCGCAGAGCGACAGCGCGCGGAACGCGTAGGAGCTCGCGTCGCCCTGCCAGATCGCGTTGACGTGGGAAGCCCGCAGGTCCAGGGGCTCCCCCTCGTGGACCTGCCGGGCCACGTCCACGAGGGTGCCGTACCGCAGGTCGACGGCGTAGAAGAGCCGGAAGAGGACGCACCGGGCGCCGCGCTCGAGAGACGCGTGCTCGAAAACCCGCTCCCGGCCGACGCAGGTCTGGGCGTACTCGCCGACGGGGCCGGGCGGGTCTTCCTCGGTCGAGCCTCGACTGCCCGGGACGACGAGCGGGTAGACGTTGCCGCTCGAGAAGACGACGATGCGGCTCTCCGCGAAGTGTGGAGCCACGATCGACGGGACGACGACGTTCTGGGCCCAGGTCAGGTCCGGGCGTCCCGTCGAGCCGAACTTCCGGCCGGCGAGGAAGAGGACGTTCTCGACCTTCGGCAGCCGCGCCACCTGGGCGGGGTCGAGGAGATCGCAGGCGATCGTCTCGACGCCCTCGCGCACGAGCCGCGCGGCGAGGCCGGGCTCGGAAAAGCGCGCGACGGCGAGGACGCGGCGCCTCGATCCGGCGGCGTCGAGGGCCCGGCGCACCCGACGGGCGAGAGACGGGCCCATCTTCCCGCCCGCGCCCAGGACGACGACGTCGGCGCCCAGGGTCCGGGCGAAGGCGACGTCCGCCGGGGAGGGCCGGGAGAGCAGCTCCTCCAGCTCTTCCTCGCTCCGCACGGTCTCGGGGAGGCGGTGTGCCGCGTCCACTGCGGGTCCCCCGATGGGAGGAGAAACGGCGGCGGCGTGGCCCCCGCTCCCGCGGACAGGAGCGAAAGCCACGCCGCCTCTTGGAGGGTCCTAGAAGGTGGCTCTTATGCCGAGCCTGACGACTCTCCCGGTGGCGAAGCCTTCCTGGTTGGCGATCGAGCCCGATCCGAGCACGCCGGTCGTCCCGTTGTGCGGGTCACCGTTGAGCAACCAGTCGTCGAGCTGCGCGAAGCCGTCGCCGTACGGGACGAAGAACTGGGGATGGTTGAACGCGTTGTCGAGCAGAGCCGAGAGCTGCAGGCGGAAGCTGCCCTTCTTGACCACGTCCTTGTAGAAGGCGAAGTTGACGACCCACGTCCCGGGACCGAGCAGGCTGCCCTTGCCGGCGTTCCCGAGCTTGCCCGGCGCGGGCAGCGCGTAGGCCTGCTGGTTGAAGAACGCGTCGCGCGTTCCGCCCACGTTCGGGTTGCTGACCTGGTCGGGCCGCCACGCGCAGCAGAAGTTGTTGCCGAGCCCGTCGAGTGGCTTGCCGGTGTTCCAGGGGCTGGTGGTGTAGAAGCTCGTGAAGAAGGGCGTCAGGTTGTTGCCGCTCTTCGCCTGGAAGATGGTCGACACCGTCCAGCCGCCGAAGAGGGCGTCCG
>Ga0335080_10005104_pt1 | contig 13469 bp, 9 predicted proteins | sample Lox_Sample_34_FD_206720 | JGI IMG/M metagenome (GOLD analysis project Ga0335080, IMG submission 206720) | Soil microbial communities from Loxahatchee National Wildlife Refuge, Florida, United States - Lox_Sample_3.4 | ecosystem: Environmental > Terrestrial > Soil > Wetlands | place: USA: Florida... | reverse complement strand
ACCATGCGAGCGCTATTGCCACAGTTGTCGCAGGTCCAGTAGGGCGTAAAAGCAGTGCCGCTCTTGGCAAACATCTGGAACGTAGTCTGCCATCCGCCGAAGATAGCGTCCTCCCACTTCGATATTCCGCGGCCGAATTTTCTCTCGCGTCCAAAGGGCAGGTCATACACGCCGTATAAAACGAAACGATGATGCGACACCCATGCATCTTGCGTGTAGTCGAGGTTCGGTTGGAAGGGGTTGTAAGGAACGCCGCCGAGGCTGGAATTGCCCTGATCGATACCGGTTGATTTCTGATCGGTATAGCTGTAGGAAGCGTTGAACATGAAACCGTTGTTGTAACGGCGCTCGACTTGAGTCTGGAAAATGTTGGTCTGACTATGACCGTAGTTGCCATAGGTCAGAAGGTAGTCGCCGAGTGTCGGATACGCCAGGCGCGCATAATCAGCCGGCGTGGGCAGGCAATCCCCATCATCAGGAGAACACGCCGTGACACCATCGCCAGTCGTCGTTCCCCACGGATTGTTGCTGGGAGCAATTTCATTCAAGTCGATGCCGCCAATCAATCCAGTGGCGTGCGTGCCGAGATATGACAGACGTACGGCTGTCTTCATTCCCACTTGCCGCTCGAAGGTCGCGTTGTACTGCTGCACTAGCGGAGCATGCAAGCCAACCGGCACGGCATTGATCGAGATCGCGCTCGAATCGAGAACGACGTCGCCCCCCGTCAAAGGTGTGGGCCAAGGTTGAATTGGCGGATTCACCGTTCCTGTCTGCTTGGTCAGAGACTGATTGAACCCGTTGGTCGAAATGGGATCGCGAATTCCCTGAGCAGCAGAGGTCGGGAAGTAAACGCCATAGCCTCCGCGAATGACCGATTTCTCGCCGATACCCCACGCAACGCCGATGCGGGGCGCGAAGTTGTTTTTGTCGGTGCGCACCAGGCCGCGGCCGATACCGAGTTTTGATTGTGCAGCCGTTACGGTAGGCAGGGTCGCAGAAATTCTCGGATCCAGGTACGCAAGAGTCTTGTCCGATGGGACGATGAAGCGTCCCGTGTTGTTGTCGAATGTGGGATCGAAGTTCAGCAAAATATCGTGCTTATCGACCCATGGGGACACGAGTTCATATCGCAACCCTAGATTCAAAGTCAGCTTCGGTTTCACCTTCCAGTCATCCTGGAAGAAATAGCCTTGCTCCCAATTCGTGACATCCATGTCCGGCCGAGTCTTCGCAATAAAGCTGTTCTTGTTCGGCGGCAGTCCAAGCAGGAAGTTCGTGAATGCGTCCGTACTGCTGCCGGTGTAGGTCATGGTTCCGCGAGGGTTCCCGCGGCCGGTTGAAAAACCGTCCAGGCCCTCGTTGTGAACGAAATCAGCACCCATCTTCAGATTGTGATTCCCAATTACCCAGGTGAGGGTGTCGCCAAATGTTGATAGATATTGGCTCTCTTGGCGATCTGTGTTTCGGTCGCCACTCTTGTCAAAGGGAGTGAACTTGGAACCGTACGCGATAACGGTATGCCCGAAGGTCGCGAGTTCTGCTGGTCCGACGACCGCGCCATAAGCATCGATGGCATTCTGATCGAGGCCGATACTCGACAAGAAGCTCTGCAGTGTCGTATTGCTATGCAGGAAAATGAACTCGCGATTGAAGCCGCCGCGCGCCTCGTTGACGATGTTGTTGCGAATCGTGCGCACATATGAGCCAGAAAGCGTATGGGTTCGCCGCTGCTGCTGAGTTAGACCGAGACCAGTGAACGGCGACCTGACTGCGGAATTGCCTCCGCTGAAAGCTTGCTCATTTAAAACGCCATAGACGTGATCTCTATCGGAGAAGTCGTGGTCGACGCGAAGCGTACCGAGATCACGCGTCGTTAGACTCGGCATCAATGTTTGAAATAGTTCCCCGATCCGGCCGTTCGACGTATTGACAGGAATCGATGGATCAATCTTGGGGAAATACTTGCTGATGAGCTGCTGCACATTCGAATTCAAGAGTTCAGACGGAATTTTTACGAACTGCAAACCGTCGCCAGTGCAATTGGGCCAGCCATCACAATAAGTATCCGTGGCAATTTCGGTGGGCGTTAGTGTCACGCCTGAAGGGACATCGGGAAGAATATCCGGATTCGCATTGTTGGGGTCAGCGATCAGCGGAGAAAAGTCGCCAGTCCAGAACGATGGGTGCGGCAGCTTGTTGTCTGTAACCTGGACCGAGTCACGGCTATAGTTGCGCTCGTACGCCGTGAAAAACCAGGTCTTCTTCAGGCCGGGTATGGGACCGCCGAACGAACCGCCAAGGTCATTGAAATTGAAATAAGGAGACGGATAGGGATACAAAGAGCCCTGAGCAGCGCTGATGCCTTGCTGATCCTGAAGGGTCAGCCCGGCGAGGGCGGAGTTCTTATTGTTGTAAAACGCGGAACCATGAAACTGGTTCGAGCCGCGCTTCGTCGTCACGCGAATGCTGGAGATGCCGGCGTATTCCGCGCTGAAGTCGTTGGAAAGAACGTTCAGTTCTCCCACCGCCTCAAGCGAAGGCTCACTGGCGCTCGCAGAGCCGTCGAGTGTACTGGTAGAACGCTGCCCGTCGATCGTGAAGTTCGCTCCATAGCTCTGGAAACCGAGAAACTTGAAGGTTCCGTCGTCGGTGCTTTGTGTGATGTTCGGGTTGAGGTAAAGGAACGAGTAGACGTCGCGGCTGTCGCGAGGCAGGTCCAGGACTTCACGACTCGTAATCGTGTCGGAAATGGTTTGATCAGAGATGTTGATGGTCGGCGCCTCGGTCGTCACCTCGACCGACTCCGCCTGGCGGGCCACCCCGAGGACTGCGTTGGCGGTGACAACGTCGCTGCCGCTCAAGACGATGCCGGTCAGGTCCGTGGTCCGCATACTGGCGAATGAAATGGTGACTTTGTACGTCCCCGGACGGAGTCCGAAAACCTGATATTCGCCTTGGGAGTTGGTCGCCGTTTCGCGGGTCGTGCCGGTCGACAGGTCGACAATGACGACCTTTGCATTGGCGATCACGGCTTTGCTGGTATCGGTAACGGAGCCGCGGATGGTGCCGAGATCCGTTCCCTGCGAGAGCAGGAACTGTTCGCAGCTAAGAATCATGGCCAGCGTGAGCAAAATAGCCGGAAATCTTGAGAATTTCATGGAGCGCTCCTATCCCAGAACGGCGGAACACAGTCCTTTTAACTCAAACTAGCAAGTGAAAGCAAGAAATAAATAGCCAAAAAGAAAGAATTCGATATTATTCGTAAATCAAAAAGAAGATGCGGCCGGCGGATGTTCAAGTCGGAAGCCGCAGAAAACAATGGTTAAAGTAAACGAAAACAAAGGGAGAATTGGATGAATTTCGCAGAATTGGCACGTCGGGACAAGGCTTTTTCGGACAAAGCGGCCTCAATCCGATGTAGCGCAGTCTTGTTCGACCTGGACGGCGTTCTGATCGATTCAACTCCAGCAGTGGAAAGAGTCTGGACCAAGTGGGCAATGGAGCACGGATTGGACGCCGGAGCTGTGGTCGCCCACGCGCATGGTCGGCCCAGTTTGAACACGGTGCGTCATTTTCTTCCCGACGCTGACCACGAACTTGAAAACCGGGAGGTCGAGCGCCGGGAAATTGCGGATGTCGATGGGATTGTGGTTCTTCCCGGCGCTTTACAACTGCTCACTCGTCTGCCGGCAAAGCGCTGGACCATTGCGACCTCGTGCACGCGCAAATTGGCGGAGGCTCGTCTGCGAGCCGCAGGCCTGCCCATCCCTGCATGTATGGTTACTGCGACCGACGTTTCTCGTGGCAAGCCGGATGCCGAACCGTTTCTGAAATCGGCGGCAAGACTCGGGTTTCGTGCTTCCGAGTGCATCGTTTGCGAAGACGCTCCAGCCGGCGTTAAGGCAGGCAAGGCTGCCGGAGCGCGAGTCGTAGCATTACGCACAACATTTCCCGACACCGAGTTGCGCATTGCGGGAGCCGACTTCGTGGTCAACACTTGCGATGACATTGCTGTCATCGATGCGGCAGGTCTCTTAGCGCTACATTTCAAAACCGCGTAAATTGCTCAAGAGCATTCTTAAAAGGACATCCCTATGCGTCGCAGAGACTTCCTGAAAAGCGCAGCAGTCCTGCCAGCTGTGAGTCATCTCAACCTCGCATCCGCGAGAAATGCAGACGATGCAATCTGTTTCCCGCAGGCGCCGCGAGAGCGCCTGAACCAGGGGCCGTTTGACATCGAGCAGGACCAAGGCTGGCAAACCATCCTCTTCACGACGCCTTCCGAAAAGCCGGTGCGGAATCCGGGGCTTGGTCTCATAGGCTATAGCTGGGAAGAGAGTGGGCCATCGTTGGCAGCACGCGCGGGACGGGAGACGCTGGAACAACATGTCGACAAAATCTCCAGCTTGCCTTTCGTGGACATTTTGTACATTCGCTGCGACTGGCGAAATGTGCAATCACGCGCGGGCCGTCTTGATCTGGATCCGGTCTGGGAGTTGACGCTCGACGCTGCGCGTCGCAAAGGGCTGCGGGTTGCTTTCCGGGTTCAGCTTTCCAACACGTCGTTTCAACCTGAAAACGTCGCGCTCCCTCCATTTTTGCGCGACCGCATACCGTTGGTAAATATCGGCCGCATTCCGGGGACGGGCAATGCTCAATACCGCGAACCTCGCTATGACCATCCGGAGTTTCAGAAAGCGTTCCGCGAGTTAACCGACTTGCTGGCTGCGCGTTTTGACGGCGACCCGCTGATTGAGTGGGTGGACCTTATGCAATATGGCTTCTGGGGGGAAGGACATACCAGCGACTATCCCAGTCCTTTCCCCGATTACCCAACCGCCGAGCATACTTCCCTGAGCATGACGGAACACCAACTTAGAGCGTGGAAGAAAACACCGCTGGCGGTCAATACGCAACCGGACATCAGCAACGTGGGCAATCGCGCAGTCATCGACATGGCGACCAGAGCTGGAGCCTGGATGCGATCGGACAGCATCATCGTGGAAGAACCGATCCAGATCGATCAACTGGCCAATCGTCCACCGTGGCTGGCTGCCATCCTGGAGGATGGTTACTTCCGGCAGTACGACACACAAAAGCTATCGAGCGATGCGGCGGGAATCAACATCCTGGAAAACTACATGCTGCATGTCCTCGATCTGCGAGCCAACTACTGGGCGCTGTGGACAGAGGCCGACAATCTGGCGCGGTATAACGAGAAGTATCCGCGCGGATTCGAAAGGCTGCACACTCGCATGGGATACCGGTTGCATCCGGCCTGGATTTGGCAGCGGAAGCGATACGAAACTTTCGAGGTGATCGTGTGCGTGAGCAACAGAGGTGTTGCCGCAGTTCCCGGAGTGCTCTGGCTGCATGTTGAAAGCCCCGATGGGCAAATCCGAATGCGTGGAACTCTCGATCCCGGTCATCCACACGGAGGCGGTTTGAGACAGTGCTCATTTCTCCTTCCTAAGGGGTATGTGGGCAAACTGAATGTTTCCGCCAAACTTGAGATTCGTTCCGGGACCATAAGACCGGTCACGTGGGCTTGCGAACAAGCGGTGAATTCCGACGGTTCGATCACCATTGAACTGAAAGAAGCAAACGATCGAGGCTGGAGGAAGGGCGTTTAACAGGATTTATTGGGGTGACTAGCTGAGATTACCCGCTGCAATGGACATGCAGATCTCAACGGAAGGCACGACCTCGGCAATGGAAGGCTTCGGAACGGAGCCATCGCGCAAGGTACGGATGAATTCAACGGTTTCGTCGTAGCAGCCGTTCAAGAGATCTTCTGGCATCCCGGGAGGCGCAAATTCCTCAGTGACCAGCGCTCCGTCGCGATAGGCGAACCACCCGCGGCTCCTTCCAAACGGGCACGTCATCGAGACACAAAACCCGTCGCCTGAGAACTCGTAGGTTTCGTCCAGCCTACCCGCAGTGGGGAGCACATCGATACGTCCTTCGACCCCGTTCATGAAGTGAAGATCGATGTTGTACCAGAGGGGTCCGTTCGTTCCCTGCATCGGGCTCCACTCAAATTTCTTGACGTCGCCCGCGATGTAACGCAGCGTATCCACCGCATGGACCGCCGTGGCCCAGATGAACTCAGGCTCAAACCGCCCATGGCGCGACATCGTGCAGTGGATGTATCGGATCGAACCGACATTCACGGCAAACTCCAGAGCGCGGTTCAAGAACGGCATAAAGCGGCGATTCACCGACACCATGTTCCGAGTACCGCTTTCAGCGGCGGCAGTCGCGAGTGCTCGCACATCAGAGAGATTGGCTCCAAGAGGTTTTTCGACTACACAAGGCACATCCTGAGTTAATAAGAGAATTCCGGTTTCAGAAATTCTTTCCGGCGGAACGACCGCGACACAACCGTCCAGTTCCTGGTGCGCCAGCAATTCTTTGATGTCGCCATACGCCACCTCGAATCCGTATCGCTCACAGAAGTTTTGGGCCTTCTCTATGCGGATGTCACAGGCCGCAACCAGACGGATTTCATCGGGATGCTCGGACGCGTATCGAGCAAGAGGTACAGCGTGGCCGGTCTCGGCATGTTCGCCGCAGCCAATAAGCGCCAAACGGATCGTGCGGCGCGTCATCATGGGTTCGTGCGAGCCATTGAAACTTTTTCAGGATTGGCGACGTGCTCAACCGGCCGAGCATTTCCGCGAATAAAGAAGAGCGAACCGCCCACTGCGAGCGTAAGAGCCGCAAACCAGACTACGGTCAGCCGCTGGTTGGGTTCAACCTTCAGCAACAGTAAGAGGCTCAGCAAGCCAATCCCACAGATCGTGCGACTGAGAAATCGAAAAACGGGCAAGGTGAAGTCGGCGGAGTCTTTCAGTTCCCGAATCACATCGATCGGAGTGTTGAGGTTCCGAAAAAGCAATGCCCGACCGGGAGTGTCACCTCGATCCCAGAGAGCGGTAAGGAAGAAGACGCCGAACGATGCGGGAATGATGATCGCCACCTGTTGAATGAGGCTCCAGTGGTAAACGAAGGCGCCCAGGGTTCCAAGCACAAGTCCCGTCACAAACGAAGCCAAGCCAGACCACGGAGGAGTGCGCCGCACCACGAGTCCCAGCAGCGCCGGCGGCCCATATGCCAGCGACATCAAAGTATTGAAGGTCAGCATGACCTGAAAAACACTTTGCCCACTGGATGCCATGATGACCGCGATCAGGGTGCTCGCGCCACCAATGAGGAAGGTCGTAATCCAGCCCACGATCAGCAGTTCACGTTCTCCCGCCTGCAGGCGGAAAAGCGATTGATACATATCTTTGGTCAGGATTGCAGACTTGAGGTTGAACTGAGCCGACAGGTTCGCCATGGTGGAACTGAACATCGCGGCCAGCATAACTCCAATCAATCCGTGAGGCAGAAGCGTTAAGCTGGCAACGGCATAGGCGGCTTCGCTCGGATTTGGGAGCGCGCTGTGCATGGGCGGCAGCGAGGGATACACCACGCGCATCGCCATGGGGGGCAGGAACCAGATGAACGCCCCGACGAAGAACAGCGCGGAACACAACAATGCAATTTTGCGGGCGGAGCGTTCGTCATCAACGCTGAAGTAGCGCTGGGCCATGGCGCTGGTGTTGTAGCCAAACGAAACCATGATGGTCCACGACGCCAGGTAGATCCAGCCGAACTCACCTGTGACATGAATCGTTTTCATTTCGACAGGGAGTGAGTGGGCCAGCCCGCTCACTCCCCCGACTCGGACGAGCGACATCACCACGAGAACCAGACAAAACGGCATCAGGATCGAGGCCTGGAGGAAGTCCGTTACAACCACGGCCCACAAGCCTCCGAGCACGCAATAAAACACGATGAGCGCACCCGCACAGACGATGGTCCAGGTGACGGGAAATCCGCAGGCCGCCGAAACAAACAGGCTCAAACCGAATAACGTGCTGGCGCTGGTGAACAGTTGAAAAAGAATCGTACTCCAGGAAAACACCTGATGTGTGGCCGGGTTGAAGCGGCCCGAAAGATATTCCATCACAGTGGTGATCCGGGTTCGCCGCCAGCGCTGGGCGAAAACAAAGTACCCCAGGAGGAAGCTCAAGGCGTTTCCGATGTACAGCCCGATCGCCGCGATGCCGGAACGATAGGCAACACCCGCCGCCCCGGTGAATGTCCACGCGCTAAAGCCGGACATGAAGCAACTGAGTCCGGCTACGAGCCACGGAATGCGGCTTCCTCCACGGAAGTATTCGGCGGCTCCGCGGTTGAAGCGCAGAACATAGAAGCCGACGCGCACCATCAACAGCGCATATAAGAGGATTACCAGGTAGTCGATTCGGTTCGCGGTGCTCATCGAGAATATCCTGCGCTTCTTTATACTTTGTTTTCCAAAGAAACTGAAGCAAAGAAACAACAAAAGAAAGAAAACGAAGCATCCAGGATGGTATACTCGGCTGCCTATGGCCCTCCCGCGCCTGGTGATCAGCGCCCGAAAGGAACTGTTCGAATCGTTCTTTTCGCCATGGGCCGTGAAGCGCCTAGATCGCGCATTCGCATGGGAACGCGTCGGCACGAGCTATATTACCCGCGAATTCAGGAAGCGGGTGCAAGGTGCCGAGGCGTTGATCACGACTTGGGACAGTCCGACTTTTGCGGCCGATTTGCGGCAAAGCGCTCCTTCTCTACGGATCATTTCGCATTGTGGTGGCGAGGTGAAATCCCGGTTTGCCCGGCCTCTGTTCGACTCACTGACAATCACCAACGCCGCTGGCCCAATGGCGCGTGCGACAGCAGAGATGGGCGCTGCGATGCTCCTTTATTGCGCACGCAATGTGGACTTCTATCGCGCTGCGTTACGGAAGAAATCGAACCTCATCTATGAGCAGGTACATCTTCACGGTGCACCGGAGTCGATAACCGGAGGCACGGTAGCCATGATCGGTTTTGGCAGGATTGGACGCGCGCTCGTCGATTTGCTGCGCGGCTTCAACCTCAATTGGCGGGTGCACGATCCGTATGCGGATCGAGGTTTGGCACGGAAATATCCGGTAAAGTTCGTAAGCCTCAGGGACCTTCTGCCAAAGGCACATTTGCTGGTCCTTTCTGCGGCCCTCACGGAGGAGACGCGGGGAATTCTCGGGAAAGAAAACCTCGCTGCCCTTCCCGACGGAACAGCGATCATTAATATTGCTCGTGGAGGCCTGATCGACCTTATGGCCTTGAGAAGAGAGGTTCGCTCCGGACGACTACGTTGCGCGCTGGACGTTACCGACCCAACGGAGCCTCTCGCTGTGGATGATCCCTTGCGAACGATACCGGGATCGATCATCACTCCCCATATCGCGGGCAGTGGCCATCACGTCCGCCACGAGATCGCACGCGTTGTACTGGACGACCTGGAAAGATTCTTCAAAGGGAACCGGGTCAGGAATCGCGTTACAGCCGCTATGTTGGACCGCATGACATAACCATGAGAATTTCGTTCTCTACACTTGCATGTCCGGATTGGAGGATGCCCCGGATTGTAAAGCTCGCTGCCCACGCGGGCTACGACGGTATTGAGTTGCGGTTCGTGGAGGGAGAGGATTCTCTTTGGAAGCTGGCGGCATTCTCTGGATCGGAGATGGCGGTGACCAAGCGTGAACTGGCTGATCATGGTCTGGTGATCGCGTGCGTAGACACGAAATGCCGCTTTCATTCTCCAGACGCCCATGAACGAGAGGCTGCAATCCGCGAGGGAGAGCGCATGTCGGATCTTGCAGCCGAACTTAGTGCTCCCGGAATTCGCGTTTTTGGCGACACGATCCAACCCGGGGCGGATCGTGACTCGACGCGAAGCTGGATCGCAGAATCGATTCGAACGTTGGCCAGCAAGACTGCTGCAAAAGGCGTACAGGTGTGGCTTGAAACGCATGGCGACTTTGTGACGGCCGGTGAAACTGCCGCGATCTTGAGGGAATGCGGGACTGCCAGCACTGGAGTCGTCTGGGATCCGGTCAACAGTCAAGAAGCGACGGGCGAAACAGTCGCTGAGGGGGTGGAACTGCTGGGTTCGAAAATCCGTCATATCCATGTGAAAGATTTCCAGCGCGTTGCGGACGGGATCCGATACGTTCTCACCGGTGAGGGCAGTTTTCCCTGGCACGAGTTGCGTCAAGTACTGAAGCATCTGCGGTATGGCGGCTTTGTCTCATTCGAATGGGAAAGAAAATGGCATCCGGAGCTGGAGGATGCAGCAATCGCCGTGCCCCATTTTGCAGAACGATTCCGCAATGAACTGGCTCATGACTGAACGCGAAATGTTGCGTACGTTGAGAATCGACGATTTGCCTGCTGCCTTTGGATTGTCGGCCCAAGCGGGCTGGAACCAGACCGAAGAAGACTGGCGGATACTGCTGAAACTCGCTCCGAGAACCTGCCTTGCGATTGAGGTCGACGGGCAACTCGCAGCGACGACCACCCTGCTTTGTTATGGACGTCGGCTGGCGTGGATCGGGATGGTCTTGACCAAGAAAGAATTTCAGCGGCGAGGATTTGCCAAGAAGCTATTTCGAGAAACGCTACGACAAGCGGACGACATGGGGATTGAAACCATCAAGCTCGACGCCACTGAACAGGGTCAACCGCTATACGAGCAGTTCGGGTTTCGCGGAGAGGAGGAAATCTGGCGTTGGTCTCGCCCGGGTTCCGGAACAAAGTTCCAGGGCGCCGAGCCGTCAGCGACTTGTTGGCGTGAGCTGGACGCCAACTATTTCGGAGCGGACCGCTCTACCCTACTTGAAAGCCTGGCCGAGCAAAACTGTCCCGTCGTAAGCGGCCAATCATATCTTTTCACTCGTCCCGGCCGAGTGAGCGCGTATCTTGGGCCTTGCGTGAGCGACGACGCACAAGACGCTCGAAGCTTGATCTCCACTTTGGTGAAAGGATCTGCGTGCAACTGGTGTTGGGATCTTTTTGCCGGGAATCAACAAGCGGCCGCGCTCGCTGGCAAGTTATCGTTTGTTCCGCAGAGACGGCTCTTGCGCATGGCTCGGGGGAAGGAACTTCGCGAAAACCGAAATGCAATTTACGCAATTGCCGGTTTTGAACTTGGTTAAACATGCAAATTCAGACCGAATCCGAGTTGGAAGAGTTGCTCTCGCGTCCTGATGAGACAACTGCCGAAGCAATGGCATCGCTCGACGGCGACCTGCTGATTCTGGGCGTGGGTGGGAAAATGGGCCCGAGTCTGGCCCGGCTGGCGCAGCGCTCCTGCGAACTTGCCGGAATCAAGAAACGCATCGTCGGGGTTGCGAGGTTCACCAATGCCAGCCTGCCGGCCCAATTGTCGTCCGCCGGAATTGAAACCATCAGCTGTGACCTTCTCGATCGAGAATCGCTTTCACGACTTCCCGATATTGCGAACGTCGTCTTTATGGCGGCAAGAAAATTCGGCACGTCCGGAGAAGCACATCTGACCTGGGCGATGAACACCTATCTCCCGGGACTGGTTGCCGATCGCTACCGCAATTCACGAATCGTCGCTTTCTCCACGGGCAATGTGTATCCGCTCCGTGCGATTGCGCAAGGCGGCGCGGATGAAAGCACCGTCGTAGATCCGGTCGGTGAGTATGCTCAATCGGCACTCGGCCGCGAACGAATGTTTGAGTATGCCTCGGACAGATGGGGGACGCGCGTCGTGCTCCTGCGCTTAAACTATGCTGTCGAATTGCGGTACGGAGTCCTGGTCGACATCGGGCTTGCGGTATACGAACGGCGTCCGATTGATCTGGCCATGCCGAAGGTCAACGTCATTTGGCAGGGTGACGCAAACTCCTGGTGCCTGCGGTCTTTTCCGTTGTGCCAGTCCCCGCCTCTGGTTCTGAATATCACGGGGAGCGAAACGCTCTCCGTGCGGGAGTTGGCCCTCGAGTTTGGCCGGCATTTCCGCATCGAGCCAACATTCGCTCCGGAAACCGAGGGTTCGAACGCTCTGCTGAGCGACGCGAGCAAGGCGCGAGGGTTATTCGGCAGTCCGAAGATCAGCCCTCAAGAAATGATTTCGGGTATCGCACACTGGATTCGGAACGGCGGCCCGGTCCTTAACAAGCCGACGCACTTTCAGGCGCGAGACGGGAAATTCTGATGCGGCTAAGCGAGCAACTGCATTCGGGCCTGGTCATTCCGGCGCATCCCCTCGCCCTGAATTCCAAACGCCAGTTGGACGAGCGCCGGCAAAAAGCACTGACGCGCTACTACCTAGCGGCGGGCGCCGGTGGAGTTGCCGTAGGAGTGCATACCACGCAGTTCGCCATCCGGAATGTCGGGTTGCTTGAGCCCGTATTAGCATTAGCTGCGGAAGAGTGCCGCAATCGCAATGTGGTTAAGGTTGCCGGTGTCTGCGGCCGCACAAAGCAGGCAACGGCGGAAGCCGAACTCGCAGCTCGATTGTCGTACCACGCCGTTCTGCTCAGCCTCGCGGACCTCAAAGACGAAAGCGTTGCCCAACTTCTCGATCATGCTCGCGCGATTGCAGAAATACTTCCGGTGATTGGTTTCTACCTGCAGCCAGCCGTCGGAGGAAGAGTCCTGCACTATGACTTCTGGCGACGATTCGCTGAGATTGAAAATGTTGTAGCAGTCAAGATCGCGCCTTTTGATCGCTATCAGACGAACGAAGTCATTCGGGCCGTTGCCGACTCGTGCCGAGCCGCGGAGATCGCGTTGTACACAGGAAACGACGACCATATTCTGCTCGATCTTATGTCGGTTTTTGATTTCGGATCTCGGAAGATGAAGTTCGCGGGCGGCTTGCTGGGACACTGGGCGGTGTGGACTAAGAAAGCTGTTCAGCACCTCGACCTCGCGAAACAACATCGTGATTCAATTTCGATTGATCTGGTCCGGCTCGCTCATCAGATTACAGACGCGAATGCAGCGATCTTTGATCCAGTTAATAAATTTCGCGGATGCATTCCCGGAATTCACGAAGTTTTACGCCGGCAAGGACTGCTTGAGGGACGATGGTGTCTCGACGCTAACGAAGAATTATCTCCCGGGCAAAACGAACAAATTGATCGCGTCTGCAAATCGTACCCTGACTTACAAGATGACGATTTCGTGAAGGAACATTTGGATGAATGGCTTCGCTAGTATCTTTGTGGCACTACTGGTTTTATTGACGATCCCTCAGTCGAACCACCAAGCGATCATCGAGTGTACGCGCGCTGATCAAGACCTGCCGCTTACGCTCGATCCGGCATCTGCTTTCTGGCGCGATGCGCGTGTGGTTGTGCTTGAAAACGACAGATACGGAAAGCACGTCCCGGGGTTTCGCACGACGGTCCGCTCGCGATGGACGCCGAAGAACCTTTATTTCTTGTTTGTGGCCCCTTACGATGAACTGTATCTCAAGCCGAGTCCTGTTACTCAGCAGGAAACCTACCAACTCTGGAACTGGGATGTGGCGGAAGCGTTTATCGGATCGGACTTCAACGACATCCAGCGGT
>Ga0335080_10005103_pt1 | contig 13469 bp, 15 predicted proteins | sample Lox_Sample_34_FD_206720 | JGI IMG/M metagenome (GOLD analysis project Ga0335080, IMG submission 206720) | Soil microbial communities from Loxahatchee National Wildlife Refuge, Florida, United States - Lox_Sample_3.4 | ecosystem: Environmental > Terrestrial > Soil > Wetlands | place: USA... | reverse complement strand
AGGTCGCCGACCTGCGACCGTTCGATCCCCACGAGTTCGTGGAGGCGCTGTTCGAGGCCGCCTGATGCGGGCGCTCCTCCGACAGCCCCGCCGCGCGCCTGGAGGCCTCGGCCGGTGGACCGCCCTCCTCCTGCTCGCCGCCTGCGCCGCGCCGACGCCCGTGCCGCCGCCGGCGACCGAGAACCGCCGGCTTCCCGAGGGCTGCACGGACGACTTCGGGGGCCAGTGGGTGCTCGCCTCCGACCCGAGTTGGATCTACCGGGCGACCGATGACGGCGGCACGGTGGTGCTCGACGTCGAGCGGCGCTGGGCCGACGGAGGCACCCCCGACCGGGCAAGCAGCGCGCGGGTGATGCTCCGGCGATCGCCTGCCGGGCTGACCGGCGAGACGAGGGCGCCGCGGATGGGGCCTTCGGGCCCGGGCTGCGAGGCCACCCTCCCCGTCGAGCTCACCGGGTGTCCGGACGGCGGGCTCCTGCTGCGCACGGTGGAGCGCCTGCGTGTGGACGGACGCTGCATGGCGGTCGACGCGGCCCCGCCGGAGACGCGGAGCTACCTGCTCCTGCGCGCGCCCGCCGACGCGGGCTGACGGCTCAGGCCGCGCGCTGCGCGGAGGGCGCGGCTGCCACCGCGGGGGCGAGGGCCCGGCGGTCGATGGAGCGGCCCTGGAACAGGCTCATCACGCCCACGTACAGGAAGCCCACCTGGAACAGCACCAGGAAGGGCACCGAGGTCCAGATACCCGCGTCGATGGCGAACCACAGCGCCCCGGAGAAGTAGAGCCCGAAGGCCAGCTCGAGGAGCGGCATCATGCTCCGCGCGCCGCGGTAGCTCCGCTTCACCGTGGAGCGGATGCTCTTCCCCTCGCTTCCGGTCTTCGGCGTGCGAGCGAAGGCGCTGTGCTGGTTGAGCAGCGCCTCGATGACCGCCTTGGCGTTGTTGATGGCGAGGCCGATCCCCAGCGACATGATGAAGGGGAGGTACTTCACCCGCCTCCAGCCGGTGAGCCCCAGCTCCTTCTGGGTCGCGACGTAGAAGAAGCAGACCGACACCGTGGCCGCGAGGCAGAAGGGCAGGTCGAGGAACAGCGTCGAGTACAGGCCATGGTTGAAGCGGACCACCATCGACAGCGGCATCAGCACCGACAGCAGCACCATCAGGAGGTAGGCGATGTTGTTGGTGAGGTGGAAGAACGCCTCCCGCTTCACCTCCCACGGCAGCGGCGCGCGGAGGATGGTGGGGAGCAGCTTCCGGGCGGTCTGGATCGAGCCCTTGGCCCAGCGGTGCTGCTGGCTCTTGAAGGCGTTCATGTCCACCGGCACCTCGGCCGGGGACACCACCTCGGGCAGGAAGATGAACTGCCAGCCCTTCAGCTGGGCGCGGTAGCTGAGGTCCAGGTCCTCGGTGAGCGTGTCGTGCTGCCAGCCGCCGGCATCACCGATGGTGCTCCGCCGCCAGATGCCGGCGGTGCCGTTGAAGTTGAAGAAGCACCCCGACCGGTTCCGGGCGGTGTGCTCGATGATGAAGTGGCCGTCGAGGAAGATGCTCTGGGCCTGGGTGAGGATGGAGAAGTCGCGGTTCAGGTGGCCCCAGCGCACCTGCACCATCCCCACATTCGCGTCGGCGAAGAAGGGCACCGTGCGGGTGAGGAAGTCTGGGGCGGGGACGAAGTCCGCGTCGAACACCGCGATGTACTCGCCGGTGGCCGACTCGAGCCCGTGCTCCAGGGCACCGGCCTTGAAGCCCTTCCGGTTCGTCCGGTGGATGTAGGTGACGTCCTGTCCGGCGCGGCGGTGGCGCTCGACGGCGGCCCGGGCGATGGGCGAGGTCTCGTCGGTCGAGTCGTCGAGGACCTGGATCTCGAGCAGCTCGCGCGGGTACTCGATGCGGCAGACGGCCTCGATCAGCCGCTCCACCACGTACATCTCGTTGTAGACCGGGAGCTGGATGGTGACCCGGGGCAGGCGCTCCAGGGTTCCGCGGGGGATCGGGATCTTGAACTTGTGGCGGTAGTACAGGAACGCCATCCGGTAGCGGTGAGAGCCGTAGACGGCCAGCACGCACAGGACGGCGAAGTACACGCCCAGGAATACGATCTCGACGCTGGTCATCTCTGGCGGCTGGCCCCTCGTCCCCACGCCCGTCTGTCCGGTCCCGGGGGCGAGGGACACTAAGGATCCGTCACAGGGGTGTCAAACGATTCCGACCACTTACAAACACCTCCGTGGCGACTGACATGCCGCGTCAATGATCGCCGACACTTGCGGCCGCAAGGGCTCAGAAGTCGAGAGGACGCAGCGGGATCGCCCCCGAGCGGGACACGGGCCTCAGCGCGCGGCGGCCTTCTGTCCCGGCGCCCTCGGATGGGCGTGGAGGTAGTCCAGGGCCGCGCGCAGCTGCGGGTCGGTGACCTTCTGGGTGGCCTCCCAGCCCGGCTGCGGCGGAAGCCGGCGAGTCGTCTCCGAGGTCCCGGCGTCGGGGTTCCGGAAGTGGTGCCGGAGGTCACGCTCCCGGAGCTCCTTCGCGGTGCCCTCGGCCGGAACGAGGAAGTCGGGCTCGATGCCCCGTTCCTGGATGCTTCGCCCCTTCGGCGTGTAGTAGCGGGCGATGGTGAGCTTGAGGCCGCTGCCGTCCTCGAGCTCGATGACGGTCTGCACCGAGCCCTTCCCGAAGGTCTGGGTGCCGAGCACCGTGGCCCGCCCGTGGTCTTGCAGCGCTCCGGCGACCACCTCCGAGGCCGAGGCGCTCCCGGCGTTGACCAGGACCACCATCGGATAGTCCGGCTCGGTGCCGGGGTCCTTGCTCTTCTCCTCGGTCAGGCTCCGTCCCGCGCGCCCCCGGGTGGTGACGATGGTCAGCCGCCCGGGGAGGAACCGGTCACTCACCGCGACGGCCTGGTCGAGCAGCCCGCCGGGATTGTTGCGCAGGTCGAGCACCAGTCCCGACAGCTCTCGCCCACCGTTCTCGGTCCGGAGCCGGTCCAGCTCCCGCTTGAGGCTCGCGTCGGTGCGCTCCTGGAAGTTCTTCAGGCGCACCCAGCCGATGCCGCCGTAGAGCACCCCCTGCACCGAGACGATGCGCACGTGGTCGCGGAGGAGGACGATGTCCTGCGGTTGCTGGAACCCGGCCCGCATCAGGGTCAGGGTCACCCGCTGCCCCGCCGGCCCGCGCATCCGCGCGGTGGCCCGCGCCACGTCCATCCCCACGGTGCTCTCGCCGTCGATGGCCAGGATCTCGTCGCCGGGCTGGATCCCCGCCCGCGCCGCGGGCGTGTCGTCCAGGGGAGAGACCACCACCAGCGCATCGCCGCGCTTCACCACGTCCAGCCCGAGGCCCCCGAACTCGCCGGAGGTGTCGATCTTCATCTCCTTGAACAGCTCGGGCGGCATGAAGACGGTGTGCGGGTCGAGGGTGTCGAGCATCCCGCGGATTGCCCCGTAGACCAGCTGCCGCTCGTCCACCTTCTCCACGTAGTTGTTCTGCACGTAGGAGAGCACCCGGGCGAAGAGCTCCAGCTGCTTGTAGGTGGCGTCCTCGGGCGGGGGCGCCGGAGCGGGGGCAGCAGCCAGCGCGGCGAGGAGGAGCGAGGAGAGACCGTTCACGGGTGCGGCCCCCGAGCCTAGCCGGGCGAGGTGGCCCGAGGCGAATCGCCATCCCCCAGCTGGACATTCATTCCGAATTCGTACTATCCAGATTCGGCATGAAACCGCGGCTGCAGCTGGTTCCCTTCGTCCACCGCACCACCCATCGCATCGGACTCTTCCTGGAGGCCGCCGAGCCCCCGCTGGGACTCTCGCAGGGGGAGTGTCACCTCCTCGCACATCTCGCCGAGGCGGGCCCGTGCTCGGTGGCCGAGCTGCACCGGGCCTTCGCCCACAAGCGCTCCACGCTCACCAGCTACCTCGACCGGCTGGAGGCGCGCGGGGACGTGACCCGCGACGTCCGCCCCGAGGACCGCCGCTCCTTCACCGTCCGCCTCACCCGGGCCGGCCTCCGGACGGCGGCGCGGGTGCACCAGCATCTGGCCGCCCTCGAGGATCGCGCGCTGGCTCGCCTGACCGAGCGCGACCTGCGCGGTTTCCAGGCCGTGCTCCACGTGCTCTCCGAGACCATCGATGGAGAGACTGCCCCCGGAAGGAGGAGGTCGCCGTGAGCGTCGTTCCCCTCGTCACCGCCACCCTCATCGCCGCCGCGGCCGACGCGCCCCAGCGGGTGAGCCGCACCTACGACCAGCACCTCGAGGCCCCGCCGGACCGCATCCTCCCGCTGCTCACCCCGCTCGGCGAGCGCGCCTGGGCCCCGGGGTGGGAACCGGAGATGCGCTGGGAGCCGCCGGGCGGGGGCGCGGGCACGCTGTTCGTCGTGCGCCACTCCGGACAGCCCGACGCGGTGTGGCTCCTCGACACCTGGGAGCCGGCGAGCGGCCACGTGCACTACGTCCACGTGACGCCGGGCTCGGACGTGACCGAGATCGACATCCGGCTGCGCCCGGAGGGGAAGGATGGAGCCGTCGCGACGGTCCGTTACACCTGGACCGCGCTCGGTCCGCCGGGCACCGCGCTGGTCGAGAGCAAGACCGAGGAGGAATACCGCCGGGCGATGCGCCACTGGGAGCTCGCCCTCAACCACTACCTCACGACCGGACGGAAGCTCCCGCACGGCTGACCCGGACGGGCGAATCCACGCCGAGCAGCCCGGCCTCGCGGGCGAAGTCGCGCAGCCGTTGCACCAGCTCGCGCGGCCGCTCCACCTGCGGGACGTGGCCGAAGCCCTTCACCACCTCGATGCGGGCCCCGCGCGGCAGGTGCGCCCGGTACCAGTCGAGCTGCTCGCGGGGGAGCAGCTTCTCGCTCGCGCCCCAGATCAGGAGGGTCGGCGCCCGGAGCCTGGCGAGGACCTCGGGCGGGATGTGGCTCCGCTCCTGGGCGTGCCGGCGCAGGGCGCGGACCGCGGGCGTGGCATGCATCCGTCGCAGCTCCGGCGCGAAGAGGATGGCGAGGAGCGGCGCGCGGTGGAACAGACGCCGCGTGAGCCGCACCGCATCGCCGGTGGTGCGCACGTCGAGCACCCCCATCAGCTCCTTCAGCGACTCGGGCGTCATCTCCCCGCCAGCCGGCGACACCAGGGCCAGTGCGGCCACGTCCTCGGGGTGCAGGGCGGCGAGGATGACCGAGAGCGCGCCTCCGAGCGAGTTGCCCACCACGTACGCCGGCGCGCGCACCACCTCCCGGCAGAACCCGTGGAGCACCTCCAGCTGCTGCTCGAGGGTGAACGGGCCCGTGGGCGGAAGGGGCGAGAAGCCGTTCCCGGGCAGGTCCACCGCGTAGACGACCGAGAAGTCGCGGGCGAGCCGGAGGAGGATCCGCACCCAGCCGTTGGCGCTTCCTCCGAGCCCGTGCACCAGGACCACCGGCGGCCCGACCCCGCGGCCCGCCACCCGGTAGGCGTGCACCGGATGGCCTCCGACGAGGTGAAGGTCCGAGGTCGCTCCTGCGGCCACGAGCCGCCTCCGGACGTAGCCCTGGAGGGTGGAGAGGAGGTCCACGACATCCAAGTTAACCAGCGTGCCGCACTGCGTCAACCGGGCTTCAGGGGGCCCGGGCGATCGCCGCGCCGACCCAGGGCATGGGGTCGACGGCGAGCCCGCGGCGGCGGACCTCGAAGTACAGGTAGGCGCCCTTCAGCGAGCCGGTGTCGCCCACGGTTCCGAACACGTCGCCCGGGAAGAGATGCGTCCCGAGCGGGCGGAACACCTCGGCGAGGTGGGCGTAGAGCGTGTGGTAGCCGTCGCCCTGGTCGAGCACGACGACGTTGCCGTAGCCGTTGAGCCAGCCGGTCCAGGCGATGGTCGCCGGCGCGAGGGCCTGCACCGCGGTGCCCGCCGCGGCGCGGATGTCGAGCCCCTTCTGCACGGTGACGGTGTTGAACTTGGGGTGGACCAGCTTGCCGAAGGCCACCTCGACGTGGCCCGTGGTGGGCAGGGGGAGCTTGCCGCGCAGCGCGCCGAAGCCGGTCGGCTCCGGCTCCTCCAGCACCGAGGCCACCGCCTGGAGCTGGGCTCGGGAGCGCGCGAGCTCGGCGAGGACCGTTCCCGCGGCGCGGGCCTTCGCCTGGAGCAGCTGCAGCGCCTCGCCGAGCTCGGTCTGCTGCGCGGCCGCCTCCTCCGCCTCCGCGCGCAGCTCGGAGAGCCTGGACCCCAGGTGATGCTTCCAGGCGTCGAGCTCGGCGAGCCGCGAGCGCTGGAAGGCGAGGACCGAGCGCATCTCCTCGAGGGCCAGGAGGTCGGCACGCACCAGGGAGGAGAGCGCCCGGGCACGCCAGGCGAAGGTGGCCACGTCCTCGGCGGGAAGGAGCACTTCCAGCGGGCTGCGGCCACCCAGCCGGTAGAGCGAGAGGAGGCGGGGCCGGAGCCCCTCCACCCGGGAGTCGAGCACCGCGCGGGCGAGGGCCTCCTCGGCCTCGGCGGCGGCGAGCCGGCTGCCGAGCACGCGCATCTGCGCGGACAGCGCCGCGGCCCGGGCGGCCGACACCTTCGCGAGCCCGGCGTAGACGCCGAACGCCGCCTCGGCGTTCCCCGACTGGCCCCGAAGGCTCCGGAGCAGCGACCGCTGCGCCTCCAGGCCGTCGGACTCCGCCGGCTCGGCGGCCGCGGCCACGCCGGGGACGAGACAGAGGGCGAGCAGCGCGGCGGCGGGCCTCATGCGCGGAGGAACCGGTGCACGGCGAGGTAGCTCCCCGACAGCCCGAGCGCCGCGCCCGCGACGGCGAGCTCGAGGGCCTCCATCCAGGGCCGCGGGTCGGCGACCACTCCCGGAAGGCGGAGGAACGAGAGCAGGGCCTGCAGCTGCGGCGAGAGCGTCTGGCGGAAGAGGACGAGGCCGGCGATGGCGAGCACGGCGCCAGCGAGCCCCTGGAGCGCCCCCTCCAGCAGAAAGGGCGCCTGGACGAAGCGGTCCGTGGCGCCGACCAGCTTCTGGATCTCCACCTCCTCGCGGCGGGCGTAGATGGCGAGCTGCAGCGTCGCGGAGACGATGATCAGCGTCGCTCCCACCAGCACCGCGAAGGCCACCCAGCCGGCCCAGCGCATGGCGCGGGCGATGGCCGAGAGCCGCTCCACGGCCTGCTCGCCGTAGTCCACCCCGGTGACACCCGGCGTGCCCCGCAGCTCCGCGGCGAGCGCGCGCAGCGACTCCGGGGCCCGCATCCGCTCCGGAACCCGGACCTCGAGCGACGGCGGGAGAGGATCCTCGGACAGCCCTCGCAGTGACTCGGCGGCCGGGCCGAGCTCGCGGACCAGCCGGTCCAGCGCCGCCCGCGGGCTCACCTCCTCCACCGACATGCCCCGGCCGCGCAGCCCTGCGGCGACGGCCGCGCGCGTCTCCGCCGGGACGCGCGCGTCCAGGTACACGGTGACGCGGACCTCGCCGCCGAGGCTTCCCACCAGCCGGTCCAGCTCGTGCCCGGCCGAGCGCGCCAGGCCGAGGGTGAAGAGCGCGATGGCCAGCGTCACGGTGGACACGCCGTGCACGAACGGCTGATGGCGGATGCCCTCCATCGCCGAACGCCAGAAGGTCTGTGCCTTGGCGACCGCGCCCACGTGCCTCCGCCCTACCCGACCCGCCGGACCACCGTCGGACCTCCGGCGTCGCCGACGATGCGGCCCCTCTCCAGGCGGACCACCCGCTTCTGGAAACGCTCGACCATCGGCAGGTCGTGGGTGGCGACCACCACCGTCGTGCCGCGCACGTTCGCGTCCGAGAGCAGGCTCATGATCTCCTGGGTCAGCCCGGGATCGAGGTTGCCGGTGGGCTCGTCGGCCAGCAGGAGCGCCGGCTCGTTCACCAGCGCCCGGGCGATCACCACCCGCTGCTGCTCGCCGCCGCTGAGCTTGAGGGGCAGGCTCTCGGTCTTGTGCTGCAGCCCCACGAGCTTCAGCATCCGGTTCGCCCGCTGGCGCGCCTCGTCGCGGGGAACCCCGAGGACGTCGAGCGCCAGGGCCACGTTGTCGAGCACCGTCCGGTGCGGCAGCAGCTTGAAGTCCTGGAACACCACCCCGATGTTCCGCCGGAGGAAGGGGATGCTGCCCTGGCGAATGCGGGCGACGTTGCGGCCCCCGACCAGGATCTGCCCGCGGGTGGCCGGCTCGGCGCAGAAGACCAGCCGGAGCAGGGTGGTCTTTCCCGCACCCGAGGGGCCGGTGAGGAACACGAACTCACCTTTGTCCACCGTCAGGTTCACGTCGACCAGGGCCGGCGGGTCGCCCGGATAAGCCTTGGTGACGTGGAACATCTGGATCATCGTTCGGTCGGTGCGACTGGATTGTTGCAGAACGGCGCCCACTCGGCCACGTCGTGACCGTTCCGTCCTAGACTGAGGGGACAAGACTCCTCCGATGAGCGACGACTTCCAGTTTCCGGAGGGCGAGGCCGACCTCCCTCCGGTCAAGCCGCAGCGGTCCCCCCTGGTTCTGCCGTGGATGGTGGCCGCGTTCGCGGTCATCGCTCTGGCGGTGGTCGCTCTCTACGCGAAGAAGCTGATCGACGACCAGACGGCGCGGGCCTACCAGGCCACCCGCATGGCCGACGAGTACGGCGTCCGTGCGGCCAAGCTCGAGGCAGACCAGCGCGATGCTCGGCGCCAGGCCATCACCTCCTCCGAGAAGACCGACGAGCTCCGCGCGGCGAACGCCCGGCTCACCGAGCAGGTCGGCGACAAGGATTCGGCGCTCGCCCATCTGCGCGAGCGCCACCAGCAGCTGGTCAACGACGTCCGCTCCGCGGTCCGCACCAGCAAGGGAAAGACGCTGGTGAAGCGCATCGACCGCATCCTCGCCCGCGACGCGGCGGTGGAGCGGGCCGAGGCGCCGCCCGCGCTCAGCCAGTCGCCGGACGCTGGCCCGCGGCGACGCTAGGCCCCCGGGGCTCAGCTCTTCGGCAGCACCTTCTCCAGCTTGGTCGTCAGGTCCGGCGACATCGGCTCGACGCGGCTGTCGAAGTGCTCGATGACCGTTCCGTCCGGTGCCACGAGGAACTTGTTGAAGTTCCAGGTGATGGGCCCGCCCTGCTTCCCGGGGAGGCCGGTGAGGTACTTGTAGAGCGGATCGGCCTCGGGGCCCTTCACCGGAATCTTCGAGAAGAGCGGGAAGGTCGTCTTGTAGCGGAGCTCGCAGAACTTCTTGATCTCGGCGTTGCTCCCCGGTTCCTGCGCACCGAAGTCGTTGGAGGGGAAGCCGAGCACGGTGAAGCCCCGCTCCCGGTATTTCTCGTACAGCGCCTCGAGCCCGGCGTACTGCGGGGTGTAGCCGCACTGCGACGCGGTGTTGACGATGAGCAGCGCCTTCCCCTTGTACTCGGCGAGGGAGGCCTCCTTGCCATCGATGGTCTTCACCTTGAAATCGTGGACCGACATGGGCGTGCCTCCCGAGGCGAGGGTGGTGAGGGCGAGCACGGCGGCGACGAAGCGCATGGGGACCGCTCCCTGCAGGCTGGTGGACGACGAGCCGCTTCATTAACAGCGATCATGTCCGGCGTGCCCCTGGACGACCGACCGTTCGCAGCAGCGCGGGCCCCCTGGCGGCCGTGGCCGGTGACGGTGGTGTGTCTGGCCGGCGCGCTGCTGGTCGCTGCAACCTGGGTGCGCGCCGCGGGGAGCGGGGCGGCCCGGGCGTTCGGGCCCGGCTACCTCCCCTACCTCCTGGCCACGACCGGGACGCTCGCGGTCGCGCTGTGGGGACTCTGGCGGATGCGCCCCTGGGCCTTCTGGGCCCTGCCGGCAGCCCTGGCCCTCGACGACGCGGTGGTGTGGGCGATGGGCGAGCTCCTGCCCGGGGTGGTGGTGGCCCAGGCGGGGGTCGTCCTCCTGGTCCTCCTCCACCGTCCTCGCGGAGCGGGCCGGGCCGGGGGCGGGCGTGGATGACGCGCCCCGGAGATGGGAGGCTCTCCAGCGGATGCCGGCCGCCTTCGCCGTCACCTCCCTTCGCAAGCGGTTCTCCACCCGACTCGGCCGGACCGAGGCGGTGGCGCTCGACGGTGTCGACCTGGAGGTGCCCCGGGGTGAGGCCTTCGGGCTCATCGGACCGAACGGCGCCGGGAAGACGACGTTCATCAAGTGTCTCCTGGCCATCAGCCATCCGGACTCGGGCGAGGTGTCGCTCCTCGGCGGGCGCCCGGAGGATCCCCGCACCCGCGCCCGGGTGGGCTACCTGCCCGAGCGCCTCACCCTCCCCGGCGCGTGGACCGCGCGGGCCTTCCTCGCCAGCGTGGCCCGGATGAAGGGACTCGCGCCGGGGCAAGCCGGGCTCGACGCCCTCCTCGGGCGGGTGGGGCTGGCCGAGGTGGGGGAACGGAGGATCCGCGGGTTCAGCAAGGGCATGCGCCAGCGACTCGGGCTCGCCGCGGCGCTGGTGGGCACCCCCGACCTCCTGATACTCGACGAGCCCACCGACGGCGTGGATCCGCTCGGACGGGTGGAGATCCGCCAGCTGCTGGCCGCCGAGCTCGCCCGCGGCGCCACCCTCTTCATCAACTCGCACCTGCTCTCGGAGACCGAGCGGATCTGCACCCGCATCGGCATCCTCTCGCGCGGGAGGCTGGTCCGCTCGGGGACGCTCGAGGCGCTGACCGCGGTGCAGCAGCGCTGGCGGGTGCGCTTCGCCGCCGGGCCGGAGCTCGCACCCGGGCCGCTCCTCGCCCTGGGCTTCGAGCCGGTGGAGGGCGGAGCCTGGGAGATCGCCGCCCCGGACGCGCCCGCGCTCAACCGTGCCCTGGACGGCGCGCGGGCGAGCGGCGCGCTCCTGGTCGCGCTGGAGCGCGCCTCGCGCGACCTCGAGGACGTGCTCACCGAGGCGCTCGCGGCGGGGGCCGCATGAGGGCCTTCACCGTGGCGGGCGATCTCCTCCGGGAGGCGGCCGCGAGGCGGTGGTTCCTCGCGCTGGGGATCGCCCTGACCGCGCTCCTCCTGCTCCTGCTCACCAGCCTCCGCCTCGAGGTGGTCGACGGCGCGCTCGCGGCCTCCAGGCTCTTCGGCAAGCCGCTGTACCACGACATCCAGGCGGCGGACGTCGCGCTCCGCCCGGTGTTCCTCGTCTCGAGCCAGCTGGTGTTCTGGGGCGGCCTCGGCTTCGGGGTGCTCGCCTGCGCCGACTTCGCGCCGGCCCTCCTCTCTCCCGGGCGGATCGAGCACCTCCTGTCCCTCCCGGTGCGCCGCTGGGAGCTGCTCGCCGGCACCTTCCTCGGCGTGCTCGCCCTGGCGCTCGGGGGCGCGGTCTACGCCTCGGGCGGCCTGGTGGCGGTGCTGGGGATGAAGACCGGGGCGTGGACCGGCTGGCCCGTCGTCTCGGCCCTGCTCGCCGCGGTCGCCTTCGGGAGCGTGTACGCGGGGATGCTCGCGGTCAGTGTCTGGGTCCGCAGCGCGGCGCTGTCGGCGGGGGCCGGCGCCTCGCTGGTGGTGCTCGGGCTCCTCGCCACGCACCGCAGGACGCTGCTGGATCTGATGGGAGCGGGCCTCGGCCGGACGCTCTTCGCCGGCCTCACCGCGGTGGTCCCGCCGCTGGGGAGGCTGGCCGACGCCGCCGGGGCGCTGGCCTCGAGCGCTCCGCTGGCCCCCGGCGGGCTCCTGCGCCTCCTGGCCGGAACGGTGGCCTTCGCCGCGGCGCTCCTCGCGGTCGCCGCCTGGCGCTTCGAGCGGAGGGACTTCTGATGCGGCCTCGCTGGCTGTGGCTGCTGGCGGCCGGCATCCTGGTGATCGCCGCGGCGTGGCTGATCCGGATCCCCGAGGCGCGTCCCCCCGTCCCCCGGCCGCAGGGGGAGATGCCCCGCTTCCTGCGCCCCGCCGAGCGGCAGCGGATGCTGTCCCGCCTCACGCTCCCCGCGGACGCCGGGAGGACGAGGACCGAGGTGCGCGACCCGATGCTCGCGGCGCTCTCCGCCGGCGGCGCCCGCTCGGGGGTGGTGCTGGAGGTCAACGCGCTCCGCAACTCGCCTCTGGGCGAGCTGCTCCTCGAGTGCCTCGCCCGGCAGCAGGGGCACGGCAACGCGCTCGAGGCGCTCCAGCGGATGGGCATCGATCCGCTCCGCGACGTCGACCGGGTGGGCATCACCGAGCACGGCGTGGTCGTCTCCGGAGATTTCCGCCGCGCCAACTGGGAGGGTCTGCTCGGCACCGCCACCGGCACGCCCTACGGCGATCGCGGGCAGATCACCCGCGTGGATCCGCGAGGCGAGGGAGGCTCGGCGCTGGTGGCGACGCGGTGGGGAGACTCGCTGCTCGAGCTCGGCGACTCGGAGGAGGGCGCCCGGCAGACGCTCGATGCGGTCGAGGGACGGGGAGACCCGCCCCGCCCCCTGCTCGCACCCGAGCAGAGCTACGGCGAGCTCTACGGCGTCGTCTCGGGCGCGGACCTCGCCCGCACGCTCGGCGGCTCGGACGGCTGGACCAGCGCGCTGGTCGACGCGGCCTCGCGGGTGGAGGTGCACCTCGACGCGCGCCGCGACGTGGCGCTGGTGGCGGACGTGTCGGGCGACGATGCCCGGAAGCTCGAGGACCTGGGGAAGACGCTGGGGGGCGCGCTGGCGATGGCCCGGGCGCGGGCGCGCGCCGGCGGGGACGAGGACACGGCGGAGCTCCTCGGATTCGCCCGCGTGTCGCCGTCGCACGGCTCCTCGCTCTCGCTCGAGGTGGCGCTGCCGCTGGAGGCGGTGGCACGGCGGCTGGCGTTCTGCCGCGGCGAGGGCGACGCGGGACGCTGACGGCCCCGCGCCGCTAGCGGATGATCATCCCGCCGTCGACCACCAGCGTGTGGCCGTTCACGTAGCTCGAGGCCGGCGAGCACAGCCAGAGCACCGCCTCGGCGACCTCCTCCGGCGTCCCCATCCGTCCCGACGGCTGCCGCGCCCGGAGCACGGCGCGCCCGATGCGCCGTCGCGGGCTGAGGCTCCGGGCCATCTCCGAGGGGGCGTCGCCGAGGAGCGCCCGGTCGATCATCTCGGTGTCGATGAGGCCCGGGCAGACCGCGTTCACCCGGATGCCCTGCCGCCCCCACTCCAGCGCCGTCGAGCGGGTGAGCCCCACCAGCGCGTGCTTGCTCGCGACGTAGGTGGAGAGCTTCCGCGCGCCGACCAGGCCGTAGACCGAGGAGGTGTTCACGATGCAGCCCCCGCCGCCGGAGAGCATGGCGGGAATCTCGGCGCGCATCGAGAGCCAGACGCCCTTCAGGTTCACGCCCAGGGTCCGGTCCCAGTCCTCTTCGCTCACCTCGGTGAGGGCGGCGCGCGGCCCCTCCACGCCGGCGTTGTTGTGCGCCACGTCGAGCCGTCCGAAGGCTCCCAGCGTCCGGCGCAGCAGCTCGGCGACGTCGGCCGAGCGCGACACGTCCGTCTTCACGAAGAGGGCCTCGCCGCCTCGCGCCCGGAGCGCCTTCGCCGTCTCCTCGCCCCGGGCATCGACGTCGGCCACCACCACCCGCGCGCCCT
>Ga0335080_10005101_pt1 | contig 13470 bp, 9 predicted proteins | sample Lox_Sample_34_FD_206720 | JGI IMG/M metagenome (GOLD analysis project Ga0335080, IMG submission 206720) | Soil microbial communities from Loxahatchee National Wildlife Refuge, Florida, United States - Lox_Sample_3.4 | ecosystem: Environmental > Terrestrial > Soil > Wetlands | place: USA: Florida... | reverse complement strand
ATGCCTGACGTCATTTCCATGCTCTGGTACCCGGGCATTGGAATACGCGCATGCCGTCATCAAGCAGTTACGCGCTGAGAAGAGCGGTCGCGGAGTGGCGTCGGTCTACGGAATGCTATGGCGAACAATGGAGAGAAACGAGGGCATTTGGGAAGACGGTAACGATCGGCCTTTGGCTAAGGTGGTCGTCAGGCTGCGAAGCGGGAATAAGTCGCTTGAGACCAAGACAGACGAACACGGCGTCTATGCCTTTCAGCGGCTCCCAAAAGGCACATATGAGGTTTCTGCGGACCTGCCGCCCGGTTTGGCGGCTGCGCAGATGATCCTGAAAGATCCGCCGCCGCCGTTCGAATTGCCCTCGCGCTCGTCGTTTGAATACGACATCTATGTGCGGCCGACAGGCCGGATCTCTGGAAGCGTGATCGGACCGGAGGGCCAGCCGCTGCGCAGCGCTCAGGTGGATTTGTACCAACTCAACCGATATAGAGAGGGCAAGCCAGGGCTATGGAGCATTCAGGGACAGAATCGGCCCGCGGAAAGGTGGAAGCCTTTCGAGTTCCAACATCTTCCTCCCGGCGACTATGTGCTGGTGTTCAACTCCGCAAACTCAGAGCAAGCGGACGGGCCGTTTCCGCGAACGTTTTATCCCCACGCTGCTGATCTTGCAGGTTGCCAAGTCATTCACCTGGCGGCAGGGCAGACCCTGAATGCCGACATTCACGTCAGGGCCGACACGCGACCCAAACGACAGATCACCGTTCGATTAGCATGGGGAAACAGATTGCCGGAGCAATTTTCCCCCCCGCAGGTAATCGTCGAAGCCAGCACAGGAATGCGACCGTACCCCTTCCCGGGCCATGATAGTTACACGTTGAACTTATTGCTGAATGCGCGGTACACGATCCACGCCCAAGCGTACTGCCGGACGAGCATAGAAAAGGCGGAGACCAATACGGTGACCGTTGACGGCGGCGATCCGTCCGTTTCGGAAATCACGCTTACTTTCGACAAAGGCGGATGCACTCGCAAGTAGGTCAGTTTCTGATTCCTTCGCCATCCTCCCGAGCGAAAATGAATTCATGGATCATCGCCAGGCGGGGCGCTATTGGGACGGGAACGCGGTTGCGTGGACGCGCCTTTCGCGCCAGGGCTGGGATGTCCATCGCGACGCGGTGAATACACCGGCGTTTCTCGAACTGCTTCCCGACGTGACGGGGAAGAAAGGCCTCGACATCGGTTGCGGAGAAGGACATAACACGCGCCTGTTTGCCGAACGTGGCGCGCAGATGTTCGCCATGGACGTCTCGCCGACGTTCGTGCGCTTTGCTGCCGAAATGGAGCGGGGCAAAGACGGCGCCATCCGGTACGCGGTGGCGAGCGCTCAGGAATTGCCGTTTGCGTCCGGGCAGTTCGATTTTGCGACGGCGGTGATGAGCCTCATGGACCTTCCGGATCAGGCGCTGGCTTTCCGGGAAATTCATCGCGTCCTTCGCGGCGGCGGCTTTCTCCAGTTTTCCATCCTGCATCCGTGCTTCTTTCCGCCACACCGGCGGCTTGTCGGCGCGCAAGGGGAAGCGTATGCCGTGGAGGTGGGCCGCTATTTCGAGCGCGTCGACGGGACGATAGACCGCTGGCTGTTTGCGGCCGCGCCCGATGAGGCGAAAGCAGGTCTGGAACCTTTTGAAGTACCCATTTTTCATCGGACCCTGGCGGAATGGCTGAACAACGTCGTGCGCGCGGGCTTCGCATTGGAACAAATTTCCGAGCCCATGGCGGATGAAGCGACGGCGCGCCGCGTTCCGGCGGTTGCCGACACCCGCGTGGTGGCGTATTTCCTGCACGTGCGATGTCGCAAGCTGGTATAGAGTCGCGGACCGGGAACCGTGCTGCGGACTCCGGTGTCTAAGTGACACATGTTCGAGCAGGCCAACCTGCGCGAACCGCGCAACGTTCTCGGCGACTGGGTCCTGCGTGGCGCGATCGCGGTGGTATTTGTCATTTTCGGAGCGGAAAAATTCTCGTCAGACCCTGGGTCCTCGTGGGCCAAGCTGTTTGAACAGATCGGGGCGGGGCAGTGGTTCCGGTACTTCACTGGCGTGGTGGAAATCCTGGGTGGCGTGCTGGCTTTGATCCCGTGGACTGCGACGGCCGGCCTCGCTCTTCTGGCGTGCACGATGGCGGGCGCGATCGTCATTCTTGTGTTCGTGATCGGCCGTCCGGCGGACTGCATCTTTGCGGCCGGAATCCTCATTGCCCTGATCGCCTTCTGGCGGAGCCGGCGGAGCTAGTCCGCCGGCGTCGCGGCTTCGTGCGTGCGATCGAAAGTAGAACACCGGTTGCGCCGCGCCTCCACTAACGTTTCTGACCGGCGCGGAAATCAGTTACTTCGGGCGAGTCGCTTTGTAAAAGAAGTAGTCGGCGGTGTACGGTACCAGGGCAGCGGCCCCGACATTGTCTGCCTGGCTGCAGCCGACAAGAGGTGACTCACCTCCGGAGGTATTCAGGCGTTGGATAAAGGTGGTGTTTGCGAGAATGTCGCCTCCACTTGGGCCACGCTGCGTTCCCACAGCCTGGAGCAGCAACCAGGGTATCGCGCTAGAGGCGACGAACCTGGAATCCGTTGAGACTCCGTTTGGTGCGGTCGTGGCCCAAACAGCGCTCGTATCAATCGAACTTTGCCATGTCGCACGTCCCGTGCCGCCCTCCACCGGGTTGGGACTCAAGAAGTGCGTGATGATTTGCTGCTGAATATCGATAGGACCCAGTTTGATGTCGAAAAACAACGTAGCCTGCGGTGAGAAAAATGTCCATGCGAAGCCGCCGAGTTCTGGCAGACAGATGTAGTTCTGGGTGCCTTGGGCGTGGCCGCTCAAAAAGAGCACGTTGCCCGCTTGTACCTGGAGGTTTGCCGGCACAGGCGGTACCTTGATCGAGCCTGTCGTTGCAGTCTGTGCCAGGGCTACGCATGACTCCAGAGTCACAACCAAGACGCCGGCCGCCACCAAATACCGAAATGCGTTTTTCACAATGTTGTCCTTTCAATCGGTTCGTTTTGTACTGCTAGCTTTGGCGGTCACTCGCTCGCGTGGACACACCGCCGGCGCTGTCTAACCGCTTCCGGAGGATGCGAAGCGAGGCGTGTCAGCACGCCAGGGACAAGATCTGGTGCCCTTGATGCCCCGCGGCTATACGCCGTGCGTTTCAGGAATCATGAGCCTCAATCCCTCTACACATCATGCAATACCCGGAGCCAAAATCGGCTACTCGGTCGGAAGAATTCACTCTTGTAAGGACGCCGAGCTTCGAGACAATAAACTCTGCTCAAACGGAACAGCACGGATGAAGCGCACGAGATCCCATTTTCTTGATCCGATGCAACGGGACGAGAACTCGATGCCACCCCGCCACCAGACGGTCACCACTCGTAGACCCAAACGTAAGTCGTGAACACCGTGTCTTGCGGCGTGCAACCAAACACCTTGCCATGAGACTCCTCTCCGTCGCGAAGCGTGAGGCGCAGGCCGCTGTTGAAAAACACGGGATCGGTCTCGTGAAAACGGTACGCTGAGAACTCCGAGTCCGGCACGAGGTGCGTAACCCCAGCGATGGGCGTGTAGTATCTGCCTCGGTTGAAATCATAGGTCCCGAGGAAATAATCTTCCAGTCCGGAGGACAGCAACAGCGGGGTTTTGGCTCCTCCCATGTAGGCTCTGACACAGCTTTCCATAAAACAGAACGCGCCGCTCTTCCCGGCGATCGTAACCATGTAAAGCATGCCCGATTTCGGCGTGTCGTACATGGCGAACTCCTCCAGCGGTTTGGTCGCGCGATTGACGACTTTGTACAACCTGAGCCGCGCATTCTCCGGGAGCCGCACTCCGCCAACATCAAGCGGCATGTTCTCGACGCCCCGAATAATCCACCAGAATGGCGGATCTTCTTCTTCCCCCTTGGCCCGTTGCGCGGTCACGCGCACGCTCGAACCGAACGGAATTCGATACGTATTGTAGATGCCGCTAGGTTGGCCGGTCTTACCGATGCGCTCCACGCCCCATGGAGCGCCATCATCCTGAAAACCGATCCCGTGTCCCATCATCAATTCCATGTCGATGGACGCTTCTGGCTCGCCATCCACATACACGCGGATTCGCGTGAGACCGTAATTCCTGAAATCGCCTCCAAACCACATGTGGGTGAGGAAGCCCTTTCCGGTGTGGCGGAAGAGTTCCGCTTCCACGCCGGCTTTGAGAACCCTCTCCTCCTTGCCGGCGGTTCCAAAGGTTCTGCCGCTATCGGCATGCAACGCATGGGTGGCCCCCGCCACAAACAGCACCACGAGGAATACCTTCGGCTTTGTCGAACCTCTCATGATTGGCGTCCGCATCTGTCCAGGTTATTCCAACGCGGACCGGAAGCACGATGGAAGGCAGAAACCGCAAAGGAAGAGGTTTGCTGCACGCGGCGGGCTAAAGAAGAGTGTCATGTGGGTTTATCGGAAACCGGTGTTCCTGGAGCCTGCGATTTCACTTGGCTGGGTAAGACGCCACGCTTCCTTCGGGTGCCGGTCCGAATGACGGCGCTGCCCATTCCGCGGTTTGGCGACAAACCGTCAACTTGGATTTGTAAGCGCTACGGCGTCAGGGAGACTTCAGGAGACTCCGCACCCGAGTGGGCGGTTCTTACTTGGCCCTGCCGCGCTTCATTTGTTCAACAGCGCGGGCCAGTTGAGCACCACGCTGATTGAGTTTTGACTGGCCCTCTGAGCCTGAGGCACGGCGAGCAAGAAGCGCTGGCCGTCCGGAGTAGAGTCCCAGTAGAAGGGTGCGCCGGGGAATAGCAGCTGGGGAACTCCGCTCTCGAAGATGGCGCCGTTCACCTTTACCGGCGCGGCGAAAAGGCTAGTTTCCCACGGAGCATGATCGAAGATGATCTCCTTGCCGGAACGCCAGCGGGGCCAGTTTCCACCGTCTTTCGAGACCTGCCACTTGCCTTCGCCCAGAGCGGGCATCCCGGTCTGCTCCGACACTCGGAACGGACGGACATAGACCTCCGCACCGCCTGTCTCCATGGAAACATACGCAATCCAGCGCATGTCGGGCGAGACGACAGCGGCCCACTCGTTGAAAGCTTCTCCCAGCAACAGGACTGGCTTACGATCGCCCTGGAGAGGCAATACCCAGACATCGTATCCGGTTTTGGGCGTGTTCTCAGTATGGTAGAGCAGGAAGCGGCCATCGGGCGACCAACTGGTGGGATAATGCCGCAACCCGGGCTCCTTCAACAGTTCCCTCTCATCGCCAACACCAGAGGAGGCTTTGTCGTACAGCGTGTCGCCGAAATTGCCGGCCGCGTAGGCGATACGGGCTGCGTCCGGAGACCAGACTCCGGGGGTGTATACGTCTGTACGAAAGCTGAAACGCGTACGCCGGCCGCTCGCAAGATCGAGCATCCAGAGATCGCCCGGAACATCATATTGCGAATCCTTGAGGGCCGCGTGCTTTCCATCTGGCGACAAGGCAATACCGACATCCGGGCCTGGTGGTCCGATTGTGCTGATTGTCTTTCCTTGCCGGTCGACCCAGGTGAGCTGCCAGTTTGCTGGCGGGGACGCGGCTCGATAGGCCAAAGAGCCGCCGGACGAGACCGAGAAAACCCCAGTGGCGTACCAGGTTTCCTGTAAGGCGTCGGCTACCGGAACCGGCGTGCCATCGAGTTGCAGCCGGCGAGCATCAAACGGCTGCGCCAACAGCGTCCTCTCGCGGAGGAAAAAGAGGTGGCCGTTGGCGTAGGAGGCCGGCATTTTACTCGCCAGAATCCGCTTCCGCGACTGGTCCCGGGGTGCGGCATCGAGCGAACCGGCATACATGCCCTGCACGTCCGGCGGACCGGAGCGGAAATAGAGGAAATGTGTGCCGTCTGGCAGAAACACCGGCCACGTGTGGTACAACTCTCCCCTGGACACGTCGACCTGTGTTATCGCAGTGGCAGATCCGCCCGCCTGTGAAACCTTCCACAGCGGACCGCCGGCGCCGCCGCCCCAGCTTCCAAAGATGATGACCCCATCGCGATTCCAGGCGCCCGAATGCGTGTCGCCCGGAACTGTGCACAGCGTCTCCGGCGGGCCACCGGCTGTATCCACCTTCCTGATCTGGTTTCTGGCCGCGAATCCCAGGTAACGGCTGTCCGGAGACCAGAATGCACTGGATGCGCCCTCGGTGCCGGGCAAGCGCCGCCATTCCAGCGCATCGAAACCGCGGATCCACAGTCCACTTTCTGACTTGAACACCAGCTTGCGGCTGTCAGGGGATACCGTCACATCGTCGCCCGGCGTCACGTTTTCGGGCAAGGCGACTTCGAATCGGCCAACCGCGGCAGGCGCTTTGGACCAATACAACAAGACCGCGATGCCCATCGCGATCAGAAACATGAGCGCGGCCAATGCTCGCCATAGACGCACCGATTTCGCCGTGGCTTGCGCCGCTGATGTATCCGTCGGGATCCACCGAAGCGCATGGCTCACCTCGCGCGTCGACTGCCAGCGTTTTTCTCGATCCTTTTCCAGGCACGTTTGTACCACGTCGGCGAGGCGGCCCGGCGCCAGCGGCTGCACCTCGTTCAGAGGTTGGGGTCGATCCTTAAGGATCGACGCGATGAGGCTCGCCTGGCTTTCGCCGGCGAACGGCCGCCTGCCCGTGATCAATTCATACAGCACCACTCCGAAGGCGAAAATATCGGTGCGGGCGTCGGCTTCCTGCCCCTCGATCTGCTCCGGCGACATATACGGCAGAGTGCCCAGAATCGAGCCTTCGGCGGTCAAAGACATGGTCCCTGTCTTGACCTGGACGCCGCCGCCGGAAGCTGCGGCGGGCTCGATTTTGGCGAGCCCGAAATCGAGAACCTTCACGCCATTCCGGGCGAGCAGAATGTTGCTGGGTTTCAAATCGCGATGGATGATGCCCTTGCGGTGCGCGGCATCGAGCGCGTCCAGGATTTGTTCTGCCAGCGCAAGGGCCTGGGCGAGCGGCACGGGCCCTCGCAGCGGCTCGCCCTCGATGTATTCCATGACCAGATGCTCGGGACCGACATCATAGAGCGAACAGATATGAGGATGGTTCAGAGCCGCGATGGCCCGCGCCTCCCGCTCAAAACGCTCGCTGAAGCGCGTGTGGCTGGTCTTGATTGCTACCAGCCGGTCCAGGCGCGTATCTCGCGCCTTCCAGACTTCGCCCATGCCTCCTGCGCCAAGTGGCGCGAGGATCTCATAGGGACCGATTCTGTCGCCCGCGGACAACGCCATAATCCAGATTCCGCTAGTTTACCGGATAGCACAGAGGGTAGCGCCCGGAAAACCTCAGAACCACAGCTCTCCTTTACCGTAGTCCAGCGTGGAACTACAAGCAGCCACTTGGTCGAAAAACGCGCATCCCGCCCTCTTGACATACGAAAACTTTACTAGTAAAGTCTTCGTATATGGCAGGCGAACCGCCCAGACCTACTGACGCCGAACTGGAAATCCTGACCGTGCTGTGGAGCATCGGGCCGGCCACTGTGCGCGACGTTTATAACGTGATCAGCCGGCGGCGGACGGCGCAATATAGCACCGTCCTGAAATTCATGCAGATCATGGCCGAAAAGGGGCTGGTACGCCGCGACGAGAAGGAGCGCGCGCACGTCTACGAAGCCGCGCGGCCGCGCGAGTGGACCCAGCGGCAACTCGCCGGAGACCTGCTGGAGCGTGCGTTCAGCGGGTCGGCTAAGGCGCTGCTCATGGGCGCGCTCTCGGCGCGCAAGGCTACCAAGAAGGAGCTTGTCGAGCTGCGCAAGCTGCTGGATCAGTACGGGAAGGAGAAGCAATGAACCTCGTTGAATCCTTGGTTCAAACGCGGCTGGCCGGGGCGATCGGCTGGACGCTGCTGCATTCGCTGTGGGAAGGAGCCGTCATCTCCGCAGCTCTGGCTGCGGCGCTGGTGGTGTTGCGCCCGGCGCACGCCCGCTATGCCGCGGCGTGCGTAGCGATGTTCGTGATGCTCTGCGGATTCGGTTTCACTGTGATTGTCGTGATGCCGGATGGCGGCCACACTGTGCAGATCGTAAGAACCTACGCTTTCCCCGCTTCGAATGTGCGAACCGGCATGGATGCCGCCTGGCCTTCGAATCTGGGCCTGGCCGCACTGGTACCGTGGCTTGCGCCCTTCTGGATTGCCGGTGTTTGGGCGTTCGGCCTCGCGCAGGTGGCCGACTGGATCTCCGTGTGCCGCCTGCGCCGCCGCGGTGTGTGTTGCGCCCCCGAACGCTGGCAGGCGGAACTCGCGCGCTTGAGCGGTCAATTGCGCATCTCGCGGCCTGTCCAGTTGCTGGAGTCCTGCCTGGCGGATGCGCCCATGGTCCTGGGCCACTTCCGCCCGTTCATCTTGATGCCGGTCGGGTTGCTCGCCGGTCTGCCGGCGGATCAGGTGGAAGCCATTCTGCTGCATGAACTGGCGCATATCCGCCGCTACGATTACCTCATCAATGTGTGGCAGCGGTCTGTTGAGTGTTTGTTGTTTTATCATCCGGCGGTCTGGTGGATCTCGGCGTGATCCGCACGGAGCGCGAAAACTGCTGTGATGACGTGGTTGTGGCCACGCGCGGCAATGCACATGAGTACGCCACAGCGCTGGCTGCGCTGGAACAAAACCGCCGGCGCGAACTCGCGGTGGCGGCTACAGGAGGAAGTCTCGTGAAACGCATCCGTCGATTGCTGTATCCCAAAGGGCCGAACAACGCTTGGACGCCGTTCTTCGCCTCGGTGATCCTCTTGGCAACCGCGGCGGTGGCGCTGGTGGCGTGGCAATCGCAGCCGCCTCAACACACACCAACTCTTCGGGCGTACGTCACCGAGACCTCGCCCTACGACCGATGGCTGAATCAGGACGTGGCCTACATCATCACCGAACAGGAGCGCGCAGCGTTCAAAGCGTTGACGACCGATGAAGAAAGGAACAAATTCATCGAACAGTTCTGGCTGCTGCGCGATCCGACTCCGGGTACACCGGAAAACGAATTCAAAGAGGAACACTACCGGCGCATCGCTTACGCGAACGAACGTTTTGCCTTCATCGACATTCCCGGCTGGAAGACGGACCGCGGGCGCATTTACATCATGTACGGTCCGCCGGATGAAATCGAATCGCATCCCTCTGGCCAGGACGGGCGGCCTCCCTTCGAGGAATGGCTGTACCGGCACATTGAAGGAATCGGTAACGATGTCATCTTAGAGTTCATCGACCCGCTGTCTAGCGGGGAATACCGCCTCACGGTCGATCCGCACGGCGCGCAAGCAGCGGCCGGCCGGAGCCAGGTAGCGCCTGAACGCATCCGCGTCGGAGCCAAGGTGCAGGAAAAGAATTTGCTTAGCAAAGTCGCCCCGATCTATCCGCCTCTCGCCATGCAGGCTCGCATCCAGGGGATGGTGCGATTCAACATCGTCATCGGCAAGGACGGGCGGGTGTCGAACGTGCAATTCGTCAGCGGTCATCCCTTATTAGTCGCCGCTGCGAGAGATGCCGTGAATCAGTGGGTTTATAAGCCCGTCTTGCTTAACGGAGAAGCTGTCGAAGTCGTCACGCAAGTGGAAGTACCTTTCTCACTTAGCGAGCCTTAAGGGGACTGGAACGAAACGTGCAACTCGCTTGGTTTGATCCGCCGTTGCCTCGCTCTTCTGGCTCTCTGCCTGTTGTTGTCCGGCGCCGCTCTAGTGCCGGTTCCGTACATCTACACCGAAGCCCCGCGCTACGATAGCGGCGCCTCCCTTCACGGCGCCGAACGGTTTCCGGCAGGCGCGGCTCTTCAAATTGTTTCTAGTGGCCGCAAGCGCGCGCTGATTCCCGGCTTCGCCGCATCCGCCGACGCCGCCATCTCCTTCGACGGAAGGAGCGTCTTGTTTTCGGGAAAGCAGCAACCGGCCGATCCCTGGCAAATCTGGGAGGTTCCCGCAGCAGGCGGTGTGCCGCGCCGCATCACTTCGTTTGCTGAGAATGCCGTCACGCCGTTCTACCTGCCGGACGAGAAGATCGCCTACGCCCGCCGCACGCCCGCGGGATTCCAGATCGAGACCGCGATGCTCGACGGAAGCGCGTCGCTGCGATTGACCTATGCGCCGGGCGATCACCTCATCTGCGACGTGCTGCGCGACGGACGTGTGTTGTTCGAAGCTCCGCACCCGGGCGCCGGATCGGCGGTCCGCGATCTCTACACGGTTTACACCGACGGCAGCGGCGTGGAGACGCACCGCTGCGATCACGGGAAGGATCGCTTCGCCGGGCGCGAATTGTCTTCCGGCGACATCATCTTTGAAACCGGCGCGCGATTGGCCCGGTTCACGTCAGCGCGGGCGACACAGGTTGAACTGCCTGCCGTCGCGGGCGAGTTCGCGGGCCCAATCGCGGAGATTTCGCCCGAAGAATGGCTGGTCGCCTATCGGCCCAATGGCGGCGTGCCGTTCGGGCTATACCGGTGGAAACAGGGTCTGCCGGAGAAAGTGCTCGCTGTCCAAGGAAAAAACGCGCTCGATCCAGTGCTTGTCCAGCCACACACGGTGCCCAAGCGTCACCCATCGTCTCTCGGCGACCGCCAGGGAGCCAACCTGCTATGCCTGAACGCCTATACTTCCCGTTCTGAAAAGATTCCCGCCGGATCAGTCTCGACGGTTCGCGTGTCGGCGTTGGATGCATCCGGTTCGCCAGTCGTGCTCGGGCAGGCGCCGGTGGAGCGGGACGGATCTTTTTACGTTCAGGTACCCAGTGAGACGCCGATCCGGTTTGAACTGCTGGACGCCATTGGGAAAACCATCGCGGCGGAAAAAGGTTGGTTTTGGGCCCGCCGCGGGGAGCAGAGGGTTTGCGTCGGCTGCCACGCCGGCCCGGAACGCGCGCCGGGGAACGCAGCGCCGGCGGTGCTGCTCCGGACACAAGAACCGGTCAAGATGGCCCTCCCCGTGCATGCCGGCAAATGAAGGCAAACAATGAGGGGAGCGCTGGGGGGGATTGCCGTTGTGTTTGTGGCGCTGGCGGCCGAGCAGCCAGCCTCCTCTCCGATTCGTTTTGAAGAAGTTAGCGCCCAGGCCGGAATTCAATTCACCCACAGTTTCGGAGCCGAAAAGCTGGGATCGCTCGTCGAAAGCACCGGCGCCGGAGCGGTGTGGTTCGATTACAACAACGACGGCTTAATGGACCTCTACGTGGTGAGTGGAAAGCCGCTGGGAAAGGGGATGCACCCCTACCCGCTGCGCCATTTGCCCCAGAATCCGCCCCATAATCACCTGTTTCGCAACCTGGGAAATGGCAAATTCGCCGATGTCACCGAGCAGGCGGGGGTAGCGGGCGACCTGTTCAGCATGGCGGCCATCGCCGCCGACTATGACAACGACGGCAACGTTGATCTGCTGGTCACCGGCTACGGCCGCGTGATTCTTTATCGCAACAAGGGCGACGGCACGTTCGAGGACGTCACCGAAGAAGCGGGAATCAGAATTCCCGGCTGGTCGATCGGCTCGGCGTGGCTGGATTACGACCGCGACGGTTGCGTGGACCTCTTCATCGGCCGCTACGTGAAATTCGATCCGGATTATCACGCTTACTATGCCGCCGACAACTACCCAGGACCGCTCGATTACGAACCCCAAAGCAACGTGCTGCTGCACAACAACTGCAACGGCACGTTCACCGACGTGAGCGAGAAATCCGGCATCGCCCGTTACAAGGGCCGCACCATGGGCGCCACCGCGGCCGATTTCGACCTCGACGGTTACCCCGACATCTACGTGGCCAACGACAAGACGGAGAACTTTCTCTTTCACAACCAGAAGGACGGAACGTTCAAGGAGATTGCGGAATCGGCGGGCGTGGCTTACGGGCAGAGCGGCGAGAATACCTCAGCGATGGGCCCTGTCTTCCTCGACTTCAACCATGCCGGCCGCGTGGATCTGTGGGTCTCGGATTCCAAGTACAACCGGCTGATGCGGAACCTCGGCAAACTCAAGTTCGAGGACGTCACCGAGCGCGCGGGCATCTCCCAGCTTGCCGCGCAGTACGTGAGCTGGGGCACGGGTGTGCAGGATTTCGAAAACGACGGCCGCGCCGATATTTTCATCGTGCACGGCGGGCTGATCCACATGATTCCGCAGGAACACTCGGTGTTCCGCGGCATGGGTGACTGGAAATTCGAAGACGTGTCGCTTTCGGCCGGACCGTTTTTCGAAGTGAAGAGTGTTGGCCGCGGCGCGGCGTTCGCGGATTATGACAACGACGGCAAGATCGACGCGTTCATCGTCAACCTGGGTGGGCCTGCTTTTCTGCTGCACAATGTCTCGCCGGGCTCGAACCATTGGATCTCGGTGAAGCTGGTGGGACACAAGAGCAATCGGGATGGGATCGGCGCGCAGGTGGAAGTCATCGCAACCGGCAACCGGCAACTGCGCGAGCGTACCGGTGGATCCGGTTACCTGTCGCAGGATGATCCGCGCGTGCATTTCGGCCTGGCGAGCGCAACGAAAATCGACAAGCTGACGGTTACGTGGCCCAGCGGAACCAGGCAGGTGCTCGAGAACCTGCCGGTGGACCGTGTGATTACGGTCGAGGAGAAGTGAGCTGTGCGAGCAGGAGCTTTCTTGCTGGCTGCAAGCGCCGTGGCGGGGCTCGCCGCGACGGTCAAAGAGCCTGCTGCTCTGCGCTATCCCTCGCCGGTTGAATCGGCAATTTCTCCGGACGGCTCGCGCCTTTACGCGCTGTGCGAGGGGACCGACGAAGTCGTGGCCTACGACCTCGCTTCACGGAAGATTCTACGCCGCGTTCCGGTGGGGCGCGTTCCCAAAGGCCTGGCGCTGTCGCCGGACGCCAAACGTCTGTACGTCGCGAATTCCTGGAGCGACACGGTCTCGGAGCTGGATACTTCGACGCTCGAGGTAACGCGCTCCCTGCACACCGGATTTGAACCCAACGCGGTGGTCTCAGACCGCGACGGCCGGGTTCTTTTTGTGGCTAACCGGCTCAGCAATGACGTGTCGGTAGTTGAGCTGGCGACGGGCCTCGAGACCAAGCGGCTGCTTGCCGGGCGCGGCGCCGCTTACCTGGCTTTGTCGCCGGACGGAAACCGGGTGTACTCGACGCATATCTACCCGAACATCGGAACGTGGCGCGCGAAGCCCGAATCGGAGATCACGGTGATCGATGCGGCGCGGCAAATCGTCATCGACCGGTACCGTTTGCACGGCGCGGCGGGCGTCTTCCACGTGGCCCTCTCGGCGGACGGGCGGCTGGGCATGGCCGCGCAGATGCGGCCCAAGAATCTGGTTCCGCTGGCTCACGTTGAGCACGGCTGGGTGATCGGAAACTCGATTTCACTTTTCGGCGACGACGTGGGCGAAGTCGTGCAGATTCCCATCGACGAACTGGACCGCTATTACACGCCGCCCTTCGGGATCGCTCTGGCGCG
>Ga0335080_10005099_pt1 | contig 13471 bp, 11 predicted proteins | sample Lox_Sample_34_FD_206720 | JGI IMG/M metagenome (GOLD analysis project Ga0335080, IMG submission 206720) | Soil microbial communities from Loxahatchee National Wildlife Refuge, Florida, United States - Lox_Sample_3.4 | ecosystem: Environmental > Terrestrial > Soil > Wetlands | place: USA... | reverse complement strand
ACGGCGGTGTGGTGCCGAGCGCGGCCGAGATCCCGAAATCGCTGTCGTTGCTGATCACGATCTCGTGCCCGCCGTTCAGCGCGGCCACTCCCTCGATTTTGTCGTGGGAGAAGAAGCGCGCCTGCGGGTCGAGCGACAAGAACAGCGCGTTCAGGTCGATGAACTGCGTCTCGCTGACCGGCGTGATGTGGTTCGCGGCGAGCGTCGTCGTCGCGGCGGCGGTGTTCTCGCCGAGCACCAGCTTCTCGATCGACGAGTCGCCGATCTCGAGGCCGCCGTTCGGTCCGTCGTACGTGGCGCCGGGGACGGCCTCGTTCGGACCGACGTCGGTGGCGCCGGTGATGTCGATCTTCCACAGCTTCTTGTAGACGTTCGGGCCGGGGAAGTTCCCGTCCCGCTCGTCGACGAGGAACGTGGTGTCCGACAGCGCGGTGAGCTCGCTGTTCGCGGTCTTGGTGGTCGCGGGATCGTGGAGCAGGTACAGGTACTCGTGGAGCGCGTGCGTGCGCAGGTTGTAGGTGACGATCCGGGTCGGGACCTGCTTCTTGGGGTCCGCGGTGCCGATGTCGGTCTGCTGGAGCGCAGACTGCATCAGGCCGACCAGCACCTTCCCGTCGGGCGTGATCGTGAGCCCCTCCATGCCGCGGTTGGCCAGGCGGAACTTGAGCTCGCGGGGCAGACTGCCGTCGAGCGGCGAGAGTCGCTGGATCGCCCGGCCGCGCGAGTCGAAATGCGTGATGAACGGTCCGTACTCGTCCGAGACCCAGAACGTCCCGTCGGGCGGCGCCACGAGGCCCTCGGAGTCATAGCCGTTCGGATCATTGGCGAGCACGTGCCCGCTCAGATCCTGGATCGTCTCGCCCGTCACGTTCTGGGAGTTGACCAGGCCGGAGTACGGGTGGCCGCTCGAGTCCTGGAGCGGAATCTTCCGCAGCAGCACGGCATCGGCGCCGACGAATCGGAACAGGCCGATGGCCGGGTCGAAGGTCGGGATCGGCTCGACATCGGTGCTCCCATCGGCGGGGCTGACGTTGGGTCCGCGGTCGGTGAGCCCGTAGAACAGGCCCGGGTGGCCGGGATCGGGGTACAGCGAGGAGCCGAAGCCGCTGCCGGTGACGTTCACGCCGCCGAACTGACCGAGCGCCGGGAGATGCGTCGTGAACAGGCGCACGGCGTTCGAGACGGTGTAGGTGAAGCTGTCGGTCCCGCTGAAGCCGATCTGCGGGATGTACTGGAACGAGCCGTCGGGGTTCAGCGTGAGCGAGCCGTGCGCCGGGTCGGTGTGCCCGACCAACTGCAGCGGACCGCCGCGGTCGTTGGCCAGCACGCCGTGGCGGGCGTCGACCGCGAGCGTCCCGACGGTTCCAGTGCTGTAACTGTCAGCGACTGCAGCCGGCGGTGCGTTGCCGGGCGCGAAGCCGGAAGACTCCTCGACGTCGACGTGTCGCTTCTCCGAGTGGCCAACCGCGGCGGACGCGATCGCCGCCACTGCGAGCAACGTGAGCAGGGCCGCTACCGCCGCGCGCCGGTGGTGCTTGGGCATTGTGCCTCCGTGAGTTGTGGGAACTGCGCGGCGGCGAACCTATGTGAGGACCCTTAGACGCGTGTGAACGTCGAGTGAAGGGTCAGCTGCAGGACGGGTCGGGGAGGAACTTGGCGTCCACGACCGTCACCGGCAACGGGCCTCCCGACGGAATCAGCTGGATGTGGTTGACCTCGGTGTTGCTCGGGTCATCCGAGGGGTCGAACGGACGGTACAGCCCGTAGCGCGCAAGATCGACTTCGCTGATCTGCGCCGCGCTCGAGCGCAGCAGGCTGTTCACCCCGATGTCCTCGGCCTGGCCCTTGGTGTGCGGGTCGTTCGCGAAGCCGCCGACCGCGATGCTGTGCGCGGGCGTGCGGTAGCCGCTGATCCCGTAGATCGTCACGCGCAGAGCCTTAGCGAGTGCATCGAGCCGGGCGGTGAGCACGGGAAGCGCTCCGACATCCTGGGTCGTGCCGGGGTCGGCGACGAATCCCGGGCCGGCCCCCGCCACCAGCGGCTGCGCGTCGGCGCTATTGGTCGTCCCTCCGCACAGGTTCAACCTCACAAGGAGGCGCTTGACCTCCGCGAGCGAGCGAGCGTGGGCGGTCGGGTCGCCGACGGGCGTGGACGCGCTCGGCGAGGACAGCGTGGCCTGTGCGCCAGCCAGTGGCTCGATCGCCTGCGGGTGGGCGCGCGGCAACGAACTCTGCGCCGCGCTCGCACCCGTCGTGGTCACCTGACGAGCGCCGCAACCGGCAACTGCGAGCATGAGGAGCACGGCGGGTACGGCGCAGATCGGTCGGCGGGCCATCGTCTGCCCGGTTAACGGCGCGAGTCAGGCCGGCGTGAAGCCGCTGCTCAGCGATGACCCGGCGACGACGGCATCAGCGGGCCGGTCCGGCGCGCGCTGAGCGAACCGGGCGGGCTGCTCGCCCTGGCGTCGCGGACGCCACACCCGGAGGTACTGCGCAAGCACGTACGAGCCGATGACGATCGCGAGCGCGACGAACTGCGCGGCGAACGTCTCCCAGTTGTTGAACAGGCTGAACCACGTGCCCATCCAGCCCGGGATCGACAGCCAGCGGATCTCGCTCGTGCCGATCCAGCCGGCGAGTTGCATCTCGTTGACCTCCTCGCCGACCTGCACCAGTAGCACGAACAGGAGCAGGACGCCGGTGATGATCAGCAGCCGCCGGTAGGGCAGCCGCTGGTGCAGCCCGAAGGTCAGCACGCCCACCGCGGCGGTGAACAGCAGCCCGATGACCACGCCCTCCAGCACCACGCCGGCGCCATAGATCTCGCGCAGGCTCTGGAGGAAGATCACGATCTCGAACGCCTCCCGGTAGACGGAGGTGAAGCCGAGCAGCGCCAGCCCAAGCAGCATCCGCCGCTGTCGGGTCTCGGCGTCGGCGCCCAGCAGGCCGCGCCGGCGGCGATGGTGGTGCGCGATCCACCCGGTCCAGTAGACCTTGTGGAAGAACCAGTTCATCACGATCAGGAGCACGATCAGGGCCGGGATGCCGGTGGCCGCCTGAATCGACAGCTCCGAGCCGTGGAAGCGCCCGATCAGCCACACGACCCCGAACCACGTGGCCACGCCGGCGCCGAGCGCCAGCGCGCTTCCGCCCACGACGGGACGGCGGTACACGCGGTTGGCGCCCAGGAAGCTCGCGGTGATCGCCGCCAACACGAGGATCGTCTCGAGGCCCTCGCGGAACACGAGGATCGCGCTGTCGATCACCACCGTGGTGCTGGCGAGGCGGTGTCCGCCCTGCACGTCGGTCGGGTCGGGCGTCCCGCCCTTGGCGTGCCAGCTCAGGACCACCAAGACGACGGCCGCCGCGAGGACCACGGCGGTCCACACGTAGAAGCTGGCTCGGTCCCCCGCACGTCGAGTGCTCTTGGGGGCGGCCAGGGTTGTCGGGTTGGCGCTCATCGGGTTAGGACAGCCTTATTAGGCCACCCTAACACAGACTGAGTCGACGCGCCTGGAGCTGCTTCGCCCGGGGCGCCGTTCGAGGCGATGCACGACACGATGCGATGCACGACACGATGCTTGAGATCACGCCACCGCGCGCGGGCTCGAGCTCTACCTGAACATGCTCCACCACGGCCGGCTGACCTGCCATGCGCGGAGGCCGGATTGCACCGGGTACGCGCTGCAGTGCATGGCCCGAGCGCGTTCAAGTTCGACTGATCAGGCCGACTAACCTGACATTCGCGGTCCTGGTGGGCGCGAGTGTCAGGATCCTCGGGCCAGGGCCGAGTGAACCCGCATTCACCGGCCGGCGGGCGGCGAATGTCAGGCTAGTCGGGGTCAGGAGGGCGGGGCGCCGGTCTCTGGCTCCTCACCGGCTGCGGAGGCAGACGGGCCGCGTCCTCAGGTGGCGACGGTCTCGGCGCCCAGCTGCTCGGAGATGGCCACGTCGATCGAGTAGTCGATCGGGACCACGATCAACGACGGCACGTCCTTGGCCAGGGCCTCGCCCAGCAGCCGCGGGAAGTCCTCGGCGCTCGAGCACCGCCACGCGGGCAGCCCGAACGACTCGGCCAGCTTGACGAAGTCCGGGTTGCCGAAGTCCACCCCGAAGTGGCGTCCGAACCGCTTGTCCTGCTTCCACACGATCGAGCCGAACTGGCCGTTCTCCCAGATCACGTTGACCACCGGGGTGCGCAGCCGGGCCGCGGTCTCGAGCTCCTGGGCGTTCATCAGGAACCCGCCGTCGCCGCTCACCGCCACCACCTTGCGGTCGGGGTGCACGAGCTTGGCGCCGATCGCGGTGGGCAAGGCGAAGCCCATCCCGGCCAGCCCGTTGGCGATCAGCACGGTGCCGGGTTCGTGGGCGGGGAACATCCGCGCGATCCACAGCTTGTGCAGGCCAACGTCCGAGACGAGGATGTCGTGCCGGCCGAGGGCCTCGCGTATGTCCCACAGCACGCGAGGCGGGCGCAGCGGATAGTGGTCGTCGTCGCGGGCGTCGTTCAGCGCGCCCATCACGACCTCGTGCAGGCGGCTCGTCCCGACCGTCGTCTGGCTGCGCGTGCACGCGGCGGCGAGCCGGGCCAGCACGTGGGCGATGTCGCCGATCAGCTCGACGTCGGGGATGAAGTTCTGGTCGACCTCGGCGGCGACGCTGTCGATCACCACGATCTGCTTGTCGCGGCGCGGGTTCCAGTGCTTGGGCGAGTGCTCGACCAGGTCGTATCCAACGGCGATCACCAGATCGGCGTTGTCGAACCCGGCCAGCTCGTAGTCGCGGGCCTGGAGGCCGACCGTGCCGAAGGCCTTTGGGTCCTCGTAGTCGACCAGCCCCTTGGCCATGAACGACTCCGCCACCGGGATCCCCGTGTTGTGGATGAACGCGCGCAGCGCCCGCGCGGCGTGTCCGCGGACCGCGCCGTTGCCGGCCAGCACCATCGGGTTCTGCGCGCCATCGATCAGGTCGGCGGCGCGCTGAAGCTCCTTGCTCCCGGGCTCGGGCTGGACCGGAGCGTGACGGGGCAGCGGCGAGGCGTCGAGCGGCCGGGCCATCACGTCCTCGGGCAGCTCGAGGTGGGTCGCGCCCGGCTTCTCGGACTCCGCCACCGCGAACGCCTTGCGGACCACCTCCGGAACGATCTCGGGGCTCGAGACGCGAGCGTTCCACTTAACGATCGGGCGCAGGATGCCGATGAGGTCTATGTACTGGTGGGATTCCTTGTGCATGCGCTCGATGTCGCTCTGACCCGTCAGGGCGACCAGAGGAGCGCGATCCAAGAAAGCGTCGGCCACGGCAGTGACCAGGTTCGTCGCCCCTGGGCCGAGGGTCCCCAGGCACACGCCGGCGCGGCCGGTCAGCCGACCATAGGCGTCGGCCATATAGCCCCCGCCCTGCTCGTGGCGGACGGGGACGAACTCAATCGAAGAATCGGACAAGGACTCGCTGAGATCCAGCGTTTCTTCGCCCGGGATCCCGAAGACGTACCGAACCCCCTCCGCCTCCAGGCACTCGACGAAAACATCTGAAGCCTTGCGTTCCGCCATCTCGCCACCGTATCTAACCGAATCATCACAACGCCCCACCGCAACCCGGCGCGGCGCCGCGTGTCTGTCCAAGCGGATGCGCGCGCTGGCGGTGGGTCTGTCGATGGCGGCGGCGCTGGTCCTGGCGGGGCCGGCGACGGCCGCCAGCACCCTGTTCATCAACGGTGGCGGCGACGGCCACGGGATCGGTATGAGCCAGTACGGCGCGTACGGGTACGCCCTGCACGGCTGGAGCTACCAGCAGATCCTCGCCCACTACTACACCGGGACGGCGATCAGCCAGACGAGCCCCAGCCAGACGGTGCGGGTGCTGCTGGGCAGCGGGTCGGCGGCGTTCGCCGGCGCGACCCAGGTCGGCGGCAAGCAGCTGAACCCGAGCCTCACCTACGACGTCATGCCGCTCGCGAACGGCCAGCTCTCCCTGGTCAACCAGAGCACCCACAAGCAGGTGGGCAAGTTCACCGGGCCGCTCACCGCGACCGGCCCCGGGCCGCTGAGCGTCGCGGGTCTCGGCGCCTACCGCGGCTCCCTCGAGTTCCGCCCCAACGGCACGAAGGGCGTGTACACGGTGGACGTGGTCGGGCTCGACGACTACGTCCGCGGCGTGATCGCGGCTGAGATGCCCTCGAGCTGGTCGCCCGAGGCGCTCGAGGCGCAAGCGGTGGCCGCGCGCACCTACGCGATCACCACCGACGTGGCCGGCACCTTCTACAACCTATATCCCGACACCCGCTCGCAGATGTACCGCGGCGTGTCGGCGGAGACGACCGCCACCGACGCCGCGGTCGCGGCGAGCACCGGTCAGATCGTCACCTACAACGGCGCGCCGGCCACCACTTACTTCTTCGCCAGCTCGGGCGGGCACACCGAGAACATCGAGGACGCCTGGCCGGGGACCAGCCCAGCTCCGTGGCTGCGCGGCGTCGACGACCCGTATGACGGCGCCGGCAGCGACCCTTACCACCATTGGACTCGCCGGCTCGCCGTCACGGCCGCGGCCAAGCGGCTCGGCAAGCTGGTCAAGGGCAAGCTGGTCGGGATCCGGGTCACCCAGCGCGGCGCATCGCCTCGGATCATGTCCGCCGTCGTGGTCGGCAGCGCGGGCAGCACGACGGTCACCGGCGCCCAGCTCCAGGGCACCTTCGGCCTGCTCAGCACGTGGGCCAGCTTCACCACGATCTCGGCCGCGGCCGGCCACACGCCGCCGCCCTCCACGCCGGCGCCCTCGTCGGGCGGGGCGCACGCCGCGAGCGACCTGGCCATCCTCTCGCAGCTCAAGCGCGCGTTCGCGCTCGCCGGCGAGACCGTCCCCGTGCTGCGGGGCAGCGTCGTCCCGGCGCGGAAGGGCGATTTGGTCACGATCCAGGCCCGCGCCGGCAACGGCTGGCGGCGGATCGGTGGCGTCCGGCTGGGCCGGGGCGGCGCCTATACGGTCCGGGTCCCGCGCGCCGGCGTCTACCGGACCGTCTACCGCGGCCTCGACGGGCCGTCGGTCGACGTGCCGTAGCTCGGTCCCGGCGACTAGGCTCCGGGGCAGCGATGCCCGGCCCGCTGATAGCCGTCGACGCCCCGTTCGTCCTGTACCGCTCGTTCTTCGCGCTGCCCGACTCGATCAAGGGTCCCGAAGGGCACTCGGTCAACGCGCTGCTCGGGGCCACCAACCTGATGCTCCGGATCGCCGCGGATCGCGCGCCCCGGGCGATCGTGATGTGCTTCGGCGCGGAGGCGGCGCCGTACCGGGTCGAGCTGTTTCCGTCGTATCACGCCGACCGCCCGCCCGTCCCGGATGAGCTCGCGTGGCAGTTCGAGCGCGCGCCGGCGCTGTTCTCGGCCTTCGCGTGGAAGATCGAGTCGGCCGACGACGTCGAAGCCGACGACCTGCTCGGATCGCTGGCTGAGGTCGAGGCGAACGCCGGCGGCCAGGCGCTGATCGTGACCGGCGACCGGGACCTGTTCCAGACCGTCGGCGACCGGGTCTCGGTGCTGCTCCTGAAGTCGGGGATCAGCGGCTTCGAGGAGATGGATCCCGAGGCAGTCCGGCGCCGCTACGGCGTCGGTCCGGAGCTCGTGCCGGACTTCATCGCGCTGCGCGGCGACCCTTCGGACGGCCTGCCCGGCGCCGCCGGCATCGGGCCCAAGACCGCGGCGACGCTGCTGGAGAAGTACGGCTCGCTCGAGGGGGCGATCGCCGGCGCCGGCGGTGAGCGTCCCCGGGTGGCAGCGGCGCTGACCGAATCGGCCGACGAGCTGCGCGCATACCGGGACATCGCCACGCTGCGGACCCCCCCCGTTGACCGGCCGTCGGATCGCGCCACCGATCTGGCCGCTGGCGCGCGGGCGGCGCGTGGGCTGGGCCTCAGCCGGCTGGCCGAGCGGCTCGAGAACGCGTCGGATGTGAGCGACCTGTAGGCGCTACGGTTCGCCCGTGCCCAGCGAGATCCGCGTCGAGGAGGCGACCGAGATGTTCGACGGACTCGCGGCGGCGGTGGCGGGGCTCGTCGGCCAGCTCTCGCGGTCCGCGAGTGCGCCGCTGCCGGGCGAGGTCGAGGAGATAGTCAACTCGCCCGCCTGCCACCTGCTGCTGGCCAGGGACGCCGACGGCACGGTCGTGGGGATGCTGACCTTGGTCGTGTTCCGCATCCCGACTGGCGTGCGAGCTTGGATCGAGGACGTGGTCGTCGACCAGGACGTGCGTGGGAAAGGGGTCGGCGCCGTCCTCAACCAGGCCGCAATCCGGCTGGCCGGCGAGCGCGGAGCGCGCACGGTCGATCTGACCTCGCGACCCTCACGGGAGGCGGCCAACCGGCTGTACCGCCGGCTCGGGTTCGTGGAGCGTGATTCGCACGTGTACCGGTTCGAAGGCCCGCCGCCCGCGGAATGAGCCTCACGGCAGGAAGTGGCCCCGAAAGTAGCCCATCCCGGGGCGCCTGATATGGGGCGGCAGCGCGCCGACTCCGCCACCGCCCGGCAGCGTCTCGGGGTCGGTGCCGACGCCGAGCAGGCTCCGCGTCAGCTGCTGCCCGGCGTCGAGCAGGTCGTCGAGCGCGCGGGCGGTGTGCGTAGCGGTGACGAGCGGCTCGGACGGGTTCTCCTGGAGCGCCTCGAGCATCGAGCGGCGGAGCAGCTCCTTCACGAACGAGGCGGTTACGCCGTCCATGCGCTCGACGATCTCGCGCGTGTCCTGTTCGGTCAGCTGCAACGGGATCGAGCGGCCGTAGAGCGTGAGCAGCCGGTTGCGGCCCTCCTCGTCAGGCAGATCGATCTCGATCGCGACGTCGACGCGGCCGGGACGAGCGGCCAGCGCCGGCTCGAGTAGGTCGGCACGGTTGGTGGTGAGCACGAACAGCAGGTCGGCGTCGGGGGCGGCGCCGTCCATGGCATCGAGCAGGTCGAACAGGACCGGGCTGGAACCCATCCCGGGAGGCCCGAAGCCGCGGTGCTCCGCAACGAGGTCGACGTCCTCGAGGACGATGACCGCGGGCTGGAGGTCGCGCGCGAGCTCGGCCACGGACCCGATCGCGTGCAGCGCGCGTCCCGTGAGCACCAGCCGGGTGTAGCCGCTCATCTGACCGACCAGGTAGCGCATCGTGTGGGTCTTGCCAGTCCCCGGCGGCCCGTACAGCAGGAGCCCCCGCTTCAGGTGCTGGCCGGCGCTCAGGAGCGCATCGCGATGGGCGGCGATGCCGAGCGCATGGCGCTCGACCCGGTCCAGCACCGCCGCCGGCAGGACCACCTCGTCGCGAGTGGTACGCGGGACGTCGCCGAAATCGAGCACGACGCCGCCCATGTTGTTGACGCTCACGTCGATCAGGTGCCCGCGATACACGTTCAGGCGGTTGCGCAGCTCCCCGAGGCGGGCGTGGACGGCCTGCGCGGCGTCGACCGGGAGTCCGGCGATCTCGACGTCGAGCGAAGCAGGGCCGTGTTCGGAGATGGCGCTCACCTTGACGACGTACCGCCCGTCGCCGTCGTCGACGAGCAGCAGCGCGAGCTCCAGGCAAGCGAGGGTCGAGCCCGGTCCGTTCGACAGATCAGCCAGTGCCGGCGCCGACAGGTGCAGAGGCGGCAAGTGCTCACCGGCCATCAGTTGCTGCAGCGTCACCGGCGGGTGGTGGGGCGGGATCGAGAAGCCGTGCACGGCCACCTCGCGGCCGGGCTCGCGCGTCCACGCGTTCAGAGCGGTCTGGAGATTCACGTGCTCGAACGGCGGTAGCGAACGTGTCACCACCGAATGCTCGGCCGCCGCCTCGCCGAGGTGCTCGCGGACCAGCGCCACGACCTCGTTGCGCTCGTCCCGCCGCTCCGAGTGCACCCAGTCGAGAAACGCGAGAAACGCCGCCGCGAACTCCCGTGCCTCCGAATCCGACGCTCCGGCCATGGCGATTCTTAACGATATCTGACTAATCAGGGAGTGAAGCGGACCGTGATCACGTCGCCGTCGGCGACCACGTAATCCCGCCCCTCCAGGCGCAGCGTGCCCCGCTCGCGGCCCCCGGCGTACCCGCCGGCGTCGACCAGCTGATCCCACCCGATCACCTCGGCGCGGACGAAGCCGCGCTGGATGTCCGAGTGGATCAGCCCCGCCGCCTGCCAGACCGACTGCCCATTGCGCAGGTGCCAGGACTGGGCCGGTTTGTCCTCGCCGGCGGTGAAGAACGCGATCAGGTGCAACAGCGAGAACGCGCCTCGGATCACGGCGTTCAGACCCGACTCGCTCAGGCCCAGCTCGGAGCGCATGACCGCCGCCTCGTCGGGGTCGAGCTCGGCCAGCTCGGCTTCCAACCGGGCCGAGACCGCAATCGCCTCGGCGCCCTGGGTGCGGGCGTACTCGAGGATGGCCGGGGGGACCTCGTCGCTTCCCTCGTCGACGTTGGCCACGAACAACACCGGCTTGGCGGTGAGTGGCTGCAGGAGCTGGACCGCGTCGGCCGCGTCGGCGGGGGGCGGGACGGTCCGGGCGGGCCGGCCGGATTGGAGCGCCTCGATCAGCCGGCGCAGCCAGTCGGCCTCGGCGATGGCGTGGCGGTCTCCGCTCTTGGCCGTACGCGACACGCGGTCGAGCCTCCGCTCGGCCTGCTCGAGGTCGGCGTAGATCAGCTCGGTCTCGATCGTCTCGATGTCGGCCAGCGGGTCGACGCGGCCCTCGGGATGGACGACGTTCGGGTCGGTGTGCACGCGGACCACGTGGACGATCGCGTCGGTCTCGCGGATGTTGGCGAGGAACTGGTTGCCGAGCCCCTCGCCCCGGTGCGCGCCGGCGACGAGTCCCGCGATGTCGTGGAAGGCGATCGTGTCCGGCACGATCTTGGACGCCTTCACCGTGGCGGCCACGGCGTCGAGCCGCTCGTCGGTCACCGGGACGACCGCGACGTTGGGCTCGATCGTCGTGAACGGGTAGTTGGCCGCCTCCGCCGCCACCCCGGTCAGCGCGCTGAACAGCGAGGACTTGCCGGCGTTGGGCATCCCGACGATTCCGACCTTCACGGCGCGAGCTCCGCGACGGCGGTGCCGAGGATCGCGCCGGCGATCACGTCGGATGGGTAGTGCACGCCCAGGTAGGGCCTGGACACTGCGATCGTGCCGGCGGCGAGATACAGCGCCCAGGCGGGAACTAAACCGGCATAGGCCCGGGCGGCGGCGAACGAAGTGGTGGCGTGCGCGCTCGGGAACGACAGCTGCGTCACGACGGGCGTGATTGGCCGGAGTCCCGGCAAATCGGGGCGGTGGCGGCGGACTGCGAACTTGATCGCCTGGTTGACGCCGTAGGAGGCGGCGACGACGCCAACCCCGCGCAACCACGCGCGACGGCGCTCCGGGCGCCGGGCCAGCGCGGCCCCGGCCAGCCCGAGCGCCAGCCAGCCGGCTGCGTGCTCGCCGGTCCGCGAGTAGGCCGCGATCGCGCGCTCCGCGGCTCGCTGGTGGCCGTGTGTGCGCGCGAACACGAGCCCTGCCCGGTCCAGGTCGATCAGCCTCACGCCGTGGGACTGTAGGCGGATGCCCAGCGGATCGGCAGCCCATGGTCGCCCGCGACGGCAAGCACGGTCTCGGCGACGTGCCGATGGTCGTGGAGCGCCAACCGCGGCCGGCCCATGTGTTCGTCCAGGGTTGGCTCCATGCTCAACCGCACGACACCTGGCTGCTGCTCGATCGCATCTTCGATCGCCGCCCACTCCTCGGGCTCGACGTACTGCCGCATGATCGAGTGCCAGACCACCGTGAGCTCGCCGTCACGGCGAGCACGCAGGGCGTCGCGAAGCCAGGCGGAGGCGCCCTGCGGGGCGACCGGGACCGGATCGCGGGCGGCGACCGACAGTGCGGCGCGGAGCCGCTGCACGCGATCCAGTTCGTCGGGCCAGATGTATGAGAGCAGCGTGAGCTGGTCGTCGTGGCGCGTCGGATCCAGCGGCGCCAGGTCACAGCCGGCGCGGGCGCTGATGTGCAACCGCGCTGCGGCGGCCTCGAGGTCGAAGGGCGGAGGCGCCGTCCACGGCTCGACGAACTGCAATGGTGAGTCCGGGTCGGCCAGCTGGACGCCGCCGGCGACATAGCCGTAGCGATCGGCGATGAGGTTCAGCCCGGCGCTCGCGCCTATCTCGAGCAGGCGGATCGGGCGCCGATGGCGATCGGTCAGCCACAACAGCCCAGCGAACAGGACGGCGGAGCGCCCCGGCTCGTTGGTCTGCACGGTCCGGTGCAGGCGTGCCTTGACCTGGCCGAAGTTCTCGTGCATCGCGGCCTGGGCGGCGGGCCAGACGCCGTCCGGAGCGAGGTCCCCGCCGGCGCTCGGGTAGAACGTGGCCAGTTCCGGAGCCTGGCCGGAGAGCACCAGGTAGTGCAGGGCACCCATCAACCGCAGCTGGGGCACCGAGCCCGGCGGTGTCGGGATGCCCGCGAACAGTTGCGCCACCGGCCCGCCGCGGTCGATGTCGTCGGCGGCCGCGCCCATCAGCTGCACGTAGAGCGGTGACCGACCCGCCTCCACGAGCGAGTTGGCGTGGCGGCGAAATCGGTCCGCCAGGCTGCGGCCGCCGGCCCGGGAGTCGCCGGCACCGCCGTAGGGAAGCTGTGATCGATCGCTCACCGCGGTTAGTGTCCCGAACGTGCCTCCTCGCATCACCGTGGTCGGCTCGGCCAACATCGATCACGTCGCCCGCTGTCCGCGCCTTCCCCGACCCGGCGAGACGGTCACCGATGCCACGTTCGAGCGGCTGCCGGGAGGCAAGGGCGCCAACCAGGCGGTGGCCGCCGCGCGGATGGGCGCCCTGGTCAGGTTCGTTGGACGGATCGGCCGCGATGACCTCGTGCTGCGGTCGATCGAGGACGCCGGCATCGACGTAAGCGGCGTGGTGCGCGACGACGGCGAGACAGGCGTGGCGTTCGTGCTGGTCGAGGAGAGCGGCGAGAACATGATCGTGACCGCGCCCGGAGCCAATCGCCGGTTGACGCCCGACGCGGTCGACGTGGGCGAGGCCGACGCCGTGATGTGCCAGCTCGAGATCCCACCCGAGGTGGTCGTGGCCGCTCGCGCCCAGGCGCATTTCTTCTGCCTGAACGCGGCGCCGGCCCGCGGCATGCCCAAGTTCGAGCGCGAACCGGACCTGATCGTCGCCAACCGCTACGAGTACGAGCGGATCGAACCGGGCCGGTCGCTCGTCGCGCTCACGCTGGGAGCGGAGGGCGCGGTGCTGCTCGAGCGCGGGCGCGAGATCGCGCGGGCCACTCCGCCCGCGGTCACCGCGGTCGACGGGACCGCCGCGGGCGACGCGTTCTGCGCCACGCTCGTGGTGTCGCTGCTTGAGGGCCGCGAGCGGGAGGCGGCGCTGGTGCGGGCGTGCGCCGCCGGCGCGCTGGCGGCGTCGCGGCCGGGCGCGCAGCCGTCGCTGCCGACCGCCGACGAGGTCGACGCGCTGCTCGATTGATCC
>Ga0335080_10005098_pt1 | contig 13471 bp, 5 predicted proteins | sample Lox_Sample_34_FD_206720 | JGI IMG/M metagenome (GOLD analysis project Ga0335080, IMG submission 206720) | Soil microbial communities from Loxahatchee National Wildlife Refuge, Florida, United States - Lox_Sample_3.4 | ecosystem: Environmental > Terrestrial > Soil > Wetlands | place: USA: Florida... | reverse complement strand
CGCTCAGCGTTCTGGCCGCGCCGGGCGCTCAGGCCAGGCGGCCTTGGTCATCACCTATTGCGCGGCTCAAAGCCCCCATGACCAGCACTACTTCGGCAAACCCGACGAGATGGTGAGTGGCATCGTAAAGCCCCCCGCATTGGAACTGGCCAACCGCGACCTCGTCGAAGCCCACCTCCATGCAGTGTGGCTCGCCGAATCGGGCCAGGATCTTCACGAGGACATACCGCACGTGCTCAATCTCGCGAAGGAGGATCTACCGGTGCGCGATGAGATCGCGAGCACGGTGGCCGATCCGGCGCTTCAGGTGCGAGCCGCAGGCAGTATGCGGCGTATTCTCAACAGCATTGATTCAGAACTCACCGCTTCCAAAGCGCCGTGGGCCGCATCCCGCGATGCATTCGTAGAGACAATTGCGGCGGAGGCTCCCGAGCGGTTCTCGGCGGCGTTTAAGCGCTGGCGGCAACTCTACCAAGGCGCGCATAGTCAGCTCACCGAAGCCAACCGCAAATCGGAAATGCACGGCATTAGTGCGAAGGAGCGCCGGGAAGCAAAGCTCGCGCAAGCGCAGGCAAACGAACAACTGGCGCTTCTGGAACGCGGCAGAGACACTGGGGGTTCGGATTTCTACACATACCGTTACTTGGCGACGGAAGGCTTTCTGCCCGGCTATAATTTCCCGCGCTTGCCGGTGTACGCGTACGTGCCAGCCGTGGGTAGCGGCGGCCCGAAAGCAGCTTACCTGCAGCGGGCACGGTTTCTCGCGATTGCCGAATTCGGCCCGCGCAGCCTCATTTATCACGAGGGCCGAGCTTTCCGAGTACACAAGGCCAAGGTTGCGCCTGAACTGCGAACCTCCGAAGGACGGCTCGCCACCAAGACGCTTTATGTCTGCGAACAGTGCGGCGCCGCCCACGTAGACGAACCCGAGCGTTGTCATGCGTGCAACGCGAGTTTCGCCGCGGCCCAGCCCATTCGCAACATCGTCCGTATCGATAATGTGGAGACACAGCCTGCGGAGCGGATTACAGCAAATGACGAAGACCGCCAGCGTCAGGGGTTCGATATCCAGACGGTGTTTGCATGGCCGCGACGGGATGGTCGCGTGGATGTTGCTTCCGCCGTGGCGAGTGATGCGGACGGACCTGTTCTCTCCATTGACTATGCGTCTGGGACAACCATCACTCGGGTGAATAAAGGTCTGCGCCGCCGCAGGGAAAAAAGCATTCTCGGATTCGGCATCGATCCCGCAAGCGGGCGCTGGACCGGCAGTCCCACCGAAGGTGACGCCGAAGAAGGCCCCGACGGGGCCGTCTCGCAGCGCATTGTTCCCATCGTGGAAGACAGCAAGAACGCTGCTTTGTTGCGGCTCGCCCACGAGGTCCAGTCCGAAGCCACGATTACCACCTTGCAGCACGCTTTCACGCGCGGGCTGGAGTCCGTGTTTCAACTGGAGGAAGGGGAGACGCTGACCGAGCCTGTGCCGTCGCGCGAGGATCGAAAGGCCATTCTGGCCTTTGAAGCAACGGAAGGCGGGGCGGGCGTCTTAAGCCGTTTGGTCGGAGAGCCTGAGTGTCTCGCCGAAATTGCGCGTGCGGCCCTTGCCCTGATGCACTACGAGAATCTGGACGCCGCTATCGAAGCCGGAGATCCAGATCTTCTGAACAACGACCCACAAGCCGCATGCGTGAGGGGGTGTTACCGCTGCCTCCTCTCTTACTACAACCAACCCGACCACGAATTGATCGATCGCACGGACCCCGAGCTTCTGTCGGTGCTGGTGCGCATGGCGCGGGTTCATGTGCGGATGTCGGGCCGTCCCGCGGGCGATGTGGACGGGGTATGGCGCACGGCTGTTGCTTTATGGCGTTTGCCCTCACCGGACCCCACGCCACTGGTCGTCTCAGAGACCGTATTTCCCTTGGCATGGCGCTCTCATCTCGTCGCCGCCACCTCTCTTCCTTTGGGCGCCGACGTCGTCTCGGCTCTCGATGCGCTTGGATTTGTCGCCGTGCAACTGCCGGACGCGCCGGGTGCAACACCACCGGATGATCTCCTCCGCCTGCTTGGAGTGGGAGAATGAGCGAAACCTTCGCGCCGGGCGACCTGGTATTCGCTCGGGGCCGCGAGTGGGTGACATTGCCGTCGCCTGAAACCGATTGGCTGTGTTTACGACCGCTTTCCGGGGGTGAAGCGGACGTCCAACTCCTCCTTCCAGCATTGGAACGCGAGCCTGTGAGGCCCGCACGGTTTGCTCTGCCTGCTCCGCATGAGATCGCAACACAAGAGGCGGCCAGGCTACTTTCGGAAGCGCTCCGGCTTTCCTTGCGCCGGGGAGCCGGACCGTTTCGTTCCGCCGCCAAACTCGGATTCGAGCCACGCGCCTATCAGCTCGTGCCGTTGCTCATGGCGCTGCGATTGCCGACTGTCCGCCTGATGATTGCCGATGACGTGGGTATCGGCAAAACGATCGAGGCGGGGCTCGTGCTTCGCGAACTTATTGACCGCGGCGAAATCGACCGTTTCGCTATCCTTTGCCCGCCGCATCTGGTCGAGCAATGGACCACCGAGCTACGCCTCAAATTCGACATCGAGGCTGTCGCGGTTACCGCTTCATCGGCGGCGCGGTTGGAACGAAGTCTCCCGGCCACGCACACCATATTCGAGGCGCATGCCTTCACCGTGGTGAGCCTCGATTACATCAAGGCTGACCGTCGGCGCGAGAGCTTCGCCCGCGCCTGCCCCAAGACTGTCGTGGTCGATGAAGCACACGCCTGCGTCGGTACCCACCAAGGACGCCATCAACGCTTCGAACTGTTGCGACGCCTTGCAGAAGACCCTGAACGTCACCTCATCCTCCTTACGGCCACGCCGCATAGCGGCGATGAGCAAGCCTTCGACCGTCTACTGGGGCTACTGGATTCGGCGTTTCAAGGTGCAGCGCTTGACGATGAGCCGCTGCGCATCCGTTTGGCACGTCATCTCGTGCAGCGCAGACGTGCCGACATCACCGGGCGCGACTGGGGCGAAGACCGGGCTTTTCCGAAACACGTAACCACAGAACGGCCTTATTCGCTTGACGCGAATCACCGGGCATTTCACGAAGCCGTGCTCGACTACTGCCTGGGCGCAGTCTCCGGTGAGGGTGGGGACGAGACGCGTCGCAGATTAGCATTCTGGGGCACGCTCTCACTTATGCGCTGCGTGGGCTCGTCGCCAGCCGCCGCCGCGAGCGCGTTGCGCAACCGCCTCGCGAGCGACTCTGAGCGCTTGGTGGACCAGCTCTTCGACGACGAGGGGGAAGCCATTGATATCGAGCCAACGCCCGGCCTTGATGCTACCGGAACGCTTAAGAGCCTTATCGAGCAAGCCGATCGCCTGAGGAAATCACGTGACCCGAAGGTGACGGCACTCGTCGAGATCCTGGAGCCGCTGATAGCCCAAGGAGCGAATCCCGTCGTCTTTTGCCGTTTCATTGCGACTGCCGATCATGTGGCCACCGCGCTACGCAAGGCATTCCCGAAATTACGCATCGAGGCTGTTACGGGCGCGTTAGTGGCGGAAGAAAGGCGAGCACGCGTGGGAGACATGGCTGGCGCCGAGCAGCGTCTGCTGGTCGCCACCGACTGTTTGTCTGAAGGCATCAATCTCCAAACCTTGTTCGACACGGTCGTCCATTACGACCTCTCGTGGAATCCAACGCGTCATCAGCAGCGCGAAGGCCGAGTGGACCGTTTCGGCCAGCCCGCGACGCAAGTGCGTTCGGTGCTCATGTTCTCACCCGACAGCGCGATCGATGGCGCGGTGCTCGACGTCATCTTGCGCAAAGCCGAAGCCATCCGCCAAGCGACCGGAGTAACTGTTCCGCTTCCCGACGAGCGATCCGCTGTCACCGGCGCGCTGATGAACGCCGTGCTCCTCCGTAACGGACGGACGCGGCAGATGAGCCTGGACTTCGGTCTTGCGGCCGATGCCGAGTCTTTTGATGTCCGATGGCGGGATGCCTCGGAGGGCGAGCGCCGATCGAGGGCCCGTTTTGCGCAGCACGCTATCAAGCCCGAGGAAGTTGCGCCCGAATGGCGGCGCTGGCGGGAGATACTCGGCGCTCCGGCAGACGTGCACCGATTCGTTTCACGCGCGATGGGCCGCTTGGATGCGCCGCTTGAAGAAACCACCGCGCACATTAAAGCCCATCTTGCGGCCTTGCCGCCTGTTCTGCGCGAGAGGCTTGCTGCCCGTGGACTCGAAGGTACAGTGCGCCTGGCGTTCGAGGAACCTGCGCCAGCGGGCACCGAAATCGTTTTCCGAAGCCACCCGCTGCCCTCCAGTCTTGCAGAGATGTTGCTCGAAAGTACGCTCAGTCCGGGAGCGGACATGCTACCGGCATTGGGACGCGCCGGCGCCTGGATGACCTCGACCGTTGCAGCGACCACGACAACTCTCCTTGTTCGGCTGCGCTTCAAGCTCACGCTCCACGGGCGGCGTGAACGGATGTTGCTGGTCGAGGAGGCGGAGGCCATCGCCTTTGAGGCCACATCAGATACGCCCATCGCCCAAGGCGAAGCAGCCCGCGCTTTGCTTTACTCTCAGGCGAGTGCCAATCTTGCCCAGGTGGCGCGCGACCGCGTGATTGCACAAGCTATGAACCGTGCTGCTCAAAAACTCGGTGGCCCCCTTGGAGACTACGCGCGAACACGCGCACGCACCCTAAATCAGGATCACGCCCGGGTGCGTAGCGCCGGAATCAACGTGCCCCGCGTCAGCGTCGAGCCTGTGCTCCCGGTAGATGTGATTGGGATCTTTGTTCAGATTCCCGGAGGCGCCTGATACTTGCCTGCCGCGCGCAAACCCGCTGCATCCCTCTTCGACGCAATCACGCTGGAGGGCGGTCTCATTTCCTCGGCGATGCTTGCACGCATCGCTGCGCGGGAAGCCGGGACGCAGTCGGAAGCGGATTATGGCATCCCCAAAGGCCTAGCACTTCGTGATGAAATTGCCCGCTACTTCCGTATTGCGGATGCTCTGTACCGGGACTTATCTGCGAAGAAAGATGCTTCCCGCCACACGACGATTATATTCGCGCACTCCCTGATACGGGACGTGTTCGGATTTGCGGACGTGCACCGCTCGAAGGACGAGCACGGCGTCGCGCTCGAAGCGCACGGGGGACACATTCCTATCGTGGTCGTGCCCCCATCGGACGACTTAGACCACGCAAGTCCGCACCTGACTTCGGAGGGACGGCGTCGCTCCGCCGCGACTTCAGTGCAGGATTGGCTCAGCGCCCATGAAGGAGCTTTGTGGGGATTCTGCACGAACGGGGAATGCTTGCGCTTGGTGCGTGACAACGCCAGTCTGACACGGCCTGCTTACGTCGAGTTGAACCTGCGGGAAATCGTCGAGGGAGAAGACTTCGCGGACTTCACGGCCTTCTGGTTACTTGCGCATGCTTCTCGTTTCGGAGCAGACGGCGGTCCTGGAGCAGAAAGTATCATCGAACACTGGCGCGAGGCTGCAGCGGCGGAAGGCCTTGTCGCCAGGGACCGGCTGCGCGACGGGGTGGAAGCGGCGCTGCTGGCGCTGGGCACCGGGTTCCTTTCCCATCCAGAAAACGGCGGGCTGCGCGATCGTATTGGCCGGGGAGAACTACCCCTGCCGGACTTCTTTCGGCAATTGCTTCGCCTCGTCTACCGCCTCATTTTTCTGCTCGCAGCAGAAGACCGCGGATTACTGCAGCCCGCCGATGTGTCCGCCGCATCCCAGCGGCTATATCTCGAAGGCTATTCGGCAAGCGCGTTGCGTGATCGCGCCGTGCGGCGCTCGGCGTGGGATCAGCATATTGATCGCTGGGAGGGTTTGCTCATTACCTTTCGCGGACTGGCTCACGGCGAGCCACTCCTTGGGCTGCCGGCCCTCGGCGGCCTTTTTGAGAGTAATGCTGCCGCCGACTTGGAGAATGCAAAACTCTCAAACCGGTCCTTGATGGAATCTGTTTACCGCCTTGCTTGGCTCAAGGATGGTACTGGCATTGTGCCGGTCAATTGGCGCGACATGGAAACCGAAGAACTTGGTTCCGTCTACGAAAGCCTCCTGGAACTCACGCCATTTTTGACCGCCCATGGCCGGGCATTGGCGTTTGTTGAAGGACCTGAAAGCAAAGGCAACGAGCGGAAGACAACGGGGAGTTACTACACGCCAGACGGCTTGGTGCAGAAACTGCTGGACAGTGCACTCGACCCCGTCCTAGGGCGTGTAGAGGCCGAATCGAACGATCCCGCTCAAAGCCTGCTCACAGTGAAGGTCCTCGATCCGGCGTGCGGCTCGGGCCACTTCCTGCTCGCTGCCGCACGCAGAATTGCTACGCGACTGGCGCGCGCTCGAACCGGCGGAGTTGCCTCCGCACACGACTACCGCCACGCTCTGCGTGACGCCGTGCGCTCGTGCATCCACGGCGTCGACCGCAATCCTATGGCCGTCGAATTAACTAAAGTGGCGCTGTGGATCGAGACGGTCGAACCCGGGAAGCCGCTTGGCTTTCTCGACGCGAACATTTTGTGCGGAGACTCTCTACTGGGTATCGCCAGCCTCGATGCGCTGCGCAACGGTATACCCGATGCGGCGTATAGGGCGTTCTCGGGAGATGACAAGAACGCAGCGAAATTCCTGGATCGACGAAACCGCGCAGAACGCGATGGCCAAGGCACGCTCGACTTCGCAAACGGGAGAGGCGGCCTCCCGGCTCCGCCGCCGCTCGGTCGTACCGTGCAGACCATCCGCGCGTTGCCGGAGGATGACACCGCTGAGGTTTCCGAGAAACGCCGTAGGTTCGAAAAGGTCAAAACCGATCCCAAATGGTGGACATGGCGGGTGGCCTGTGACTTGTATGTGGCGGCCTTCCTCTTGCGCAAGGCTCCGATTCCCGACGATCCGAACACGATTACTGTCCCCAGCACGGATCATGTTTGGCGAGTGTTGTCGGGTGGACAGGTGTACGGTCCTCTTATTGGCACCGCCCAGGAAGCGTCAGTGAAATCTGGCGCATTCCATTGGCCGTTGGAATTCCCAGACATCATGACTGCGGGAGGCTTTGATGTTGTTCTCGGAAACCCGCCTTGGGAACGAATAAAGCTGCAAGAACAAGAGTTTTTTGCGTCGCGCGAGCCCGAAATCGCCCAGGCTCCAAACGCGGCTTCCCGCGACGAAATGATCAAACACTTGAAAAACGCGATGCTGGGCACGCGCGAGAGAGGGCTATTCGCAGAATTTGAGGCCGCAAAGCGACTGGCCGAGGCGGCCTCCATCTTTGCGCGGGAAAGTGGCCGCTTCCCGCTTACAGGTCGTGGAGATGTCAACACTTACGCACTGTTTGCCGAACTCGCCTCCGACCTTGTCGGTAGTGGCGGACGAGTTGGGATCATCGTTCCCACCGGCATCGCCACCGATGCTACTACCGCTCCATTCTTCGCGCGTCTCATTGCTGACGGGAGACTCGATCGGCTCACCTCCTTTGAAAATGAGGAGTTCATTTTCCCGAGCGTCCATCATTCGTTCCGGTTCGCCTTACTGACATTCCGGCCGCGAAGCGAACGCCCAACCGAGTTTTCGTTCTTTCTGCGTCGGGTCGATCAAACAGCCGATTTGGAAAGGCGATTTACACTCTCGCCCGCTCAAATCGGCCTGATAAACCCCAACACGCGAACCGCTCCCATCTGCCGTTCGCGCGCGGATGCGAGCCTCATCACTAAGATTTATGAGACTGTACCGATACTGATCGACGACAACAAACCGTCCGGAAATGTTTGGGAGCTTACCGTCTCGACGCGGCTTTGGCACATGGCTGAAGACTCAGGCTCGTTTAAGACGGAAGCCGAACCTGGGTACTCACCCGTGTACGAAGCGAAGATGGTGCATCAGTTTGATCATCGTCACGCGAGCTATTCCGGTGAGGTAAGCCCTGAACTCAAGCAAAACCCCTGCTTCGAGTCTGTTCCGCGCTATTGGGTCGCTTCCGATGAAGTCAATACGCGACTGATAGATGCGCAAGAATGGACCCGGAACTGGCTTATCGGGTGGCGTGATATAACGAGCGCACATGTCCTCAGAACCGTTATCGCCGCCGTCGTTCCTCGAACGGCGGTTGGTCATACCTTTCCGCTCCTGTTTTCAAAGCGCAAACCTGCTTTAGTGGCAGCTCTTTTGGCGAATTTGAATTCTTTGGTCCTCGACTTTGTCGCTCGACAAAAGGTTGGCTGGACTCATCTGACGTTCGGAACGCTGAAGCAATTTCCGATGCTCACTCCGGAGGCTTATAGCCACTCCGATTTGAGCTTCATCATCCCTCGCGTCCTTGAGTTGACGTATACCAGCCATTCAGTTGCCGGATTTGCCCGCGACCTGGACTTTGACGGGCCTCCGTTTACGTGGGATCAAAACCGCCGGGCCGCTATCCTTTCCGAATTGGATGCTTGGTTCGCAAACGCCTATGGTCTCAGTCGCGATGAATTGCGCTATGTCCTGGACCCAGCTGAAGCGCGGGGTGCGGATTACCCATCTGAAACATTCCGCGTTTTGAAACTCAACGAAATCAAATTGTACGGCGAGTACCGCACCGGCCGTCTTGTCCTCGAAGCGTGGGACCGTATTCAATCAAGCGGCGCGTTATATGGGGCCGCCGCTCCGGGCGGTCCGCCAACCGTCGTCGACCCCGCGACGCTGCCCGTTGGGGCGTGGGCAGCGAGTAGCAGCACAAGTGATGCGGCACTCGCGCAACTAGCCGCGTTAATTAAAGCGCTTCCCAGGCCCGCGCCGATTCCCCGTGTAAGGTTGGCTGCACTGTATGCGCTGGAGCCCCGTTACCTAACTCGCCGGTTATCCGGCCCCGATCGAGCCACGTGGCTGAGGCTTGTGGGTTCCGCGGCCCAGGTTCCGCAAGGCGCTAATCTCGCCGCATTCGCGCCGAGAATCGACGCTAACTGGCAAAGTGCATTAACGCAACTGCGAGGCATGAGCGCGATTACGGAAGACATTTCTAATCAAACCTGGGCAGCCGGACGTCGAATTCATGACTTCCACACGGCCGGCTGGCCTGACGGCCGCGCGGCCTTCGTGCTGCGTGCCCTTGGCTCCATAACCTTCGAAGAAGCAACCACAGGCTTGCCCCCTGAAGATGTTGCGTGGGTGCGCGCGTATGCCGCCTAGGCTCTTTGAAGAACCACCTTGGAGCGTAAAGCCAGAAACGGGCCGAACGGAACCAAGACTGTGGGTCCGACGAGTAGCCATTCTGCGCGAACCCGGTCAATTTGTCCGCGACGTTCAGCTTAAGCGTGGTTTGAACGTCGTCTGGTCGCCGGACGGAGGCACTGCCGACGAGCCCATGGGGCATGGCGGCGGGAAGACGACCTTCTGCCGATTGCTTCGTTACTGTCTGGGGGAGGACAGCTTTGCACCTGAAGAGCAACGGCGCGCGATCCAATCGCAGTTTCCGGCGGGCTCGGTAGGTGCGGAGATCCTCTTGAACGGAACCCCTTGGGCTATCGTACGTTCACTGGGTGACCGGCGAGGAGATATCGCACTGGAGAACGCGACGCTAGAGGATGCGCTTCAGGCAGGAGTCGGTCCAACCGGAATGCGGTCCTTCCGGGAAGCAGTCGCCCACACGATCATCGCCGACGCCGCGGCTTTGATGCCGTCGAGCGTCGGTGACGACGATGCGTGGGAAGCGACGCTAGCGTGGGCAACCCGCGACCAGGAATGCCGCTTCGGCGATCACCTCGAATGGCGTGATCCGCACAGCGATTCGCATTCGCCCGTACGCGGCATTTCAAGCGGCGATGTTCTCATGATTGTGCGAGCTTTGATCGGCGCGCTGTCCGCCGACGAGATCGTCGCGCAACAGCGTGCCGCCGAGCAATCGAAGCTTCTAGCGGCGCACCGCTCCAAATCCGAGCGTCTCGTCTGGCAAATTGAGCGGTCCCACGAAGAGTTGGCTACCGCCTTCAACCTCACTGATTTTACTCCGGGAACGCCGCTCGCTTGCGACGGTTTCAAAGCGGCAGCGGTGGCGGCGCTCTCGAAGATTCTCGACCTGCCGACAGACACGACAACTACCGATCTGCAAACCGCCCGCAACCAGCACCAAAGCGCCCAGCAGGAATTCCAGCAAATTAAGGCTAAATACGAAGGCGTTGCCATTCGGATCGAAGAGCGTGAGAAGACCGCATCCTACATGCAGTCCGAGCTTCCTGAAGCCCATGCACGCCTGACGAAAGAGAACAACCCGATCTGTCCCATCTGCGAGGTCCCCATCGATAGGGCTCTGGCGCAAGGTTGCGGAATCTCCACGGCAACGTGCGATCTCGAAGCCCTTCACACGCGCGTTGCCAAGCTTCGTGAACAGATCCAAGGCCGACAACAGGAAATCGCGCAGCTCAAGAAAGAGAGAGCCGAGCTCAAAGCCAGTTTGGAAAGCGCATGCGAGCGTGTGGAGCCTGCCGCGCGTACATTGGCCGCATTGGAGCGCAACATCTATCAGCGATCCACGGCTATCCGGGAAGCTCAGCGATTGGTCGATGACGCAGAACGATACGAGCGGCTGACCCGGGAGCGCTCGGCAGCGGCAGGCACAGCCGACCGAGTCGCTGGGCAACTGGAGTCGACGCGGGAAACACTCGCTGCTCACCGTATCGCGGTGGCTGAATCGATCACCTATCTCTCTGGCTGGTTTGATACCACAATGCGCGAGCTTGTGCCTGGCGAAATTAGGGCGACCGCGAAGCTCGATGGAAATGGGCTCACGCTGAGAGTTGAGCTTGGAGGTGAGCGATCGACGGCAGCCATTGATTCCTTAAAGGTTGTCGCGTTCGATCTTGCGGTCCTTATCATGTCGATTGAAGGCCGAGCGCGCTTTCCGGGATTCCTGATTCACGACAGCCCCCGTGAAGCGGATCTGGGCTTGTCGATTTACAGCCGCCTGTTTGCGTTCGCGCGGAAGCTGGAGAGCTTTGGACCTTCACCCTTGTTCCAGTACATCGTGACCACAACCACCGAACCCCCGCCGGACTTTCGGGACGACAATTGGCTCCGATTAACTGTGCATGGCGCTCCGGCATCTGAGCGCTTGTTGAGAGTCGATTTATGATCCTGCCGGAGGACCCTCCGGGCTTTGTCGTGCGCACGGAACTCCAGAAGGCCGCCTTTGAAAACGGCTTTCGGCTGGAGCACGGCATCCAATCAGGATGGGTCAGATACGGTTCGACGACCGTCGCCGGCGACATTTGGCTTGCCGGCGCTTCCATGGTCGGCCCGTGGCTGCTGTCCATTGGACAGCATGAGATTGCCGCCGAAATGAAACTGGAGTCGAGACGAGATGATGGTCCCGGCTCGGCGACATTTGTATTCGAGGACCTTCAGGGACTTTATGAAGGTCTTGATCGCGCATACCGACTCAGTGCGAGTTTACCCGATGCACCGTTGCGCCAGTTTCGCGCCGAGACCCGAACCCTTCCGCGAGGAACGGAGGCGGAGAGGCTAGTAGTGCAGCGGATCGGCCAGAACGTATTTCGAGACGCGCTGACCAAGTACTGGAACGGACGGTGTCCTTTGAGCGGTATTACAGATGTTCAACTCCTCCGCGCGTCCCATATCATCCCGTGGGCAGAATGCGAGACAGATTTCCTGCGCCTCGACGTGCATAACGGGCTGTTGCTGTCAGCACTATGGGACGCCGCCTTCGATTCGGGCAGAGTCAGCATCGGCGATGATGGCTCCATTCTGAGATCGCCCACGCTCAGCCCTGAGGCAATTGCGGCCCTCGGATCGACTCCTTCGTGTCTCATCGGTTTGACCGATGCTCACCGGAAGAATCTCATTTACCATCGCAGAAAACATGGGTTTACTGTGTAAACAAGAGCGCCAAATGCCTGGAAACAGCCGAAAAGCAGGCGAGAATAAGATCGTGGAACCTAGTTCCAGCCGCGTCACCAGCAGGGATGGCGTGAACACCGCGCGGCTGTTTTTCGAGCACCACTCTTGCAGGTTTCAGGAGATCGATCAGCAACAGGATATCGGCAAAGACGTGTACGTTGACCTCGCCGACCGGGCCGGCATCACCCCGCTCTGTGTTGCGCTTCAAATTAAGTCCGGCGTCTCGTATCGCACGGGAACTGGCGACTATCTTGTCCCAGTGGAACACCATGCGAACCTTTGGCGGCGGTCAACGGTACCGGTCTTCGGCATCGTGTATGACCCCGAGGATTCGCAGCTTCGGTGGGTGGATCTGACCGGCTACCTCCGAGCGCACCCTGACCAAGAGGGCGGGAACGTCCCCGTGTCAGGACGCCAGACGCTCGACGAGCTTACCTTACGCGGAGCATTCACCAATGCGGTGCGGGCGTATGGTGCGCGCGGTACTGCCGATCTCGTGCTGAACCTGCTGTCCCCTGATCCTTTTCAGACTGGCGCAATGTACGATGCATGGGCGCTCAGCCGCTCGGACGCGAAGTACCTGTTGCTCTTGAGGCGGTTTATTTTGGACCTGCACCCAGAGGCAACACGGCGTTCGATTTGGCTCTTATCCCACGTCGGCTCACACCCGAACATTTTGTTTACTAAAGACAATTGGATCAACCCTGAAGCCGAACAACTCCTACTACCCTCCTTCCGTTGGTCACCGGAAGAGCTCGCGCACATGCTCCGGGCGGTCGATCACTCGGATTATGGATACGGCACGCTTGGAGAATGCCTCGACGTGCTGCTGTACGAAGATCCGAACGTCGTTCGAAAGCTGCAAATCGCGATTACGTTGCTCCTCAAAGATCCGGACCACACGCAAGCCGTCAGGGCAGCGACGCTTGCGCTCACCCACTCGCGAGACCAGAAGAAACAGCTCGCACTCCTCATCAGCGACTTCCCGGCGCTGATGGAACACGAATGGTTCCAAGAAATCGCGGCAGCCCTCGAAGAATCCACGGAACGCTTCGCTCTTTATTGAATCGTCAGGTAGTTGTTAGGGCGGCCCCTCACCTCGATTTCTTATGAGACAGACGCCACTCCCGCGACTGGGCCCCCGTGGCTCCCACTCTGTGCGATGCTAAGCAAGAAACCCGGCTGACTCGAGCATGCGCCCGAGAACGCACCCGCTGGTAGAGCCAGCTGGCACAAGGCAAAGCAAAAGGTGGCACGAAGGTCGGGAAGGGAACTGAAACCGTCGTGCGGGTCCGCGGTTCAATACGGCGATTATTCGGTGCCCTTTTTACTGCCGTCGCGAGTCTCGGCTCAGTTTCTTGGCCGGCCGCTGCTGGCTGACAATCCACACTTCCATTCGCTTCGCCATCTCGCTGAGTGGGCTCCCCAGGATATCGGCAATTCGCCAAAGACGGCTGACCGTCGGGTTGATGATCCCGCGCTCGACTCGGCTGATGTATGTGCGGTCGAAGCCGCAATCGGCGCTAAGGCGTTCCTGCGAGAGGCCAGC
>Ga0335080_10005097_pt1 | contig 13471 bp, 10 predicted proteins | sample Lox_Sample_34_FD_206720 | JGI IMG/M metagenome (GOLD analysis project Ga0335080, IMG submission 206720) | Soil microbial communities from Loxahatchee National Wildlife Refuge, Florida, United States - Lox_Sample_3.4 | ecosystem: Environmental > Terrestrial > Soil > Wetlands | place: USA... | reverse complement strand
ATATCTGGGAGATTACTGTGCACGCAGCTTTCTGGAAATACACCGTGACACGGCGTCTGACCGGGAGCAAGAAGCGTAGCTTCCCGGAGAAGGGCAGGAATTGGTTTGTACGGAATGGGACGGGATTAACAAAGGATGAGGCAGCGAAATGCTGGAAGAGCGATTTGGAGCTGCTTGCGAGGACGCATGAGGAATTACGCATTGCAATTGCGGAGCTGAAGAACGTCGATTTGATGCGAGCCATGCGAGGCAATCATCAAACGGCGGTTCGGAACATCATGGGTATCGCGATGCATGACACTTATCATGCCGGTCAGGTTCAACTGCTGAGGAGACTATACGCAACAGCATCAGACAGGCCCAGTTTGCTTTTATCTCCGCGAAAAAAGTGAGTGATTTCCCACCCTTGCGATAACACCGCGCGAGGATGGGCAACCCACAAGATAATCCTAAGCAAAAGTGATGCCATACGCCCGTTACTCAGTTCTCAGGGCTTCGATGGGGTTGACGGAGGCGGCGTGGCGTGCGGGGAGGAAGCTGGCCGCTAGCGACGATGCGCCCAGCACCAGGGCTACGGTGGCGAGCGTGGGTATGTCCCATGGCCGTACTCCAAAAAGTACCTTTTCCATCAGCATGGAGCAGCCGCCGGCGCACAACAATCCAATGGTGATGCCGAGAGCGGTGAGCCAACCCGCCTGACGCATCACCATGCCATAGACCGTGCCGCGCTGGGCACCGAGAGCCATGCGAACACCGATCTCTCGTGTTCGCTGACTGACGGAGTAGGCAACGACGCCGTAGAGTCCTACGACACCAAGGACGAGGGCAATGAATGCGAACCCTGCAACGATCGAGGTAGCGAAACGGTGCATGATGGCCGACTGCGTGGTGTTGATCTGGTCGTCCATGGTGATCTCGCCATAGGTGCCGAGGCTCGGATCGATGGAGTGCACGGTTTTTACGAGCTCCGGCAAGGCGGCTTTTTCGTCGCCATACGTTCGGACAGCGATAGAGACGAAGGGACCGGGGTCGTAATAGATGGCCTGATACTCTGCGGGCCACAGGTCGTCGTCGAGGCCGCCTTCGCGTACGTTCCCGACCACACCGATGATTTCGCGAATGGATTTTGGATCGAGATTGCCGTTGCCGATCTTCCGGCCGATGGGGTCTTCACCCGGGAAGTACTTGTCGGCAAGAGCCTGATTGATGACGATCTTCTGGGACTTGGAAGCATCGTCGTCTTCGGTAAAGAGGCGTCCGCGAATGAGCCGGGCTTTGAGCGTGGGTAGATAGCCTGGGGAGACGTCGCGTTCGTTGACCTCGTTGTGTTCACCATTGAAGGGCTTGCCGATGATCCGAATCCAGTCGGTATCGCAGTTGCACTGGACGGGTAGGTCACTGGTGATGCCCACGGAGAGTACCCCGGGGAGAGCTGAAAAGCGGCGTGTGACCTCGCGGAAAAGGGCGACCCTTTGCTCAGGCTTGGAGTACGAAGGATCGGGTGCGACCATCTGCACGGTAGCCAGATGCGAGGCATCGAAGCCGAGATCGACATGAAGCAGGCGATAGAAGCTCTTGCCGAGCATGCCTGCCCCGACAAGCAGGATGACTGCTATCGCCAGTTCGACGACAACGAGGTTAGCTCCGATGCGGCGCCAGAATCTCCCCGCGGCTGAGCGCCCGCCATCTTCGAGGCCTGTGCGAATCTCCTGGAAGGAGAGCCGAACAGTGGGCGTAAGCGCCATGAACGCGGTAGCAAGGAGAGCAATGGCGGAGGCGAACAACACCGAATGCGGATGAAGGCCGACATGGCTGACGAAGGGGACGTGTTCCGCCACGGACTTGGGAAGCAGGCCCTTCAGGAGTGTCATGGTCGTGCGTGCGACGAGGAGGCCAGCCGCGGATCCAGCCAGTGCAAGCAGCAGAATTTCGGTTACGAACTGGCGGGTGAGGCGCCCGGGCGTGGCGCCGAGTGCTCCACGAACCGCGATTTCGCGGCGACGCGATTCAGAACGCACGAGGAGGAGACTGGCAACGTTCATGGCTGCAATGAGCAGGAGCAGACCAGCTGCCGCGAGCAGCGTGCGAAGAACGGGACGAACATTGCCGACGATAATTTCGGAGAGCGGCTGTACGCTTGCTCCCTGGCCCTTGTTGGAATCGGGATATTGAATGGCGAGTTGGTCGGCGATGGTTTTCATGTCCTGCAGGGCCGTTGCCGGAGTAACTCCGTCACGGAGACGGCCGACGCCGAAGAGGTTGTGGCAGCTACGGCGCTTTTCGCAAGGCTGTTTGTCGAGCAGGGGAACGTAGAATTCTGCGGTTGCTCGAGGTGCGAATTCGAAGAAACGTGGCAATACTCCGACGATGGTGTACGCGGCGTTGTCAAGGATCACGGACTGGCCGACCACATCGGTTCGACTGCCGTAACGGCTCTGCCATGCGCCGTAGGTGAGCATGACGATCTTGGCGCCGCTGGGCTGATCCTCACCGGGAAGGAAATCGCGACCGAGCATGGGCTTGACCCCGAGGGTGCGGAAAAATCCATCGGAGACGCGAGCTCCGGGCACCGGCTCTGAACCAGACGGAGTGCGAAGAAGGAAACCGCCGCCGCTATATACATCGAGAGAACTGAAGGAGTGGTTCAGCCGCTTCCAGTCTTCGTAGTCGGCGCGGGAGATGTTCGAGCGTGGAAACATCGCACCGCGTTCCGCGACATCCATCAGGCGATCGGGCGCGTAATACGGCAAAGGCCGGATCAGCGCCGCATCAACAAACGCGAAGATAGCGACACTGATGCCCATCCCGAGCGCGAGAATAAATATTGCTGTAAGTCCGAAACCGGGGTTGTGGCGCAGCTGGCGGATGGCGAAGCGGAGGTCCTGGAGGACAGTCTCCCAACGGAACCCGACGACTTCGTGGCTTCGTTCGCGAAGCACTGTGGCGTTACCGAACTGGCGCGCGGCGGCCTGGTGGGCGTCGACGCGCGACATGCCTTCGGAGATGAACTGCTTCTCTGCTTCACCGCGATGGAAGGCCATCTCTTCGTCGAGATCGTTGCGGAACCGCCTGCGGCGAAACAGGAGAGCGAGCTTATTGAGAAAGTTCATATTCGGCACCTGTGTCAGTTCTACGATTTTTTATTCGGAGCGAAGCGCGTTCACCGGATCGGTTGCTGTTGCTCGAAGCGCGGGAATGTATCCGGCAAGCAGGGCGACGAGGACCACCATGCCGGCTACAGATGCAAACGTCGCCGGGTCATAGGTACTGACCTCGAAGACCAGCGACTTGAGGAGCCGCGCAAGGAAGAAAGCGGCAATCACTCCGAGGGCTGTTCCGAGGCCGGCGAGTTTGGCGGCGTGAGAGAGAACCAGTCTCATGACATCACTGCGGAGCGCACCGAGAGCCATGCGAATGCCGAGCTCGGGCGTGCGCTGGCTGACGGAGTAGGAAATGACGCCGTATGTGCCGACGCCGGCCAAAACGATTGCAAGACCGGCAAACAATCCGACCAGAGCGAAAGCGAAGCGCGGCGTCGATACAGAAGAGTCGACGATCTGATCCATCAACTGCACATCGGCAACGGCTAGCGTGGGGTCGAGACGGTGCACTTGATTGCGCAGTGCGTCAATGAGCAGGCGAGGATCAGATTGCGCTCGGATTACAACCGACACGTCGCTGCTCCATACGGTTTGAAGCATCGGGAGCCAGAAGGCGGTCTTGGCCGCGGGGCTGTTGGGCTGATCTTTCACGTCGCCCACCACACCGACGATCGTTATCCAGTCCTTGTCGCTTTTGGGGTGGTCCTCGAAGGTCATCCGTTTGCCAAGCGCGTCTTCTCCGGGCCAGTATTTCGCCGCCATGGTGCGATTAATGATGACGGTCTGAGGCGCGTCGCGCTTGTCGGCTTCAGTGAAGAAGCGGCCCGCGATCAGCGGAATTCCCAGCGCTGTGAAGTAGTCGGGCGTGGCCATGTGGTAGCGGGCGTGGAAATCCTCGCCACCCGCGGGAGGCTTTTTGCCCTCAATGGTGAAGCCGCCTGCATTCTCGTCATATCCGGTCCAGGGCAGATCGGTGCCGACGCCCGCGCTCACCACCCCGGGCAACATGTTCAGGTTGGCGGCAAGTTGATCCGCAAAACGTCCCACCTGTTCGTCTCCTTTGTAGACAGCGTGCGGCAGAGACAGGTTCGCGGTGAGTACGTGCACACGCTGAAATCCGGGATCGAGACGCAACTGGTTGAGCAGACTGCGCAGCATCAGTCCGGCTCCGATGAGGAGCACACATGCCAGGCCCACTTCTGCCACCACAAGGGCGTCGCGCAGCCGCCTCTGACGACCTGTGCCCGTAGTAGTGCGGCCGCCTTTCTGCAGGCCATCTTTCGGATCGGCGCCGGCTGCCTGAAATGCTGGAGCAAGTCCAAAAAGAATTCCCGTGGCCAGGGTGACGAGGATAGTAAATGCGAGCACGGGCGCGCTCACGTGAATGTCTTGCGCACGCGGAAAGTCCGACGGCAACAGCGCAACGAGTGCCTTGACTCCGCTGAAGGCTGTCGCCAACCCAAGAGCGCCCCCAAGAAACGAAATCAGCAGGCTCTCGGTCAACAACTGGCGAATGACTCGCGATCGGGGAGCGCCCATCGCGAGACGCACGGCAATTTCACGCTGGCGCGATGAAGCGCGTGCCAGCAGCAGATTGGCGGCATTGGCGCAGGCGATCAGCAGAACGATGATGACCGCGCCCAGCAGCATTAAGAGCAGCGGGCGGGTCGGTCCGACAACTTCGCTGTACAGCGGGATTACTAGAACGTTCCAGCCAGTGTCGTTGTTGGGATGTTCGCGGCCGAGCTGAGTCATGATCGCGTTCATCTCGCCCTGTGCTTGGGCCTCGGTGACGTTGTTTTTCAGGCGCGCGATACCTTCAATGAAATGGGAACCGCGGCGGTTGGGATCTCCGGCAAACGAGAACGGCCACCATATATCCACGTCTTCGCCGTATGGCAGCGAGTGATACACGTTCCCGGGGTGCACCGTGCCGGCCGGCATAACGCCGATCACGGTGAACGGTTGCGTGTTCAGCGTGATCTTGCGGCCGATGATGCCAGGGTCAGCGCCAAAGCGCGTGCGCCAAAGCCGGTCACTGATGATCGCCTGCAGGCCGTTACCAGGGATTTCGGCCGCGAAGTCGAACTCACGACCCTGTTGCGGGTGAAGTCCGAGCACACGAAAGTAGCCGGATGTAATGCCGAGCCCGTACAGACGCTCGGGTTCTCCGTCGCCGGAAAGCTGCACGTCTCCGCGGGTAAATGCAGCCATGGACTCGAAGGAGTGATTTCGAGCACGGAAGTCGAGGAAATCGAACGGATTCAATTCGAACTTGGGATAATCGGCGCTGGACAGGAAGATGCGCATCAGACGATCGGGCTGCTCATAGGGCAGGCGCTTGAGGAGGACACCGTTGATGACACTGAAAATCGCAGTGTTGGCGCCGATGGCCAGGGCCAGCGTCAGGAGAATTACAACGGTGAATCCCGGGCTGGCTAGAAGCTGGCGGATCGCGTAACGAAGGTCATGCAGTACCGTCTCGGCTCGGAATCCGATGACTTCGCGGCTTTGCTCTTTCACGCGGACGCCATTGCCGAACTGGCGCATGGCTGCATATCGGGCTTCTTCGCAGTCCATGCCCGCGGAGACAAATTCCTTCTCCGCCTGGACACGATGAAATGTCATCTCTTCTTCCAACTCGGAGTCGAAGCGATTGCGGCGGAACATCAACAGCAACTTGTTGAGAAACGTCATGGATCATGCCTCCTGCGCATCGCTCAACACGCGCCCGATCGCCGTAATCATCTCCTCGAACTGCGAGACCTCGAGGCCCAGTTGCTTACGCCCTGCCGCAGTGAGCGTGTAAAAACGCGCGCGGCGGTTGGTGTCGGTCATCTTCCACTCGGCCTTGACCCAGCCCTGAAGAAGGAGGCGCTGGAGCGCCGGATAGAGAGATCCTTCCTCCACGGTCAGCACATCGTCTGACAGGCGCTTGATCGATTGCGCAATACCGTAGCCGTGAAGGGGGGCACGAGTCAGTGTTTTGAGGATGAGCATGTCGAGAGTGCCGGGAAGCAGTTCCGGTTTCTTCATGCGGCTATGTATAGGCTATCTATGGATAGAGTGTCAATGACAGCTCGTCACATTTCAGGCCGTAGAATCAGTTACCTGATGGCTGGAACTCGCTGGATGGAAGCGCGATATTCACTCGTCGCGAAATCACTTGCCGCACGATCAATCCTGGGCCTCCGGCGTTGACGACCTCGATTCTTGTGGGCAAATGGGCTTTCCCGAATACCTTGTACTCTCCGTAATTGATGTCGACGGACGCGTCGCCGTAGAAGGAGGAAAAGAACGAACGCTGCCTGAGCAGGACACCGCTGTCGGCATCGAAGAAGAGCCACTTCCTGCCATCCTTGGTCGAGACTGGAACGACGTAGGAACGCAGCCCATTGATCTTGTCTTCGAATACCACACCCGACAACTCCACTCCACCAACCTGGTCGGGCGCCAGAACCTCAGCGATTTCGAAGGCATCGAAAGTCTCACCTTTGCTCATAGCTCGCCAACCTTTGCCTTCATCAATCCAGGCGCTTTCGCCATTCCTGAGCATCGCCCTTTCGCCGCCGCCTTCGCGATGGGATATTCGCGCTTTGTCGCCATCGAGCAAAACATCGGCTGAAGCCGTCGTGGCTGCCCCCGTGCCGCCAAACCTCTCGATTCGTACTGAAATCGATTGGGTTTTTATCATGCCGATCGAGGCCTTGTAACGGCCCAGAATCTCGATTGCTGCCGGAAGTGCCGATCCGCTTTGCGCCGCTTTCATCCAATGTTCTGCGTTTGGAACGGGAGAGCCTTGCGGCTTGAGAGTACCTCGATGGCAACTGTTGCAGGTAACGACATTCTGGCCACCAAAATGTCCCGCATTTATCGAGTCAACCATGCGCATCATTTCGCGAGCCTTGAGCTTTGCTGGGTTGCCTTCATCCGTTTCAAATTTTGCACTGTGGCAGTGGTCGCATGTCACTCCCAGGGAGCCGGCAATGAAAGCCATGGTGTCAAACCACTGATCCGCAGGAACTCGCTTCAGCACCTGAATATTCTTGAATTCCTCGCCGGCTGTTTTGGGTTGTTGAACGTATCCATGCAATCCTGCGCCAAACAGCAAGGAAGCAGTGAAGTAGGCGGAGATCTTCATCTGGATTGAGACGCTATCTCAGCGATAACGCCTTCGGCGCGAATTGTGACGAATGGAACGCCCGGATTGACGAAACCTGGGACCGGAGTGGTTCAGCTGGAAACGAATCGCGGCCAAAATCTGAACCCTCTCCTCGCTGTTGCGAAAAGAGGGTTGCACAACGGACCTGCAACGCGATCAATGCTTGGCGTACATCTCCATTACGTCTTTGCGTAGGGCGAGCCGGCTGTCGGTACGGGTGTAGAACATGTGGCCACCGGGGAACTCGTGGACGGAGACGCGGGTGGGATCGCCCATGACCGGCATCTGATCCACGGTCAGAACCGAACCCATGAAGGGGCAGGAAAGATCGTTCCAGCCATGCACGATCATAACGCGTAGTTTGGGATCGGCGGCAACGGCCTGGCGCAGATCGGGAACAGAGCCGCGGCGCAGCTCCGCATCGCGATCCCAGAGACGATTCACGTCGAACGAGAGCGCATTGTATCGGGCATCGACCTTCCAGCCCACGGTGCGTGTGACGAAGTCGACCATGGCAGTGGTGAGCGGAGCAACGATGCTGGCGAGAATCGGATCAGGAGCACGCTGGTCGTAGTCGAATGGGAAGGGATCAAACGAGGTCACGTTGGAGTCGTAGACAGAGCCGAGCTTACCTTCCTCGCGATGAACTTCGCGAAGGTAAGCGCGGGTTTCAAGGCGGCCGCCGGAGAATTTGACGAAGGCTGGATCGAGTCCAGTGAGGTCGGTGACCTTCGCGATCATCTTTTGCGTGGCAGCTTCGTCAGATCGGCCCCTGAGAAGTGTGGTGGCATATTCGCCCTGTGTGTAGTTGATGACGTCGGCCATTGCTTCGGGCGTTAGCTTCTTCTCGCGCTCGAGATGGGCGGCGGTGATGGAGGGAAGCGTCATCATCCAGGGAAGCGGGGAAATATCACCGTCGCTCTCGATAGTAGGGTTCAGATACGGGGAGACGAGAACGACACCGTTCATCGCGACGCCAAGCTGCGACTGCAAATAGTGGGTGATGCGCGGGCCACGGAAGCCACCGTAGCTTTCGCCGACAAGATACTTCCGTGAACTGAGTCGATCGTTCTTGACCAGCCAGTCGTAGACGACCCGCGAAAGGTATTCGATATCCGGCTGGGTGCTGTAGAAGAGCTTCTTGGTTTCCGCTTCAGGCACGAGGGAGCGGCTGAAGCCGGTGCCGATGGGATCAATGAAGACCAGGTCAGTGAAGTCGAGCCAGGTGCCGGGATTGTCGACGAGATTTGTCGGGTCAGATGGGCTGTCGCCTTCGTTACCAGCGTCGAGATGCTTGGGACCGATGGCGCCGAAGTTGAGATAGACCGACGATGCGCCGGGACCGCCATTGAAGGCGAAGGTGACGGGGCGGTTCGCGCCGTCCACGGTGTAGGCGGTGACGACAACATCCCCGGCGACTTTGCCTTCTCCATCGCGAACGGGAAGCGCGCCCACGGTGACGGTGTATTTCAGTGGCTTGCCATCGAGTTGGATCGTTTGCTGAACGTGGGCTTCGGCCGGCAACGGGGGAAGAGCGGACTTGTCGGATGGGCTTTTTTCGGTCGGCTTTTCTTTGTCCGCTGCGGCTGCAGGTGGTTTTTCAGTCTGCGCGAGGGTGCCGATTGGTGCGAACGCAAGGCTAGTGAAAGCGCAAGCCAGGATTGCGCTGCGCGCGGGGAGATTCTTCAAGAGGCTCATTGCATAAACATACATGGTTGATCTCCGCCGCTGGCAAGGGATACGCGGCATGATTTACCCTCGAATTCGGCATGAATTTCAAGGTTTCCTTTATTGCTCCGATTGCGGTCGCCGCGTTTGCGGCGGCTGCCCTTGCACAGGACACATCCAAACCGGCAGAGCCATTACCCGACGCTCCGCAGGCCACCGCGGCCGCCCTCATCCAACCAAATGGACCGACGGTGGTGATGGATACATCGATGGGGCGCATCACGTGCCAGTTTTTTCAAAAGCAAGCGCCCAAGACGGTGGCCAACTTCATTGGTCTGGCTCAGGGCACGAAGGACTGGACCGATCCGCAGAGTAAGAAGACGATGCACGGCAAGCCGCTGTACGACGGCACCATCTTTCACCGGGTGATTCCGGAGTTCATGATCCAGGGCGGCGATCCGGCGGGGACGGGAGCCGGCGATCCCGGGTTCTCCTTTGAAGATGAATTCAATCCGGACCTGAATTTCGATGTTCCAGGGCGACTGGCGATGGCGAACTCGGGGCCAAATACGAACGGAAGCCAGTTCTTCATCACCGAAGTTCCGACAGAACACCTGAACCAGCACCATACGATCTTCGGGCAATGCGACGCACCAGGCATAAATGTTGTGAAGACGATTGCCCGCGTGGAGCGCGACGAGAATGACAAGCCGGTTACTCCCGTTGTGCTGAAGAAGGTGACGATCGTTCCGGAAGGTCAACCGCTGCCGCCGGCGCCTGGTGCAGCGACACAGGCTCCAGCAACTCCTCAGTAGTGATTCGTTCTTACTCAGTGGCAGTTCATTCGCTGGAACATCTCGACACTCTCCGGCTTCGCTTAGGGCAGGCTCTGAAAAGATGCCCATTCAAAATGGATTGTTCAAAACCGCTTACCGGATCCAAATCCGATCCGATCTACACAAAGGAGTTGTTATGGCACTCGCACCAGGAACCTATGCAACGTTCAACACCAGCGAAGGCAAGATCGTTACGCGACTCTTTGAGCCGGATGCGCCCATTACGGTGAAAAACTTTGTCGAACTGGCGGAGGGCAAAAAGGAGTGGACCCATCCGACAACGCGGAAGCAGTCGACTGACAAGCTCTTTAACGGCACCATTTTTCATCGTGTGATTCCCGACTTCATGATTCAGGGCGGCGATCCCACGGGTACCGGCATGGGTGGACCGGGATATCGCTTCCAGGACGAGACGAAGGGGTCGCCGCATACCTTTGACAAGCCGGGAAAGCTGGCCATGGCGAACTCAGGCCCGAACACAAACGGATGCCAGTTCTTTATTACAGTCGCACCGACGTCGTGGCTTACGGGAAGACATACGATCTTCGGAGAAGTCGTCGAGGGGCAGGACGTTGCTGACAAGATCTCAAAGGTTCCGCGCGGGGCGCAGGACAAACCACAAAAGCCTGTAGTGCTGGAGTCGGTGACGATCGAGAGAGTGGCATAGGAACGCCGTCAGCCCTCAGCTTTGGCTCCGCAGATCTCCAGGATTGCGGGGCCAAATTTTTCCCCTTTCATTGGGCCGATTCCGTCGATCGCGAGCAGTTCGCGCCGGCTCGCGGGGCGTGCGAGAGCAACGGCTGTAAGTGTGCGGTCATGGAGGATGCAGTAGGCCGGGATGCGAAGACGTTTGGCTTCGCGGGTGCGCCATTCTTTGAGGCGGGATGCGAGTGCTTCGCCTTCCTCCGAGAGCCTGGCGGTGGTCGCGGAAACGCTGGTGCTGGCGTCGGAGGCCGGTTGCTGCGAAGCTTTCGGTTGTTTCGTGACTTTTTGGGACCGCTTGCGCGAGGTCAACACCGCAAACTCTTCGGCGATTCCATTGCTTAGCAGTAAATCCGTTTGGAAGGCTGAGCGGGCCCGGCCGGTATCGGTGGCGCTGATCTTCCGGTAGTGGCGTATTTCGCCATCCTTCTCGTATTCAGTGTCTTCGATGGTGATAAGGCGGGCTCGCGCCATGGCATCGAGAACTGCATCGAAATCGCCGCGCGTGATCCGGCCCGAAGGGTCGATGCTCTTCTGCAATGTTCCTCCGGCTTTGTAGTCGACGGGCCGAATCTCTTCGAGGACGCTTTCGGCTAGGGCGCGCTCGGCGGGTGTCGCGCGTCGGAACATGCGAAGCACGGTGCCGGCGGGGTCACAGACATCGCATTTTCCGCAGGACCGAGCGGCGTCCTCTTCGTCGCCAAAGTGGCGGACGAGCGACGACATGCGACATGCGCTGGATTCGGTATAACGCAGGACCTTTTCAAACTGCTCTGCGCGGTACTGCGCCTGGATGGCATAGGTCTTCTTCCAACCGTGCCCACCAATGGTGACTTTGCCTGCGAAGTCGACGCGGGCTCCGCCGTGAATCTCCAATTTCTCAAGCGCCTTGTCGAATTCTTCGTCTGTGAGTTTCAAGGCGGGGCGGAGTTCATCGATGGGGCGTGGGCTTTCGTCGAGAAGACGGAAGACCTGGTGAAGATGGTCGGTAGGAGGATAGTCACGGGTCAGAAAGAAGTCGTGCGTGCGCTGGTCGGCGTAGGAGTGCATGAGGAAGGTGCGGCTCAGTGCACCGTCGCGGCCGGCGCGGCCGATTTCCTGGTAGTAGCCTTCGAGCGTGCCGGGGAGACCGGCGTGGATGATGGTGCGGATGTCCGGCTTGTCGATTCCCATGCCGAAGGCGATAGTTGCAACGACGACTTCGAGTCGTCCCGACTGAAAGGCGCGTTGCACGCGTTCGCGGGTTTCGGCGTCCAGGCCCGCGTGGTATGCAGCGGCGGGCATAAGATGCGAAAGCTCTTCGGCAAGACTCTCGGATTGCTTGCGCGACGTAGCGTAGACGATGGCGGGGCGATGTGCGCGCTTGGAGAGCAATACGCAGATAGCGTAGGGACGCTCAGGCACCGGCAGTTCGACGACTTCGATGGCGAGGTTGTCGCGGCGGAAGCCGTGAATGAAGCGAGCAGGATTGGTCATGCCGAGTTGCGCGATGATGTCGGCCTGCACAGTGGGAGTGGCCGTAGCGGTGAGCGCGAGGACGGGTACAGGCGCAGAGCCGTCGCGGAGCGCAGGCAGGTACTGACCGATCATGCGGTAATCGGGACGAAAATCATGGCCCCATTGCGAGATGCAGTGAGCTTCGTCGATGGCGACGAGCGCGGGCGCGCGTTTGGCGAGCATCTCAGGGAAACCTGGGACGCGAAGGCGTTCCGGTGCGATGAAGAGGAAGTCGAGCGTCCCTCGAAGGTAGTCAACGCAGGCCTGGCGCGAGATGGAGCGATCGAGACCCGAATGAATGCGCGCGACGCGAACTCCTCTTGCCGCGAGCTTGGCGACCTGGTCTTCCATGAGCGCGATGAGAGGCGAGATGACGAGCGCGGTTCCGCTGAGCGCGATGGCGGGAAGCTGGTAGCAGAGTGACTTCCCTGCCCCCGTGGGCATGACGAGAAGTAGATCACGGCCGGCGATGGCAGTACGACAGACAGCTTCCTGATTAGCGCGAAACTGCGTAAATCCGAAAACAGAGCGCAGAAGGCCAGGGAGATTTTCCGGGTTGGGAGGAGTGGCCAAGAGCAGCGGGTTCCGAACGATATTCCATCTTTAACCTTACCGGAGAAGGATGGGACTGTGCTATGCGAGTCGACCCGTCCGGATAACGAATGTGGTACGACCGCTCCTTGCGCTTTACAATCACATCTCCCAGTGCATTCCCCATGCCCAGGATTTGAAAAATGAACAGTCCCGAATCTTTGCCGCAGAAGGCCAGCCTGAGCGACTATCTCGCAGCAGATCCGGTCTCGGTTCGCAAAACACATCCCGCAAGCGCAACCGCAAGGAGGTCTCTTATGTCCGGCACGAGTGGCAACGGCATTGTTCGGATTCCGGTGAAACATTCGGTTAATGAGAGCGTGGAGAAGCTCAAGGACATTTTGCAGAACAAGGATGTGACGCTGTTTGCAGTGATCGATCATAGCGGCGAGGCAGCCAAGGCTGGAATCGAGATGCCGAACACGAAGCTTGTGATCTTCGGCAGTCCAAAGGCGGGAACGCCGGTGATGCTTGCTGCGCCCAGTATCGCGATTGATCTCCCTTTGAAGATATTGATTGCAGAGGATGGTGCGGGCAAGGTGTGGATATCCTACAACGGCGCGCAGTTTCTGGCGAAGAGGCACGACGTTCCTGCAGAGCTCGTCAAGGTTCTCACGGCGGTTGAAGGACTTGCAAATGCTGTCGCGAGCTGAGATCGCGGTCACTTCCCTTCCAGCCGGACGGCGATTAGGATTCATCTGATTCACAAATTCCGGTTCAGATCGCGAGGGGATCTTGAAGGTTTGTTGTTTGTCTCGATCGGCCCTGGCAGCAGGACTTGTGTTGATTGCCAGCGCCACTATGAGTGCGCAAGGCCCGGGCTTCCTGGAGCAGTACAAAGGGGTACCGTTCCACGACAGCAGGTACAGCGGTGGGGCCCAGAGGATTCCGGGCACCGTGATGTGCGCATACTA
>Ga0335080_10005096_pt1 | contig 13471 bp, 10 predicted proteins | sample Lox_Sample_34_FD_206720 | JGI IMG/M metagenome (GOLD analysis project Ga0335080, IMG submission 206720) | Soil microbial communities from Loxahatchee National Wildlife Refuge, Florida, United States - Lox_Sample_3.4 | ecosystem: Environmental > Terrestrial > Soil > Wetlands | place: USA... | reverse complement strand
GGGTGAAGGCCGGCGAGACGCTCGAGCAGCTGCTCCCGGAGGCCTTCGCCGTCGTGCGCGAGGCGGCCCTGCGCACGCTGCGCATGCGCCACTTCGACGTGCAGCTGATCGGCGGCATCGCACTGCACCGCGGCATGATCGCCGAGATGCGCACCGGCGAGGGCAAGACGCTGGTGGCGACACTGCCGGCGTACCTGAACGCCCTCACCGGCGAGGGCGTGCACATCGTCACGGTGAACGAGTACCTGGCGCAGCGCGATGCTGACTGGATGGGCCCGGTGTATCGGGCGCTCGGGCTCACGGTGGGGGTGATCAAGAACGCGCAGACGCAGAGCGAGAAGCGCGAGGCCTACGGCTGCGACATCACCTACGGCACCAACAACGAGTTCGGCTTCGACTACCTGCGCGACAACCTGGCAATGCGCCTCGAGGACCGCGTGCAGCGCGGACTCGCGTTCGCGGTCGTCGACGAGGTCGATTCCATCCTGATCGATGAGGCGCGCACACCGCTCATCATCTCCGGGCCCGCCGAGGAGAGCACCGAGCTCTACGTGCGCATCAACGAGCTGGTGCCGAGGCTCACGCGCCAGACCGAGGAGAACGGGCCGGGCGACTACGCGGTCGAGGAGAAGAGCAAGCAGGCGCACGTCACGGATGCCGGGCACGAGCACGTCGAGCAGCTCATGGTGCAGGCCGGCCTGCTGAAGGAAGGCGAGAGCCTGTACGACCCGGCCAACATCCGCCTCATGCACCACCTGAACGCCGCCCTGCGCGCGCACGCGCTCTACAAGCGCGACGTCGAGTACATCGTGCGCGGCGGCGAGGTGATCATCGTCGATGAATTTACCGGCCGCACTATGCCCGGGCGGCGCTGGTCGGACGGCCTGCACCAGGCGGTCGAGGCCAAGGAGAAGGTGCGGGTGCGCGAGGAGAACCAGACGGTCGCCTCGATTACCTTCCAGAACTACTTCCGCCTGTACCGCAAGCTCTCCGGCATGACCGGCACCGCCGACACCGAGGCGGCCGAGTTCATGCAGATCTACGGCCTCGAGGTGGTGGTGATCCCCACCCACAAGCCCATGGTGCGCAAGGACAACGCCGACTTCGTCTACCTGACGCAGTCGGATAAGTTCAAGGCCATCATCGAGGACATCCGCGACTGCGTGCAGCGCGGGCAGCCGGTGCTGGTCGGCACGACTTCGATCGAGACCAGCGAATACCTCTCCGGCCTGCTGCAGGAGCAGCGCATCGAGCACCAGGTGCTCAATGCCAAGCAGCACGAGCGCGAGGCGCACATCGTGGCCCAGGCCGGTCGTCCGGGCGGGGTCACCATCGCCACCAACATGGCCGGCCGCGGCACCGACATCGTGCTCGGCGGCAACCTCGAGGCGGAGCTCGCGCAGACCGCCGAGAGCGACGATCTGGCCCGCGAGGGGCTGCGCAGCGGCTGGACGGGGCGCCACGAGCAGGTGCTTGCGGCCGGCGGGCTGCACATCATCGGCACCGAGCGCCACGAGTCGCGCCGCATCGACAACCAGCTGCGCGGGCGCTCCGGCCGCCAGGGCGACCCGGGCTCGAGCCGCTTCTATCTGTCGATGGAAGACAACCTCATGCGCATCTTCGGCGACCCGGTGCGCACGCAGCGGCTGCTGAAGATGGCGGGGATGAAGGAAGGCGAGGTGATCGAGAGCGGCATGCTCACCCGCCAGATCGAGAAGGCGCAGCGCAAGGTCGAGGCGCACAACTTCGACATCCGCAAGAACCTGCTGCTCTTCGACGACGTCGCCAATGACCAGCGCAAGGTGGTTTACCACCAGCGCACCGAGATCATGGGCACCGAGGACCTCTCGCAGGCCATCCACGGGCTGATCGCCGACGCCATCGGCACGCTGCTCGACCAGCACATGCCCAAGCAGGCGGTGCCGGAGGACTGGGACCTGAAGGGCCTGGCCGAGGTGGTGGCGCGCGACTTCGGCGTCGCCATCGATCCGCAGGGCTGGCTCGCTCAGGAGCCGCAGCTCGAGGAGCAGCCACTGCGCGAGCGGGTCGTGCAGGCCGTGCAGGACGCCTACGACGCCAAGGTGGCGCGCATCGGCGCCCCGATCATGCGGCACATCGAAAAGCAGGTGATGCTGCAGAAGGTCGACCACCACTGGCGCGAGCACCTCGCGGGCATGGACTACCTGCGCCAGGGCATCCACCTGCGCGGCTACGCGCAGAAGGATTACCGCTTCGAGTTCAAGCGCGAGGCGTTCGAGCTGTTCGCCGCCATGCTCGAGCGCATCAAGTACGAGACCGCCTCCCTCATGTCGACCCTCGAGGTCCGCCTGCAGGAGCCCGACGTGGCGCCGCCCGTGGCGCCGCTCCCCACCCCCGGCCCGCGCGGCCTGCGCCCGGTGCCCGCCGCCGCCCGCCCGGTCTGGGCGGCCGAGATGGAGCGCGAAGAGGAGGAGCGCCGCGCGCGCCTCATGCGCGCGCTGCAGGCCCAGCACGCCGAGGCCGGCTCACTGTTATCGCAGGCCCAGGAGGCGCAGCCCACCGCACCCCCACCGGACATGCCCCCCGGCGCACCGCCGATCCCGCTGCCCGAGTCGGGCACGTTCGTGCGCCACGAGCGCAAGGTCGGGCGCAACGAGCCCTGTCCCTGCGGCTCGGGTAAGAAGTACAAGCACTGCCACGGCGTGCTCTCCAACGTGCAGTAGGCGGCTGAGCACCGTGTCGCCGCCGAGCGCACGCGAGAGTGTCCAGGTCGTGGCCGCGGCGCTGTTCGATGCGAGCGGGCGCGTGCTGATTGCCGAACGGCCCGCCGGCAAGCCCATGGCCGGCCGCTGGGAGTTTCCGGGCGGCAAGCGTGGCGCGGACGAACCCGAGGCCGCCGCGCTGGTGCGCGAGCTGGCCGAGGAGCTCGGCATCGAGGTGTGGGCGGCTCGCCCGAGCATGCGCCTCAGGCACGCCTACGCTGAGCGTGACGTCGAGCTGTCGCTGTGGGTCGTCGTGCGCTACGCCGGCACCCCGGTCGCGCTCGAGGGGCAGCGCTTGAAGTGGGTCGTGCCGCAGAAGCTTGAGCGCGAGGACCTGCTCGAGGCCGACCGGCCCTTCATCGAGGCCCTGACCCGCGGAGCGGTGCCCTGAAGTGAGCCCTTGCGCGGGCGGGGCGGGGACCCATATCAGCCCGTGTACAATTCAGAAGCACTCTCACGGTTGCGAAGGCGGACTCTCGAATGGCAGCGCAGAACGATCTTCCGGATATCTCCATCGACGCCAATGGCCTGTACCGCGAGGATGTGTTCACCGACCGGCACGCCGGCAGCATCCGGCGCCTCACGCCGGTGACGGTCGACGGGGCGACCGATGCCTCCCGCCCGGTGCTGTTCTCGGGACAGACGCAGCTCTTGACGCCGGCAGGGGTGCTGCCGCTGGGCTTCGAGATCGAGGCCAAGAGCCTCGCCGAGGCGCTGCAGAAATTTCCGGAGGGCGTGAAGGTAGCCCTCGAGCAGGCGATCGATGAGGCGCGCGAGATGCGCCGTGAGGCCGCCTCGCGCATCGTAGTGCCGGAGGTCGGCAGCGGTGTCGGCCCGGGACCCGGGCCCGGCGCGGGCGGCAAGATAAAGTTTCCTTAAGCACGCGGACCAAACGAGCACGCGCCGCGAGGGAGTTGCGGCCGCGACTGCTACACTCAGCTGCGATGAGAATGCCCAAGCGGCCCGCGCGCGGCCTGCCTCTGCTGGCGCTCCTGGCAAGCCTCGGCGCCGGCTCCTGCAACACGACCTTCGTCACCGGCAACCACACGGTTCCTGGTCCTGGTCCTGGTGGCAAGCCAATGGTCACCGTCTCGGACGCTTCCGTCGGCATGCCGCCGGCTGCCAATGCGCCGATCTACCCTTTCGCCGCACGCATCCAGCACAGCGATGACTACTTCGGCACCAAGGTGCCCGACCCCTACCGCTGGATGGAGGATCTGGACTCCCCGCAGGTGAAGCAGTGGGTGCTGTCGGAGAACGCGCTCTCGCAGCCGCAACTTGCCGCCCTGCCACAGCGGGACTGGCTCAAGCGCCGCCTGACCGAGCTGTGGAGCTACGAGCGCTACGACGTGCCGGTGCATAAGGGCAAGCACTACTTCTACCTGCGCAACGACGGGCATCAGAACCAGAGCGTGCTTTACGTCGCCGAGACCCTGGAGTCCCCGGGCACGGTGCTGTTCGACCCCAACGCGGTGCGCAGCGATGCCACGGTGGCGCTGTCGGAATTTGAGCCGAGTCAGCAGGGCGAGGTGGTGGCCTACGCGACCTCGGACGGCGGCACCGACTGGCAGCTGTGGCGCTTCCGGCGCGTGAAGGACGGCACCGACTTCCCCGAGGAACTTCGCGACACGAAGTTCTGGGGCGTCTCCTGGGCGCACGACGGCTCAGGCGTCTACTACAGCCGCTATCCGGAACTGCCCTCGGGGCGTGGTGACGATGCGGCGCGCCCGGCGATCTACTTCCACAAGCTCGGCACGCCGCAGCAGCAGGACCGCCTGGTGTACGAGGTCACCGACCACCCGACCCGCATCCCGCAGGGGAAGGTCACTGAGGACGGCCGCTTCCTCGTCATCACCCAGACGGAGGGCTATGAGAGGAACGGCGTCGTGCTGCTTGACCTGCGCCGCGCCGGCGCGGTGGCACAGCCGCTTTTTACCGCCTGGGACGGGCTCTACAACTTCATCGGTGCCGAGGGCGATGAGCTCTACTTTCACACCACCGCCGGCGCGCCCCTCGGGCGCCTGATCGCCATCGATGCGCAGCCCGGGACCAAGGCCCGCGCCGTTGTGCCCGAAGGCACGGCGGCCATCGAGTCAGCGAGCTACGTCGGCGGACGGCTCATCGTGCAGTACGTCGAGGACGCCCACGGCGTCGCACGAGTCTACGAGCGCGACGGGCGTCTGGCCGGCACCGTGCCCCTGCCGGGCCTGGGCGGCATCGAGGGTTTCCGCGGCGAGGCCAGCCGCAGCGAGACGTTCTTTTCCTATACGGACTTCCTCACGCCCAGGCGTATCTATCGGCTCGATGTGTCCTCGGACCAGGCAACGCTCTGGCGCGCACCCCGGGTGCCGGCCTCGATGGAGCCCTTCATCACCGAACAGGTCTTCTACAACAGCAAGGATGGCACCCGCATCCCGATGTACATCACGCATCGCCGGGACCTGGTGAAGAACGGGGACAACGCGGCGCTGCTCTATGGCTACGGGGGCTTCAACATCTCCGCGACCCCGATCTACCGCCCGCAGGTACAGGCGTGGCTCGAGATGGGGGGCGTGTTCGCAGAAGCGAACCTGCGGGGCGGTGGCGAGTACGGCGAGGCCTGGCACAAGGCCGGGACTGCCGAGAACAAGCAGCACGTCTTCGATGACTTCATCGCCGCCGCGGAGTACCTGGTCCGCGAGCACTACACGCGGCCCGCGCGCCTCGGCATCCATGGGCGCAGCAACGGGGGACTCCTCGTGGGGGCGGTGCTGACGCAGCGGCCCGACCTCTTTGGCGCGGCGCTGCCAGCCGTCGGCGTGCTCGACATGCTGCGCTACCAGACCGCGAGCGCCAACGCGCGCCAGTGGTCCTCCGACTATGGGCTCGCCGAAGATCCGGACCAGTTCAAGTCCCTCTACGCCTACTCGCCGGTGCAGAACGTGAAGAAGGGTGCGTGCTACCCGCCGACCCTGATCACCACGGCGGATCACGACGATCGCGTGGTTCCCTGGCACAGCTACAAGTTTGCCGCCTCCCTGCAGGCGGCGCAGCTGTGTTCCAACCCGATCCTGATCCGCATCGAGACGCGCGCCGGGCATGGCGCCGGCAAGCCCGTATGGATGCAGGTCGAGGACTACGCCGATCAGCTCGCGTTCGTGGCGCGCTGGCTGAAGCTCGCCGCGCCGGCGAGCTGAGTCACTCGATGCGTAACATGGCTCGCATGTTGAGTGAAGCCGGATCGAAAACCACGAACAGTCTACGACCAGTTCCCGTCGCCCCCCACATCATGATGGCATTGCGCTCTTGCGGGTCCAGCCCGAGACCTGCCATGCGTACCCGGAGCCGTTCCTTTTCCGGCTTTGAGAGATAAACGATATCGGCAAGTGGGCTGAGCTGGTGGGTGAGTGCCGGCAGTCCGTTTTGCCAGGCCTTGAAGTAGCGCGGCATGTCGATGACATCCGGGCCACCGGCGAGGCCCGCGCTAGCGACGATTTCGGCTGCCTTGTCCGGATCCTCCGGTAGCGGTGCCCACACCCAGCGGGGAAGGCTGTACCAGTGCGGCGCCAGCGCTGGATTTTCCTTGAAGGCAAGCCTGATCTGCTCCGGCTCGACGTCGGAGGCCTGCACAGTCTCCAGCCGATTGAGCGAAAACGTGTAGTAGAGCGGTCGCCCCAGCCACAGCGTAACGGCGCCGTAGATCAGCGCGGCCAACTGCACGGTGGCGATTATCGCCACGTCGCGCGCGAAGACCCTCCGCGCCTTGCCGGGGCTGGCTACGATCAAAGTGAGGGTGGGCCCGAGTACCAGGTCCACGGAGCACATGATCAGCAGCACTTTGCCGACCGCGGTCAGGTACCAGCCAGGCCAGTGATACCAGCCCAAAAAGAGTATTCCAAGGATCAGAGTCAATGCTGCGGCGCTTGCCAGCAGGTGGACGGCGAAGGCCTTGGTCCGAAAGGGCATCCTAAGGACTTTCCTCCGCTCTTGGGTTCTCGTTCGGCTCCTGTTGGGCGGCCGCATCGCCGGGGATGCCGCGTTGTTCACTAAGCCAGGCACCCAGATCAATCAAGCGGCAGCGCTCGCTGCAGAAGGGGCGGTAAGGAACGTTGTCCCAGTCCAATTCGCGATGGCAGGTCGGGCACTTGACGCGTGTGGGACTCAACGCAGTCGCGTCGATCAGGGGCAGCAGCTCAAAAGGAATGGCACGTCCGCCTCGGCCTGGGTCGGACGTGTCGCGAGGCCGTGCCACTGGAGGAAGCGCACGCTGCAGCGGTGGTGACTGCCGCTGATTTCTGGATAAAGCCCTGCCGCCGCCGGCAGCGAGATGCGTAGCAGCTGGAGGGGATTGTCACGGTCGAAGGTGATGCTGAAGGAGCCGCCCACGGCGGTTTCCTGGCGCGTGCGCCCGTTTTGCCGGGTGAGCCAGAGCAGCTCGGCGACGGCATCGCACAGGGGACGCAGGAGCCCCAGCCACTGGCTGAAGGCACGAACGCGCTCTCCATCCGGCTGGGTGAGCCAGAAGTAATAATCCGGCAGGTCGAACTCGCAGGTGCCACCCGGGATCGCGCTGCGCAGCTTGATGGCGCTCAGAAACTCCGAATCGCGCAACGGCTGGAGGAAGGCCGACCCGGCATTCATCAGGTCGCCGCGCAGGCGCGTCAGGTTGGACACCAGTGCCTTCAGCCTTTGGGAGTCCACGCCAGGATTGGTTTGGAACTCACTCAGCGTGCTGAGCTGGCTCTCCAGCTCCTTCAGCACATCCGAGCGCACGTCCGTGCGCGTGGTGATGGCCAGGATATCGATGAGACTGGCCATCGCGGCCCGGCTACCCCATTGGCTGGGTACCTCGTTGTGATAGAGGGCCTGGTTGTAAAGAAAATCGAGTCGCAGAAATGTGCGCATCCGCTCGTTCAGCGGCTGTTCGAAGATTAGAGTTTCCGCAGCCGGGTTTACGGCAGAGGCAGGTCCGAGCTTGGCCAGCGGCGCATCCTTCATGCGCCTATTGTGCTTGAGGTATGCGCCGTCCGTAAACGCCGCGTGGCCGCGCGCTGTCGCCGCGTGGCTACGGATCAGGTGCGCGGCTGAGCCGCGAGCTCGAGATAGCGGGCGTGTAGTGCCGCGACTTGGTTTTGCACGGCGCTCATGTCGGCGTCATTGGTGATCACATCATCCGCCACTTTGAGCCGCGCCGCGCGCGGTGCCTGTGCATTGAGGATTGCCCGTGCCTGTGCCTCAGTGGAGCCATCGCGTGCCCGCAGCCGGCGCATTTGCAGCTCTTCGTCGCAGTCGACCACGAGCACGCGATCGACGTGGGAGCTAAGGTTCTTTTCCACCAGCAACGGGACCACCAGTATCTGGTAGGGGCCGCCGGCGGTCGCCGAGCGTGCCTCCATGGCCGCGCCGATAGCCGGATGCGTCAGGGCTTCCAGATCCGCTCGGGCTTTTGGGTCGGAGAACACGATATCGCGTAGCGCCGGTCGATCGAGGTGTCCGTCCGGCGTGAGGATCTTTGTACCAAAGCGCTCCACGAGGCGCTCAAGGGGCGGTTGCCCCGGCTCCACCACATCGCGCGCGATCTGATCGCTGTCCAGAATGGGAACCCCGAGGGCACCGAAGAACTTGGCCGCGGTCGATTTGCCGCTGGCTATGCCACCGGTCAAGCCCACTCGGTAGTTGCGTGTGGACACGGTGGCGGCCTCAGCCGGGGAACCAGTGGAGGTAGTCGTCCACAACGTGAGAGCCAAAGACGAGCATAAGCCAGCCTGCTACGGCGAGGAACGGTCCGAATGCAATCGGTGTCGAGCGATGCTGACCGCGTAGTGTCAGTATTCCGAGGCCGACGATCGCGCCTGCGACCGCCGCGATCAGCACGACGGGCAACAGCATCTTCCAGCCCAGCCACGCGCCGAGCGCCGCGAGGAGCTTGAAGTCCCCGTAACCCATCCCTTCCTTACCTGTGAATAGCCGGAACAGATGATAGACGCTCCACAGGCTGACGTAACCGCCCATGGCCCCGATCAGGCTCGATCGTAGATCCACCGGGACAGGAAACAAACTCTGCGGCCCCCAAAGGCTCAGACACAGCCCCACCCAAAGTAGGGGCAAGGTGAGGGAGTCCGGCAGCAGCTGGTGATCGATATCAATGAACGCGAGCGCGATCAAGAACCACGTGAACACCATGGCCGCAAGCGCCGGCCAGCCAAACCCAAGCCGCCACGCCACGGTGGCGGTCACGAGGCCGCAAAGCAACTCCACCAGCGGGTAGCGCGCGGAAATTGGCTTTCCGCAGTTCGCGCAGCGGCCACGCAGCTGTAACCACGAGATCAGGGGGACGTTGTGGCGGGCACTGATCAGGGCCTTGCAGTGTGGGCAGGTGGAGCGGGGCACCACGAGATCGAAGCGCTCGTGTTTGAGTGCCGGGATCGTAGCGGCGCCCGGGTCGGTGTGCGTGAGTTCCGCGCACTGCTCGCGCCACTGCCGCTCGAGCATGATCGGTAGTCGGTGGATCACGACGTTGAGGAAGCTGCCGATCGCGAGCCCGAGCAGCATGCAGCCGCCGACGTAAAGGGCCGGGGAGGTGGCGAGCAGGTCGAGCGCGGACATGCTGGTCGTTGTCCTTAAGCAAACGCCGCGCGGATGCGCGGCGTTGCTCGTCTGCGGATTGAAGTTTGCTTATACCACGGAAGCCAGCTTGAATATGGGCAGGTACATCGCGATCACGAGGCCGCCGACCAGTACACCTAGTATTAGCATGATCAGAGGCTCAAGCAGGCTGGACATGGCGTCCACCGCGTTGTCTACCTCCGCCTCGTAGAAGGTTGCGACTTTGCCGGACATCTCATCTAGTGAACCCGATTCCTCGCCCACCGCAATCATCTGGTTGACCATGTTGGGAAAGAGGCCGGTCGCTTCCATGGCGCGTTGCAGGCGTTGGCCGGTGGAAACCTCGTCCTTCATCCTCATAACCGCGTTCTCGTAGACGATGTTGCCGGTCGCCCCTGCGACTGACTCCAGGGCTTCGACCAGTGGCACGCCAGCGGCGAACATGGTGGATAGCGTGCGCGCATAGCGCGCGATGGCCGCTTTGTTCAGGATCGGACCGATTACGGGCAGTTTCAGAACCACTCGGTCTAAGAATTCCCGCAGTGCCCGTGAGCGCTTCTTGAAATAGAAGAACGTCCAGAACAAACCACCGATCACGGCGGCGATGTAAAAGCCGTCATGCTGCACGATGTTGGAAACGTGGATTACAAACTGGGTAAAGGCCGGCAGATCGGCTCCGAATCCCTTGTAGAGGGCCTCGAACTGCGGGATGACGAACACCAGCAGCACTACAGTGACGATTACGGCAACTACCAGCACGGCGGCCGGATAAAACAGAGCCTTCTTGACCTTCTTCTTCAGGGCCTCAGTCTTTTCCTTATAAGTCGCAACCTTGTCCAGCAGCGACTCGAGTGCGCCGGCTTGCTCGCCTGCCTCCACCAAGTTCACATACAGGTCGTCAAAGTGGAGCGGGTGCTTGGCGAGAGCCTCGTGCAGCGACGTGCCACCCTCGACGTCCGCCTTGACGTCCAGGATCAGTTTCTGCATCGCCGGCTTGTCGTTGCCGTTACCCACGATCTCGAACGCCTGCACCAGCGGTATGCCGGCTGCCAACATGGTCGCGAGCTGTCGGCTGAAGATCGCGATATCGCCAGCGTTAACGCTGCCGCCACCGCCTCTCTGGCGCTGCTTGCGAACTCTCGAAGGCGCTACACCCTGGCGCCGGAGCTCCGCGCGCAGAGTCTGCTCGTCCGGGGCCAAGCTCTTGCCCTTGATGCGCGCACCGCGCTTATCACGGCCTTCCCAAGCGAAGGAAATATCCCGCTTGATCGTCTTTACACCAGCTGTAGCTGCCTGAGCCATAGGTCACTTCCGTCCTGCGTCACTCGACCGTGACGCTGTTGACTTCCTCGAGACTCGTCAAACCGTTGCGCACCTTCTCCAAGGCAGCACGACGCAGATCCCATACGCCTTCTTTCGCAGCCTGCTCCCCGATCTCGACCGCGCTACCGCCAGCGAGAATGATGCGCGTTATGGCCTCGGTCACGGGCAACACTTGGTAGATGCCGACCCGGCCCTTGTAGCCGTCGGTGCAGTTCTGACAGCCCTTGGGGCCGTAGATCTTGAGGCCCTGGCCGACGTCACTTTCAGTGAACCCTTCCTTGAGCAGGGCTTCCTTGGGAATGTCTATCGGCATCTTGCAGCTGTTACACAATCGGCGCGCCAGGCGCTGCGCGATAATGAGGCTGACGGAGGTAGCAATTGCGTAGGGCTTTACCCCCATGTCGACCATGCGGGTCAGCGTCTGCGGGGCATCGTTGGTGTGCAGAGTTGAAAGCACCAAGTGACCGGTCTGCGCGGCCTTAATAGCAATCTCGGCGGTCTCCAGATCGCGAATCTCACCAACCATGATCACGTCCGGATCCTGACGCAAGAAGGCGCGCATCGCGGAGGCGAATGTCAGACCAACTTTGGGATTGACGTTCACCTGGTTAACACCGGGCAGATTTATTTCTGCCGGATCTTCAGCCGTGGAGATGTTGGTGTCCTCACGGTTGAGAATGTTGAGGCCCGTGTACAGCGACACCGTCTTGCCGCTGCCGGTAGGGCCAGTGACTAGGATCATGCCCTGTGGTTTGGCCAGAAACTTGGTGTAGAGCTCCTTCTGGAAGGGCTCGTAGCCGAGTGAGTCGATTCCCAGCTGCGCCTGCGCCGGATCAAGGATACGCAGTACGATCTTCTCGCCGAACAGTGTCGGGCAGGTGCTGACGCGAAAATCGATGGCGCGGTTCTTGGACAGTTTCATCTTGATGCGCCCATCCTGCGGGATGCGGCGCTCGGCGATGTCGAGGCGCGACATGACCTTCAGACGGGCGGACAACTTCTGCGCCAGCTGCACCGGCGGTTGCGCCAGTTCCTTCAGGACGCCGTCCATTCGCAGACGAACACGGTAAATTTTTTCGTACGGCTCGAAGTGGATGTCGGAGGCGCCACGCCGGATGGCATCTAGCATGACCTTGTTGACGAAGCGCACGATGGGCGCATCCTCGACATCGTCGCGGCCAATCTTCTCGTCGAGTTCGTCCTCGCCACCTGATACCTCGAGCGCATCGAGGTCCATGTCGCCCGCCTCTTCATTGAGGGAGGACATCTGGTTATCAACCTGCTCGAGCGCCTTATCGATCGCACGCTGCAGCTTGTCGTCTTCGACGACGATCGCTTCGACGCCCAAGCTGGTCTGGAACTTGACCTCATCGAGCGCGTGCAGATTCGTCGGGTCCGCCACCGCCAGGAAAAGCCGCTTGCCACGCTTGAATAGTGGCAGTACGCGGTGCTTGGCGATGAGCTTGTCGGAGACCAGTCGCACCGAGTCGAGATCAAGATTGACCGCGTCAAGATCAAAGAGTGGTACGCCAAACTCGTTGGAGGCGGCAACCGCGATGTCACGCGCCTGGGCAGCGCCGCTGGCCACCAACTGCGTGACCACATTGGATTTGCGCTCACGCGCGGCATTGAGCGCGTCGAGCATCGCGGCCTCCTCCACGACCCCGTCCTGGACGAGACGTTGAGGCAGGCCGCCGAGGCCAGCGCGACTGCCGCCAGCTGCTAAAGATGCGTTGTCATTCATGTACTTACGAGAAGCAAGACCGAATGGACAGTGAGTTTACCCCGAGCCGGTGGCATGCACGCAATTGTCAAATACGCTTGGATTTTGAAGCACCTGCGGCCAGTCGGTCCGGGTGCGCGTCACAATTAAGGGACACCCCGAAAAAGAAAGCCCCGGCGGTGAGGCCGGGGCTTACGGACACTAGATGAACTCTAGAGTCGTTTACTTGCACTCCGTCGGCACATATTTGGCCTGCACGGGATTGCCAGGGGCAGTGACCGGCAGACCACGCGCGCCAGCCGTGGCACTGGCGCTCGACGCGCAACCCCAATCGACGTTGCCAGGGGTGGCGTCCGCAAGGACGGCGAGCTGAACAGAGGGCTCCAGCGTAATCTGGTTGCCACCCGCGGCCAGCTGCGGAATGCCATTCGCAGTATTGTCGTAAGAGACGGTAATCAGCCCAGGAGCAGCACCACCACCAGTGGCAATCGTGATCTGGGTGACATACTTCGTACGCGCGAAGGTCCAAGCCTGAGCGGCGGCGGTGACACCCGCCAGACCGTTCGACTGGAAACCTTCGGCCACCGTGGTCTTGGCGGCAGCCGCCAGGTTCAGACCCTCAGTGATCTTTGAGCGCACGGTGTAGTCCTGGTACGCCGGGATCGCGATCGCGGCGAGAATACCGATGATCGCGACTACGATCATCAGTTCGATCAGGGTAAAACCCTTTTGCACAGCCTTCATTACAAAAACTCCTAAAAAGTTTTGGGTACAAACTCAGCGGCGCAAAGGGCGCCCGGGGTGATCGAAGCAATCCCCATGCCATGGGCGCTCATCTCATGGAAGTTACTGATTTGTCAGGGTATTTAGGCATTGAAGCCGTTGCTGTGCACGACATAGTACTGTCGCCATCTGACGCCAATGTTGGAAGGCGGTGTCACAACCTGACCAAAAGCGTCACTCGATACCGAGCTTCTTGATCCGATAGCGCAGGGCACGAAAGCTCATTCCCAGGAGCTTTGCAGCGGCAGTCTTGTTGTACCGGGTCTTTTCTAAGGCCTTGACGATGGCGTCCCGCTCTATGCTTTCCAGCTGACTG
>Ga0335080_10005094_pt1 | contig 13475 bp, 18 predicted proteins | sample Lox_Sample_34_FD_206720 | JGI IMG/M metagenome (GOLD analysis project Ga0335080, IMG submission 206720) | Soil microbial communities from Loxahatchee National Wildlife Refuge, Florida, United States - Lox_Sample_3.4 | ecosystem: Environmental > Terrestrial > Soil > Wetlands | place: USA... | reverse complement strand
CGGCGCCTGCCGGCGTCGGCGTCTTGTGCCGCCTGGACTGCCCTCTGCCCCCCGAGCCGTCTCGCCGAAGAGTCTCCTTCTGCCGTGCAGTGCCCTTTCGGTCGTGCCCCTGGGCTATGCTCCGGGCCACTGCCTTGTGGCGTTCAGGAGACCGTCGCTGGATGCCGGCCGGACCGGCGCGCCAGCCGGCCCCGCGTGGCGCTCGCCCAGATGGTGGCCAGCAGGTACGTCAGGCTGGCCACCGCGATGATGGCGAAGCTCGGCGGCATGCGCGGCGCCAGGTAGCTTGCCGTGAGGCCGAGCCACATCGCCCCGAGCGAGAAGGTGACCGAGAGCCCGAGCGCGCGGTAGGGCCGCGCGGTCAGCTGCTGGGCGGCGCCGGCCGGGGCCGCGACCAGACCGAGCACGAGCAGGGCGCCGACCGCCTGGGTGGCCTCGGCCGTCGTCGCGGCCACCAGTACCAGAAACACGACGCCGAGCAGACGCACCGGCACGCCCGCCGCGGCGGCCACCGCCTCGTCGAGACTGGCGAACAGCAGCGGGCGGGCGATCACGACAACGCCGGCGGAGATCGCCGCGGCGACCAGTGCCGCGCTTGCGGCCTGCGTGGTCGACAGGCCGAAGATCGAGCCGAAGAGGTAGTTGACGCTGGCCACCCCGTTGGCCGTGCTGCGCTGCGTCGTGTAGAGCGTGAGGAACAGCACGCCCAACCCCAGCACCCAGGCAAACGTGCTGCCGATCACGACGTCGTCGGCGCTGGCGCGGCGCCCGAGGGCGGCCATTGCAAGGGCGACCAGGATGGTGCCGGCGAACAGACCCAGGCGCGGGTCGAGGCCAAAGGCCAGGGCGCCGAGCGCGGCCGTGAAAGCGACGTGGCTGAGAGCGTCACTCGTGAAGACCTGCGCCCGCAGCACGAGGAAGTACCCCACGAGGCCGCAGGCCAGGGCGATCAGCGTGCCGGCCAGAAAGGCGTTGCGCATGAAGGGAGAATCGAGCAGCCATCCGAGCCCGGGAAGGGCGGCACCGATCTGGCTCATGCCGCCTGGTCCAGGCCGGTGAGATGCGCTGCGCGCCGTGCGTCACGATGCCGTGCCGCGGTCGAGAGGGTGGCCGCCACGTAGAGGCCGAAGGCCACGCTCGTCACCCAGAATCCCAGCGGGTAGGGCGTGTAGTAGGCGATCGCCAGCGCGACCCAGATCACGCCCAGGGCGATGCCCACCGACAGGATGAGGCTGACGGCCGGCCGGGCGGTCAGGCGCTGGGCCGTGGCTGCCGGCATGACGAGCAGGGCGAACACGAGCAGGGCGCCGGTGACCTGGGTGGTGGCTGCCGCCGTCAGGCCGAGCAGCACCAGAAAGACGCCGCCCAGCAGCCGCACCGGCACGCCGTGGACGGCCGCGACGGCGGGATCGATCGAGGCGAACAGCAGCGGCCGCCCGACGAGCGCGAGCACCGCGACGACACCGAGGGCGACGACGAGCAGGACGATCACCTGACCGTTGGTGATGCCCAGGAAGGTCCCGAACAGCAGACTGTTCACGCTCTCCAGGAAGCCGTGGTAGAGGGCAACGAACAGAAAGCCGCTGGCCAGGGCGAAGGCCTGCACGGTGCCGATGACCGCCGACTCCTGGCTGAAGCCGCCCGCGGCTGCGCTGCCGCGTGGGGCGACGGCGATGACCAGCGCCGCGGCCAGGCAGAAACCGTAGTAGCCCAGGCCGGCGCTCACGCCGAGCAGGATGGCCGCGGCGGCGCCGGGAAAGGCGACCACCGACAGCGTATGCCCGGCGAACGTCTGGCGGCGCAGCACCATGAACCAGCCCACCAGGGCGGCCATCACGGCGACGATCGTGCCGGCCTCGTAGGCGTTGACCATGAACCGGTAGGAGAACAAGCCGCGCGCCTCGCCGAGCAGGCGGCCCGGCCAGCTCGCCGGACCGGCGGCGACCAGCAGCCACAGCATGCGTGCCGTCTCGTGCACGGCGCCTAGCCGGCGTGCCGGTCGCTGTGGCGGGCCGCCGGCTCGGGCACGCCGACCACGACGAGTTGTCCGTCGCTGGTGCGCAACACCTCGATGGGCGTGCGATAGAGGCGGGTGAGGGTCTCGCCCGTGACGACCTGCTCCGGCGGGCCGCTGACGGCTCCGCCCGGCGCCAGATAGACGACCTGATCGAGGTAGCTGAGGATGGGGTTCACGTCGTGAGCCGCCATCAGCACGCTGACCTTGTGCCGGGAGCAGATGTGGCTGATCAGCGCGGCGACCGCGGCCTGATTGGGCAGGTCGAGACCGTCAAGAGGCTCGTCGAGGATCAGCACCTGCGGGTCACGCACGAGCGCTTGGGCGATCAGCAAGCGCTGTTGTTCGCCGCCCGAGACCTGGCCGACCATGCGGTCCGCGTAGGCGGACGCGCCGACCAGCTCGAGAGCGTCGGCGACGCGGCGGGCCGCCTCGCGGCGCCGGCCCCCACCGAGACCCGGCAGCGGCAGCCCCCAGCGGTAGCCGTCGAGGCCGAGGCGCACGATGTCGCGTCCGCGCACGCGCAGCGAGGCGTCGAAGCTACGGCGTTGGGGCAGGTAGCCGATCTTGTCGCGGGCCTGGCCGGGAGGGCCGCCGAGCACGGTGACGCGGCCACCCGCAGGCGCCAGCAGCCCCAGCGCGATCTTGATCAGGGTGGTCTTGCCGACACCATTGGGCCCCAGCAGCGCCACGAACTGGCCCGGTTCGATGGCGAGATCGACGCCGGACCAGATGAGCCGACCGTCGAGCCGCGCCGCGACCTGCTCGAACTCGATCATGGTGCTCGCCGGCAGCGTCTCTGTGTCTGTTGACTGGACAGCCATCCCGATCACGCCACCCCTACTGGCCGGTGGCCTTGGCGAGGGCCGCCTGCAGCGACTGCAGCTGGCTGACCTGCCACGCCTGGAAGGTCGCCGACGCTGGGTCGAGGGTCTCGGTGATGGTGGTCACCGGGATGCCCGCGGCGCGTGCCGCCTGCACCTGGGCCTGCACGTCGGGGGTCGCGTTCTGCGAGTTGTAGACGTAGACCTTGATCAGATGAGCCGCGATCTGGTGGTCGATCGTCTGCTTGTCGGCGGCCGTGGGTTCGGTGCCCTCGCTGATGGCCCGCAGGAAGGTCGGCGGGGTGAGCAGCTTCAGCCCGAGCGCCGGGGCAAGTTCCGCGAAGATGCTCTCAGAGGCGCCCACCGGCGTGCCTGCGTACTTGGCCTTGATAGCCGCTATGAGCTGGTCGTAGCGGGCCAGGCCGTGGCTGAGATAGGCGGTGCGCTGGGAAGCGAAGTAGGCGGAGTCGGCCGGGTCGATGCGCTTGTAGTCGGCGGTGATCTGGTCGATCACGGCGTGCACACTGGTCGGTGAGTACCACTGGTGGGGGTTGCCGCCGACAGCGACGTGGACGAGGTCACCGACGTTGAGCTCCACGCGGCCACTGACGGGGTTGGCCGCGATGAGCTGCGTCGCCCAGGGGTCGTAGCCGATGCCGTCGACGATCACCATCTGCCCGGTCGCGAAGGTGCGCGCGTCGGCCGCCGTCGGTTCGTAGGAGTGCGGGTCGGTGTTGGGGTTGGTGATGATGCTGGACACGGCGACCTTGCTGCCGCCGAGCTGCGCGGCGATCGAACCCCAGAAGTTCTCGGCGGCCACGACGTGAAGCGTGCCGCCCGACCCGGTGTTCGTGGCGCCCGACCCGGCGTTGCTGCCGGCCGCCCCGCAGGCGGCCGCGATGAGCGCAAGCGCCACGACAAGCCCCAGCGCCACCAAGACCCAGCAGGTCCTGCCACGAGAGGGACGGCCTCTGGACATGCCGCCTCCGCCACGCACGGATGCAATGGACTGTCCCATGACGTCTCCTCCTTCAGGACGTGGCGGCGCGCTCGTTGACGGCGCAGCTTGCGCAGATGCCGCTGAGCTGGATGACGTGATCGTCTATGCGAAAGCCGGTCTCGCGGGCAGCGGCTTCGACGAGCTCGTCACAGCCGCAGTCGAGGAGCTCCGAGGCGCTGCCGCAGCTCGAGCAGACGATGGTGTGGGAGTGACGGCGTCCGGCCACGACGAATGCCTCGCAGTGGTTGAGCCCGTGCACGCGTTCCACCGCTCCGGCCTCGGAGAGGATCTCGAGCGTGCGATAGACAGTGGTGAGTCCGACCCCCGAGTGGCTCGCCCGCAGCTTGTCGTGGAGGTCCTGGGCAGTGAAGGAGCCCTTCACGTCGACCATGGCCTCGACGACCAGCGCACGCTGCCGCGTGAGACGCAGGCCTCTGTCGGCCAGGATCGTGCTGAAGCGCGACGTATCCGGCATCGCAACCTCCATGGTAATGAAAACGGTTGTCAGTATCTTCCCAAACCCCGACCATGTAAACAGCCTTGGCGGGCGGCGGTGCAGCCGGGCTCGCTCGGCGCCTGCCCGGGCTCCTCGTACGGCTGCCGACAGGCTCGACCGGCGCCGCCTGCTGTGATGAGCTCGATGGCGTGATCGAAGCTCTCGGGCAGGAGTTGGCGGTAGTTGATCGTGCGCGAACCGCTCAGCGCGGCTCTCCGCGTGGCGCCAGGTTCAGGTGGCTCGCAGCACCTCGACCTCGTGCTGCCCGACGCGATCGGCGAACTCGCTCGGAAGGGACGTCGCGACCAGCGTATCCACCTGGGGCCAGGCGATCGCGCGCACACGGGCGGGGAACCCGATCTTGGCCGGAGACGCCAGCGCGCCTCTGACATTCCCGACCTCAGTTGACGGTAGGGTTAGTACCCTTCGTCCAGAACGCGCAATACGACCGCCTCTTCGGCGAACAGCAGTCCGCCATCGAACCGGCCAGGCGCGCCCAGATCGTCGACCGCATGCAGCGGCTCATGTACCAGCAGACGCCCATGATCTTTCTCGCCGAGCCGGCGCGCGTCATCGCCTGGAACAGCTCGCGGTGGGACGGCTGGTTCCGCTCGCCTCCGGGCGTCGGCGCGGCCCTGGGCACGCACCCCATCATCGACAGCTACCTCCTCGTTCGGCCCCGCGCGGCATCCGGCCCCGCCCAGGGATCGAGCCGCGGCAAGGGACTCGTCGTGGCCGTCGTGATCGCCGGCCTGGTCGTGGTGGCCTGGGCGGTACGCCGAGTCCGGCTGCGGCCGATCGAAGAGGTCGAGTCGTAGGCGACGCACCCTCGTGGCGGTACCATCGAGCACCCCCTCACTCAGTCGTATACTCGGTGACGTCGGACGTGGGGCCGGGGTGTACGAGCAGATCGCCAAGAACAAGAGAGCCTCTCTGGAGTTGCTCGCCAACGTCGTGGCGTTGTGGCTGCTGCTCGGTCTGCTCATCGGCTTGGCGATCACGCAGACGGTCGAAGGCGGCCTCGCGCTTCTCTGCGTCTTCGGGGCTCTTGCCGTGGTCGGCGGGCTTCTCGCCTACTATCGAGGCGCATCGCTCGTTCTCAGGGTCAGCCACGCCCGGGAGGCCGGCCACGACGAGGAACCCCAGCTATGGAACGTCGTCGAGGAGCTGAGCCTGGCGGCCGGTGTGCCCATGCCCAGGGTCTTCATTATCGACGATCTTTCGCCCAACGCCTTCGCCACCGGGCGCGATCCGGCACACTCTGCCATTGCCGTTACGAGCGGTCTGCTCCATCGCATGGACCGCGAGGAGCTGCAGGGGGTCATCGCCCACGAGCTGGCCCACATCCGCAACTACGACGTGCGGTTCGCCACCCTGGTCGGCGTGCTCATCGGCATGATCGCGCTGACCAGTGACTACTTCGTGCGCTCGACGCTCTTTCGCTCGGCGGGCTGGCGTGCGCGCAACCTCGTCGGCGTGCTGCTTCTGGCGGTGGCGCTGGCCCTGGCGGCGATCGCTCCGCTCTCGGCCCATCTCGTGCAGCTCGCCATCTCCCGCCGCCGTGAGTACCTGGCCGACGCCTCCGCCGTGGAGATCACGAGAGACCCGCTCGGGCTCGCCAGGGCACTCGAGAAGATCGACGGTGACCCACGGCCGGTGGCGGTCACCAACAGGGCGACCGCCCACCTCTACATTGCCAACCCGGTCAAGCGCACCTCGGGAGACGGCCTGTTCGACACCCACCCGCCGATCGCGAAGCGCATCGCCGTCTTGCGGGCGATGGCCCGCGTCGATGTGCAGAGGGTCGATGCCGCGAGTGAGTCGCCCGCAGCGGCTCTGCACTGAATCTGCGACGGCAAGAACGGCTTGAATCACTCGGCAGCCAGCCGGGAAGGTAGCCGTAGAGACCCTCCGGCGAGGAGTTCCTCGCCGATCCTTTCGGAGTCACCCCCCGACCACCCGTTCGTGATCGGGGAGACCGACATACTCACGCGAGTTGGAAGAGTAGGTTCACCATGAAGATCGTCGTCATCGGTGGCACCGGGCTGATCGGCTCGAAGGTCGTCACCGAGTTGAGCGGGCAGGGACACGAGGCGATCGCCGCCTCGCCCCGCCTGGGTGTCAACACCATCACGGGAGAGGGGCTCGCCACGGCTCTCGACGGCGCCGCGGTCGTCGTCGACGTGACGAACTCGCCCTCGTTCGACTACGCTCCGGCGCTCGAGTTCTTCGAGACCTCGGCCCGGAACATCCGCGCAGCCGAGGAGGTCGCGCGAGTCGGTCATCACGTCGCCTTGTCGGTCGTCGGGACCGACCGCCTGACCGAAAGCGGCTACTTCCGGGCCAAGATCGCCCAGGAAGCTCTGATCGAGGCATCCCCGATCCCGTACTCCATCGTCCACGCGACGCAGTTCTTCGAGTTCGTCCAGAGCATCGCCGACGAAGCGACCGAGGGCAGCACGGTACGACTGGCGCCGGTGCTCTTCCAGCCCATGGCGTCGGACGATGTCGCCAAGGTCGTGGCCCGGGTCGCGGTGGGCCCGCCGGTGAACGGCATCGTCGAGTCCGGGGGATCCGAGCAGGTGCACCTCGATGCATTCATCCGGCGAGTACTGAGTGAACGACACGACCCGCGCCAGGTCCTGACCGACCCGCAGGCGCGCTACTACGGCGCCACGCTGAGCGAGCGCACGCTCGTTCCCGACGACGGCGCGATCCTCGGCAAGATCCGCTTCGATGACTGGCTGAGCCAGTCCAGCGCCGGCGAACAGGCAGCCGCGTAGCGGCCCGTCAATGCGAACAGGCAGCCGCGTAGCGGCCCGTCAACCTCCGGCCGGCACAGTTCGCGACCGAGGCGGCCAAGCAGGCCGCGACCGCGGGGATGCACGCGCACTTCAAGCATGCGATCAGAGCTGCCGATGACGATCCCGTACGTGCGGACTACGGCCACCCCTGAGGAAGAGGCAGTCAATGGCGACGTGCAGCACCTGCGGGTTGTCCCTGGCGGCGAACGCCCTGTTCTGTCCGGTCTGCGGGACGCGTTTCACCCCGGCGTCGGGCCCGGCCCCGGCTCCTGCCGTCGCGGGCCCCGCTCCGACTCCTGCCGCGGGATTCGCGGCCTTCCCGCCCGATCATTCGCAGAGTGCCTACGGAGAGTGGTCTGCGGCCCCGGTACCCACGGTGCACCATCGCGCGGGCGCCCAGCGCCACGGAAGACTCGCGTTCTGGCTGTTCGCCATCGCCGGCTTCACCGTGTTCAACGCGGTCCAGTGGCTCAATCACCAGAGCCTGCGCATGGTGATCGGGCTCATCTGCACGCGCCAGCTCACCTTCCTGATCTACGACCGGCCTGACGGAGGGACCATCCTGCTTGCCGCCGCCATTGCCGCCGGTGTGGTGTTCGCGGTCCTCGGCGTGCTGGTCTACCAGGGGCAGGCGTGGGCGCTGCTCGTCGCCATCGTTCTCTACGGGGCCGATCTGGCCTTGTTCCTGGTCCGGATACAGCTGCGCGACCCGATGGGCCTGTTCTTCCACGCGCTGGCACTCGGTGTGCTCATCTCCGGATACAGCGCGATCCACCGGCGACGGAGCCTGGCACAACAGCCTTCGGCCTGGTGACCCATCGCCGACTTCAGAGCGCCGGCCTCATTGCAGGCGGCGCGCGGAGCTGAGCGTCAGGGCTTGACCGCAGCGTCCCCGGTCGGCGCGCTCGCCCGCGCCCACGGCGGCAGCTGCGCCGATCGACTCGCGGCGTCGGGGACCTGCTGAGGCGGGCTCGGCTGCCGCCAGCCATCTGTCGGCACGGCGACTCCCGCGCCTCCCGCGGCCAGGTTCTGGGCCGTCTGGGCATCGACCTGGATCCCACGAGAGCACACCGGACACATCGCCACGTAGCGCGACTCGTACGGGATGACGGGGATGAAGAAGAGCGTGAACCATCGCGTGACCTTGATGACCTTCCATTGCGACGTGTTGCGGCAGTTCGCGCACAGACGGGCCCCCGTAAAGCCGAGCGCACGGATAGTCCTGCGACCCCAACCAAAGATGATGAACATGAGCCCCCCGCTCTTTCGAATGACCGCGACAGTGCTGCTGAAGTAATCGACCGACCGAAACGGGTTCTTGAGAAGGCAGTCGGAGGCCCATCTCAGGCGTCTTCGTGCGGTGGTAGGATCGACGCCTCATGGGGGGCCTGGCGACATCCAATCGCCGCGGAGGAAGCTCGCCGCACTGTGCGAGACTTGACCTCGTGTCGCTGCCAACGAGTGTTTCGACCCGATCAACCACACACTCCCTCACGGAGGTCCCATGAAGCGAGTCACCGGAATCGGCGGCGTCTTCTTCAAAGCCAACGACGCTCCCGCCCTCCAGGCCTGGTACAAGCGGCACCTCGGCATCGATGTCCAGGAGTGGGGCGGTACCGCGTTCACCTGGACCGATGGCGAAGGCAGGCCGGTCGCCGGCACGACCGTCTGGTCCATCAGCTCGGCGCAGGACGACCACTTTGCGCCCGGCACTGCGACGTTCATGGTCAATTACCGGGTGGAGGATCTCCACGCCCTGGTCAAGGCCTTGCGCGACGAAGGCTGCAACGTTCTCGAGAAGATCGATGATTCCGAGTACGGCTCGTTCGCCTGGGTCATCGATCCGGAAGGAAACAAGGTCGAACTCTGGCAACCGCCCGCCGAGCAATGACCATGCCGATCGGCCTCGAGCACAGAGAACTACCGGACTTCGCGGGAGGCGACAAGATGCCAGTTGCTGGAGATCTCACCCAGGCGCAGACCGCTCTTCTGTTCGCGCACACGCCCGTCGGCTTCAGCGTCGCCGACGAGCAGGACGTGGTGCGGTTCTGGGCCGGAGATGCCTTCTCGACCTGCAGCCCGAAGCTGATCGGCCGCAGCCTCTTCGACGCTCACCCCAAGCGCGCCCATGTGGCGATCGAGGCGCTACTGGCCGATCTGAAGTCGGGTGCGAAGGACCAGGTCGACACGATCGAGCACGGAGAGGGCGGCGCCGAGCGCATCATCTACACCGCGCTGCGGGATGCCGACGGCACGTACCGCGGAGTGCTCGAGACCGTGGTGTCGCTCGACGAAGCGGATTCGTGATCCAGCAGGCCGGCTCTTCTCGACGCGGGAGGCCGGCCTCTAGGTGTTCACCACGATCGCCTTGCGCTTGTAGACCGTCACGGAGAGAACGTATGAGGCGACGAGCAGGCCGAGGATCCACGCCAGGGCCGTCCAGACCTTGGGGCCGGCCGTGCCGGTGACCAGCAGCGAACGCATCGTCTCGACCACCGGCGTCATCGGCTGATTCTCGGCAAAACCCCGCAACAGCGGCGTCATGGAGCTCGTCGGCACGAATGCCGGGCTGATGAAGATGAGCAGGATCAGGACATAGCTGAACGCTCCGGCGCCCTCCATCGTTTTGGCAAGCAGGCCGAAGAAGACGGCCAGCCACGTCGTTGAGAGCGTGAACAACAGCAGGATCCCGGCAAAGACCAGCCACGCCGTCAGTCCGGCCTGCGACCGAAAACCGATGGCGAACGCCACCAGGAAGACCAGCAACGACGAGAAGAGGTTGGACAAGGTAGACGAAGCGACCTGCCCGCCCAGGATCGACGACGGCGCGACGGGCATCGTCCTGAAGCGATTGATGATGCCGCTCTGCACGTCGATGGTGAGGCGTACCGCGGCATACGAGATGCCGCTGATGACCGTCATGACGACGATGCCCGGCACGATGAAGTCGATGTAGCTCACCGCGCCCGTCTGCTGTCTCACCGCTCCGCCCCACACGTAGACGAACAGGAGCATGAGGGCGATCGGCATGAGCAGCACCGTGATGATCGTGTCGGGACTGCGGGTGATATGGCGCAGGCTCCGCTTCGCCAGCGTCCACGTATCTGAGAGCGCGCGCATCATTGTTCCTTCCTGCCGGCGCCGGTTATCTCGAGGAACACGTCGTCGAGCGTGGCCACTTTCTGGGAGAACTCGGTCGGCTCGATCCGGGCGCCCTCGAGGTTGGCGAAGATGCCGGCCACTTGAGCTGCCGTGCCATCCGTGGTGATCGTGAGCGTCGCGCCCTCGCCCTCAGTGTGGGCGTGGCTGTCGCCAAGCACCCTGGCTGCCGCATCACGGGTCTCTTCGTCGGGGAACGTCAGCTCGACCAGCCCACCCGGTACGAGTTTCTTCAGCTCGCGGGCGGTCCCGTTGGCCACGATCCTGCCCTGGTGCAAGACGGCGATGTCGTCGGCCAGCTCGTCGGCCTCGTCGAGATGCTGCGTCGTGAGGAACACGGTCGTCCCGCCTTCGGCCAGCTTGTGGATCGTCCGCCACATCTCGTTGCGGGCCTGGGGGTCGAACCCGGTGGTGGGCTCGTCCAGGAAGATGACCGCCGGGCTGCCGATCAGGCTCATCGCGATGTCGAGGCGGCGCCGCATCCCGCCGGAGAACGTCGAGACGGCGCGATCGGCCGCGTCTTCCAACCCGAACCGCCGCAACAGGTCGGCAGCGGTACCGGCGGAGTCGGCGACATGGCGCAGGTCGCCGATCAGCAGCAGGTTCTCACGACCGGTCAGCCGATCGTCGACGGCGGCGAACTGCCCGGTCAGACTGATCTTGCCGCGCACCTTGTCCGGTCGTGCAGCTACGTCGTAGCCGGCCACCGCCGCCGTGCCGCCATCGGCCTTGATGAGGGTGGTCAGGATGTTGATCGTCGTCGTCTTGCCGGCGCCGTTGCTGCCCAGCAGGGCGAAGACCGTCCCCTTCTGCACGCTGAAGCTGACGTCTTTCAGCACGGAGACGTTCTTATAGGACTTGCGAAGCGACGTGGCTTCGATCGCTGCTTCCATGGTCGGTCTCAACTTTCTGCGTGGCGCTTCTGCGTGGCGCCTCTGCGTCGCGCTCGCTTTACGAGCGGTGGACCGCGACTCTGCCCATAGAGGTGCGGGCGCGGATCTCAACGGCCTGCTCGCCGGAGCCGGGGCGCTGCGCGGCGCCGAGCTCGTTCTCGACGGTGCCGAACTTGGTCTCGAGATCGAGCCACGCGGCGACGCCGTCCCGGACGCCCACCTCGATGGCGCCGAGCGAGCTTTGCGCGACGACCGTGCCGCCGGCCACCTCTCCGACGCGCACGTCGCCGTTTGCGCTCTTGGCGGTGACCGATGTGTGTGCCACCTCGATGACGATGGCGCCGTTGCCCGCGGTGACCCTGGTCTCGCCCGCGGCCTCGCCGAGCCAGGTATCACCATTGCCGTTCTTGACCACGAGCGGGCCGTCGGCGCTGGCGATCCGCACAGCTCCAGCCGCCGCGACCTGGCTGCGGCCCGTCGCGCGGTCCACGCTGACCTTGCCGCTCCCCGACTTGAGCTCGAGCGGGCCGGCCTCCTCGATCTGAATATCGCCGACGCCGGTGCGGAAGTGGCACTCGCCGATGTCGCCGGTGCAACGCAGCGATCCGACGCCGACCGTGGCGCGCAGTTGCGAACCGCTCGGCAGCTCGATGCGCACCTCGATCGATTCGTAGCCGCCCAGCGGGGTCCACTGCCGCCAGCTCTTGGGCGCCTTGACCGTCAGGACACCGCCGGAGAACTCCACGAGGGTCTGCTCGGCGGCGGTCACGTCGGCCTTCTTGGCAGGGTCGCTCGGACGCACCTCGACGACGGTGTCGGTGCGGTCACTCGCCGCGATCGCAACGTTGCCGACCGGTGCGTCGAGGCTGACGGAGATCGGTTGGGGGGTGTCGAAGCTGGGCATCGCGGTTCCTTTTCTCGGATTCGGCGGGCTCGGGGTACTAGCGAGCCCAGCCGGTATAGTGCTGGCCACCTCGCGGGCTGCGCGGCTGGCCGCCGGCAGGCGGGTCCATGCGTTGCAGCGCGGTGGCGGCGGCGCGTACGAGCCAGGTGTTGACCGAGAGCCCGTCGTCGGCGGCGGCCTGTTCGACCCTCGCCTTGAGGTGGTCGGGCAGGCGCAGGTTGATGCGGGAGACGACGGCCTCGTCGTCTTCCCCGGTCGTCGGCCTCAACGCGGTGCGCCAGTCGCCCTCTGGGGCAGCTTCGGCCTCCGCGGCTTCGGCCGGCGGCAGGGTCACGACGAACTCGGGCTCGCGGCCGCGCAAGCGCAGTTCGACCGAGCCCGGCGCGAGCTCCAGGGTGATCTCTTCTGCCGCAGCCGCCAGGGCGTCTTGCACGGTCAGCCGGACGGCAGCGTCGAGCGGGGCGACGAGTCGCTCGGCCAGGGCGCGAGCGTCCTCTCCACTCGCCTCGGCGGCAACGACGAGCTGCCGGCGCAGGTTCTCTATGTAGGGTTCGAGGTTCATGGCGTCAGTGTGACATTACTATGATGCCACGTCAACACCATTTTGACACCATCGCCGCGAGCGTGACCGGCCACCCGCCCTTCGACAGCTGGGGAGGCGATGCCCGTTGGCGCTCCCGGATGACGCGGAACCGCGGCCGCGGCCGACGGCTTCTTGCCCGTTGGGGCGCTTGGACGAGGCAGGGTTAGGGCAGACCTTTCCCGGAAGACACGGTGCTGGCGGGAGGAGGATGGGAGTGTCCACGGTCGTTGATTTCACAGACGTGTCCACGAGCGGGCTGGAGTCGTCACCTTTAGCAGAAGCGCTCGCCGGCCTGCGGGCAAACGAAGCGCGCTACTTCATGAACAAGTACAAGCACGAGTTCGCGGTCGTGCCGGCCGGCGAGAGCCAGGACACGCTCGACTACGTGAACCGGATCCTCAAGGACGAACGTGGCATCGAGATCGCCGCCAGGCCCCTGCAGACGTCACGGTTTCAGGTAGAGAACATCAAATGGGCCTACGTGTTCTACGAGAGCGGCCTCGAGATCAATGTCCTGTACACGATCGACGACCCCAAGAAGCGGGCCGTTGGGTTCAAGCTCTCAGAAGGCATGGAGGTACCAAGCGAACTGGGGACGTTCAAGTTCGCCAGGCAGAAGTCGAGGCTGGCCGGGACGATCCGCGGGTCGTATTTCGTCATCAAGGGAGAGTACTAGTCTTCGTCAGGGCTTCGAGATCATCTGGCGGCTGCTTGCCCCCAAGCCGGCCAAGGTCAAGGGCATCCTCGACGGTAAGGGCTGGGAGCCCCCGGCGATCACGGCGATCGGGCCGACGTGAG
>Ga0335080_10005093_pt1 | contig 13478 bp, 11 predicted proteins | sample Lox_Sample_34_FD_206720 | JGI IMG/M metagenome (GOLD analysis project Ga0335080, IMG submission 206720) | Soil microbial communities from Loxahatchee National Wildlife Refuge, Florida, United States - Lox_Sample_3.4 | ecosystem: Environmental > Terrestrial > Soil > Wetlands | place: USA... | reverse complement strand
CCCAAAACGGATCCCGCGCACGCGAAGGGCAACGACGTCGTCGCGGCGCTGAAGAAGATCGCCGAGGCGAAAGCGCCGTTCTGCTCGCGCGGCGACAAGAGCGGCACGGACGCCGCCGAGAAGCGCTACTGGAAGGCGGCCGGCATCGAGCCCAAGGGCGACTGGTATCGCGAGACGGGTTCCGGCATGGGGCCCACGCTCAACACTGCCTCCGGCATGAACGCCTACGCGCTCGCCGATCGCGGCACGTGGCTCTCGTTCAAGAATCGCGGCGACCTCGTGATCCTCGTCGAAGGCGACGTGCGCCTCTTCAACCAGTACGGCGTGATGCTGGTGAACCCGGCCAAGTATCCGCACGTGAAGAAGGAGATGGGCCAGAAGTTCATCGACTGGGTGATCTCGCCCGCGGGCCAGGCCACGATCGCCAACTACAAGATCGACGGCCAGCAGCTCTTCTTCCCCAATTACAAGCCTTGAGCGGCTCGCGCCTCGCGATCCTGTTGTGGTCCGTCTCGCCGGACCGGGCGGACCTTGCCGCCGCTCCGTTCGTCTACGCCGCGGCGGCCGCGGCCCTCGACGCCGAGGTCGAGGTGCACTTCGGGGGGCGCGGCGTGCGATTGCTCGTGCAGGGCGTCGCCGCGGACCTTCGCGCCTCCGAATGGAGCGGCGAGACGGTGTACTCCCTCATGAAGCAGGCGGCCGCGAACGGCGCTCGATTCGTCGCGTGCAGCACGGCGGCCCGCGCGCACGTGGGGCCCGACGAGTCCCTCATCGCGGAGTATTCGGGACCGGCGGGCGCCGCGGCCTTCGCCGAGCGCGCGCTCGATCCCGCGTGGCGCACGCTCGTCTTCTGAATCCTTGCGCCGGGGAAATGGCGGAAGGGAATGGGAGTCGAACCCACCAAGGAGCGGCTGACGCCCCTCACCGGGTTTGAAGCCCGGCCGCCCCACCGGGGGCGAGTCCCTTCCGTTCCAGCTTGAGCAGGTTGTCGGCGCGGATGCGATGGTCGTCGCGCGCACGCCGGGTGAATCCCACGCGATCGAAGAATTCCAGGACCTGCACCGCGCGCTTGCGACCGATGCCCGCGCGGTCTCGGAACTCCGCCACGCGCACGGCGCCGCATTCGTCTTCGAGCGAGCGCGCGATCTCGGCCAGCTCCGCCACCGCCGAGCGCGAGAAGTAGAGGTCCTTCACGATCGCGAACACCTCGCCGCGGCGCGCGAGGCGGCGAAGCAGGGCCCGCATGTCGTTTTCCGGCGCGCCCAGGTCGTGCGCGAGGTCGCGCGCCCACGCAGGATCGAAGCGCTCGTCCTCCAGGCGCGGCAACACTCGCTGTGCGAGCGCTTCTTCCTGCGCGGTGAGCTTGAGCGAGTGGGACGGCAGGTGCCACCACGGGCCGTTTCGCGAGAGCTTGCCTTCCCCGAGAAGCGAAGTGGCCGCCTCTTCGACGAGCGCGACGTCGTGCCGCGGGAACTCCATGCGGCGCACGCGCCCGAGGTCCGGGCCCAGCTCGTCGGGATGGCGATCGTGATACTCGGCGAGCATCGCGAGCAGCCGCTCGCGAATGCGCATCCAGCTCGACCGCGAAAGCGCGAAATCGAGCGATCCGGAGACGACGCGAACGGCATCTCCCAGCTGGCGCTCGTCGATGAGCGTGTTGTGCGCGATGGCGAACGCAGCGAGGTCCACGCCGTCGGGAGAGACTTCGAGCGCCCGGCGAAGGCGCTCGAGCGGATCCTCGCACTCGAACCGGCGAAGCACCTCGATGCGTTCGGGCGCCCGACGGTGGCGTTCCCGTCCAGCGGGCTCGATCACGCGGCCTCCGCCGATCGTGCGCGAGGCCGATGCATCGCGAATGACGAAGGCATCGCCCGAGAGCGCGCCGATCGGGCGTTCGGAAACGATCTGCGCCAGCGCGTCCCTACCGGGCGGGAGGGTCTCGCCCTCGAGGAGCGCCACGCGAGCGAGCACGTGTTCGGTGCCCAGGTGCAGGTGCACGGGCGACCAGTGGGCCAACGCGCGCGATTCACGCGCCGAGAGGCGCAGGCGCGCTTCGAAGCGCGAGGTGGGCGCATGCAGGCGGGGTGCGACGATCCACTCGCCGCGGGCAACTTCTTCTTTCGCGAGCCCCGCGAGCGCCAGCGCGCATCGCTCGCCGCATCGGCCGGCCGTCGAAGTGCGATTCTGCGCGTGCAGGCTGCGAACCCGCGCGATTCGGCCCGAGGGCGTGACGGCCACCTCATCGCCCACGCGGACCTCGCCCGAAGCCACGGTGCCCGTGACGACGGTCCCCACGCCATCCAGCGTGAAGCACCGATCGACCGCGAGGCGGAACGCGGCCCCGGTCGAACGGCGCCCTTCGAACGCAGCCGCCTCGTGCGCGAGATGTTCCTTCAGCTCCGCGAGGCCTTCGCCCGTCGCGCTGGACACGTCGAACATCGGCGCGCCCGCAAGCGAAGTGCTCGCCAGCAGCGCGCAGATCTGCGCGCGGCACTCCGCACGCCGTGCGTCGTCCACGCGATCGATCTTCGACATCGCGATGGCGCCGCGGCGCACGCCCAGGAGCTCCACGATGTCCAGGTGCTCGAGCGTCTGCGGCATCGGCCCATCGTCGGCCGCGATCACCACGAGCACGTAGTCGATTCCGGTGGCACCCGCCACCATGTGATCGACGAAGCGCTCGTGGCCCGGCACGTCCACGAAACCCAGCACCTGCCCATCGCGAAGGGGCAGGTACGCGTAGCCCAGCTCTATGGAGATGCCGCGCGCCTTTTCCTCCTTGAGCCGGTCGGTGTCCACGCCCGTGAGCGCCTTGACCAGCGAGGTCTTGCCGTGGTCGATGTGCCCCGCGGTGCCGACGATCATGGCGAAAGCCTCTCCAGGAGCGCCGCGAGCTCGGCCTCGTCTTCGAGGCAGCGCAGGTCGAGGATGAGCGCCCCGTCGCGGAGGCGCCCGATCACGGGCGTAGGCAACGCGCGCAACGCCTTCTCGAGTCTCGCGAGGCGCGTCCCGCTTCCCTTCGCCTCGCGCGGGCGGACCACCAGCGCGGCGCTCGCAAGCCGCTCCACGGGCCGCGCGCCGCTGCCGATCTGGCTCGCGCAATCCTCCACGGCCACGTCAGGGCCATCGCCCAGGGCTCGCTGCATCACGGGCTGCAATCGTTCGGCGAGCGCGCGGATCTCCGCGGCCGGCCGCGAGAGCAGGCGAAGCGTCGTGAGACGCATGGCGAGCCGGTCGGGATCGCGATGAATCGCCAGGACCGCCTCCAGCGCCGCGAGCGTCATCTTGTTCACGCGCAGGGCGCGCTTCAACGGATTCTTCTTGATGCGCGCGACGAGCTCGCGGGTGCCGGCGATGATGCCCGCCTGCGGCCCGCCGAGCAGCTTGTCGCCGCTGAACGTGACGATTGAAGCGCCATGCGCGAGCGTCTCGCGCACCGTGGGCTCCTTCGGCAGCCCCCAGCGCGACAGATCGACGAGCGCGCCGCTTCCCAGGTCCACCATGAAGGGGATGCCGCGTTCCCTAGCGAGCGAACCCAGCTCGCCCTCGTCCACCGCGGCCGTGAATCCCGTCACCGCGTAGTTGCTCGCGTGCACCTTGAGGACGAGCCCCGTCTTCGGGCCGATCGCCTCGGCGTAGTCCCTGAGATGCGTGCGGTTGGTGGTGCCGACCTCTCGCAGCTTGCATCCGGCGCGCGCCATGATGTCGGGCATGCGGAAAGCGCCGCCGATCTCGATCTGTTCTCCGCGCGAGATCACGACCTCCTTGCCGCGGGCGAGCGTGTTGAGCGCGAGGAGGACGGCCGCGGCATTGTTGTTCACGATGGTGGCGCTTTCCGCGCCCGTGAGCTCGCCGATCAACGGCACGACGAGGTCATCGCGATCGCCGCGCCCGCCGGTATCCACGTCGTATTCGAGGTTCGTGGCGCTGGCCATCGCGATCGCGACCGCGTCGATGGCCTCCTGCGGCAGGAGCGCGCGCCCGAGGTTCGTATGCAGCACCGTTCCCGTGAGATTGATGACGCGCTTCAGCCGGGGCGCGTTGCGACTCTCGATCGCCTCACCGAGGCTCCGCGCGAGCGCATCGCCGGGCGAAGCGGCTTGCCCGCGCGAGATGGCTTCGCGCTGCCCGGCAAGCAGGTCGCGGATGGCGCCCACGACGACGACGCGCCCGTGGCGCTCGACCAGCGCCTGCACCGCCGGGTCGCCCAGCAACTTGTCTACGGAAGGCAGAAGAGCGTAGGGCTCTTGCGCGGCACGCGCGACAGGATCCATGGTGCGTCGAATGTATCCGCCGCTCCTTCGCCGCACCATATGAAACCGCTTTCACATGCCAGCCTCAGGCGGGGGGTTTCTCCATGCCGAAGGCCTCAACGAGCGTGGACATGTAGGCCTCGACCGCGGCGGCCACCGCGTCGCCCGTCGCGAGGAGCTTCACGTCCTCGTCCCACGCGGCGGGCTCGAGCCGCGCAAGCCAGCCTTCGCCGTAAGGGTCGGCGTTGATGAGGCCGGGGCTCGCGCGCACTTTCGCGTTCACCTCCGCGATCGTTCCGGATACCGGCGTGCGCGCCGAACGGATCACCTTCGACATCTCGAGCGCGCCGATGGAGCGGTCGCGATCCACCTGCGTGCCCACGGGCCTCGCGATGAACTCGATGAAGTCCCCGGAGATGTGGGCGCCGAGCGAGGTGATGCCCACGGTGGCGAGCCCGCCGGGCTCTCGCCGAACCCACGTGTCCTGCTCGACGAGGTACCAGAGCCCCGCGGGAAACTCGAACCCGCGAACTGTCGTCACGCGGAAGGCTCGCCCGGGTCTCCGTGGACGAGCATGAAGTTCACGCCGTACGGTTCGCGCCCCGCTTCGGTCACGAGCAGGTCGAGCGCGAGTGTCGCGATGTCGTCGGCGCACGGCTCCACGTCGCGGTTGCGGTCCATGTAGACGATCTTGAGGTACGCGCCGCACTCGTCGCAGGTTTCGGCGAGCACGGCGGCCTTGTCCTTCTTCTCCTTGCCGTCGTCGAGCCCCGAATAGGAAATCCCCTTGGTGCTGTCGCAATGCGCGCACTTGATGCGCACCATGTGCCACTCGGCGCTGCAGAGCGAACAGTGCAGAAAGCGGAAACCCGCCGCCTCGCCGCCGATGCGCGCGACGCTCGCCGTGGGGCGGCTGCCGCAGCAGGGACAGATTCCCGGGGCGTCGATGGGCGGGAAGGCCGCTTCGCCCAGCGAGATCGCGAGGTGCGTGAAGTACACCTGAAGGCCCGCCCCGATGAATGGGGCAGTGGCCGGATCGAGGCCAAAGGTCACGCCCGCGAGGAGCTTGCTCGCCTGCGCTTCGTAGAGCTCGTCGCGGCTCATCTCGAGGCTCTTGGCCACCGCGTGCGTGCGCCCTTCCGTTTCCTCGGAGATCGCGCGAAGCATCCGCCGCAGCGTGTCGCACCAACCCACGTCGCGCGCATGCGAAGCGTGGGCGAGCGGCGGCATTCCATGCTCGTGGCTCTGCGCGATCGCTTCGGGACGCGGCAACGCCACGAGCGGCACCGCGTCGAGCGCCGCCTGCTGCTTGTCGGCCACGAGCGCGATCAGCTCGAGGTAGCCCTGCATCGAGTGCCCCGGTGCGAGCTGCCGCAGCCTTCGCGCCCTCTCGGCGAAAGCCGACGCGCGCTCGGGAAGGCGCAACCGCGGCGCGTCCCCGCCGGCGCGCGCCGCAATCTGCTCGGGCGTGGCGAGCTTGATCTCCATGAAGCGATGCCCTTCAGTTCTTGCGCATCACCTCATCATGCCACGCGGGGTGGTTCGACTTGGCCCACGCAGGCGTGACCCAGCCCTGGACCATGGCGCGTATCGACTGCTTCGTCCAGAACGCCATGTAGGCGTGGCCGATCACGAGCAGGATGAGCCCCGTCGCGCACACCGCGTGCAGCAGCGACGCCCAGCGGATGAGCGTGACCGGCAGGCCGTCGGCCAACGGGCGCCAGAAGCAGAAGCCGGTGACCAGCAGGCCGAGCATGCACAGGGTGAGCAGCCAGAACAGCACCTTCTGGCCCGCGTTGTACTTGCCCGCCGGCGGCGCGGCCGATTCGTCCCCGGCCATCACCTCGTGGGCATGCTTGAGCCATTCCACGTCGGTCTTGTCGATGGTGTTGTGTCCCATGACCTTGAGGCCGAGCCAGGCGAAGAACACGAACATCCCGATGCCCATGAAGGGATGCAGGATGCGCGTCCAGGGCCCGCCGCCGAAGAAGTTCGTGAGCCAGAACATCGACGGGTGGAAGAACGCGAGGCCCGACAGGGCGGCGGTGAAGAAGAAAATCGCCAGCAGCCAGTGCACCACGCGTTCCAGGTAGTTGTAGCGATCGATGGCGTTCTTGGGTCTGAGCATGTCGGTTCCTCTAATCCGATTGCGACTCGCCGTGGGGTTCCTTCGGGCCGACCTTGAGGTAGTGGAGCAGGCCCGCGAGCACCGTCACTCCCATGGCGGCGAGTGCGAGCGGCTTGAACGGCCCCTTCCACAGGTTCACGAGCGGGCTGATGTGTGGATCCTTCGGCAGGCGGTGATAGAGCTCCGGCTGGTCGGCGTGCTGCAGCACGTACATCACGTGCGTGCCTCCCACTCCCTGCGGGTCGTAAAGGCCGGCGTTCTGGAAGCCGCGCTCCTTCAGGTCCACCATGCGTTCGGCGGCGAGCTCCTTCATGTCTTCCTTGGTGCCGAACTGGATCGCGCCGGTGGGGCACGTCTTCACGCACGCGGGCTCGAGGCCGACCGCCACTCGATCGGAGCAGAGCGTGCACTTGTAGGCCTTGTGGTCTTCCTTCGAGATGCGCGGGATGTTGAACGGGCAGCCCGTCACGCACGATCCGCACCCGATGCAATGCTCCTCGATGAAGTCCACGATGCCGTTGGAGTACTGCACGATCGCGCCCGGCGACGGGCACGCCTTGAGGCACCCGGGCTCGGCGCAATGCATGCAGCCGTCCTTGCGGATCAGCCACTCGAGCTTGCCGTTCTCCTCGACTTCGGAGTAGCGCATGAGCGTCCACGATTCGGGGCTCAGGTCCGCGGGGTTGTCGTAGACGCCCACGTTGGTTCCCACCGTGTCGCGCAGGTCGTTCCATTCCGAGCACGCCACCTGGCAGGCCTTGCATCCGATGCACTTGGAGATGTCGATGAGCTTGGACACCTCGGGGTTGCTGCGCGCCGACGGCGGTTGCACGGTGGTGGCCGAACGCTGCTTGAGGTCCAGCGATTGGAGTGAGGACATGGCGTCAGGCCTTCTCGATGTTCACGATGAACGCCTTGTATTCCGGCGTCTGCGTATTGGCGTCGCCCACGAAAGGCGTGAGCGTGTTGGCGAGATAGCCCATCTTCGCCACGCCCTTGAATCCCCAGTGCAGCGGGATGCCGACGTGGTGCACCTTGGTGCCGTTGCAATCGAGCGCCTTGATGCGCTTGGTGACGACGCACTTCGCCTTGATCTCGCCCCGGTTGGACCGAACCTTCACCATGTCGCCGTTCGCGATGCCCTTCTCCTTCGCGAGCTCCTCGCCGATCTCCACGAACTGCTCGGGCTGGATGATGGCGTTCAGCTCCGCGTGCTTGGTCCAGAAGTGGAAATGCTCGGTGAGGCGGTACGTGGTCGCCGCGTAGGGGAAGTCCTTCGGTTTCCCAAACGCCTCCATGTCGCCCTTGAACACGCGCGCCGCCGGATTTGAGAATGCCTTCGGGTTCTTCGGCGACATGAGGTTCGCGGTCACCGGCGATTCGAAAGGCTCGTAGTGCTCCGGAAGCGGGCCTTCGGCCATGCCCGTGGGCGTGAACAGGCGCGCCACGCCCTCGGCGGTCATGATGAACGGCCCCACGTGCTCGTCGGGCGCCGCATCGGGACGCATGTCGGGAATGTCCGATCCCGCCCACGCTTTGCCGCTCCACGCGATCAGCTTGTGCCTCGGGTTCCAGGGCTTGCCCGACGGATCGGCCGACGCGCGGTTGTAGAGCACGCGGCGGTTGACCGGCCAGGCCCACGCCCAGTTGAGCGTCTGGCCGATGCCGAACGGGTCGGAGTTGTCGCGCCGCGCCATGAGGTTGCCCGCCTGGGGCCAGCAGCCGGAGTAGATCCAGCAGCCGCACGCGGTGCTGCCGTCGTCGCGCAGGAACGCGAAGCTCGGCAGCTGCTGCCCCGCGGGCACGAGCACCGTCGGCGGCGCCTTCGGGTTCTTCGGGTCCGGGGGCGACATCACGTCGGCGAGCGCCTTGCCGTTGTATTCCATCGCGAGCTCTTCGGGCGACGGGTTGTTCGGGATCCTGTACGTCCAGGTGAGGTTGAGGATCGGGTCCGGGTACGCGCCGCCGTCCCTGGCGTACATCGCCTTCATGCGCAGGTAGATCTCCGCCATGATCTCGGCGTCGGTGCGCGCCTCGCCCGGCGGGTTGGCGCCCTTCCAGTGCCACTGCAGCCACCGGCCCGAGTTGGTGAGCGATCCGTCCTCCTCGGCGAAGCACGTGGTGGGCAGGCGGATCACCTCGGTCTTGATGCTCGCGGTGTCGACCTCGTTGTAGGGCCCGAAGTTCTTCCAGAACTCCGAGGTCTCGGTGGCGAGCGGGTCCATCACGACGAGGAACTTCAGCTTCGACAGCCCCCCGATCAGCTTCGCCTTGTGGGGGAACGACGCGAGCGGGTTGAAGCCCTGGCAGATGTAGCCGTTCATCTTGCCCTGGCCCATCATCTCGAAGGCCTGCAGCACGTCGTAGAGCTTGTCGAGCTTGGGCAGGTAGTCGAACGCCCAGTTGTTCTCCTTCGTGGCGGCGTTGCCGAACCACGACTTCATCAGGCTCACGTGGAACTTCGGGTAGTTCTGCCAGTACGACATCTGCTTCGGGCGCAGGGGCTTCAGGGCCCGGGACTCGATGTACTTCTCGTAGTCCTGCTCGGCGTCGCGCGGCAGCGAAAGGTAGCCGGGAAGCAGGTTGGACAGCAGGCCCAGGTCCGTGAGGCCCTGGATGTTGCTGTGCCCGCGCAGCGCGTTCATGCCGCCGCCCGCGAGGCCGATGTTGCCGAGCAGCAGCTGCACGATGGCGCCCGTGCGGATCATCTGCGATCCCTGCGAGTGCTGCGTCCAGCCGAGCGCGTACATGATCGTCATCACGCGATCGGGGGCCGACGTGGAGGCGATGTGCTCGCAGACCTTGAGGAACGCCTCCTTCGGCGTGCCGCAGATCTTCGACACCATCTCGGGCGTGTAGCGCGAGTAGTGCTTCTTCATCACCTGCAGCACGCAGCGCGGGTTCTCCATCGTGGGATCGACGACCGCGTAGCCTTCCTTGTCCTTCTCGTAGCCCCAGGACGACGGATCGTAGGAGCGCTTGGCCTCGTTGTAGCCGGAGAAGATCCCCTCGTCGAACGAGTACTTGTCGGTCAGCACGAACGGCGCGTTGGTGTAGTTCCTGACGTACTCGTGCTGGATCTTGTCGTGCGTGAAGAGGTAATTGATCACCCCGCCCAGGAACGCGATGTCGGTCCCTACGCGGATCGGGGCGTAGTAGTCGGCCATGGCGGCCGAGCGGGTGAAGCGGGGATCGACGACGACGAGGCGCGCCTTGTTGTGCGCCTTGGCTTCAGTGACCCACTTGAAGCCGCACGGATGCGCTTCCGCGGCATTGCCGCCCATGATGAGCACGACATCGGCATTCTTGATGTCGACCCAGTGATTCGTCATTGCTCCACGGCCGAACGTCGGGGCGAGACTCGCCACCGTCGGGCCGTGTCAGACCCTCGCCTGGTTGTCGAAGACCAGCATCCCCATCGGGCGGACCACCTTGTGCGTGATGTAGCCCGCTTCGTTGGAGGATGCCGACGCCGCGAGCATTCCCGTGGTGAGCCAGCGATTGACAGTCTTCCCGTCGGCCGTCTTCGCGATGAAGTTCGCGTCGCGGTCGGCCTTCATGAGCTTGGCGACCTTGGTGAGCGCCTCGTCCCACGAGATGCGCTTCCACTCCTTCTCGCCGGGGCCGCGGTACTCGGGATACTTGAGTCGATTCTCGCTATGGACGAAATCGAGCAGGCCCGCGCCTTTCGGGCAGAGCGTGCCGCGATTGACCGGATGGTCCGGGTCCCCCTCGATGTGGATGATCTCGGCGGCGACGTTCTTCGCCTTGTCGCCGAGCCCGTACATCAGGATTCCGCAACCTACGGAGCAGTACGGGCAGGTATTGCGCGTCTCGGTCGCCCGCGAGAGCTTGAATTCGCGCGTCTCGGCGAGGACCGGCTGCGGCGAGAAACCCAGCAACGCGAGGCTCGATCCTCCGAGCCCCGCCGTGCAGGCCTTGAAGAACTGCCGGCGGTTCATGTCCATCGATGTCTCCGGTGAGGGATTGCGGTTGCGGAACAGGGCGCGGCCGCTTCCAGATCCCACCGGAAGCGCCGTTCATATATCGATCTGGGGTTCGTCTTCTGGCAAGCCCGCGTTGCACGGGCCGGGAACGATGCGTCGACTCGGTCGAATGCGCTCATCGTGCCTTGTGCGCCCCGAGGTGGGGCAACGAGCCCATCGTAGTCCGACTTCATCGTGCGGGCAACCTGCCATAATGGAAAGATGATCCGAATCCAGATCCGCCCCGTATGGCGATTCCACTCCGCCAGCGAGAAGGACTTCGACTTCCAGCTGATCTCGATCCTCGCGGAGCTCGACGCCTCGCAGAAGCTCACGCACGCCGCCGAGAGCGCGGGCATTTCATACCGCCATGCGTGGAACGTTGTGTCCGAATGGGAAGCTTTCTTCGGCACGCCGCTCGTGACGAAGATGAAGGGGCGCGGCACGCGCCTCACGCCGCTGGGCAAGCGCCTGCTCTGGGCGGGGCAGCGCGCCCAGGCGCGCCTCGAGCCCGAGCTGCAGAACCTCGCCGCCGAGTTCGCCGACGCGCTGAACGAATCGCTCACGGAGCAGGCGCCGTCGCTCGTCGTGCACGCGAGCCACGACTTCGCCATCGCGGGCCTTCGCGAGATGTCGGCCTCGTCGCGCGCCACCATCGGCCTGCAATACAAGGGCAGCTTCGACGCCCTCGCGTCGCTTCGCCGCGGCGAGTGCGACGTGGCGGGCTTCCACCTGCCGGAGGGGCCGCTCGGCGCGTTGATGGCGCAGCGCTACGCCGAATGCCTTCCCGCCAGCGGCTTCAAGCTCATCCGTTTCGTCACGCGCGCCCAGGGCCTCATCGTGCGCGCGGGCAACCCGAAATCCATCAAGGACGTGCACGACCTCTGCCGGCCCGACGTTCGGATGGTCAATCGCCAGCGCGGCTCCGGCACGCGCGCGCTGCTGGAATTCCTCATCTCCTCCCACGGGCTCGACCGGACTCGGATGCTTGGCTACGAAACCGAGGAGATCACGCACGGCGCAGTCGCCGCGTTGATCGCGGGCAACCAGGCCGACGTGGGATTCGGCGTGCAGGCCGCGGCCGCGCAGTATCGCCTCGACTTCCTCCCCCTGTGCCGCGAGATCTACCTGCTCGCCTGCCGCACCGAGGAGTTCCCGTCGAAACCGATGCGCGAGCTCCTCGCCACGCTGAAGGGCGCCGAGTTCCACGCGATGGTGAAGGCCCTCGCCGGCTACGACGCGCAGCAAGCGGGCGAGGTGTACGAAGGCCTCGCGCCCGCCACGGCCCATCCCGGTCCGTAGCCCCGGCTCCATGAAGTCGGTCCGCTTCGTCGCCGTTCTTCTCGCGGTGCTGGCGCTCGCGAGCCCGGCCCTCGCGGCGCGAGAATTCACCGACGACGCCGGGCGCAAGGTCACTCTTCCCGATCGCATCGAGCGCGTCTATGCCGCGGGCCCGCCCGCATCCGTCCTCGTGCTCGCGCTCGCTCCCGACAAGCTCATCGGCTGGACGCGCCACTTCCGCGACGACGAGTCGCAATGGGTCCCGAAGAAATACGCGGAGCTTCCGGAGCTGGGGCGCCTCACGGGCCGCGGCAGCACGGCGAACGTCGAGGTGGTCCTGAAGGAAAAGCCCGACGTGATCGTGGACGTGGGCTCCACGCGCGAGACCTACGCCTCGCTCGCCGATCGCGTGCAGTCGCAGACGGGCATCCCCTACGTGCTCCTCGACGGCCACCTCGAGACCACGCCCGCGCAGCTCGAGAAGCTCGCGTCGGTGCTGGGCGTGCCGGAGCGCGGCAAGGAGCTCTCCGCATACGCCTCGCGCATCATGGGCGAGCTTCGCGACGGGATCGCGGCCATCCCGATGGACAAGCGCCCGACGATCTACTACGCACGCGGACCCCAGGGATTGCAGACGGGGCTCGGCGGCTCGATCAACGTCGAGGCGATCGAGTTGCTGGGCGCGAAGAACGTCGCGGGAGGCGAGCGCGGCGGGCTCACCAACGTGGGGCTCGAGCAGGTGGTGCTGTGGGACCCGGAGGTGATCGTCACCAACGATCCCAACTTCTATCGCGACGTGTGGAAGCTCCCGGTCTGGAACTCCGTGAGCGCGGTGCGTTCGAAGCGCGTGTACCTCTCGCCGCACCTGCCGTTCGGCTGGTTCGATTTCCCGCCGGGGGCCAATCGCCTGATCGGCTTGATCTGGCTCTCGGACATCCTCTACCCCGGCACCTTCCACCACGATCTCAAGCGCGAGGTGGCGCGGTTCTACAAGCTCTTCTACCAGCAGGAGCCCACGGCCGCGCAGGTCGATTCACTGCTCGCCGAGCCGGGCGTGTCGCCGCGATGATCCTTCCGCGGACGCGATTTCCGGCGGGCATCGCGATCGCGCTCGTCCTGCTGCTGGTCCTCGTCGCGTGGAGCTTCACTGTCGGCCGCTTCGCCGTAGCTACCGGCGACGTGATCCGCGTGCTGTGGGCCTCGCTCTTCGGCGAGGAAAGCGGCCTTGCGCGCAACGTCGATGCGATCGTGCTGCAGGTGCGCGCGCCGCGTGTGGCCGCCGCGCTCTGCGTGGGCGCCGCGCTTGCAGCCGCGGGCGCCGCGTACCAGAACCTCTTCCGCAATCCCCTCGTCTCGCCCGACATCCTCGGCGTATCCGCGGGATGCGCGCTCGGCGCGGGCCTCGCGGTGCTCGCCTCGCTGCCCATCGAGGCGATCCAGGCCTTCGCGTTCGTGGGCGGGCTCATCGCCGTGGGCCTCGTGGTCGCCATCGGCACGTGGATCGGCGGCCGGGACCCGATTCTCACGCTCGTGCTCACGGGCGTCGTGGTGGGCTCGCTCTTCGGCGCCGGCATCGCGCTCGTGAAGTACGTGGCCGATCCCTACAACCAGCTTCCGGCGATCACGTTCTGGCTGCTGGGAAGCTTCACCGGCGCGCTGCCCCGGGACCTGCCCGCGACGCTGCTGCCGATCGCGCTCTCGGTGGCGGCGCTCTGGATGCTGCGCTGGCGCATCGACGTGCTCGCCCTTTCCGAGGACGAGGCCGTGAGCCTGGGCATCGACGCGAAGCGCCTTCGCATCGCCATCATCGTCGCCGCCACGCTCTCGACG
>Ga0335080_10005089_pt1 | contig 13483 bp, 4 predicted proteins | sample Lox_Sample_34_FD_206720 | JGI IMG/M metagenome (GOLD analysis project Ga0335080, IMG submission 206720) | Soil microbial communities from Loxahatchee National Wildlife Refuge, Florida, United States - Lox_Sample_3.4 | ecosystem: Environmental > Terrestrial > Soil > Wetlands | place: USA: Florida... | reverse complement strand
GTGTTCGCCCATTCTAGACCGACCCCGGCCCGCCGCCTACCGGTGCTTCCGTCCGGTGTGACGGCGCGCACTCTCCCGCGGCTTCCCCGGACGCCGCCGCGGCCGCTCCGCCGGGCCCGGCCCGCGCCGGGTGGACGGGGCCCGGCCGCGGCTGGAGGCGCCCTTCGCCCGCTCGAGGACGGAGGCGAGGGCGAAGTCGACCTGCCGCCGCACCAGGTCCACGCGGGCGACCTGGACCCGCACCCGATCGCCCAGCCGGTAGACCGTTCCGGTGTTCTCCCCGACGAGACGGTGGCCCCGCTCGTCGAGCCGGTAGTAGTCGTCCGTCATCGACGAGACGTGGACGAGCCCCTGGACGTAGATCTCGTCGAGCTCCGCGAAGAGCCCGAAGGCCTGCACCCCCGTCACGAGGCCGGAGAACGTCTCCCCGACCTTCCCCGCCATGAAGCGGACCTTCTTCCACTCGACGAGCTCTCTCTCGGCCTCCGACGCCCGTCGCTCGCGGTCCGAGAGGTGCAGGCCCATCTCGGGCAGCTTCTCGCGGAGCCAGGCCTCCCGTCCGGCGTCCCTTCCCCGCCGTAGCGCGCGCAGCGCGCGGTGAACGACGAGGTCGGGGTAGCGCCGGATCGGGCTCGTGAAGTGGGCGTACATGTCCGTCGCGAGGCCGAAGTGGCCGAGGTTCTCCTCGTGGTAGCGCGCGAGCTTCATCGTGCGCAGGAGGAGGTAGGAGACGAGCTTCTCCTCCGGCTTGCCCTCGATCTGGCGCAGGACGCGCTGGAAGTCCTCGGGGCGGACCGACCCCGTCGCCGGGACCCGGTAGCCGAGCGAAGAGACGAGCTCGACGAACTCCTCGACCCGCTCGGGGTCCGGCTGCTCGTGGATCCTGTAGAGGGCCCCCGCGCCCGCGCGGTGGAGCCTCTCCGCCACCGCCTCGTTCGCGGCGAGCATGAACTCCTCGACGAGCCGCATGCTGTCCAGGCGCTCGTGGCGGACGATCCCGGTCATCTCGCCCGCCGCGTCGAGGACGAGCTTCGGCTCGGGCAGGTCGAAGTCGAGCGAGCCCCGCTCGTAGCGCCGCTTCCGCATGAGCTTCGCGAGCTCGTCCATGGCGAGGAGGGGCTCGACGACGGCCGGGTGCCGCCCCCGGGACTCCCGGTCGCCGTCCACGATCGCCTGGGCCTCGGCGTAGGAGAGCCGCGCGGCGCTGCGGATCACCCCGTCGTGGAACGTCGTCCTCTCCACCCGCCCGCGCGCGTCCAGGTCGATGACGGCCGACTGGGTGAGCCGGTCGTGACCCTCGATCAGGCTGCAGACGTCGCTCGACAGGGCGTGGGGGAGCATGGGCAGCACCCGGTCCGGAAAGTAGACGGACGTGCCGCGAAGGTAGGCCTCCTGGTCGAGGGCACCTGCCTCCCGGACGTAGTGAGCCACGTCGGCGATGTGGACGGCCAGCCGGTACCCGCCGTGGGGACGCCGCTCGATGCCGACCGCGTCGTCGTGGTCGCGCGCGGTCTCGGGGTCGATCGTGACAGTCAGCTCGCCCCGGAAATCCGTGCGGCCCGCGACGTCCTCCTGGCCGACGGGACGGGCGACGCGGCGCGCCTCCTCCTCGACCTCCTCCGGGAAGGCGTCGGGCAGGGCGTGCTTCGCGACGACGACCTTCAGGTCCACGCCGGGGTCGGTGAGGCGTCCCAGCACCTCGACGACACGCCCGGCCGGGTTGCGCGTCGCCGTCGGCGGCCGAGTGATCTCGACCGTCACCATCTGCCCCGCGAGCGCTCCCCGCTCCTCCCCCGCGGGGAGGAAGATCTCGTGCAGGATGCGGGGGTCGAACGGGACGACGTGGCCGCCGAGCGGACCATCGTCCTCGTAGCGGCCGACCAGGCGCTCATTGGCCCGCTCGAGGACGCGGATGATGCGGCCCTCGGGCCCTTTCGGCCCGTGCCGCTCGACGCGGGCCACGACGCGATCGCCGTGGAGGGCCTCGCGGATGTTCGCGGCGGCGACGAAGAGGTCGCCCTGGCCCTCGCCCCGGACCTCGGGAACGACGAAGCCGTGCCCGGATGGGCTGCACGAGAGACGGCCCACGACCAGGTTCATGCGGTCCGGCAGGCCGACCCGGGCCCCGCGAAGATCGACGAGGGCTCCGTTGGCGATGAGCCGGCGGAGAACCGCCTTCAGCTCGCGCCGGGCGGGGGGGTCGAGGGAGAGCGCGCGCACCAGGTCGCGCACGGAGACCGGCTTGCCGAGGCGCGACACGACATCGAGCACCCGCCGGTCGAGGCTTTCCGGTTTGTCTATGGGGTTTCCGCCAGGGGTTTGGTGCCGGAGGTGGGACATGGACGCATTCCCAGCCTCCCGACACCCGACTCCGCCCACTCTAGCATCGAAAGCGAAGGGACTTCCACCGTCATCCCTCGCCCCACCTCGTGCCCCGCGACGACCCGCCCACGCCCCGAGCCCAAGGGCCCGTCACAGAATAACGACCTCAGTTTGAACGGGGAGTCGGGGAGAACGTGTAGTTCCACTCTCCGTGGAAGCGTGAGGGCCGCAAGTTGAGCGCAGCCATCTGGGTGGAGCTGATCTTGACTTGGGATAGCGAGTCGGCGTGACCGCTGCAGTGATCCGCCCTTCTCAGCTGCGACGCCCCTCTCCGAGGACGATCTTCAGGTGGTGACGGGCCGAGTCGTCGGCGAGAGGGATCGCTCCCGGATCGACGGACGCACCGTCGAGGACCGCCGAGGCGACGCCCCGCGAGCGGCGCTCCGGGTTCTGGACTTCGATCGAGTAGCGTGTCGCGCCGAGGCACCAGGTGATCGAGTAAGTGGGCCAGGCCGCGGGGATGCAGGGATCGATCTCGAAGGTCGCTCCGCGTCGGCGGAAGCCGAGGATCGCCTCGAGGCCGGCCCGGTACATCCACCCCGCCGACCCGGTGTACCAGGTCCAGCCCGCCCGGCCGGCGTGGGACGGGTGGGCGAAGACGTCGCCCGCGAGGACGTACGGCTCGCCCTTGTAGCGCTCGACGTCGGCCAGCGTGCGTGTGTGGTTGGCCGGGTTCAGCATGTGGAAGAGCTCGACCGCCTCGTCCCCGTACCCGAGCCGTGCCATGGCCATCACCGTCCACACGGCGGCATGGGTGTACTGACCCCCGTTCTCCCGCACCCCGGGCGGATAGCCCTTGATGTAGCCGGGCTCCTGCGGCGAGCGGTCGAAAGGAGGCGTGAGCAGGGCGATCAGCCGATGCCCGCGTCGCACGAGGTGGGCGCGAACCGCGTCCATGGCGCGGTCAGCGAAGCGCGGGGGGACGGCCGCCGAGAGCACGGCCCAGGACTGCGCGACCCCGTCGATCCGGCACTCCTCGTTCTGGGCCGACCCGAGGGGAGAGCCGTCGTCGTAGTACCCCCGCCGGTACCACTCGCCGTCCCAGGTCCGCTCGAGGACACCCCCGAGTCGGGCCGCCTCGCGGCGGTACCGCTCGGCGCGCTCGGCGTCGCCGCGCTCGTCGCAGAGCGGCGCGAACTCGGCGAGGACGGCGTGGAGGAAGAAGCCCAGCCAGGTGCTCTCGCCGCGGCCCCGCCCGCCCACGCGGTTCATCCCGTCGTTCCAGTCTCCGCTCCCGAAGAGCGGCAGGCCGTGCGGGCCGGCGGTCAGGCCCTTCTCGATGGCGCGCACGCAGTGCTCGAAGAGCGAGGCGCGTTCGGGGGACACGCGCGGCTGGAGGTAGGCCTCCTGCGCGTCCGGGGCGAGCGGCAGGGCTTCCAGGAACGGCACGGCCTCGTCGAGGACGGTCGTGTCTCCCGTCGTCCGCACGTACTGAGCCGTCGCCAACGGCAGCCACAGGAGATCGTCCGAGCAGCGGGTGCGGGTCCCCCGGCCGCTCGGCTCGTGCCACCAGTGCTGGACGTCACCTTCACCGAACTGGTGGCCGCCCGCCCGCAGCAGGTGCTCGCGGGTGAGGTCCGGCCGGGCGAGCGCGAGGGCCATCGCGTCCTGGAGCTGGTCGCGGAAGCCGAACGCCCCGCCCGGCTGGGAGTACCCGGAGCGCGCCCACAGCCGGCAGCTGGTGGCCTGGTAGAGGAGCCAGCGGTTCATCAGGAGGTCGAATGAGTCGTCGGGCGTGCTCACCTGGACGGCGTCGAGCGTGCGGTCCCACGCCCCACGCACGCCGCGGAGCGAGGCATCGGCCGCGGCCGGGGAACCGTGGCGCGAGACCAGCTGACGGGCCGCGGCGGCGCTGGCGGCCTGGCCGAGGAGGAACACGAGGACGCGCGCCTCGCCGGGGAGGAGCGAGACCTCCACGTGGAGCGCGGCGCAGGGATCGAGGCCGGCGCCGAAGCGGCCGGAGAGCGCCTCGCGGGCGAGGGCGGCCGGCCGGGCGAGCGAGCCGTTGCGGCCCAGGAACGAAGCCTGGTCTCCGGTGGCCGAGCGGAGGGGCTCGCTCGCGTGGGCGAAAGCGACGTGCCCGGGGTACTCTGTGTTGTAGGGATTGCGGGCCAGGATCGCCCCCGTGGCCGCGTCGCGCTCGGTCACGACGTGCCGTGCCTGGTCCGCGCGGGGGGGGCCCAGGATCCACTCGTTGTAGGCGAAGACGCTCAGGCGCCGAGGGCGCCCGCTCTCGTTGGTCAGCGTCAGGCGTGAGAGCTTCACGGGATCAGTGGCGTCCACGAAGGCGTCGAGCTCGTGGCGAACGCCGTGGGCAATCCGGGAGAAGAGGGTCCGCCCGGCCGTGTGCCGGACCAGGATGCGGCTCGCCGCCCCCCGGCGCATTGGGCCGGGCGTGGGACACCACGCCTCACCCGTCTCGTCGTCGCGCACGAAGAGCGCCTCGGCCGTGGGGTCGCTCACGGCGTCGTTCGCGAACGGCGAGAGGCGGTTCTCGCGACTGTTCCCGGCCCAGGTCTGGGCGGACCCGGCGGCGGTCACGATGGTGCCGAACCCGGGATTGGCGATCACGTTCGCCCACGGGAGCGGCGTCTCCGCATCCCCTTCGAGGTGGACTACGTAGTCTCGCCCTCCGTCGCCGAAACCGCCCAGTCCATTGGCCAGCACCACGGGTGGCAGGTCCAGACCCGGGTCGGACGCGGCTTCCGCCTCCGCGTGGCGGGAGGGCACGAGGTCGGGTGGCTCCGGCTCGGGCCAGTACGCGTAGGCGTGTTCGAGCTGGGCCGACAGGTCGCCCCGATCGCCGCTCAGCACGGCCCGCGCCACCGCAGCGAGCAGGAGACGCTCGGCCTCTCCCATGCGATCGGCGCGCAGGAGGTAGGCTCCGCCAGGCTGGTGGTTCCAGGCCCTCCAGGGACCGTTGTCGAGAAGAGCCGTGAGCTGGCCGTGCATCTCGTCGAGATAGCCGACCGGGTGCTCGTTCAGGATCACCGTGTCGGCCCGCAGCCCCTTGAGCCGCCAGTACTCCTGTGCCTGCAGGACCTCCCGGACGAGCGGCAGGTCATCCTCCTCGACCACGCGCACGAGCAGGATGGGGAGGTCGCCCGAGATGCCGTGCGGCCAGAGGCCTTCCTGGCCGAGCTCGCTCCGGGCCAGGGTCTCCGGGCCCGCGCGAAGGGAACGATCGGCGTACAGGACGCGCGACGCCAGGCGCTCGTAGAGGAGCGCCTCCTCGCCGGTGATGCCGAGGTGCCGCAGCGCGCTCTGTGCGTGGGCGAAGGCGAGAGCGAAGGTCCGGGCCGCCGAGCTGGGCTCGTGGTACTTCTGGGCGAGGGCGAGCGCCGTGTCGCGAGAGAGCGCCATGCCGGTGGCGAACGACAGGCGCACGAAGCCTCCGGGTGCGAGACGGATGCGCTGGCGCAGGCTGACCACGGGGTCGAGCACGACGCCGGTCGTGCCGGAGAGGGAGCGCCCGTCGACCGCCTGGGGATCGTCGGGCGAGCGCCCGCGACCGAGGAAGCGCGAGCGGTCCGTCTCCCACTCCACGGGTCCCTGCGTGCGACCCTCCAGGCTGAGGACGTGCACGGCCCAGAGCGCCTCCTCCTCGGGTGCGCGCTTCCGACGGCTGCACAGCAGCGCCGTTCGCTCCGGGAGGTACTCCGTCTCGACGAAGAGCTTCCCGAAGGCGGGGTGGGCCAGGTCGTCCGCCGCGGGGGCGAGCACGATCTCGGCGTAGCTCGTGACCTCGATCTCCCGCGCCCGGTCGGTGTGGTTCGTGACCGCCAGCCGGCGCACCTCCACGTCGTCCTCGGTCGAGACGGCGACGTCGAGATGCGACGCGATGCCGTCGTGGCGACGGCCGAACGTCGCCTTCTCGGCGAGGAAGGTCACCAGGTAGTCCTCGGCCTCGCCTCCCACCGGGTGGTGGGTGGCGGACCACACCGCCCCGCTGCGCACGTCCCGGAGATAGAGAAACTGGCTTCCCGGATCGCGGGTCGCGTCCTCCCGGTGGCGGGTGACGACCCGGCCCCGGCAGAAGCTGGCGCCCCCGCCGGAGTTCGTCACGACGGTGGTGTAGCTGCCGTTGGACAGGAACTGGGCGTGCGGCCACAGCGTGTGCGGCGATCGGAAGCGACGCACGGCCTGCGCGGGCGCGGGGCCGGCCGCGCGGGTCTCCTCGACCGGGCGGGGCTGGGTGATCGCGGCCGTGCGCGGCACCCGCTCCTGCAGGAGAAGCTCCGTGGCCTGCACGCGGGGATCCGAGTGGAAGCGTCGGACCATCGGGTTGCCGAGCAGGACGTTGGCGAGCGAGACGAGAGTCATGCCCTGGTGGTGGGCCATGAAGGTGCGCACGACGGTTCCCCGCGGGCGGCCACCGCCTTCCGCGGCGTCCGCCTCGAAGGCCGCCCCGTGCGTGTAGTCGATCGCGTCGTAATAGCCGTAGGCACCCGTGCGCCCCTCGTCCGACAGCCGCCTCAGGTTGCGGGCGGCGAGCTGCGGCTCGACCATCGCGGCGAGGGCCGTCGCGTACGGGGCCACGACGAGCTCGTCGGCCAGACCCCGCTTCAGGCCGAGGCCGGGGACGCCGAAGGCCTTGTACTGGTAGTTGCCGTGGCGATCGCGGAGGTTGTAGGCGCACTCGGAGATCCCCCACGGCACCCCACGGCCGGCTGCGTACTCGGCCTGGCGGCGGACGGCGCTGCGGCAGCTCCGGTCGAGCAGAGTCTCCGGATAGCCCTTCATCACGAGGAGCGGCATCAGGTACTCGAAGGCGGTGCCGCTCCACGACAGGAGCGTGGGCGTGCCGTGGACGCTCGTGACCAGCCGACCCAGGTGGAACCAGTGCGTCTCCGGGAGCTCGCCCCGGGCGATGGCGATGAAGCTCGCCAGCCGCGCCTCGGAGGCCAGCAGGTCGTAGTAGGAGCTGTCCAGGCGACCCGGCCCCTCCGCGTCGGCCAGGCGGAAGCCGATCGAGAGGATCCGTCGCTGGGGGTCGTAGAGGAAGCGGAAACCCATTCCGTCGGCGAAGTGCGAGGCTCGCCGGGCGAGATCGGGCAGGCCCGCCTCGCGCAATCCGCCGGCGAGCGCCATGAGCGCGCCGGCCAGGTTCCCGCTGTCGACCGTCGAGATGTAGCGGGGAGGGAGGGCGGCCAGGCTCTGCGTGTCGTACCAGTTGAGGAGGTGTCCCTCGTGCCGCTCGAGGCCCTCCATCGTGGTGAGGGTCGCCTCGATCCTCTCCGCGAGGACGTCCTTGGTGATGTAGCCGAGGTCGTGGGCGGCCAGCGTGGTGAGGAGCCCCATTCCGATGTTGGTGGGCGATGTCCGATGGGCCACCCGGGGCTCGGGTGCCTCCTGGAAGTTGTCGGCGGGCAGGGCGTGATGCTCGGAGCCCATGAAGCGCTCGAAGTAGCGCCACGTGTCGCGGGCGACGCGCTCGAAGGTAGCTCGGTCCTCGGGACCCAGGGGAAGCCGCCGCTCCGTCACGGGACGGCTCAGGGCGTGGGCCACGTACGGTGCGATGGCCCACAGCGCCAGCACCGGCAGGGCGGCGGCGAGGGCGTCCGGACGCGCCACGGTCACCAGCGCGAGGACGACGAGGGCGACGAGCGGGCTCGCGATCATCTCCCGCACGAAGGCGCGTACGCCGTCGCGATGGCGTCCCCGCTCGGCGCTCGCCGCGGCCGTCTCCCACTCCAGCATGTGCCGCTTTGTCCCTGCGAGGCGGGCGAGGGTCAGCCCGATCGCGTGCACCCTCTCCCAGGCCTGGCTCGCGAGGAACGTCAGCTGCAAGGCGGTCTGGGCCAGCGCCGTGCTGGCGTCTTCCCGGACGATGCGCAGGAAGACCCGCCACGGCTGCTGCGGGGGCGGACCGCCGAGGGTCATGAGGGCCAGGGGATAGAGGTTGAAGGCGAGCGCGGCCAGGACCGCGGCCGTCCACAGAAGGGGGCTCCCCGGAAGGACCGTCCACGCGAGCAGCAGCAGGGCCACGGTCGCGGGCGCCATCAGGCTTCGTCTCAGGTTGTCCAGGATCTTCCAGCGGGAGATGAGCGGCAGGCGGTTGCGACGGAGGCCGGAGCGGGTGGGGACGATCGGGAACAGCCACCAAAGGACCTGCCAATCGCCGCGCACCCAGCGGTGCTGGCGGCGGGCGTGAGCGAGGACGCTCGCCGGGTAGTCGTCCACGACCTCGATGTCGGTGACGAGGGCCGTCCGCGCGTAGAGCCCCTCGAAGAGGTCGTGCGAGAGCAGCGCGTTCTCGGGCACGCGCCCCTCGAGGGCGGAAGCGAACGCGTCCACGTCGTAGAGCCCCTTGCCGGTGAAGATCCCCTCCGCGAAGAGGTCCTGGTAGGTGTCGGAGACCGCGGTCGTGTAGGGGTCGACGCCGGTGTGGCCGGCGTAGAGCCGAGCGAAGAGCGAGCCGGCGGCGCTCGCCATGGTCACGCTCACCCGGGGCTGGAGGATCCCGTAGCCCTCGGTGACGCGGCCGAGACGCGGGTCGAAGCGGGGCTGGTTGAGCGGGTGGGCGGCGATGCCGATCAGCTTCTTCGCGGCGTCCCGGGGCAGGCGCGTGTCGGAGTCCAGCGTGATGCAGAAGCGGACGGCGGGGAACACGGAGGCGTCGCCGGCCTCGACCGTGAAGCTCGTGTCCGTGGCTCCCCGCAGCAGCCGGTTCCACTCCTCGATCTTGCCGCGCTTGCGCTCCCAGCCCATGAAGACGCCCTCGGCCGGGTTCCACTGCCGCACGCGGTGGACCAGGTAGAAGCGGTCGCTCCGCCCTTCGGCGTGGCGGGCGTTGAGGGCTTCGACTCCGGCCCGGGCGGCGCCCAGGATCGCCTCGTCCTGCGGCATCTCGAGCGCGGGGGCGTCCGTGAAGTCGCTGAGGATCGCGAAGTGCACGCGCGGGTCGAGGTTGCCGAGGGCCAGCACCTCGAGATGCTCGAGCAGCTCCCTGACCCTCTCGACGCTCGCCAGGAGCGTGGGCACGACGACCATGGTCCGGGCGTTCTCCGGGACCCCGCCCAGGAAGTCGAGGCGAGGGAGCCGCCGCGGGGGGGCGAAGCGGACGCTGAGGCTCTGGACGACGGCGATCGCCACGTCGCTCGCCGGCAGCAGCAGGAGGAGCGCCACCCAGGCCAGCGGCCAGGGCGAGTCGGCATGCTGGCCCGCGTAGGCGAAGCCGAGGCCCAGCAGCAGGGCGGTCAGGAGGAAGATCGCCCCGAGATAGGCGGCGGTGGCGTGGGCGAAGACGAGCCGTCGACCACGACGGAGGAGGCGGGGACGGTACGCCACGTCGGCCTCGAGATCGGCGCGGCCCCTGCCGATAAGATGATGGCCGACGTGTACGGCGCGCCCAGTGCCGCCGCCCTCAGCGGCCTGGCGCGCGCTCTCGACGGTCCGCAGGGCGACCCGGAGCTGACCCTCCCCGGTGCCGCCGGCCAGGTCCTCCACCGCCTGCCGGTAGCGGTCGCGGCTGAGGAAGTCCATCCGGCCGTAGACGCCGGCCGGGTCGCGCTGAAGCACCCCCTCGACGAGGCTCACCGACTCGAAGTACTGGCTCCAGTCGAGGGTCGAGCAGAGGCGGAGGCTGGTGATGACGTTCGCGACAGAAACCTGCGCCGCCGCCTCGCGCTGGTGTTCGCCGCGGATCGCCTCCTCGGAGGCCGTCTGCTGAGCGAGGAGATGCGCGTCGACGGCGGCGCGCACCGCCGAGAGGCGCGGGCCGTACTCGCGCACGCGCTGCAGGACCTGCACGACGAACGCCGGGTGGATCTCCGGCGGGAGCGGCGGCGGCCGCCCCTGCCCGGCGGCGTCGATCTGGGCAACGTAGTCGTCGGCCGCCCGGCGCGCCTCGCGAGCGTCGATCACCTCCTCGGCCAGGCGGCGCAGGTTCTCGATGAGGGCGAGCTTGAGCATGCTCGGCCACGCCCACAGCTCGCCGATCGCGAGCGGCGCGACCGTCTGGTAGCTGTTCATGAAGCGGAGGAGCTGCTGCCGGTCGAGGCGGCTGTCGCTGTGGCGGACGAGCTCCGCGGCCAGGGCGTAGACGCGCGCGTCTCCGGCGAGCTCGCGGGTGGCGAGCTTGGGCAGCTCTCGGTAGTAGCCGCGGGGCAGGTTCTGGCGCACGTCGCGGATCTCGGAAGCCACCAGGTGGTAGTTGTCCAGCAGCCACTCCGCCGCCGCCGTGACGAACTCCCCTCGGTGGACGTCCTCGGCCATGCCGAGGTACGCCTCGCGCAGGACGCGCGCGTTGTCGTCGAAGCGGGGGAACAGGTCGCGTGCGTCTCGGCGCGGGGTGGGATCGACGGTGAGGCGGGCGGCCAGAGCCTTGGCCCGCTCCTCGAGCCGCTCGATGCTCAGCAGCTCGTCCCGGAGGGGCTTCTCGGGAGCCCGGCCGCGACCTCGCCGGAGCCGGCGGAGCATCCCGAGGGTCGAATTCACTCGACGGACCCCTTACGGCGCGCGCGGGGCGCGGGCCAGTGGCGAGGGGCGGCGTCGTCGAGCGCTTCGGCGACGAGCAAGGCGAGGTGGGCCGCTGAGCGGCCGACCGCAGTCCCGATCAGACCGTTCATCGCCTCGGCCCGGAGGACGAGCCCGGACTCGAGGCGGGCCCGGAGGCGGCAGCGCTGATCGACGCCGCCGAGGGGGTTGCGCGCCTCGGCGAGGCGCGCCGTCACGCCGTGGACCTTCGGGCCGAAGCGGCTCATGGAGAGGAGAACGCGCCGTCGGACCTCGCCGCGGAGGGTCTTGGTGAGGACGAAGCCGGCGCTGGTGACGTCGATCGTCAATGTCGCGGCCGCGGCATGGTGCCGGAGCTCCTCTCTTGCTGCTATGGAGTCTAGAGAGCTCGGGCCCAAGCGGTCCAATACCTGTTTGGCAGGTGTCCCATAGGGTTGCTTCGATGTATCGTCGGAGCGTGGACACCTTCAACCATCACCACCTCTTCCATTTCTGGACGGTGGTCCGGGAAGGCGGGGTGACGCGGGCGAGCGAAATCCTCCACGTCTCGCAGCCCACCGTCAGCGGCCAGCTCCGGGAGCTGCAGGAAGCGCTCGGGGAGAAGCTGCTCGTCCGCTCCGGGCGCACGGTCGTGCTCACCGACGTCGGCCGCACCGTCTACCGCTACGCGGACGAGATCTTCGCCCTCGGCCGCGAGCTGCAGCAGGCCGTGAAGGGCCGCGTCACGCACCCGGCGCGCCTGGCGGTGGGCGTGGCCATGGTCGTGCCCAAGCTGGTGGCCTACCAGATACTCGAGCCGGCCCTCCACCTCCCCGAGCCGATCCAGCTCGACTGCGTGCACGAGCGGCCGGAGCGCCTCGTCGCCGAGCTCGCGGTCTACTCGCTGGACGTGGTTCTCGCCGACACCCCGGCCCCTCCGGCCATCAAGGTGCGGGCCTACAGCCACCTCCTCGGCGAGTGTGGCGTGTCGGTCTTCGCGACCGAAGGCCTGGCGGCCACCTTCCGTCGCCGGTTCCCCCGCTCGCTCGACGGGGCGCCCTTCCTTCTGCCGAGCGGGGACTCGGGCCTGCGCCTCTCGCTCGAGGATTGGTTCCGGGGGCAGGGCATCCGGCCGCGTGTGGTCGGCACCTTCGAGGACAGCGCCCTCATCGACGCCTTCGGACAGGCGGGGGCGGGGCTCTTCGCCATGCCGTCGGCGACCGACGCCGAGGTGCGGCGGCAGTACCGGGTTCGGCTCGTGGGACGGCTCGAGGCAGTCCGACAGCGCTTCTACGCGATCACCGTCGAGAGGAAGATCCACAACCCGGCGGTGATCGCGATCTCCGAGCGGGCCCGGGCGCTTTTCACCTGAGAGGCGAGCATCGGTCTGGTCCGACAAGTCGCGACGGAATAGCCGACCAGAGGGCCCGCTCCCCCGGCGCTCAGAGAGCGCTCGCGACATCGACCTTGAAGTCCCGCTCTTCCCACCGGCCGGCCTCGGGCCGGAAGAAGGTGAATCGAACCGCGGCCTGCTGGCCCTCCGGGCGGATGATGTCCGCCCAGTGGATCCCCAGGTCGTCCAGGCTCCAACGGAGACGGAAGGGGGCCGGGTCCTGGACACGCAAGGTCGCCCCTGCGGACACGAGCCGCGCTTGACGACCAGGACCACGAGCTCGCCGCCCCGCGCTCGTTACCAGCCGTTCCATCTCCAGGTACGACCCGCGGGTGAGCTCCCATCCCCGGGACGCCTGGAGCTCTTGCCGGGAGAGCTTCAGGCTGTTCAGGTACGGACGAAGGAACGCGAACTGCACCATTGTGGCCGGCCACGGGAAGGGTGAAGAGGCCGCGGCCGAAGCCGGGCCGCGTGGTCGAGGAGCCGATTTGACCCTCGCCCCTGTAATCCTCGATCCCTCGAGAGGGCCACTGGTCCGCGGGAGTTCGCCTTCGATCAGCGAGGAGTCCGGACGCTCCCTCGTACAGGCTCGTCAGGTAGAGCTGGTCGAAGCGCGCGATCACGTCCTTGAACCTCCAGCCCAGGCCGCGGGATGGGAGCGGACCGCCGTCCCGCTGGAAGGCCTCGAACCTCTCCGCGTCCAGCAGGTCGTTGCCGGCGAAGAAGCCGACCACGACCCGGCGCGGGTGGCGCGCCAGCACGTGCTCCTTCTGCACGAGCAGCTCCTGCCCGGGCCCGAAACCCGCCGTGCCGTAGTTCCGAACGCTCACGCCCAGGAGACGCGCGAGGCGCGCGGGCCAGGTCAGCTCCGCCGGGAGTGTCATGCCGTCGCTGAAGGAATCGCCCAGGGCCGCGACCACGGTGGCCGTCGACGCCGGTTCGGAGTTGAGGAAGCCGTCTGCATCGGTGACGAGAGGGAAGCGGTGGCGCGAGTGCGGGGGACCGCCCGGAGACGCAACTCCCAAGGACGGGGAGAGTCGATCCGGAAGGAGAGGCGCTCGTCCTCGGTGCTCAGGATCTGCGGTTCGACCCGGCCGCCGCTGACCTCGAACCGCTGCCGGGCGTGGGCGGGCGCAGCGCTCTCGGGGGCCCGCCGCTCGTCGAGGTAGAGGCGGTAGGTGCTGACGCAGAGCCATTGCCAGGCGAGCGAAAAGGCAAGAGGACACTGCCCGGCCGCCAGGAGCCAGCCCACCCACGGAGGGGCCGACGGCG
>Ga0335080_10005087_pt1 | contig 13483 bp, 11 predicted proteins | sample Lox_Sample_34_FD_206720 | JGI IMG/M metagenome (GOLD analysis project Ga0335080, IMG submission 206720) | Soil microbial communities from Loxahatchee National Wildlife Refuge, Florida, United States - Lox_Sample_3.4 | ecosystem: Environmental > Terrestrial > Soil > Wetlands | place: USA... | reverse complement strand
CTTCGGAGGCTCGCTCGCCCGGCGGCCCGGCGTGGCCGTGACCCTCGCCGGAACGTGGACGGAGGCCCTCGAGGCCCTGGCGGCGCGGGGGACGGTCGTGCACGACGCGACCGGCCGATGGACGGCGCCGGTCGCGGCCGTCCCGCTCGCCGACGCCCCTCCGGCCGATCTCGTCCTCGTCCTGGCCAAGAGCCACCAGACGGCGTCCCTCGCCGAGGTGGCGGCGCGGTCGGCCCTCCCCCACGGCGCCGTCGTCACCCTCCAGAACGGCCTCGGTCACCGCGAGACGCTCGAGGCGGCGGTCGGCGCGGGCCGCGTGGCGGTCGGTGTGACCACGAGCGGCGCCACCGTCCTCTCTCCCGGCGAGGTCCGGTTCTTCGCCGGCCGGACGACCCTCGGCGAGGAGCCGCCGACGCGCCGCGCGGTCACGCGGCTCGCGGCCTTCCTGCAGGAGGACGGCGTCGACGCGGCGCTCACCTCGGCCATCGACTCCCTGGTCTGGGGCAAGCTGGCCATCAACTGCTCGGCGAACCCGCTCACCGCGCTCGCCGGGTGCCGCAACGGCGAGCTGCTCGCCGATCCTTCCGGCCGGGCGCGGCTCTGCGGCGCGGCGCGCGAGGTGGGCGCGGTCGCTTCGGCTCTCGGCGTCCGGCTCGAGGACGACGCGGCAGCGCTGGCCCTTCGCGCCTGCGAGGCGACGGCCGGGAATCGCTCCTCGATGCTCCAGGACGTCCTGCGCGGGGCGCGGACGGAGATCGACGTCCTGAACGGAGCCGTCGCGGCCGAAGGCCGACGCCTGGGCGTGTCGGCCCCGATCGTCGAGGACCTGTGGCGCCGCGTGCGTGCGCTCGAGGGACGGCCCGTCGACGGCCAGGCGCCGGAGCTCAAGGCCACCCTGGCTCGGCACGGCCGGGAGAGGACGGGATGAGGCTCGTCACGACGATCGCCGAGGTTCGCGGCTGGAGGCGCGAGGCGCCGGGCGGCGTGGGGCTCGTGCCGACGATGGGCTGCCTGCACGAGGGCCACCTGTCCCTCGTCGACGCCGCCCGGCGCGAGAACGACCGCGTGGCGGCGACGGTCTTCGTCAACCCGACGCAGTTCGGGCCGACCGAGGACCTCGACCGCTACCCGCGCGACCTCGGCCACGACCGTCGTCTCCTCGCGGAGCGGGGCTGCGACCTGCTGTTCGCGCCGTCTCCTGCCGAGATGTACCCGCCGGGCTTCGCGGCCGGGATCGACGTCGGCGCGGTGGCCGAGCCCCTCGAGGGCGCGAGGCGGCCCGGCCACTTCCGGGGCGTGGCCACGGTCGTGATGAAGCTCCTCCAGATCGCGACGCCCGACCGCGCCTACTTCGGCGAGAAGGACGCGCAGCAGCTGGCGGTCGTCCGGCGGATGGTGGCCGACCTCGACGTGCCGGTCGAGATCCGCGCCTGCCCGATCGTGCGCGAGCCGGACGGGCTGGCCATGAGCAGCCGCAACCGCTACCTCTCCTCCGAGGAGCGGCGGGCCGCAGTCTCGCTCTCCCGGGCCCTCGACGCGGCCGAGCGCCTGTGGCGGAGCGGGGAGCGGCGGGGCGAGACGCTGCGGGCCGAGGCGGAGCGGACGATCCGCGAGGAGCCGCTCGCCCGCCTGGACTATGCGAGCGTGGCCGACCCCTCGAGCTTCCGCGAGGTCGGCCTCGCCGACGGGCCGGTGCGCCTGCTGCTGGCGGCGCACGTCGGCCGCACCCGCCTCATCGACAACCGGCTCCTCGAGTAGCGCCTACCAGCGGCGAGGGGCGTTCCTCACGCAGCGGACGGTGTCGCGCGCGATCAGCAGCTCCTCGTTCGTCGGGATGACATACGTCCGGACGCGGGCGCCCTCGGCGCTCACGTCGCCCTCCTTGCCGCCGACCGCGGCCTCGTTCCGGGCGGGGTCGATCGCGATGCCGAGGAAATCCATGTCCCGGCACACGCGGGCCCGGACCTCGGCCGAGTTCTCGCCGATGCCGCCGGTGAAGACGATCGCGTCGGCGCCGTTCATCTGGGCGAGGTAGGACCCGAGGTAGTGCTTGACCCGCAGGCAGAAGATCTCGATGGCGAGGCGGGCCCGCCGGTCCTGGTGGACGCGCTCCTCCTCGAGCAGCTCCCGCATGTCGTTCGTGAGCCCGGAGATCCCGAGGAGGCCCGACTGCTTGTTGAGGAGGGCGTCGATCTCCGGGAAGGACATCCCCTCCTTGTGGTGCAGGAACTCGAGGACGGAGGGGTCGAGGTTGCCGCCCCGGGTGCCCATCACCAGGCCCTCGAGAGGAGTGAGGCCCATCGACGTGTTGATCGACTCGCCCTTCCGGATCGCGCAGGCCGAGCAGCCGTTGCCGAGGTGGACGGTGATGATGCTCGTCTCCTCGTACGACTTCCCGGTGAGGATCCGATACCGGTAGGCCACGTAGCGGTGCGAGGTGCCGTGGAAGCCGTAGCGGCGGACCTTGTGCCGCACGTAGAGCGGGTACGGGATCGCGTAGAGGTACGAGACCTCGGGCATCGTGGAGTGGAACGAGGTGTCGAAGACGGCGACCTGCGGGACGCCGGGGCCGAGCAGCTCCCGGGCGGCGTAGATGCCCTTGAGGTTCGCCGGGTTGTGGAGGGGCGCGAGGTCGATGCAGTCCTCGATCTGGTCCACGACCTCGTCGTTGATCACGACCGAGCGGGTGAACTTCTCCCCCCCGTGGACCGTCCGGTGGCCCACCGCGTGGACGTCCCCGAGCGAAGCGATGCCGGGAATGCCGGCCTCGGGCGAGACGAGCCAGCGCAGCACGTAGTCAAGGGCGGCGCGGTGGTCGCGCAGGGCCGCCGTGCGCCGGACCGCCGGCTTGCCCTCGACCCGGAAGGTGACGAGCGACTCGCTGCCGATGCGCTCGATCACGCCGCGGGCGAGCTGGCGGTCCGCGTTCTTCTCGATCGCGTCGAGGTCGGTGTCGATGACCTGGAACTTGAGGGACGAGCTGCCGGTATTCAGGACCAGTACGTTCATGAGCCGATGCTAGCGGCCCGGGCGGCGGTGCCGGGAGAGCCAAACGTCTCAGTCCGGGGGGCCCCCCGACGGCCCTCATCCGCCCCATTCCCGCCCCGCATGGGCAGCCCCGAAGCCTGCTAGACTCTCGCCGCTCGAACGCCTCACACGGAGGACGACATGCTCAAGGGTTTCCGCGACTTCCTCATGCGCGGCAACGTGGTGGAGCTCGCCACGGCCGTGATCATCGGCGCCGCATTCAACGGCGTCGTGGACGGGCTCATCAAGGGGATCATCGACCCGCTCATCGCCATCTTCGCCCCCGGCGAGGTGAAGGACCTGCAGAACGCGCTCGTCCTGGGGCCGTTCCACGTCGGCCTCGTCCTCTCGGCGGTGATCAACTTCCTCCTGAAGGCGGGGGTCGTGTACTTCTTCATCGTCCGGCCCTTCGCGAGCTTCGCGGCCCGGCTCGCCGCCGCGCCGCCGCCGCCCCCGGCCGACGTCGTGCTCCTCACCGAGATCCGGGACCTGCTCAAGAGCCGGAAGTAGAATCGCCCCCCGAGAGGCCGGGCCGCCGCCCGGCCGGGAGGTGCCTCGTGGCTTTCCCGCGGCTCCGCGCCGCCTGCGCCGTTCTCCTGCTCACCCCGGCCACCGGTTGCGGCAGCGACTCCGGCGCTCCCTCCGCGTCCCCGAGCTCTTCCCCCACCTCGCCGCCAACGGCCTGGAACCTCGTCTTCTCGGACGAGTTCGAGAGCCCTGGAGCCCCCGACCCGGCGAAGTGGGGCTACGAGCTCGGCTACGTGCGGAACGACGAGGCCCAGTACTACACCTCGCGCTCCGAGAACGTCCGCGCCGAGGGAGGCAACCTCGTCATCGAGGCCCGCAAGGAGGCCTACCAGGGCTACGCCTACACCTCGGCCAGCGTCAACACGCGCGGGCGCTTCGAGTTCCTCTACGGCCGCGTCGAGGTCCGGGCGAAGCTGCCCACCGGCAACGGCACCTGGCCCGCCATCTGGATGCTGGGGACGAACATCGGCCAGGTCGGCTGGCCGTCCTGCGGCGAGATCGACATCATGGAGAACGTCGGCTTCGACCCCACTCACGTTTACGGGACGATCCACACCGCCGCCTACAACCACGTGCTGGGGACCGCCAAGGGCTCGAACACCACGGTCCCGAACCCCTGGGAGGACTTCCACGTCTACGCGATGGAGTGGCTCGCCGACCGCATCGACATGTTCGTGGACGGCCAGAAGTACTTCACCTTCCGGAACGAGGGCACCGGATCGGGCACGTGGCCCTTCGACAAGCCGCAGTACCTCCTCATCAACCTCGCGATCGGCGGCTCCTGGGGAGGCCAGAAGGGCATCGACGACTCGCTCTTCCCGCACCGCTACCTGATCGACTCCGTGAGGATCTACCAGCAGAAGTGAGGGCCGGGCCCGTTCGAGCCTCCGGCCCGGGGCCGGGATAGAATGGACTCTCACACCCGGAGAGCTGAATGCCCCTCTACCACCGGCTGGGCCGCGTGCCCCGCAAGCGACACGTCGCGTTCCGCAAGGAGGACGGCTCGCTCTACTACGAGGAGCTCGTCGGCAGCCAGGGCTTCACGGGCCCTTCCTCTCTCCTCTACCACCTGCGGCTGCCCACCGCGGTGAAGAGCGTGCGGCAGATCCGCGGCCTCGGGTGGGTCGCGGAGCCGGAGCGCGTGGTGCGCCACCGCCACTTCCGGACCTCCGGCCTCGCCACGGGGCCGAGCCCGGTGCTCGACCGGGTGCCCCTCCTCTTCAACGCCGAGGTCGCGATCTCGGTGGTCCGGCCCCGCAAGGAGGACCACTTCCACTTCCGCAACGGGCAGGGCGACGAGATCGTCTTCGTGGTGGAGGGGGACGGCGTCCTCGAGTCGTCGTTCGGCGACCTGCCGTACCGTCCCGGCGACTACGTGGTCGTCCCGCGGGGGGTCCTGCACCGGTGGCGGCTGGGGGCGGGACCCCACCGGTTTCTCGTCGTGGAGAGCGCGGCACCCGTGCGCACCCCGAAGCGCTACCGCAACGAGCACGGCCAGCTCACCGAGGTGGCGCCCTTCTCCGAGCGCGACATCCGCCGGCCGGAGACCCTCGTAACCCGCGACGAGACGGGCGAGTTCCCGATCGTGGTGAAGAGCGGCAACCGGCTCGTGGAGATGGACATGGCCCACCACCCCTTCGACATCGTGGGGTGGGACGGCTACTACTACCCGTGGGCCCTCAGCATCCACGACTTCGAGCCCCGGGTCGGCCGCGTCCACCTGCCGCCGCCCGTGCACCAGACGTTCGAGGGCGAGGGATGGGTGCTCTGCTCCTTCTGTCCCCGGCCCTACGACTTCGAGCCCGACGCGGTCCCGGCGCCCTACAGCCACCAGAACGTGATGTCGGACGAGGTCCTCTTCTACGCGAACGCCGAGTTCATGAGCCGCAAGGGGATCGAGGTGGGCTCGATCACCCTCCACCCCGACGGGCTCGTCCACGGGCCGCAGCCGGGGAGGACGGAGCAGTCGATCGGGGCCCGGAGCACGAACGAGCTCGCGGTCATGGTCGACGCGTTCCGGCCCCTCCTCGTGAGCCGGGAGGCGCTCGCGATCGAGGACGCCGGCTACCTGCTCTCGTGGCTCGAGCCGAAGTGATCGCCGCCTCGGCCCGCGCCCTGCTGGCCGGCGTCGTGGACTACGCCGGGCTCTTCCCCCCCGCCGCGCTCGCGATGGAGGCCGCGGCGGCCGAGTACGCGCGGTGGCGGCGGTCCGGCGAGGCGTGGATGCTCGGCCGCTTCGTCCTCCCCGCGCCACGGCTCGCCGAGCTCGCGCGCATGGGGCCTCTGCCCGAGCCCGGACGCGCCGGGCCCTGGAGGCTGAGCGCCCTCCTCGGCCCCGACGTCCGCGGCGACTCGGCCCTCGTCGGCTCCTTCAACCGGGAGCACGCCGGGCGGGCGGTCGTGGACACGGTCGAGCTGAAGGCGGGGCGCGGCGAGGAGGCCGAGGAGGCCTTCGACGGCCTGCCGGCCGGCCTCGTCGCGTTCGTCGAGGTGCCGCTCGACGGCGACCTCGAGGCGGCCCTCGCAGTGCTCGGTCGCCGGGGCGCCCGCGCGAAGGTCCGTACGGGCGGCGTCGTGCCCGAGGCGATTCCCAGCTCGTCGAGGCTCGCCGCCTTCCTCGTCTCCTGCGCGGCGGCCCGCCTGGCCTTCAAGGCCACGGCCGGACTGCACCACGCCCTGCGGGCCGACCGCCCTCTCACGTACGAGCCCGGCGCGGCTCGGGCGGTCATGCACGGCTTCGTCAACGTCCTCGTCGCGGCCGCCCTCGCCTGGGGCGGTGCACCGGCCGGCGACGTCGAGGCCGTGCTGGACGGGGACGAGGGGGACGCCTTCGCCTTCGAGCCGGACGGCGCACGCTGGCGGGACCGTTGGATCCCGACCGCGACGCTCGCGGCCGGACGGAGCGAGTTCGCCCTGTCGTTCGGCTCGTGCTCGTTCGCCGAGCCGGTGGCCGACCTCGAGGCGCTCGGCGTGCTGTCCACGGAGAGGGCCCTCGCCCACCCACGGAGCCGTGTTTGATCCCGAAGGTCGACGGCACGCACGACGTCTCGCTCCGGAGCTGGGTGGAGTCGGCGAACGACCCGGCGACCGACTTCCCGGTCCAGAACCTGCCCCTCGGGGCGTTCCGCTACCGAGACGAGGGCCCGCCGCGCATCGGCTGCGCCATCGGCGACCAGGTGCTCGACCTCGCCGCATGCGCGGAGCGGGGACTCCTCCGCGGGCTCCCGTCCGACGTCGGCGACGCCTGCCGCGGCACCGCCCTGAACGGGCTCATGTCGCTCGAGCCGCGGGTGCGCGGGACGCTGCGCCACCGCCTGAGCCACCTGCTGCGCTCGGAGGGGGGATTCGTCACCGCGCAGGCCGAGGCCCCGAACGTGCTCGTCCCCCGGGCGGACGCGGAGATGCGGCTGCCGGCGGCGGTCGGCGACTACACGGACTTCTACGCCTCGGTCTTCCACGCCACGAACGTCGGAAGGATGCTCCGTCCCGACCACCCGCTCCTCCCGAACTACAAGTGGGTGCCGATCGGCTACCACGGCCGGGCCTCGTCGCTGGTCGTGAGCGGCACGCCGGTCGTGCGGCCCTGCGGCCAGACGGAACCCCCGGAAGGCGGCACGCCCGCGTTCGGCCCCAGCCGCAGCCTCGACTACGAGCTCGAGGTGGGGGCCTTCCTGGGGCCGGGCAACGCCCTCGGGCGGACGATCCCTGTCGCCGAGGCCGAGGACCACATCTTCGGCCTCTGCCTGCTGAACGACTGGTCGGCCCGCGACGTGCAGAGGTGGGAGTACCAGCCGCTCGGCCCCTTCCTCGCCAAGAGCTTCGCCACGTCGGTGAGCCCGTGGGTGGTGACGATCGAGGCGCTCGCACCCTACCGCGTCCCCGCGTTCGCCCGGCCCGAGGGCGATCCCCGGCCCCTCCCCTACCTCGCGCACGAGGAGAACGAGGCGCACGGCGGGATCGACCTGCGGCTCGAGGTGCTCCTCTCCTCGAGGGCGATGCGCGAGCAGGCGCTCGCGCCGTTCTCGCTGAGCCGGAGCAACCTGCGCGCCCTCTACTGGACCCTCGCCCAGATGGTCGCCCACCACGCCTCGAACGGCTGCAACCTGCGGCCGGGCGACCTCGTTGCGAGCGGGACGGTCTCCGGCGAGGCGAAGGAGGCGCGGGGCTGCCTCCTGGAGCGGACGTGGCGCGGCGCGGAGCCGCTCGCCCTTCCGGGCGGCGAGACGCGCCGATTCCTCGAGGACGGCGACGAGGTGATCCTCCGCGGCCACTGCGAGCGCGAGGGGTTCGCCCGCATCGGCTTCGGCGAGTGCCGAGGTGTCGTGAGGGCGGCGAGCGAGTCGGCTTAGCGGACCCTCGGCCCGGCGTCACCGAGGCCCTACTCGTGGCGCAACGCCGTGACGGGGTCGACGGCCGCCGCCCGGCGGGCGGGAAGCCAAGCCGCTAGGGCCGCGACGCCGCCCAGAAGCAGGGACACGCCGAGGAACGTGGGCGCGTCGTGCGCGCTCACGCCGAAGAGCAGGCTCGCCGTCAGCCGGGCCGCCCCCAGCGCCGCCGCGGCCCCGATCCCAAGCCCCCACACGGCGAGCAGCAGGCCGTGACCGACGACCGGGCGCATGACGTCTCGACGCCCCGCACCGAGCGCCATCCGGACGCCGATCTCGTGGGTCCGCCGGGCCACGCCGTAGGAGACGACGGCGTACACCCCGACGGTCGCCAGCACGAGGCCGATCGCGCCGAGGGCTCCGAGCACGATCATGTCGAAGCGCCAGGGGGCGAGCTCGCGGGCGACGACCCTGTCCATGCCGTAGACCTCCACGACCAGCGAACCGTCGAGGGCGTGGACCTCCCTGCGGATGGCCGGCGCGAGCGCCATCGGATCGGGTCCCGCCCGCACCATCAGGTCGTTCACGGGATCGGTGGACTGCCGAAGCGGGGTGTAGAGGTCGGGCCGGGCGGTCTGCAGCCCGCGATACCGCACGTCGCCCACGACCCCGACCACGGTCTTCGGCGGAGCGTCGCGGCTCGAGACCGTCTCCGTGAGCAGGCGCCGGCCGATCGGGTCCTGCCCCGGCCACAGGAGGCGCGCGAGGCCTTCGCTCACGATCGCCACGGGCTGGGCGTCGGCCGCGTCCCGGTCGGTGAAGTCCCGGCCGCGGCGGAGGGGGATGCCCATCGCCCGGAAGGTGCCGGGCGTCACGACCTCCGCGTTGGCGAACGGACGCCGGTCCCCGGAGGCTGCGCCTTCGGGACGGACGCCCACGTCCGACCCGATCTCGCCCAGAAGGGGCCGGCGGTAGACGGCACCTGCGGCGGCGACGCCGGGCAGGCTCCGGACCCGCGAGAGGAGCGCCTCGTGGAGGGCCGTCTTCCGGAGGAGATCCGGGTAGTCCGAGTCCGGCAGCGCGACGTTGACGGCCAGGAGGCCGGTCGGGTCGAAGCCAGGATCGACGTGGCGGAGCCTCCAGAAGCTCCTCGCCATGAGCCCGCCTCCGACGAGCAGCACGACCGCCAGCGCCAGCTGGGCCACCGAAAGCGCATCCCCCAGGCGGCGGCTCCCGGCGCCGAGCGACACCGAGCGTCCACCCTCCCGCAGGGACGCGAGAGGCGCCACGGTCGCGGCCTGGAGGGCGGGGGCGAGCCCGACGAGCAGCGTGGCCAGGATCGACACGAGCAGCGTGAAGGCGAGGACGCGAGGGTCGACGGCCACGTGCTCGAGGCGGGGAACGTCGCCCGGGCTCAGGGCGACGAGCGCGCGCGTCGCGCCGAACGCCAGGAAGAGCCCGCCCGCGCCTCCGAGCGCGACCAGCAACGAGCCTTCGGTGAGCAGCTGCCGGACGACCCGCCTGGTCGACGCCCCCAGGGCGAGGCGGACGGCGGCCTCCCTCCGGCGGTCGATCCCCAGGGCCAAGAGCAGGCTGGCCACGTTCGAGACGGCGAGCAGGAGGACGAGCCCCGCCGCACCGCAGAGAGCCCAGAGCGCCGCTCGGGTCCTCCCGAGGATCGAGTCGACGAGAGGCGTCAGGACCACGTCCGCGTCCTCTGTCCCCCAGTCGGCGAGGGCGAGGCGCCGGACGATGCCCTTCAGCTCTTCGCGGGCACGCTCGAACGGCACGTCGGGCCTGACGCGGCCGACGACGAAGAGGACTCCCAGGCCGCGCTCGGCCCGGGAGTCGAGTGCGTACTTGCGGGAGACGGCCGCCAGCTCGGGGCCGACGGGAGTCCAGAGAAGGGCGCCCCTCGGGAAGTCGAACTCCCCCGGCATCACCCCCACGACCGAGAACGGAAGCCCGTTGAGGGTGAGCGTCTGGCCGACGAGCGCCGGGTCGGCGCCGAAGCGGTCGCGCCAGAGGCGATGGCTCAGGACGGCCACGCGAGCCGCCCCCGCCCCGTCTTCCTCGAGGCGGAAGGTGCGGCCGAGAAGAGCCTGGACTCCGAGGGTCGAGAAGAAGTTGGCGGAGACCGCGGCGCACGGCAGGGACGCGGGCTCGCCTCGCCCGGTCAGCCGGCAGCTCCAATTCACGGAGCCCATCGCGGCCAGCTCCTGGAAGCCGTGGCTCTCGCGCCGCCAGTCCAGGAAGTTCGGGTACGAGACCTCGACGGTGGCGTTCCCGTGCGCGTCGCGCTGCCACAGGAGCGCGAGCCGCCCCTCGTCCCGGAAGGGGAAGGGCCGAAGGAGGACGGCGTCGGCCACGCTGAAGACGGAGGTCGTTCCGCCGATGCCGACCGCGAGACAGAGTGCCGCCCCGACGGCCGGGCCGGGGTTCCGAAGGAGCACCCGCCAGCCGTGCCGCACGTCCATCGACCAGGCGCGCAAGGAGACCTCCGCCCGTCCGGGAGAGCGCCGCAAAGCCCCAGAAGCCGGTCAGGGCACGGCCACAGCATAGTCCCGGCCGGCCGCCGTCGCAGACGTCGCGTGCTAGCCTAGGGAGCAGCGTCCCCGGAGGCAGGCATGTCCAAGGTCGAGTCCCTCGGCATCAAGAGGCTCGAGTCGGTGCATTACTACGTGCACGACCTCGAGCGCAGCCGGCGCTTCTACTGCGACACCATGGACTTCGCCGAGATCGGCGGCAGCTCCGAGGAGCTGACACGGGCCGGGCGGCAGAAGTCGGCGGCCTTCATGGCCGGCAACTGTGTGGTCGTCTGCATCGAGCCGCGGGGCGAGGACGGCCGGGCCGCTCGGTGGCTGCGCAAGCACCCGGACGGCGTCGGCACGCTCAACTTCGAGGTCGAGGACGTCGAGCGGACCTTCCGGCTCCTCGAAGGCCGCGGCGGCACGCCGATCGACGACGTCCGGCGCTTCGCCGACGAGCGGGGGAACGAGATCGCCTTCTTCTCGATCACCACTCCCTTCGGCGACACGACCTTCCGCTTCCTGGAACGGCGGGGGTACCCCGCCCTCCACCCGGGCTTCGAGGTTCTCCCCGCCCCCCGCGGCGGGCAGAACCGGCTGGGCTTCGTGGCCTTCGACCACACGACGTCCAACTTCCCCACCCTGGGCCACGTCTCTCTCTGGCTCGAGCACGTGATGGGCTTCGAGCGGTTCTGGGAGGTCCAGTTCCACACGAACGACGTGGACCCGAAGCACGCGAACGGCTCGGGCCTGCGCTCGCTCGTCTACCGCGACCCCGTCTCGGGGGTGAAGTTCGCGAACAACGAGCCCTGGCGCCCCAACTTCCGAGGCTCCCAGATCAACGTCTTCAACGAGGAGCTCCGCGGGCCCGGCGTGCAGCACCTCGCGATGGCGGTCACGGACATCGTCTCCTGCGTGCGGGCCCTCCGCGCGAGGGGGCTCGAGTTCATGCCGACCCCGGGGACGTACTACGACGCGCTCCCCGCACGGCTGAGACGGCTCGGCATCGGCGCGATCGACGAGGACCTGCAGGTCCTGCGCGACCTCAAGATCCTCGTGGACGGGGACGGCCCCGGGAAGTACCTGCTGCAGATCTTCCTGAAGGAGTCGTCGGGCCTCTACCACGACGCCGGCGCGGGTCCCTTCTTCTTCGAGATCATCCAGCGCAAGGGAGACGAGGGCTTCGGGGCCGGCAACTTCCGGGCCCTCTTCGAGTCCATCGAGCGCGCTCAGGGGGCGCAGCTCCAGGGGGCGGGATAGCGGGCCCGGGTTTCCGCGAGGCCCTGGGGACGAGGGGAGTCTCGCTAACGGTCGACGCCGCGGCGGCGTCTTGACCCGCAGGACGCCCGCGGTCCCGGGAGGAACGGGCGATTGAGCCTCGAGTACAGCCCGACGATGAGCGACCGGGCAGACTCGGGCCCGACGCCCGCGCCCTCCGCCGAGGCTCGTCTCGTGGCGGCGGCCCGGGACGGCGACCGGACGGCGTTCGGACGGCTCTACGAGCGCTTCTCGCCCATGGTGCACGGCGTGCTGCTCGCGCGGATCCCCCGGTCCGAGGTGGACGACCTCGTCCAGGACGTGTTCCTGCAGGCCATGAAACGCCTTCGCGGGCTGCGCGACCCCGACGCCTTCGGCCCCTGGCTCGCCGCCATCGCCCGCAACCGGGCCCGCGACCACTACCGGCGCCGCGCGGACACGGTGGAGCTTCCGGAGGACCTTCCGGCGGCCGCGCCGCACCCGGAAGGCGACGCGCTGGCGGTGCTCGCCGCCCTGCGACGGCTGCCCGAGGCGTACCGCGAGACGCTCGTCCTCCGGCTCGTCGAGGGCATGACGGGCCCCGAGATCGCCGAGCGCACGGGGCTCACGCCCGGCTCCGTGCGCGTGAACCTTCACCGCGGCCTGCAGATGCTGCGGGGGGCGCTCGGAAGGAGCGCGACGCCGTGAGCGGCGACTACCTGTGGGACGGGTCGGGCGAGCCCGACCCCGAGATCCAGCGCCTCGAGGAGGCGCTCCGCCCCCTGCGCGGGACTCGTCCCGCGCCGGAGCTCGCCCTCCCCCGGCCCCGCCCGGGTTTCTCGCTCGGGGGCTGGAACAGCCTCGCTGCGGCCGCCGCCCTCCTCGCCGCGGTGACGGCGACGACGCGCGCCCCGTACCCCGCGCCGGGCGCCGGCTGGGACCTCGCCTGGCTGGAGGGCCCGTCCTGGCCCGAGACGCGCGTCGTACGGGAGGGCCGCCTCGGCGTCGGGGAGTGGATCGACACCCTCGGGAGCCGCGCCCGGCTCTCGGTCGGGGACATCGGCGAGGTGCAGCTCGAGCCGGCCACGCGGGTCGGCATCGTCGACGCGGGCCGGAGGCGGCATCGCCTGTCGCTCGCGCGCGGCGTGCTGCACGCGATGATCTGGGCTCCCCCCGGGCGGTTCCTGGTCGACACGCCCTCGGCCGTCGCCGTCGACCTGGGCTGCCGCTACACGCTCGAGGTCGCCCGCGACGGCTCGGGTCTCCTGCACGTCGAGGCGGGCTGGGTGGGCATCGAGAGCCATGGCCGAAGGTCCCTCGTCCCCGCCGGAGCCGCCTGCCCCACGCGGCGCGGCGCGGGGCCGGGCACCCCGTACGTCGAGAGCGCCCCCGACGCGCTGCGGCAGGCCCTCCTCGGGATCGACTTCGGCTCCGACCCACGGGCGCGGCGCGGCTCCCTCGACCTCGTGCTCGCCGCGGCCGAGGAGCGGGACGCTCTCTCCCTGTGGCACTTGCTCTCGCGCTTCGACGGCGAGGATCGGGGCCGCGTGTACGACCGCCTCGCCGCCCTCGTGCCGCCTCCCGCCTCGGTCACCCGCGCAGGCATCCTGGGCGGGAACGCCGCGTTGCGGGACGCCTGGTGGGACGAGCTGGGCCTCGGATCCGCCGAGTTCTGGCGGACCTGGACGTGGAGCGACTCGTCGGACGGCGCTTCCGATCCGGAGCGGAACGGCCGCTAACGCCGGACGGCGACGGGCCGTCCTCTCCCACGAACCCTTTCCTGGAGGTCGACCTTGCCCAGCCGCCTCGGACGCACCCTCGCCGTGTCCGTTCTCGCCT
>Ga0335080_10005082_pt1 | contig 13488 bp, 11 predicted proteins | sample Lox_Sample_34_FD_206720 | JGI IMG/M metagenome (GOLD analysis project Ga0335080, IMG submission 206720) | Soil microbial communities from Loxahatchee National Wildlife Refuge, Florida, United States - Lox_Sample_3.4 | ecosystem: Environmental > Terrestrial > Soil > Wetlands | place: USA... | reverse complement strand
ACCTCCGCCGGATACCGGCCGCTCGCTTCCGCTGCCGCCGAAGAGGCCTCGCCGCTCCCGAACCTCCCGCGCGCCGTGAAGCAGTTCCTTCTCGACGTGCGCCCGGCGCAGAACATGCTCATCCTGAAGACGCCGCCCAGCGGCGCCCAGCCGCTGGCTGCCGCGGTCGACTCCGAGCACTGGAAGGAAGTCGCCGGCACGCTCGCGGGTGACGACACCGTTCTCATCATCTGCTCGTCCCGCTCGGCCTGCAGCGCCGTCCACAAACGCGTCGAGGAAATGCTCCGATGATCGACCCTTCGCGGGTCGCCGTCGTCGGGGTTACGGGCTACGCGGGATACGAGCTGGCCCGGCTCCTGCTGCGGCACCCACACATCGAAAAGACCACCTTCTACGTGCGCGATGCGCAGGCGCATTGCCTCACGGACCTGTTTCCGCAGCTGCGCGGATGGGGAGACGCGCCCTGCAAGCCGCTTTCGGTCGAGGCGATTGCCTCGAGCGGCGCGGAGGTTGCCTTCCTTTCCACTCCGCATGAAGCTTCGCTGGAACTGGTGCCCGCTCTGCTGGCCGCGAATCCCTCGCTGCGAATCGTTGATCTGAGCGGCGCCTTCCGCTTTCGCGACGCCCGGACGTTCGCCGAGTGGTACAAGCTTCCGGCACCCGATGCGAAGGCGCTTGCGCGGACCGTCTACGGCCTGCCCGAGCTCTACGCGGACAAATTGCCGAACGCGCGCGTCGTCGGCAATCCTGGCTGCTATCCCACCTCCGTGATCCTCGGCCTCAAGCCACTGGTCGAAGCCGGCTGGATCGATATGTCGCGCGGGATCGTTGCCGACTGCAAGTCCGGAGTCACCGGCGCGGGCAAGGAGCCCAGGCGCGACACGCATTTCGTCGAAGTGAACGAAAACTTCCGTGCTTACAATCTTTTCTCGCATCGCCACACGCCGGAGGTTTCCGAGCATCTCGGCCTGGCGAACGAAGACTTTGTTTTCACCACGCACCTTCTGCCGGTCGAGCGCGGAATCCTTTCGACGCTGTACGTCTGGCTTGGCGGCGCGCGGAAGCTGGACGAAGTCGAAACTCTTTTCCGGAAGTTCTACGCCGGCAAGCCGATGGTGCGCATCATGCCGGCGGGCAAGCTGCCCGAGCTCCAGTTCGTGACGCATACGAATTTCTGCGACGTAGGCTTTGCGCTCGATTCCACAGGCGAGCGGCTGGTGGTTGTTTCGTGCCTCGACAATCTCGGCAAGGGAGCGGCGGGGCAGGCGGTACAAAATCTCAATGGGATGCGCGGTTATCCCGAAACGGCGGGTTTGCTATGAGGATGGTCATCAAGATTGCCGGTGCGCTGCTGGAGCGCGACGAGGATGTGCACCTTCTCGCGCGCCAGATCACGGAACTCGCGCGCGCCGGCAACGAATTGCTCGTCGTTCACGGCGGCGGCCGCATTTTCACGGCCACGCTCGCGCGCATGGGCATCGAGAGCAAATTCCTCAACGGCCTGCGCGTCACCGACCGCGAAACGCGCGACGCGGCCGTCATGGTCTTCGCCGGCCTGCTCAACAAGAGACTGGCGGGAGCGATTTCGCTCGCCGGCCAGCCGGCCGTGGGCATCAGCGCCGCGGACGCGGCCTGTTTTCTCGCCGAGCCGATGCAGGTGGAGGACCGCGAAGGCAGCCTCGGCTTCGTCGGCTATCTCACCGAAGTGAATCTCGATTTTCTGCGCTCGCTGTGGCGCGAAGGAATCGTTCCGGTCGCGTCCTGTCTGGGTCTCGGGGCCGATGGCGAGCTTTACAACATTAATGCCGATCACATGGCCGCCGCCGCTGCGGAGTTCATCCAGGCCGAGAGGCTCATTTACCTCACCGACGTGGCCGGCGTGCTCGACGGCGAAAAAGTGGTCGGCTCGTTGCGCGGCACCGATATCGAGGACCTCATCCGCCAGCACAAAGTTTCCGGCGGCATGATTCTGAAGCTCGAAGCCGCGAAGCGCGCGCTTGCCGGCGGAGTCCCCGAAGTCCGCATCGTGGGCGGGTCGAAGCCTCGCGCCCTGCTCGCGGCGGCGGGCTCCAGCCGCAGCACCTCCGGAACTCGCGTTCTTCCCGTCATTCGCGTCAATGCCAAGGCCGCGCATGGAGCGTCGCAATAGCCATGGCCAGAAAAACTCGCAAACCGGCAAGCAAGAGGCTCTCTGCCTCCAAAATCCGCGCTGACGAAGCGCGCTACATGATGAAAACATACCGGCGCCCGCCGGAAGTGTTCACGCACGGGCGCGGTTGCCGCCTCTACGATTCCGAGGGGCGCGCGTATCTCGATTTCCTTGCGGGCATCGCCGTGAACGCCACCGGCTACGCGCATCCGCGCATGGTGCGCGTGATTCGCCGCGAGGCCGGCCGCGCCACGCACGTCTCCAACCTCTTTCACAATCCCTATCAGGCGCCGCTCGCGCGCAAATTGGCCGAATGGTCGGGGCTCGACCGCGTTTTTTTCTCGAATAGCGGCAGCGAAGCCATCGAAGGCGCGCTGAAGCTTGCCCGTGCCCACGCGCACGCCAGGTCCGGCCTGGGCGCGCCGCCCAAGACCCGCTTCCTCGCGCTTGAGGGTTCCTTCCACGGCCGCACCATGGGCGCGCTTTCGATCACCTCCACCGCCAAGTATCGCGCGCCGTTTGCGCCGCTCATTCCCGGCGTCGAGTTCGTGAAATTCAACGATCTGGCGGACCTCGACGCCAAATTCGACGATACCGTTTGCGCCATCGTCATCGAGCCGATTCAGGGCGAAGGCGGCGTGAATCTGGTCAGTGAAGATTTCTGGAGCCGTGCGCGCCGGCTTACGCTCGACCATGGCGCCGCGCTGATCGCGGACGAAATCCAATGCGGCCTGGGCCGCACCGGCCGCGAGTTCGGCTACCAGAAATTCAGCGCCATGCCGGATATCGTCACCGTGGCGAAGCCGCTTGCGGGCGGCCTGCCGCTCGGCGCGTTCATGGCCAGCGAGGAATTCGCGTCCGCCTTCCATCCGGGCCTGCACGGATCGACCTTCGGCGGCGGTCCGCTGGTCTGCGCCGCCGCGCTCGAGTTCCTGACCATCGTGGAAGACGACGGCCTGCTGGGAAACGTCCGCGAGCGCGGCGTCGAATTGCGCGCCGGCCTCGAAAAGCTCGCCGCCAGGTTCAGTTTCATCCGCGAAATCCGCGGAGAGGGCCTGATCGTCGGAATCGATCTCTCCGTCGAAGGCGCTCCGTTTGTGGCCGAAGCGTTGCGCCAGGGCCTGCTGATCAATTGCACGCACGACCATATCCTCCGGCTCCTGCCGCCATTCATCATTCGCCGGCAGGACGTTGTGGAATTCCTCCGCAAGTTCGAAGTCGTGCTCGCGCGCGCGTCGAAAACCCTCGCTAAGAAAAAGTCCGCCGCCGCGAAATCCCAGTCGTCGCAGCCGCTCGCCCTGGCTGCGGCAAGGTAAGGTGAACATGACCGCCGTTGCCGTACGCCTATCTCTCAAACGCGACCTCCTGACGGGCACGGAATGGAGCCCGTCGCAGCTCCGCGACTTCCTCCATCTCGCCGCTGAAATCAAAGCGCATCCGGACCGCTACCGCACCGTGCTCGCCGGCCAGATGTTCGTGATGATTTTCGAAAAGCCCTCGCTGCGCACGCGCGTCACCTTCGAAACCGGCATCGCCAGCATGGGCGGCACCTCCACGTTCCTCGATCACACGCAGGCGCGGCTCAGCGAGCGCGAGCCCGTGCGCGACATCGCCAAGAATCTCGAGCGCTGGGTGCAGGGCATCGTCGCGCGCGTCTTCGCGCAGGAAACGCTCGACGAGCTCGCCGCCAACGCAAACGTTCCCGTCATCAACGCGCTCTCGGACAAGTTCCACCCCTGCCAGGCCCTCGCCGACTTCTTCACGCTCGAGGAGCGCTTCGGCAGCCTGCGCGGCCTGAAACTCGCCTACGTCGGCGACGGCAACAACATGTGCCACTCGCTGATGAATATCGGCGCGCGCGCCGGTGCCCACGTCCGCGTCGCCACGCCCGCCGGATACGAGCCCGACCCGGCCATCGTCGCCGAATCGAAGCGCGTGGCCAGGGAAACGCGCGGCAAGATCGAAATTCTGCGCGCGCCCGAGGAGGCCGTCGCCGGCGCCCAGGCCGTCTACACCGACGTCTGGGCCAGCATGGGCCAGGAATCCGAAGCCGCGCACCGCGAGAAGGCTTTCGCCGCCTATCAGGTCGACGAAGCGCTCTTTGCCCAGGCCGCGCGCGATGCCGTCTTCATGCACTGTTTGCCCGCCCATCGCGGGCTCGAAGTGAGCGCCGGCGTGATTGATTCGCCGCGCTCCATCATCTACGATCAGGCGGAAAACCGCCTGCACGTCCAGAAAGCGGTTCTGCACACGCTGCTCACCTAAGGAGAATCCGTTGCCGAAGAAAGTTGTTCTGGCGTATTCCGGAGGTCTCGACACCTCCATCATCATTCCCTGGCTGAAGGAGACTTACGGCGGCTGCGATGTGATCGCCATGATCGGCGACCTCGGCCAGCAGGAGGATCTCGAAGCCGCGCACAAAAAAGCGCTCGCCACCGGCGCCCGCGCCGCCTACATCGAAGACCTGCGCGAGGAATTCATCACCGGCTACATCTGGCCCACTCTCCGTGCCGGAGCCGTCTACGAGCACAAATATCTGCTCGGCACTTCCTTCGCGCGCCCGCTGCTGGCCAAGCGCCAGGTCGAAGTCGCCCGGAAAGTCGGCGCGGACGCGCTCGCCCATGGCTGCACCGGCAAGGGCAACGACCAGGTCCGCTTCGAGCTGGCCGCCAAGGCTCTCGCCCCCGATCTGCAAATCATCGCTCCCTGGCGCGAATGGAAAATCAATTCCCGCGAAGACGCCATCGAATACGCGCGCGCTCACAACGTCCCCATCGACCAGACCAAGAAAGACATCTACAGCCGCGACCGCAACATCTGGCACCTCAGCCACGAAGGCGGCGTGCTCGAGGATCCCGCCAACGCGCCCGAAGAGGCCATGTGGAAATGGATCGTCGCGCCCGCCCAGGCGCCGGACAAGCCCGCCGAAGTCGAAATCGGCTTCGAGGCCGGCAATCCCGTCTCCGTGAACGGCCAGCGGCTCGCCCCGCTCGCGCTGCTCACCAAGCTCAACGAAATCGCCGCCGCCAACGGCGTCGGCCGCATGGACATCGTCGAAAACCGCCTCGTCGGCATGAAATCCCGCGGCGCGTACGAAACTCCCGGCGGCACCCTGCTCGTCACCGCACATCGCGAGCTCGAATCGCTGACCCTCGATCGCGAAACGCTCCATTACCAGCAGATGCTGTCGCTGCGCTACGCCGAAATGGTTTACTACGGCATGTGGTTCACGCCCCTGCGCGAGTCGCTCGATGCGTTCTTCGGCAAATCTCAGCAGCGCGTCACCGGTTCGGTCGGCCTCTCGCTCTTCAAAGGCAACGTCAGCGCCGCTTCGCGCAAGTCGCCCTACTCGCTCTATCGCGCCGGCCTCGCCAGCTTCAGCATGACCGGCTACAACCCCAAGGACGCCGAGGGGTTCATCAACCTCTTCGCCCTGCCCATCACCATTCCGCACGAGGCGGCGGTGAAAGAAGCCGCGGCGAAATGACCGCCGGCGACGGCCAGAAAATGTGGGGCGGCCGGTTCGAGCGCGCCCCCGACGCCTCCTTCTACGAATTCGAGCGCTCCTGGCACTTCGATCGCCGCATGCTGCCGCAGGAGCTTGCCCTCGACCGCGCCTGGGCCCGCGCCATCGCCCTCGCGGGAATCCTCACCGGCGAGGAAGCCCGCAAGATCGTCGCCGCGCTGGATGAAATCGAAGCCCGCGCCAAATCCGACGCCGCCTGGCTCGACGCCTCGAACGCCGAGGACGTTCACCATTTCGCCGAATCCGCGCTGATCGAAAAGCTCGGCTCGCTCGGCGCGAAGCTCCACACCGGCCGCAGCCGCAACGAAATGGTGGCCGCCGAATTCCGCATGTACGTGAAGGCCGCCGCGCGCGAGCTGCGCGCCGCCCTCGCCCTGCTCGCTCGCGCCGTCGCCGCGCAAGCGAAGCAGAACCTCGGCGTGCCCATGCCGGGCGCCACGCACCTGCAGCACGCCCAGCCGCTGCTCCTTTCGCACTGGTTGCTCGCCCACGGAGAAGCTTTCCATCGCGACGCCGAGCGCCTCGCCGCTGCCGCCGCCTCCGCCGATGTGTGCCCCCTGGGCTCGGGCGCCCTCGCCGGCTCCGCGTTCCCGATCGATCGCAAGGCGCTCGCTCGCGACCTCGGCTTCTCGCGCATCTCGGCCAACAGCCTCGACGCCGTCAGCGACCGCGACTTCGCCCTGGAATTTCTCTCCGCGCTCGCCACCCTCGCCATGCATCTCTCGCGCCTCAGCGAGGACATGGTCCTGTTCGCCTCCACCGAATTCGGCTTCCTTGAGCTGCCCGACGAATACTCCACCGGCAGCAGCCTGATGCCGCAGAAGAAGAATCCCGATTCCTGGGAGCTGATTCGTGGCAAGACCGGCCGCATTTACGGCGCGCTTTTCGCCCTGCTCACCGCCACCAAGGGCCTGCCTTCGAGCTATCAGCGCGACCTGCAGGAAGACAAGGAGCCGCTTTTCGCGGCGCACGATCAGTCGCTTGCCATGATCCGGATCGCCGCCGCCACGCTCGCCGCCACGAAGTTCCGCGTGGCGCGCTTGCGCGAGGCCGCGCAGGACCCGGCGCTCGTCGCCACCGAAGTAGCCGACTATCTCGTCGCGCACGGCGTCGCCTTCCGCGAGGCCCACGAAATCGTCGGCAAAGTCCTGCGCGCCGCCGAGCAGGAAGGAAAATCGATTCGCGAGATGCCTCTCGACAAGCTGAAGGCATTTTCCCCGGAATTCGGCGGCGATCTTTCGACCGTCCTCACCGTCGAAGCCACGCTCGCCCGCCGCGCTGTCGCCGGCGGCACCGCTCCCGGCGCGGTCCGCGCCGCGCTCGAGGATTTCACCGCGCGCGTCGCCAAGCTCGAGGAGAAGCCGTGAACCCCCGCCTCTCCCCCTCCGACATCCCGGCCGGCTTCACCTTCGCGGCCACCCACTGCGGCATCAAGCGCGCCCGCCTCGATCTCGGCGTCCTCGTCAGCGACGCGCCGGCCTCCACCGCCGCCGTGTTCACCACGAATCAGATCGTCGCCGCGCCCGTGGTCGCCTCCCGAGAGCACCTTCGCAAGTCCCGTGGCCGGATGCGCGGCATCATCGTCAATTCCGGCAACGCGAACTGCTGCACCAAGCAGGACGGCTACCCGGCCTCGATCGCCACCGCCTCGAAGCTCGCCGCCGAGCTGGGCGGAACGGACCCATCGCAGGTGATCGTCTGCTCCACCGGCGTCATCGGCCCGCCGCTGCGCGTCGAGAAGATCCTCGCCGCCGTACCCCACATCGTCCTCAACCGCAGCGCCGAGCCCGGCGCTTTCGAGGAATTCGCGCGCGCCATCATGACCACGGACACGCGCCCGAAATGGGCCACCGCGAAATGCCGCGTGGGAGGCAAGCAGGTCCGCCTGGTCGGTTGCGCCAAGGGTTCCGGCATGATCGAGCCCAACATGGCTACCATGCTCGCCTTCATCGCCACGGACGCGGCCATCTCGCCCGCGCTGCTCGATCGCGCCCTGCGCGCCTGCGTCAACCGCACCTTCAACTCGATCACCGTCGACGGAGACACGTCCACCAACGACACCGTCGCGGTCCTTGCCAACGGCCATTCCGGCGCGCGCGAAATCCGCGGCTCATCCGGTGCGGACTACCGGGCGTTCACCGGCGCGCTCGAAAGCGTCTGCACCTCGCTCGCTCTCGCCATCGTCGACGACGGCGAAGGCGCCCAGCGCACCATCGAGATCGAAGTCCGCGGCGCCGCTTCCGAAAAAGCCGCCCGCCAGATCGCCAAGACCATCGCCAATTCCCCGCTCGTGAAGACCGCCTTCGCCGGCGCCGATCCCAACTGGGGCCGCATCCTCGCCGCCGCGGGCCGCTCCGGCGTGAAATTCGATCCGCGGCGCGCCAACATCTCGATCGCCGGCATGACCGTTTGCCGCCGCGGCTGCGAGCACCCTTTCGACGAGCGCGCCGTCCACCAGAAAATGCTCGCCAAGCACGTGCCCGTGCGCGTCGATCTCCACGCCGGCGGCGCTTCCGCCCGCGTCTGGACCTGCGATTTCACCACCGAGTACGTCCACATCAACTCGAGCTACCGCACCTGACCGTAGCGCCGGCGTCTCGCCGGCTCTTCCGCCTCTCCTTACTTCCACTCCCAATTCGCATACTGTTCCCTCAGCTTCGACTTCAAAAACTTCCCCACCGACGTGCGCGGAATCTCGCTCGCGAAAACGAATGCATCCGGCACCTGCCACTTCGCAAACCTTTCCGCCAGAAACGCGCGCAGCTCCTCCGGCTCAACCGAAGCGTCTCGCCTGACGACCACCACGGCCAGCGGACGCTCCTGCCATTTCGGATGCGGCACGCCGATCACCGCTGCCTCCGCCACCGCCGGATGCCCCATCAGCGCATTTTCCAGCTCCACCGAGCTGATCCATTCCCCGCCCGACTTGATCATGTCCTTGCTGCGATCCACAATCCGCATGTAACCTTCCGCGTCGATCGTCGCCACGTCGCCCGTCCGGAACCATCCGTCCTGGGTCCACCGGTCGCTTGTTTCAGGCGCGTTCAGGTAGCTCGCCGCCACCCACGGCCCGCGCACCTCCAGCTCGCCCGATGTCTCATCGTCCCAGGGCGCCTCGCCGTCTGAATTCATCACGCGTATCTCCACAAACGGCGACGGCAATCCCTGCTTCTTCCGAATCTTGTATTTCTCATCATCCGTCCGGTGCCCCAGCGTCGATTTGATCGTGCCCATGCTCGCCATGGGCGTCGTCTCCGTCATTCCCCAAATCTGCCGGATCTCGATTCCGTGTCGATCCATCCCGCGAAACAGCGTTTCCGGCACGGCGGACCCGCCCGAAACGATGCGCACCGGCTGCTCGATCTTCCATCGGCCGGGATCGTCTTCCAGCGCCTGCAGCACGGCGAACCATATGGTCGGCACGCCTGCCGCCAGCGTCACCCCTTCGCGCTCGATCGAGTCGAGCAGCCCTTCCGCGTCCAGATGGGGGCCGGGGAGCACCAGCTTCGAGCCCAACATCGACGCCGTGTACGGCAGCCCCCAGCCGTTGGCGTGAAACATCGACGTGCACAGCAGCAGCACGTCGTCATGCTTCACCCCGAAAGTCCCCTCGATGCACGACGCCATCGTGTGCAGCGTCAGCGCTCGGTGCGAGTAGACGACTCCCTTCGGGTTTCCCGTCGTGCCCGAAGTGAAGCAAATCGTCGCCGCATCGTTCTCGTCGATTTTTGGATACTCGAATTCGTCGTCCACCGCGGCCAGCAGATCCTCGTAGCGCTCAAACTCTCGCGGTATCGCGCCGCCTCCGAACGGCGAAACGAACACTCGTTCGAAATTCACCTGCTTGCGGAACGATTCGTAGACCGGCAGCAGCACGTCATCCACAATCAGAAACCGGTCGCGCGCGTGGTTCGCCGTGAACGCCAGCTCGTTCGGGTGCAGCCGCAGATTCAACGTATGCAGCACCGCGCCCGTCGCGGGTATCCCGAAATAGCACTCCAGGTGCTTCGCGTGGTTCCACATCAGCGTCGCCACGCGGTCGCCGCGCCCGATTCCCGCCAGCTCCAGTGCGCGCGCCAGCCGCCGCGCCCCCAGATACACGTCGCCATACGCCGTGCGCGCAACCGACCGGTCTGGCTGTCGCACCACGATCTCGACCGCGCCGAAAAGTCTTCCCGCGCGCTCCAGAATCGGCAAGAGCGTCAGCGGAAAATCCATCATCATCCCGCGCATGACCGTCTCCGGAAGGGAATATTGCGCGCATCCTACCACCGATATCCCCTGGCCCGGCGGAAAGGGAGTCTCCAGCCGCGGGCTGGTTGACTCTTTGCCTCTCTTGGGAGCAAGATGCGCCTGTCGCTGGGGTGCTCGCTTCCGTCCGGGGGGAATGGTTCGAGTCACGGGACGCCCGTGGACTGAGTCTGCCTCTTCAGCCTCGCATCGCCGCATTGCGCGTCCGCTCGCTTTGGGACGCTTCGGGGGGACCATCGTGAAAAAATTGTACGTGGGAAACTTGCCGTTCAAGGCTACAGAAGAAGATGTGCAGGCGCTTTTTGCGGAAACCGGCGTTCAGCCTGATTCCATTACTCTGCTTCGCGATCGCTTCACCGGTCAGCCGCGCGGATTCGGTTTCGCCGAAATCAAGGACGATGCCGAAGCTGACAAGGTGATCGCAGCGCTCAACGGCAAGCAGTTCATGGGTCGCGCTCTGGTCGTCAACGAAGCCCGTCCGCAGCGGGAAGGCGGAGGAGGCGGCGGTGGAGGTGGTCGCGGCGGTTACGGCGGCCGGGGAGGCCACGGAGGCGGTGGCGGCGGACGCGGTGGTTATGGCGGCGGTGGTCGCGATCGCGGCGACTACGGCCGCGACCGCTAACTGTTGGTGTCATCCTGAGCGAAGCGTCCCGGCGATTCTTCTTCCGTGCCGCCGGCACGCCGGGACGCGCAGTCGAAGGATCTCTCTTTCACTTTGGCGTTGTCGTACACGCTACGCCAGCGCCGCTTTGCTCCGATCCGCGGAAACAATTGTCCTTGGCTCGCTCGACTCGACGCGCCCGCCTGTGAACGCGAACTTTTCGAGCGTGGCGCCGCCCACTCCCTGCCTCACCAGCGCCGCCACGTCCAGATTCGCCTCCGCCCGCTCAAGCTCCTCCGATGTGGCCGATAGCTCCGGCGTCCGCGGCATGAAAACCGGGCAGCAGTCGTGAAACGGCTCGGACGAAATCTCGTAGGTTCCGATTTTCTTCGCCGTCGCCAGAATCTCCATCTTGTCCGCGCCGATCAGCGGACGAAACACCGGCAGGCCCGCCACCGCCTCGACGGCCGCCAGGTTTCGCAGCGTTTGCGACGCCACCTGCCCCAGGCTGTCTCCCGTTACCAGCGCCAGCGCCCGGTCCCGCCGCGCAAACGCTTCCGCGATTCGCAGCATCATCCGCCGGTAGAGCAGAATCCGCACGCCTTCCGGCGCCGCGCGCACGATTTCCCGCTGGATCGCCTCGAACGGCACGCGATACAGCTTCGCCCGGAACTGGTACGGCGTCAGTACCCGCGCCAGCCCGCTTGCCACGTGCAGCGACGATTCGCCCGCCCGCGCGCCCGTACCGTAGAAATGCACGAAGCTCAGATGTGCTCCGCGCTTCATCATGTGGTACGCGGCCACCGCCGAATCGTAGCCGCCCGAAAGCAGGCAGGTCATCCGGCCCGCCGTGTTGGCCGGCAACCCGCCCATCCCCGGGATCTTCCGCGCGTAGACCAGCAGCGGCCCGGGCGTCACTTCGATGTGGCAGGTCACTTCCGGATCTTTCAGCTGCACGCGCACTTCGCGCCCCGCCGCGCGCAACTTGTCCAGCAGGAACTGCCCCGTCAGTTTCTCGATTTCCATCGACGGGTGCGGAAACGTCTTGTCGCTCCGCTTCGCCCGCAGGGCGAACGTCCCGAACCGCAGCGGCTCGATCTCCTCCCACACCGCAACGCACAGCGCCTCCATCGACCGTTCGACCGGCCGCGCCACCGCGTAGTTCGCCACTCCGGGCACGCGCCCGAGGCGCAGGATCGCCTCATCCAGAGGCGCTCCGTCTCCCAGCCGCACGACGTAACGGTCGCCCGGCTGCTCGATGCGCTCCACCGCGATTCCCTCCAGGCTCTGCCGCAGCGCCGTATGCAGCTTTCCCAGAAAGAAACGCCGGTTTCCGCCTTTGAGCCAAAGCTCGTGATAGTGGACGACGATGACCGGATTGCTCATCCTGAATTCTCGCGATTCACACAGAGGCGTAACACAACCTGCCCGAAATTATAGCAGCCGGGCGCGGCGCGCGAGTAGCCCGGGGCCCCGGGGGGCCGCCCGAACCCGCGAACAGCCTGCGCTTGCGGTCGCTCCGGAGCCGGCTGCGTCGCCTCGGGGAACCCGGCCCGCGAATGGTGCCTAAAATGCACTAACTCACAGGATACAGCGCCCGCCAATTCGCCACTTCCGGCGCCTGGCGGGGTTTAGGATTTAGCACGCTCTCGCCGCGGGGGCAGAGCCGGGCCAAGGCGCAAAAAGTCGCTACGCAAGCCGCCGAAGCTGCATCCAATTACTTGCAGCGGGGCGTGCCGGGAAGAGAGGCCGCGATGTGGAACCGTCGGGACTGGGACAACTACTTCGATATTGTGATGAAGGGCTCGCGCATGCAGCGCCCGCCGCGCCCGCTCGATCGCTCGCACCGCAACCGCCTTGTGCCCGCCGAAGGCTACAGCCTCGCCGAACTGGACGACGCCGGCCTCAGCATCGAACAGGCTGAGATTCTCGGCCTCCCCGTCGACGCCAGCCGCATCGGATCTTACGGCCCCAACATCACCACGCTGCGCGAATACATCCGCGCTACGCGCGCCCGCGTCTGACCTAGCGCCGGCGCGTCGGCTTTCGCGGGCAACCTGCTCCGGATCGTCTTTTCCGTTTTCCCGTTTCTCTTTTTCCGCTACCTTAGAACCCCATTTCCCGTTGAAGGACACCCTGTGCGCAAGAGAATCCGCGTGGTGCAATACGGAGTCGGCCCCATCGGCGCCTCCATCGTTCGCCTGATGCGCCAGAAACATTCGCTCGAAATCGTCGGCGCCGTCGACCGCGACGCCGCCAAGGCCGGCCGCGACCTCGGTGAAGTGGCCGGCTCGACGGATGCGCCCTGGGGAGTCAAGGTGTCGCCCAGCGCGTCCGGCGTGCTGGCGAAGCCCGTCGACGTGGTGATCCACACGACCTCGTCGTATCTGCCCGACGTGACGGACGAGCTGCTCGAGTGCATCTCCGCCGGCGCCTGCATCGTCTCGACCTGCGAAGAACTTTCGTATCCTTTCCGCAAGCATCCGGAGCTTTCCGCCCGGCTCGACACCGCCGCGAAGGAAGAGGGCGTCGCGCTGGTCGGCACCGGCGTGAATCCCGGCTTCGTGATGGACAAACTGGTCCTCGTGCTTTCCGCCGTGGCGCAGCGCGTGGACTTCGCGCGCGCCACGCGCATCGTGGACGCTTCGAAGCGCCGCCTGCCGCTGCAGAAGAAGATCGGCGCGGGCATGACGCCCGAGGAATTCCGCCAGCAGGCCGCCGCCGGCGCGATCAAGCATCACGGCCTGCCGGAATCGATCGCCATGGTTGCCGACGGGCTGGGTTTCGCGCTCGATGAAATCACCGAAACGATCGAGCCGGTGATCGCGGCCGAGGCGGTGAAAACGCAGTTTCTGGAAGTCGCGCCGGGGCAGGTGGCCGGCGTGCATCAGATCGCCCGCGGCATCTGGGAAGGCGAAGACAAAATTTTCATGGAGCTGCAGATGTACGTGGGAGCGAAGC
>Ga0335080_10005080_pt1 | contig 13489 bp, 10 predicted proteins | sample Lox_Sample_34_FD_206720 | JGI IMG/M metagenome (GOLD analysis project Ga0335080, IMG submission 206720) | Soil microbial communities from Loxahatchee National Wildlife Refuge, Florida, United States - Lox_Sample_3.4 | ecosystem: Environmental > Terrestrial > Soil > Wetlands | place: USA... | reverse complement strand
AGACCCTGATGAGATCGGTCGAGAGTACCTCATGATCCAGAAAAGGCGAGCCATGAACCATTGCCTTACTTACAAACAGCGGAGAGGTCACCCTCCGCTTCGTCGGCCGGATTAACCGGCCGCGTTGTAAGGAGATGAATGGTTACTCAGATGGAAGGGCAATCTGAACGATTGCACCTTGTCCATTCCCGCGTTCCAACCAGTCCAAGCGCCAACAGTATCCAGGCAACGAACCCGTTGCCGAATCAGCCGGGATCTTCCGATTATGGTTCCTTCGAGCCATTCGTCGACGAAGAGGTCGTGGCCCGCTTTCTCGATCTGACGCCGCGCCGAGTGTTGGAACTGGCGCGCGAGGGATGGATCACCTCTCATCCCATCGGCCGCACCCGTAAGACCTGGCGTTTCCGGATCTCCGAGGTCGCTGTTGACATGGAGACTTGGAAGAAGCCGGCGCGTGATAAGATGCCGCAGGCAGTTCCCCGAACCAAGGAGAGGAATCGACTTGGCTAAAGGAACAGTTGCAAAGAAAATGCGCGCCAACGGATTGACCTGGATTTACCGCTTCCAAACCACGCGGCCCTCGGATGGCGCACGCGTCGAAAACACCAGGGTGATCGGCACGGTGAAGGACATCGGCGCCTCCGCTGCGGATGCGTGGAGGGAGGTGGGGCGTCTGGGTCTCGACAATCACCTCGAGAGCACGTTCGGCAGCAAGCCGACATTCGGCGAGCTGGCCGAGCACTTTCGCGAACATGAACTGAAGAAGACCTCGGGAATCGCCGTCAAGGCTTACGAGACGGCTGTGATCAACGAGGGCCTGCTTGATCGATGGATCCTTCCTCGCTGGGGCGACAAGAAGGCCTCGGAGATCAAGTCGCTCGAGATCGAAGCCTGGTTTGAGGCGCTCACCTCGACACCGCAGGGCAAGAACCAAAAGCCACTCACCTGGGCAACCGTCACGAAGATCAAGTCCATCATGTCGCAGGTGTTCAAGCACGCTCAGCGTCACGAGCTCATCCCGGCTGCCGTTGACAAGGACGGCAGGCCGACCAACCCGGTTATTCTGGCCCGTAGCGAATCGAGCTCGGACTATGAAGCCGCGGTGGTTAGCCCAGAACAGATGATCGTGATCCTGAAGGAGCTCGACACACCTGAGACACTGCTTGAATGGACCCTGGCCCTGCTGCACGCAGCGACGGCCCTGCGACCCGAAGAAGCCTTCGGTTTGAAGTGGTCAGATATCGATTGGCAGAAGGGCCAGATCAACATTCGACGGGGATGGTCGAAGGGCAAGGAGACTGCGGGCAAGAATGAAGGCAGCATGACCCAGGTGGCGATGCATTTTGTCCTTAGTGATGCACTCCAGGCCTGGCGCCGGGAATCTCGCTACGCCCGGGACACGGACTGGGTATTCGCCTCCGACAGGGCCAAAGGGAAAACCCCACGAACGGCCAGCACCGCCGGACAAGATTATCTTCGGCCGGCGGCGGTCAAAGCCGGCGTAATCCCCGAGGGCTATCATGGCCGCTTTGGGTGGCACAACCTTCGTCACTCTCTGGCGACCTTCCTGGCCTCGAACGACGTCAGCTTGCCGCTGATCCAGAGCATGATGCGGCATGCCAAACCGACAACGACCGCCATTTACACCCATCGCGTGAACTCGGCACAGGTGGCCGCCCAAGAGAAATTCCTTGAGGCCATCAAGCTCACGTCCGCTGTGGCTTAACACTGTTGGGTTGAACCTTGGGTTGGAAGAGATTCAGGAAGAATCCAAAAGGCCATCTAAGTTGTTGAAAGGATTTGGTGGACCTGGTCGGGATCGAACCGACGACCTCTTCCATGCCATGGAAGCGCGCTCCCAAACTGCGCCACAGGCCCACGAGCTGCGGAATGCAACTCCCCTATTCTCTCTGCTTTCGGCTCGATTCGTCAACGCGCCGCGATCCGACCCAATCGCTCCTCGCATGGGGCTCAGATATCACTCAGGTCAGTGACCGTTGAGCTTTCGGCAATTCTTGCGCAGAATCCACGCACCCGGTTCGTCGAGGACGGCTTTGACGGAAGCCCCGGGGATGAACAGCAACGAGGAACGAGCAAGTCGGGTCTGTTGTTCCCCTTCCCTCCGGTCGGGATGTTCTCAGATTGGAATAACGTTGCGCCGGAGTGGCGAAGGCTGTGAGCCGGATCACCGCGTCGATGATATCAGGCACACAATTATTCGCCTATAGTTCGCCTTTCCGCAGTTTGTTGATCCTCGCAACCGATTCCTGATAAGGAACTTAGGTCCATCGGCACAGTGGCACAGTGGAATTCGATTTTTGTCCATTTTTGATGATCGGAACCGGCTTCAGGAGTCTTCCCACCGGCGGTGCTCGACTTTTGGCGCTTCATCTTGTTCTTCAACATGGAGGCTGCACGGCGGCTTGGGCAGAGGGGCCAAGGCCGGCCGTTTGTTCTCAGTCCTTCCTGCACGGAGTGCTTTGTTTGGAGATGTCTGATATGAGTGTGCGCGTTTTGGGGAATTAATCTGCAAGAGTTTTCGGAGGGCCGGCCGGTCGAGGGTTACGGTTACCCACATCTCCGGGTATGAGCGGACGGAGATATGGGGCCACGGTTGATAACGACCTGAGGGATGAAAGATCCCACGTCTCCAACGCCGGGAGATCTCCACTCCACGAACAAAGCCCCATTCACGGGGACCCCGACGCGGCATGGCAAGTGAGCATGTTCGCGGGTTACCAACCCGGATGTCGGTATCTGTTCTTTGCAAACGGGTTCAGGGCCGGCCGATCATAACCTCTGAGGCCTTGATGATGGCGAGTGCTTCCTCTCCGGGCTTGAGGCCGAGTTCGCGGGCGCTGTCGATCGCGCGTGCCCCCTACGGCATTTTCGGTTATCGCTGGCTTGACACGTTCCTGGCCCGTTCTGGTGCGGGTGTCCCTGCGGTCACCCGGACCTCCGGTGACTGCAATCACTCGACAGAGGCCGGTACGGATGGTAGCCTTCCCGGTTGACTTTCCCCCCGGCTTTTCTGGGGTCGCCTTGGCCGAAGTCGTTCGTGAATACGGCTTAAAACCTTACCTTGGAGGAGATGTGACAGCAACGGAGTGGGTGTACTTCTTTCTCGGCGTGAGCGTGTTGTCGCTCATTGTGGCCGTTTTTTTCGCACGCCAGGTCATCGGGTCGGACTCCGGTACCCCCGATACGCAGCGCATTGCGGCCATCAAGGGAAGCGCCGGGGCCTTCCTGAAACGACAACTTAAGACCGTGGCGGCTCTTCTGGGTTTGCTGCTTCCAACATTCGCCTACGCGCAGCCGGAACACTCGGGCGGAGGAGGAGAAGCCAACCTGGTGCTGCCGGATTTGACGACGGTGCATTTTTTCGGCATGACCGGACATGCCCTGCTGACAATCGGATTGCTGTTCTGTGTGGGCGGCCTGTTGTTCGGCATGACGATCTATGTGCAGTTGAAGAACTTGCCGGTCCATCGCACCATGCGCGAAATCTCCGAAATGATCTATGAGACGTGCAAAACGTACCTGGTGACGCAGGGCAAGTTCATTCTTCTGCTGTGGGCTTTCATTGCGGTCATTATCGCGCTGTACTTCGGTTATCTGGCGCCGGTGCCGGGAAAATCGATCGCGGTTACGTTGCCCATCATTTTGTTGTTTTCGCTGGTCGGCATCGCGGGCAGCTACGGGGTGGCGTGGTTCGGTATACGCGTAAACACATTTGCGAACTCACGGACCGCATTCGCGGGATTGCGCGGCAAACCGTATCCTGTCTATGCGATTCCGTTGAAAGCCGGCATGAGCGTCGGCATGATGCTGATCTCGGTCGAGCTGCTCATCATGCTCTTCATCCTTTTGTTCATCCCGCGCGAATATGCGGGCCCTTGCTTCATCGGCTTCGCGATTGGCGAAAGCCTGGGCGCCGCGGCCCTGCGTATTGCCGGCGGCATATTCACCAAGATTGCCGACATTGGCGCCGACCTGATGAAGATCGTTTTCAAGATCAAGGAAGACGATGCGCGCAACCCGGGTGTAATCGCAGACTGCACGGGTGACAACGCGGGCGACTCGGTTGGCCCGAGCGCCGACGGCTTTGAAACCTACGGCGTCACCGGCGTGGCCTTGATCACATTTATTTTGCTGGCCGTCAAGAGCCCCGAGACGCAAGTGCAACTGCTGGTATGGATCTTCGTCATGCGCGTGGCCATGCTGGTCTCCAGTTCCGGTGCTTACTTTCTCAATGGCGCAATCGCTCGCGCCAAATACGCGAACGCGGACGAAATGGACTTTGAGACGCCACTGACCTCGCTGGTTTGGATCACGTCCATCATTTCCATCATCCTGACCTTCGTCGTCTCGTACTTCATGATCCCCACCCTCGGTGACGGAACGCTCTGGTGGAAGCTGTCTTCCATCATCTCGTGCGGAACCCTGGCGGGCGCCATCATACCCGAACTGGTGAAGGTTTTCACTTCGACCCAATCGGGCCATGTGAAAGAAGTCGTAAAGTCAGCGCAGGAGGGTGGGGCTTCGCTGGGGATCTTGTCGGGATTCGTGGCCGGCAATTTCTCGGCCTACTGGCTGGGATTATGCATGGTCGCGCTCATGGCAATGGGCTATTTCTTCAGTACGGGCGAGTCCATGGCGGTCCTGATGCTTGCTCCGGCCGTCTTCGCGTTTGGCCTGGTCGCGTTCGGCTTCCTGGGGATGGGTCCGGTCACGATTGCGGTGGATTCCTACGGGCCGGTTACCGACAATGCTCAATCCGTCTACGAGTTGTCGCTGATCGAAAATGTTCCCGGCATCGAAGGTGAGTTGAAGAAGGACTACAACATCGATGTGAAGTTCGAACGCGCGAAACACCTCCTGGAAGCCAATGATGGCGCCGGCAACACCTTCAAGGCTTCGGCAAAGCCGGTGCTGATCGGGACGGCTGTAGTCGGCGCAACGACGATGATTTTCTCCATCATCATGGCCCTCACCGGTGGACTGACCCATGACGTACAGAACCTCTCTCTGCTGCACGCGCCATTCATGCTGGGGTTGATCACCGGTGGGGCAATGATCTACTGGTTCACCGGCGCTTCCACGCAAGCGGTTACCACCGGAGCTTACCGCGCGGTCGAATTCATCAAGGCGAACATCCGACTGGAAGGGGTGGAGAAGGCGTCGGTCAGCGACAGCAAGAAGGTGGTAGAGATCTGCACGAAGTACGCGCAGAAGGGAATGTTCAACATCTTTCTCGCCGTCTTCTTCGCTACCCTTGCGTTCGCGTTCGTTGAGCCGTTCTTCTTTATCGGCTACCTGATCTCGATCGCGGTCTTCGGGCTGTACCAGGCCATCTTTATGGCCAATGCCGGCGGCGCCTGGGACAATGCGAAGAAGGTCGTCGAGGTCGACATGAAACAGAAAGGGACACCTCTGCACGACGCAACCGTGATCGGAGACACGGTCGGCGATCCGTTCAAAGACACTTCGTCGGTGGCAATGAACCCGGTGATCAAGTTCACCACGTTGTTCGGACTACTTGCTGTCGAGCTCGCGGTGACGCTCAGCAAGAGCAATCAGATGCTCGCCCACGTGCTGGCGGTCATATTCTTCACGGTGTCGATGACCTTCGTCTGGAGATCGTTCTATGGAATGAGGATCGAGTCAAAGACAGGCAACTGATTCACGCCTTCTTCTAACCGAAGAAAACGCCGCCTGGAAATGAGCGGCGTTTTCTATGCGTGGTACTGTTGCGCCAAGCTCATCAAACTGCTGTGTACCGTAACGTTTGTGATGGCGCCGCCGTTTCTTTAGGGGAACGCGCAATGCGGATTGGCGCGTTCCCTCCAAGCGGAGGGCGAGAGGCGAATTGACTGGCGGACCGTGACGTGCTGCGGCTCCCGCGCAAGTAAGGTGGGGGCCACACCCTGTTTGAGACAAAATGCGACCGGATCGCAGGGGGCGGGTGCGATCCGACCGCGCTCCATTTCGTGAGCAAGACCTTGAAAGCGCCCGGCAAGGTCCGGCACAACTTCCATGGCCCGATCATGCCGCGCCTGTCGTGAAGACACAGGTCCCGCCCGGGGTGATCGATATCAAGCACATCTGTGCCCGGGCATTCGTCCAGCTTGATCCAAAAGAGTATCCGGCGCTTCGCATTTACTACCAGAAAAATCGCAGCGTCCGATCAGCGATCGCTGAAACTGTTGCGAGTGGTAACTGACGCTCTTCGCGCACGATAATGAACGTGCATTTTCTCAAACGTTCCATGGAGGATGGCAACGAATTCGCACCGTCATTTCGGGACTATGGAACGAGTTGTCTGCATAACGAACTTTTCATCGAGGTCGCCGCCTGCAGATTTGCAAGGTTTCGTTAATTCGTGCCAAGATAATGAATGCTCGTTGTTCGATGTGCTACATCGAACTTAACGCAGCCGCGGGAACTGTGCGCTTACGATCGCCTTGGAGACGGCAGCTCGTAGTGGATCAATTAGCCTGTTAAACGCGCGCGGCACTTATGAAAGGCCGCTATCTAACAGATGATCATCACCTCCGGGTTGTGATTGGGTCTAACTGAACGACTCAAAGACGCTTTCCCGGATGAAGCCAGACGACCAAATCAAGTACAGAATCAGCTTGAACGCGTCCGTGGAAGCTTTTCGTTCATAGTTTTTTCATCGGCATGCAACCTTGTTCGGGGTATGGCTTATCTCATGTAGAGACAAAGCCACCCCTACACGGGCGGGGAATTCCTGTGCCATTTCAACCTGGGGTTCCGCGGAGAGGGGCGAATGAGACGTTCGCACGGTCAAGTTGTCTATGATGAGCCTTTTATCGCCGCACGCGAGATCTCAGGCGCTGCTGAAGGTATCTCCTATGCTCCGTTTGTGGTACAGGCAGAGCTGCCCGTTGACTGCTGGCATTATCGCTATCTCAAGCGCATGTTCGACGTGGTCGGGGCTGTGGTGATGCTGGCTGTTTTTCTGATTCCCGGAATCCTGATCGCGCTGGCCGTCCTGATGACTTCGCCATACCCGGTCTTTTATTCCGAGGAGCGCGTGGGGCGGAACGGCGTGCCGTTCCGGATATGGAAGTTTCGTTCGATGCGGCCTCATGCGCCGCACCACGCGCATGTGCTTCAGTGGAGAATGGACAAGCAAAGGCACGATCCGCGGGTAACGACAATCGGGCGCTTTCTGCGCCGCTGGAGTTTGGACGAAGTTCCCCAGGTGTTCAATGTATTGCGCGGCGAAATGTCTCTGATTGGTCCCCGACCCATCGTCAAAGCCGAGACATTCCATTACAAGCACTTGTTGTGCTTTTATCTAGCCGCGACACCAGGATTATCGGGTTTATGGCAGGTGTCCGGGAGAAGCGACCTCGATTATGAAGCACGGGCGCGCCTCGATGCTAAATATGTTCAGAACTGGACGCTTCTGGCGGACGTCAAGATACTTTTGCTGACCATTCCCGCTGTGCTCGGACGTGTTGGGGCCCGATAGACGGGTTGTCTGGAATCCGCTCGAGCGAACGACGCTTTCATCAATGAACCCGCTCCCTGACACGGGGTGGAAAATGTCTGGCGGAACGCCTTGATGGCAAACGTGAAAACCCTTTGTATCGATCTGCGCTGGATCGATGCATCGGGTGTGGGGATGTATATCAAGGGAATACTTCCCGGCCTGGTTGAGAATCTTCGCGACGTTTCGATCGTGGGGATCGGCGATACGGCTCGGCTGGCCGGCTTCTGCTGGAGCAAAGCCGATAACGTGCGGCTCGTGGATTGTCACGCGGGACGCTACGCGATACGAGAGCAATTCGAACTTCCTCGCGCCATCCCCGCTCGGACCGACCTCTTCTTTTCGCCGTATTACACAATTCCGCTTCTCTACCGGGGCCGAATGGCGGTGACCGTTCACGATATGAGCCACATGGTGATCTCCGAGATCGTGGGCAACTGGAAGAAGCGGAACTATGCAAGGCTGATGTATCGCACGGTGCGCCGAAGGGCTGCGGTGATCTTCACAGTCTCGGAATTTACCCGAAGGGAACTGCTTCGGCTCACCACAGGGCGGCGCGACGACAATATAGTTTCCACTCGCCTGGGTATATTCCCCGAATGGTATAGTGCGCGCGAGCGTCCCGGGCTTCGGACGCGCCCGTACTTCGTCTGCGTGGGAAACATCAAACCGTACAAGAACCTCGGGCGCATGATCGAGGCATTTCTGAGCGTGATGGGCCAAATCCCTCAGGAGATGGTGATTATTGGGCAGAGCGAAGGACTGATCACCGGGGAATCGCCGGACTTCTTCCAGCGAGTTCGATCCGCTTCCCACCGGGTGCATATGACAGGATTCGTCTCGCATGACGAACTGCTTTCGCTCGTTGGTCATGCAGACGCACTCATCATGCCGTCGTTGTATGAAGGGTTTGGATTTCCGCCCCTAGAGGCGATGGCGGCAGGAATACCGGTGGCCGTTTCACAAGCAGGATCACTTCCCGAGGTATGTGGAGCAGCCGCACTGTATTTTGACCCTCTCAGGATCGAAGACATTGCGAAATGCATGCTTGAATTAGCGTCACACTCCGCCATACGTGAGCGTCTCGTTACGGCGGGAAAGGAACAAAGCAAGAGGTACAAATGGGAATCGTGCGCGCGACTGACTGCCGAGGCATTACGAGCGTGTCTCGATGAGGGATGAGGTGGGATTCCGTTCCTCGCCCTTTTTGCATCGTATTCTGAAGAAGACTGGAAATCTCTAGACAAAGGCAGGAGCATCTTTAGCAGAACCCGGAAGACTCCAGGTGAAGAGCGGAAGCATCGAATCAACCCTTCCACTCTGTATTCAACATCTGTTGATCTTCACCAACGCTTTGCGAACTGCTGAGCCACCTTTGAGTACTGAAGTAGACGTAGTCTCGAGGGCGAGCCTCATTTGAGTCAAGTGGACCATATAGAGTTGCGTTGTCCCCCATAAGTTACTAAGTGGTAATAATCACCACAAACGCGGAGGTCGTTGCCCAACAATGCGTGTCCTGTTCCTCAATCCGCCATTTCATCCTCGGTATTCGAGGGAACAACGCAGTCCCGCAGTGACGAAGAGCGGCACGCTGTATTACCCAAAGTGGCTGGCCACAGCAGCGGGAGTGGCGCTCAAGCACGGGCATCAGGTCGATCTTGTCGATGCTCCTGCGTCGGGTGAAACCGTCCGGGCGATCATCGATCGCATCGAAGCCAAGAACTTCAATGCCGTCGTATGCGATACATCGACGCCAAGCATTCTGCATGACATCAAGGTTATTGAATCGCTGGTTGCCGAAAGGCCGTCGCTGCATGTTCTGCTGGTGGGGCGGCACGTGTCAGCGCTTCCGCGTGAGACACTAAATTCCTCGCCCGCATTGCAGGCCGTAGCGGTGCGCGAATACGAGTACACGGTTCGCGACTGGCTCGCGGCGCTCGATTGCGGAGCTGATTTCTCGAGCGTCGATGGACTGGTCTGGCGCCGGCAGCCAGGCGGAGAGATCGTGGCCAACAGGCAGCGCGCAGCCATCGAAAACCTGGACGAGCTCCCTTTTGTCACCGAGGTTTACAAGCGATTTCTGCACACCCGCGACTATTTCTATGGTCATTCGCTGTGGCCGCTCGTGGTGTTCGACACCAGCCGTGGCTGCCCGTATCACTGCTCGTTCTGCGTATATCCGCAGACTTTCAGCGGGCATGTGATGCGATTTCGCTCGGTCTCACATGTCGCCGATGAGTTTGAATTTGTCGCCCGCGAGATGCCGGAGATCAAGACGGTCATGCTCGAGGATGATACGTTCATCGTCAGCAAGCCTCGCACCCTGGAATTGGCGAATGAGCTTATCCGGCGCGGCAACAAGTTGCCATTTGACGCCAATTGCAGGGCAGATATCGGCGCGGATGTGGAATTTCTCAAGGTGGTGCACCGGGCAGGAGGGCGCCTATTCTGCGTCGGGTTCGAGAGCGGCGATGTGGATGTGATCCGCGGCATGCACAAGAACAACGACGACAGGCGCAACACAAAGTACCATGACGAGGCTTATCGCTTTGTTCGCCGTTGCCAGGAAGCCGGAATCATGGTGCATGGCTGTTTCATGGTCGGCAACCTGAACGAGACCCCGGGAAGCATGGAGAAGACCCTTCAATTTGCAAAGAGGCTGAGGCCGGATACGGCGCAGTTCTTCCCGATCATGGTTTATCCCGGTACGGTGGCTTACCAGGAAGCGAAGAAGCGTGAGTACATCCAGATCGAGACGTGGGATGCGTGGCTCACCAAGGACGGGCTGCACAACAGCGTGGTTACTCTTCCGAACATCACTCACGAGCAGCTGGTAAGCTTCTGCGATCGCGCGCGGCGCAAGTTCTATCTCGACCCCGTCTATATCGGGTATAAGTTGAAGCAATCTCTAAAGGACCGGCGCGAATTGCAACGCAATATCAAGGGGTTTCTTACCCTGTCGAAGTACCTGGTGCGCGGAAGCCAGCACCACAAGAATGGCCGACCTGACAAGCCGGTTGTAACGGGTGAATCCCAGGACGCTCCAGTCTGACAACCTGGCCTGAATAGGTCTGCGTGCAAGAGGGGTGACTTATCCGAGCCGATTCCGTTTCGATCATTGTTCCGACCTTAAATGGGGCGCTGCGCATCGGCGCGTGCATTGATGCACTGCGGAATCAGCGATGCGAAAGACAAGTAAACATCCTAGTGGTGGACGACGGATCGACAGACGGAACTGCTGCAGTCGTAAAGCAGTATGCGGACGTTCGACTAATCAAACAGAGCAATTCCGGTCCGGCTGGGGCCCGCAACCGCGGCGCGCTCGAGGCTGCAGAATCCATCATCCTGTTCACGGATGACGATTGTGTCCCGTTGCCGAATTGGGTCGAGGAGATGACGGCGCCATTCAGAGACCCTGACGTTGTGGGTGCAAAGGGTGTCTATCGGACCGAGCAAAGAGGTCTCATTGCCCGGTTTGTACAGATCGAGTACGAGGATCGCTATCGACTGGTCGCACGGCAACCGGATATCGATTTCATCGACACGTATTCTGCGGCATTCCGGCGCCAGCGCTTTCTCGAGATGGGCGGGTACGATACCTCGTTTCCGGTAGCGTGCGCAGAAGATGTCGAGCTTTCCTATCGAATGTCGGCGCGCGGCTGGAAGATGAGATTTGCGCCGAATGCGATCGTGCATCATGCCCACCCGGATAGCCTTGCGAGATATTTGCGAAAGAAGTACAAGTTTGCCTATTGGCGCATGCTGGCGGTGCGCAAGAATCCCGCCAAGGGCGTGAAGGACAGCCACACTCCACAGATCATGAAACTGCAACTACTGTTCGCGCCCGCGCTGGCGTTGGCGGCATTGTTGGACGCGGCGATGCACCCAGCGATCTCGGCCAGCGGCGTCATTACGGCCATATTCCTGCTGACCACGTTTCCGTTCGCGTTCCGGGCTTATCGAAAGGATGCCTTGGTCGGGTTGCTCTCGCCAGCATTGCTGGCACTCCGCGCAGGCGCGCAGATGATGGGTGTAACTGCTGGCCTGATCAATGCACGTGCCAGGCCAGTACCGCTCGAGAGCCAGTCAATGCAATGATGGAACCCTGTTGCAGAGAGGTTGTGTGCATCTCAATCCATGATCTTTCATCGCGAGCCATTTCATGAATTGGACCAACGACTGCTACGTATGTTGCATGGTGGCGGCTCCGCAATATTGAACCGGGGTCTCGCAATGCTGGTTAACCTTGCCACTCTTCCCCTGCTCTTAAGATACCTGGGCGCGCAGCGATATGGGATTTGGGTAACCGTGAGTACAACGGTCGTGATGCTGGCTGTGCTCGATCTCGGTATCGCCAGCACCTTGACTAATCATATTTCGAGAGCGCAAGCAGCCAGGAATGCGCTGGCCGCTAGAGTCTATTACACCACGGCGTTTTGGATTATGGCAGCGCTTGCCGTTGCCATTGCTTTTGCCTTCTTATTGGTGAACCACTTCATTTCCTGGAACTCAGTGCTGAGACTGCATGATCAGAGAGCCACGCAGGACGCTGAATGGTGCGTGATCACATCGGTAAGTTTCTTTTTGATCAATTTGCCTCTTGGTCTCGCCAATCGCGCATTGGCGGGATACCAGTTAGTTCATGTGGGCAACTATTTTGGCACAACCAACAGCGTTCTCGGTCTGATAGCGATTGTGTCAGGGATATCATTCAGATTCTCTCTTCCCTTGCTTATGGCGTTCTATTGTGGAGCGATGCTTTTAGGAACGATAGCAATGAATCTCTGGCTCTGGCTAGTGAGGGATCCTCCACTACGGCCGCATCCCATTAGGATCGAGAAAATGGCTGGAGGCGATCTATTGTCGCAAGGGAGTCTATTCTTCCTGCTGCAAATTACCGGATTAGTGGTATTCAACTCAGACAATCTGGTGATTGCGCACTATGCAGGTGCCACCGAAGTAACGCCTTATAGTACCGCCTGGAGATTGTTTGGATATGCTTCAATGCTAAATACGTTTCTGTTGCCATCGCTGTGGTCAGCTTATGCAGACGCTCACCATTCCGGCGACAAGCGCTGGCTGCGCGAAAAATACAGAGACATCTCGCGCCTCAATGTTGTTTCAGTCAGTGTTATCGCCGTTCTGCTCGCGGTTGGAGGCCGATCGCTGATTCGGGTATGGGCCGGAACACCAGCGGTACCCAATCAACTGCTCCTATGGACCATGGCGCTGTGGGCGATCCTATATTCGGTAACAACGAATCAGGCCGCTCTCTTCGCGGCTACCCAGCGTTTGCGCATCCAGACGATATCTGCGGTGGTGGCAGCAATTGCCAACTTGTGGCTGTCTATCTATCTGATTCAACGCATCGGTACACTCGGAGTTATTATCGGCAGCATCGCATCCTACGCTGTTTTCATTCTCATTCCTCAAAGTCTCGAGGTGCAGAGAATTCTTCGCCCTACTCGGGAGGTGGACGCATTGTTATGACCACGGTGTGGAGCCTGGTGCCTTCGTCTATCAGATTCAGGGTGCGAAGTCTGGTGGCCGGTAAACTATTCCGGCTGTTTACTAGACGATCTTCGGCTCCCGCTGCGCATGTTGAATGCCGGCGCATCGCAATCGTGTACCTCATCCCCAATTTAGGTGATTGCGTAATGGTGTTTCCGCTATTGGACGCATTGCGGCACGACAATCCCGATATCGAAATATCGTGTTTCACCTTTGCAGGAGGTCAAATTCTAGGCAATCATCCAGCAGTGGACCGGCACTATTCTCTTTCCAAAGGGATAACGGATCGCTTCACGAGGCTTGGCACGTTGGGGTGGATAATCTCGATTTGGCTGTGGTGGCGGCGCGATCTGAGGGAACTCTACTTTGATAAATGCATTCTATTGCGCGGTGGAGTTGATCCCTTTGGGTCGGCACATCTGGCTTGGTTGCTTGGTGGACGTGAAAGGATTGGCT
>Ga0335080_10005077_pt1 | contig 13491 bp, 7 predicted proteins | sample Lox_Sample_34_FD_206720 | JGI IMG/M metagenome (GOLD analysis project Ga0335080, IMG submission 206720) | Soil microbial communities from Loxahatchee National Wildlife Refuge, Florida, United States - Lox_Sample_3.4 | ecosystem: Environmental > Terrestrial > Soil > Wetlands | place: USA: Florida... | reverse complement strand
GGCCCCGCGGGCTTGGTCCTGCTCGTGGCCGCGGTGAACGTCAGCAACCTGCTTCTCGCGCGGGCAGCGACCCGGGAGAAGGAGATCGCCGTGCGTGCCGCCATGGGCGCCTCTCGGTCGCGCCTCGTCCGGCAGCTGCTCGGCGAGAGCGCGTGGCTCGCCCTGGGAGGTGGCCTCGGCGGGCTGCTCCTCGCGATCGTGGGCATCCATCTCATCCGAGCCACGGCGCCTCCCGTCGTCGCGGACCGCATGGCGTTGAACCTCCACGTGGTCGCCTTCGCAACGCTGCTCACTCTCACGACGCCCCTCCTCTTCGGCCTTCTGCCCGCTCTGCACTCCTCGCGCCCGGATCTCACCGATGCGCTGAAAGAGGGGTTCCGGAGGCCGGTCCTGGCCCATCGGCAGTACCGCCTCGCGGATCTCCTGGTCGTCTCCGAGGTGGCCTTTGCGGTGGTGCTCGTCATCACGTCGGTGTTCTGGCTGCGCTTCTTCTGGCAGCTCGAGCACGTCGAGCTGGGCTTCGACGCGGAGCGACTCCTCGTCGCCGACCTCTCGTTGACGTCCGCGCGGTATGCGGCCGACGAGGCCCGTCTGGCCCTGGCCAGAGAGCTGGTGGAGCGCACCCGCGCGCTCCCCGGGGTCGAGGCTGCCGGCCTTGCCGACGCCCTTCCCGGGATCGCCGAAGGGGCGAGGGTCGTGACCATCGAGGGCCGGAGGGGCACCGACGCTCCGGGGATCCGGATCGAGCTCTTCAGGGTATCCGGCCGAAGGCCCGTGCTTTCGCCCGTCGCAGTGAGCCCTGGCTTCCTCGCCGCCCTGGGGATCCCCCTGCGGCGCGGGCGCGACATCGCGGAGCAGGATGCTGCCGGGACTCTCCCTGTTGCGCTGGTGAGCGAGACTGCGGCGAAGGCCTACTGGCCGGGCGAGGACGCCCTCGGAAAGCGCTTCAAGTTCGGCGAGGGGGACTCGAAGGAGCCCTGGATCGTGGTCGTCGGCGTCGTCGGCGACGTCATGACGATTCCCGGCCTCCACGTGCCTTCGGTGCACGTCCTTCTACCCTACGCCCAGGCTGCAGGGAGCCATGTGACCCTCGTCGCCCGCACGGCCTTTCGTCCAGGAATGGCCGCGAGGAGCATCCGCCAGTTGGTCCAGGTCCTCGACCGGGAGCTACCGCTCGACTCTCTGCAGACGCTCGAGGAGCGGCTCGGGGCCCGCTTCCGCGAATCGCATTTCGTGGTCGGCTTCGTCGGCCTGTTCGCCGTCCTGGCTCTCCTCTTGTCCGCGATCGGCGTCTTCGCCGTGGCCAGCCACTCGGTGGCTCAGCGGACGCGGGAGATTGGCCTGCAAATGGCGCTGGGGGCGCCCGCACGGGACCTGGTCCTCTCGGCCGTCGGGAAGGGGCTGGCCCTCGTCGCCGCCGGGTTCACGCTCGGCCTGGCCGGGATGCTCGTCGCTACTCGCCTTTCATGGAACGAGGTGCTACCGATCGCGCTCCTCGATCCGCTCTTGTGGGGTGGCGTCCTGCTGCCACTCGCCGGTGCCGCCGCCGCGGCCTTCTACTGGCCGGCCCGCCGTGCCACACGGGTCGATCCCGCCTTTGCCCTGAGGCAGGAGTAGGAGCTCAGGGGCCGTTCCCGGCCAGGAACAGCGAGTAGGCCGGGTTGCCCTCCTCGGACACCGACGGGTAGCCGAGGCGGTCCAGGAAGCCCCGGAGCTCGGCGATCTCCACCTCCGGGACCTCGAACGCGGCCAGCACGCGGCCGAAGTCGGCCCCGTGGTTGCGGTAGTGGAAGAGGCTGATGTTCCACCGCCCGCCGAGCTTCTCGAGAAACTCCATGAGCGCACCCGGCCGCTCGGGGAACTCGAAGCGGTAGAGCCGCTCGTCTCGCGCCGGCGCACGTCCTCCGACCATGTACCGGACGTGCAGCTTGGCCATCTCGTCGTCGGTGAGGTCGAGGGTGGCGTAGCCGCGCTCGCGGAGGGCGGCCGCCACGGCCAGGCCGTCCCCCCGCGAGGCGGTCTTGAGCCCCACGAAGATGTGGGCCGCGTCGCGCCCGGCCAGCCGGTAGTTGAACTCGGTCACGACGCGGGGGCCGATCGCGGCGCAGAACTCGCGGAAGGCCCCCGGCCGCTCCGGGATCGTGACACCCAGGAGCGCCTCGCGCGCCTCGCCCACCTCCGCGCGCTCCGAGACGAAGCGCAGGCGGTCGAAGTTCATGTTGGCGCCGCTCAGGACCGCGACCAGGCGCTTCCCGCCCGTCCCCGCGCGCGACGCCCAGGCCTTGAGGCCGGCCACGGCCAGCGCGCCGGCCGGCTCCATGACGCTGCGCGTCTCGTCGAACACGTCCTTGATCGCGGCGCAGATCTCGTCGTTCGTCACCCGGACGACGCCGTCCACGCACTCCCGCGCGATCTCGAAGGTCCTCTCCCCCACCTCGCGCACGGCGACCCCGTCGGCGAAGATCCCGACCGTGTCGAGCCTCACCCGCTCCCCCGCCTCGAGCGAGCGGTACATCGCGTCCGCCTCGAGGGGCTCGACGCCGAAGACCTCGACCGCCGGCATGAGCGCCTTGACGTAGCCCGCGATCCCGGCGATCAGCCCGCCGCCCCCGACGGGGACGAAGACGGCGTCCAGACGCCCGTGGCACTGGCGCAGGACCTCCTCCCCGATCGTGCCCTGGCCGGCGATCACGAGCGGGTCGTCGAACGGGTGGACGAACGCGAGGCCCGTCTCGGCCACGAGGCCGTCGCAGCGGACCTTCGCCTCCGAGTAGCTGTCCCCGGCCAGGACCACCTCCGCCCCCATCGCCCGCACCGCCTCGACCTTGATCTCGGGCGTCGTCTTCGGCATGACGATGACGGCCCGCAGGCCGAGGTGGCGCGCGGAGAAGGCGACCCCCTGGGCGTGGTTGCCCGCGCTCGCCGCGATCACGCCCCGCGCGCGCTCGACGGCGTCCATGTGGGCGATGCGGTTGTAGGCTCCCCGCAGCTTGAAGCTGAAGACCGGCTGCAGGTCTTCCCGCTTGAGGAGCACCTCGGCCCCGAGCCGCCGCGAGAGGCGGGGCGCGGGGTCGAGGGGCGTCTCGCGGGCCACGTCGTAGACGCGGCTCGTCAGGACGTCGTGCAGGAGCGATCTCGAGAGGCCGCCGTCCATTCGATGAACGCGGAGGCTACGCCCCCGCGCGCGCTCCTGTCAACGCACGGCTACGCGCTCGGCCTGCGCGGGTCTGCGTCCGGCTTCGGGGAGGGCGCCGGCCGGGGCGCCCTCCCCCGCGTCAGAAGGCGCCGCCGAAGGAGTAGACGAGGCCCACGGCCAGCGTGGTCTGGGTCTTCTTCTTCGTCCCACTGTCCGAGGGAAAGATGGGCTCGGCCCCGAAGTCGGTCCGGTACTCGAGGCGGGCCTTCAAGGCGCCGGCGATCGTGTGATCGCTGGTGACCGTGATCTCCTGGGCCGTGGTCCCGAAGGTCATGAAGCCGCCCTTCGTGTCGTCGAGGTACTCGTAGCGGCCGACGATCGCCCACGAGGGACACGCCTGGTACTTCGCGTACGCCGCCAGGCCCCACCACTTGGTGTCGCCCTCCTGGCCGTAGTCGAGGTTGCCCATGAGACTGAGCTTCGGGGTCGCGTTGTAGGTGAGCGTCGTGTCGAAGAGGTTCCGGTTCTTGTCCGAGCCGGGCGTCTCCTTGCCGACCATGTAGTTCCCGACCCAGTTCAGCTTGTCGTTCGGCTTCAAGGTGAGGCTCAGGGCGACGGTCTTGTTCCCGTTGATCTCGCTCGAGTTGTTCCACCCGTTCACGAGCAGGGCCCCGACCGCGACCTTCGGGGTCGCGTTGTAGGTTGCCCTCAGCCCGACGTGATAGTACGGGATCGCGTAGCCGAAGAGGACCGACCGCGTGTAGTTCCAGTTGTCCTGTGACTCGATCACCTCCGCGCCAAGCGGCGACACGAACTTCCCCGCGTCCCACTGCACCTTGCCGGTGAGGAGGCTCAGGTACGCCTGCTGCACGTGCTCGTAGATCTCCTTGCCGTCGCTCGCCGGCTCGAAGGACGCCACGATGTCGGCCGTCTTGCCGAAGTCGAGGTCGGCCCGGAAGCCCACGCGGCTGTCGGTGGTGGGAGCTTTCGTGAAGGCCACCTCGGCCAGGCTCAGGGAGAAGGTGTTGTGCTGGATGTCGAACACGCGCAAGGAGGGGTCGACCTTGTTGAAGTTGTACTCGTAGTAGGTGTCGACGAACCCCGTGACCTGTACCTTCGCGGGGGCGGCGGGGGAGGCGGCCGGCTCCGGCGTCGCCGCCGGCTGCGGGTCCTGGGCGCGAGTGGGCAACGCGGCGATTGCGAGGAGGGCGACGGCGAGGCTCACGGCACGCACGACCGACGTGCAGTCGCGTGTCATAATCGTGCTACTCCTTGGTAACTGTCGGGACAACGGAGCGGCGCGCCGCAGCCACGGCGCGCCGCCGGATTCAAGCGCGGTCTCGAGTCATCTCCCTCCTTCCGCGGGCGTCTCCACCGTATAGGCGGAGGAGCGGCCGGCGGCCAGGGCGAACTCGGGATAGGCGAGGGCGCCCATCTCGGGCAGGTCCAGGCCGGCGAGCTCCGTCTCCGCCGACACCCGGTTGCCCATGACCTTGTCCAGGACCTTGAAGAACACGTAGAACATCATGAAGACGAAGACGAAGCAGGTGAGGGTCCCGATCACCTCGGCCAGGAACTGCTTCGGGGCGCCGTAGAAGAGCCCCGTCACCGTGCCCGGGACGCCGTTCCAGCCGTCGCCGTACTGGCCGTCCGCGAAGAGGCCGAGAGAGAGGACGCCCCAGGCCCCGTTCGTGCCGTGCACCGAGATCGCGCCCACCGGGTCGTCGACCTTCAGCGTGCCCTCCACGAAGAAGACGGACCAGCACACGAGGACGCCGGAGATCGCCCCGATGAGCACGGCCGCCGGCGCGGTGACGAAGGCGCAGGGGGCGGTGATCGCGACGAGGCCGGCCAGCATCCCGTTCGCCATCATCGAGGGGTCGGGTTTGCCGAACTTCCACATCATGTAGATCATCGCGGTGAGGGCCCCGCCGGCGGAGGCGAGCATGGTGTTCGTGGCCACGACGCCGATGCGGAGATCGGTGCCGGCCAGGGTCGAGCCGGGGTTGAAGCCGAACCAGCCGAAGGCGAGGATGAAGGTCCCCACGATGGCCATCGGGATGTGGTGGCCGGGGATCGCCACCGGCTTGCCGCTCCGGTCGAACTTCCCCATCCGCGGCCCGAGCGCCTTCGCCCCGGCGAGCGCCGCCACCCCTCCCACCATGTGTACGACCGAGGAACCGGCGAAGTCCACGTGGCCGTGGCCGAGGCCGAAGTTGGCCCCGAGCTGCGAGAGCCACCCGCCGCCCCAGACCCAGTTGCCGAAGAGGGGGTAGACGACCATCGACATGTAGAACCCGTAGACGACGAACGAGGACCACTTCCAGCGTTCGGCCATGGCCCCGGTCGGGATCGTGACCGCCGTGTCCATGAAGACCATCTGGAACAGGAAGAGGGTGAAGACCCCGACGTCGTACACGTCGGCCCCCATGAAGAAGCCGCCGGTGCCGAAGATCCCGAAGGGCTTCCCGAACAGGTTGAGGGCGAACTCGTGGGTCAGGGGCGGGGTGCCCCCGAGCGAGGCGACCGCCCCCACCCCTCCCATCTGGAGCGCGAACCCGCACACCCAGTAGCCGAGCATGCCGATCGGGTACACCATGAAGTTCATCGACATGGTGTGGGCGGCGTTCTTCGCCCGGGTGAAGCCCGTCTCCACCATCGCGAACCCGGCCTGCATGAACATGACCAGGAAGCCGGTGATCAGCGTCCACACGATGTTGATCGCGATCTTGTTGTGGCCCACGGTGTCCATGACCTCGGTCAGGGTGGGCTTGGCCGCGTCCTTGACGGTGACGTCGGCCGCGGTGCCGGTCGTGGCGCCCGTGGGGTCGGGGCCGCGCGGGGTGGGGGCCGGCGTGGGCGCGGGGGCAGGTGCCGGCGCCGCGGCCGCCGTCGCCGGGGCCGGGGTCGCGGCGGGGGTCGTGTCGGGGGTCTGGGCATGCAGGCGCCGGAGCTGCGACACCCCGAGCATCAGCACGATGCCGATGCCGAAGCTCACGAACACCCGCCGGCCCCGGCTCAACGCAATCGGTGACTTCACAGCGCCTCCTCTCCCCGCTCGCCGGTGCGGATCCGGACCGCGGTCGTGAGATCGGTCACGAAGACCTTCCCGTCGCCGAACTTGCCGGTCTTCGCCGTGGCGAGGACGGCCTCGATCGCCTTCTCCACCAGGTCGTCCGCGAGGACCACCTCGATCTTGACCTTGGGCAGGAAGTCCACCTTGTACTCGCTGCCCCGGTAGGTCTCGGTGTGGCCCTTCTGGCGACCGAAGCCCTTCACCTCGCTCACCGTCATGCCCACGATCCCCACCTCCTGGAGCGCGGATTTCACCGCGTCCAGGAGGTGAGGGCGCACGATCGCCTCTACTTTCTTCATTCCTCCTCCTTGGGTTGGGTCGTCGGCCGGCCGCCGAGGGCGGCGAGCAGCGCCTCCTCGGTCGCGGCCAGCTCCGACGGGGCGAGCTTGCCGCCCGCGCCGGTCACGTAGAACACGTCGAGGGCCAACGCCTTCGCGGTCGCGATCTTCGCGAAGCTGATGTCGAGCCCGAGGCGGGCCAGCGTGTGCGCGATCGTCCACGCGAGGCCGGGGCGGTCCTGGGCCTTCACCTCGATGACGGTCGAGGTGGCCGAGCTCTCCTGGTCGAAGCGCACCGAGGGACCGCGGGCGGCGCGGCCCAGGGCCCGCCGGCCGTTCGGCGGGTTCTTCCGCAGCCAAGCCGCGACCGCGGACGGGACGTCGTGCGTCCCCGCGAGGGCGGCCACCACGTCGCGCTCGACGCGGGCGCGGCGTTCCGGCCTGACCGGTCCCGGCGACGACACCTCGGAGAGGCAGAACGTGTCGATGACGACGCCGTCCCGCCGGTTGAAGAGGTCGACGGAGAGGATGTTGACCCCGTGCGCGGTCAGCGTGCCGGCGACCGTGGCCAGGAGGCCGGGCCGGTCGCCGGTGACGAGCGTCATCTCGGTGCCGGAGCCGCGCTCGAGGTCGCGCCAGTCGAAGACGGCGGAGGCTTCGCCGCGGCCCGAGATCAGGCGGAAGTGGCGGGCCATGTGGGCGGCGTCGGTCGCCCGCAGGTAGCGCTCGGGGACGAGGGCGAAGTGGCGCTCGAGCTCGGCGGTTTCGAACTCGCGGGCCAGGCCCTCGATGGCCCGCGCCCGGGCGGCCTCGAGCGGGTCCCCCTCCACCGGGTGTCCGGCGAGGTGCCGGCGGGTGCGGTCGTAGAGCTCCCAGAGGAGCGCCCCCTTCCACTCGTTCCAGATCCCGGGGGCCACCGCGCGGTGGTCGGCGTAGGTGAGGACGTGGAGGAGGTTCAGCCGGTGCACGCTCCCCACCCGCCCGGCGAAGGACGCGACGAGCGCGGGCTCGGTGATGTCGCGGTGCTGCGACACCTGGGACATCTCGAGGTGGGTGGCGACGAGGAAGAGGACGTCCTCCGCCGACCGCTCGTCGAGCCCGAGCTGGGCCGAGATCCGCGGCACCATGCGCGCGCCGCGCTCGACGTGGCCGCCGCCGTGCCCCTTGCCGATGTCGTGGAGCAGCATCCCCAGGTAGAGCGGCGCGGTGTCCTCGACCTCGTCCAGGATCCGGCCGAAAGGCCTTACCGCGGCCTCGGTGCCGGAGGCGACTTCGTCGATCGCCTCGATCGCCCGCAGCGTGTGCTCGTCGACCGTGTAGCGGTGGAAGAGGTCGTGCTGGACGAGAAAGGTCACCCGGCCGAACTCGGGCAGGAAGCGGCCGAGGAAGCCCGTCTCGTGCATGGCGCGGAGGGCGAGGCCGACCCGTCCCCGCCAGCGCAGCACGTCCACGAAGGCCGCCGCCGCCTCCCTCGAGGCGCGCAGCGTGCGGTCGACCAGGGAGAGCCGTGCCCGGATGGCTTGGGCGAGCTCGTCGGAGAGCGGCGCTCCCTCGGCCTGGGCGGTGGCGAATGCGGCGAGGAGGCCCGGGCCGGTGTCGAGGAGGGCGGGGGACTTCGCCCGCAGCCGGCCGTCGCGCACCTCGAAGTCGCGGCCCGGGCGTCGGCCGCGGAGGGCGGCGAAGAGGCGCCGCGGGGCCTCCGGGGCGGGCCGGAGCACGACGCTCCGGAAGACCTCGTGGAGGATCGACGCGCGGCGGTAGTAGTCGCGCATGAAGAGCTCGGACGCCAGGAGCCCCCGGCTCTCCTCGTAGCCGAGGCTCTTCGCGACCGCGGGCTGGAGGTCGAGGGTGAGCGTGTCCGTCTTCCGCCCGGTGGCGAAGTGAGCCTCGGCGCGCACGCGGAGCAGGTAGTCGTAGGCGCGGCGCGCGGCCTCGAAGTCGCGCTCGGAGAGTACGCCGGCGGCGGACAGCTCGCCGAGGCCGCGGCTCCCGTGGCGCGCCTGGGCGACCCAGAGCACGGCGTGGAGGTCGCGGAGGCCGCCCACGCCCTCCTTCACGTTCGGCTCCTGCACGCACACCGCCCCGCTGACGCGGGCGTGGCGCTCGGCCACGTCCGCCCGGAGCGCGTCGAGGAAAGCCTCGCCCGACCTGCGGTCGCGCCGGATCGCGTTGTCGAGGGCACGGTCGAGCGCCCCGAAGACCGCCGTGTCCCCCGTCACGAGTCGGGCCTCGGCGAGCGCCGTCCGCGAGTGGAGGTCGCTCCGGGCCTCCTCGAGGCACTCCGCGACCGTCCTGTAGCTGTGGCCGACGGTGAGCCCCACGTCCCAGAGGAGCTGGAGGACCTGCTCCACGAACCGCCGCACCGCTTCGGCGGCCCGGCCCTGGTGGAGGAAGAGCAGGTCCACGTCGGAGAAGGGGGAGAGCTCGCCCCGGCCGTAGCCGCCGAGAGCGACGACAGCGCAGCCCTCGAGGGCGACGCGGGCCGACGGGACGGCTTCTTCCACGGCGATCCGGCACGCGTGGGAGACCACCTGGTCCACCTGGTAGCTGCGGGCGGAGGCGATCTCCAGGCCGCCGAGGCCGAAGCGGTGGCGCATCCGGAGCCGGTCGGTCTCGAGCTTGAGGAAGCGCTTGAACGAGGAGAGACGCTCGCGGGGGTCCGCGGGAGCCGCCGCGTCCAGGAGACGCTGACGGGCGTGGGCCTCGATCTGCCCCCGGTCGATCCTCATGATGGTCGGAGTCGAATCCACGACCCGTGCCGGGAGCCCAGGCGATCGACCCGAGGTCCTCTCGACCGTCAACTCACTGATCTAGAGGATGTTGGATCGACAGTCGATTACCAGGTGAGAACTCGACCAACCTACAGGAATGTCGGAATGAGATTTCAGAGCGCCAACCCTGTCGCCCCCGAGGCGGCGCCGCCCACCCTCCGCGAGCGGGCCCGCCGCCTTCGGCCTCCCCTCCGTCCCGCCGGCCGCGACATGACATCGCTCGATCGGGACGACCGGGACGACTTCGTCGCAAAGGCGGTCGACGCGCGACAAGAATGTCGGCGCGCCGCCGGCCTCCTCACGCCGAGTGCGCGTCGGTCACCGCCCCCCGGGCCGCGCTCCCCACGACGCGCGCGTACTTCGCGAGCACGCCCCGCGTGTAGCGGGTAGCGGGCGGCGCCCACGCCGCCCGGCGGCGGGTGATCTCGGCCTCGTCGACCTCGAGCTGCAGGAGACGGCGGTCGGCGTCGATCGTCACCCGCTCGCCCTCCCGCACGAGGGCGAGGGCCCCGCCCACCGCCGCCTCCGGAGCCACGTGGCCGACCACCAGCCCGTACGTCCCGCCCGAGAAGCGGCCGTCGGTGACGAGGCCGACGGAGTCGCCGAGTCCCGACCCGATGATGGCCGAGGTCGGCGACAGCATCTCCCGCATTCCCGGCCCGCCCTTCGGCCCCTCGTACCGGATGATCACCACGTCCCCCGCCCGGATCCGTCCCCCGAAGATCGCCTTCACGCAGTCCTCCTCGCGGTCGAAGACGCGCGCCGGACCGGTGATGGCCCGGTGCTTGATGCCGGTGACCTTGGCCACGGCGCCCTCCGTGGCGAGGTTGCCGCGAAGGATGGCGAGGTGGCCCTCGGCGTAGAGCGGGCTCGACCAGGGCCGGATCACCTCCTGGCCGGCCGGGGGCTCCGGTGGAACTCCGGCGAGCGTCTCCGCCACCGTCTTGCCGGTGACGGTGATCGACCCTCCGTGGAGCCCGCCGTGGTCGAGCAGCATCCGCATGACCTGCGGGACGCCGCCCGCGCGGTGGAAGTCGGTGGCGACGAACCGGCCGGACGGCTTGAGGTCGCACAGGACCGGCACGCGGGCCCGGACCGTCTCGAAGTCGTCGAGGGCCAGGGGGACCTGTGCCGCGTGAGCGATCGCGAGCAGGTGGAGGACGGCGTTCGTGGAGCCGCCGATCGCCATGACCACCGCGATGGCGTTCTCGAAGGCCTCCCGGGTGAGGATCCTCCGTGCGGTGAGGCCCGTCCGGACGGCCTCGGCGAGGACGCGCGCCGACTCGGCCGCGCTCTCCGCCTTCTCCGCGTCTTCCGCGGCCATGGTCGACGAGCCCCGGAGGCTCATGCCGAGCGCCTCGAAGGCCGAGGACATGGTGTTGGCGGTGTACATCCCGCCGCAGGCCCCCGCCCCCGGGATGGCCTTCCTCTCGATCGCGTCGAGCTCGGCCTTGGGCAGCTTCCCCGCCTCGTACTGGCCGAGGGCCTCGAAGACGCTCACGATGTTGAGGTCGCGGCCCTCGTGGCAGCCCGGCTTGATCGTGCCCCCGTAGACGAAGACGGCCGGGATGTCGAGCCGGGCGAAGGCGATCATCGCCCCCGGCATGTTCTTGTCGCAGCCGCCGACGGCGAGGACACCGTCCATCGCCTGGGCGTTGCACACGGTCTCGATCGAGTCCGCGATCACCTCCCGCGAGACGAGGGAGTACTTCATGCCCTCGGTCCCCATCGAGATCCCGTCGGAGACGGTGATCGTCCCGAAGACCTGGGGCATCGTCCCCGCCTCGCGCAGCGCGGCCATGGCCCGATCGGCCAGGGGTGCGATCCCGACGTTGCAGGGGGTGAGGTTGCTGTGGGCGCTCGCGACGCCGACGATCGGCTTCTGGAAGTCGGCGTCGCCGAAGCCCACCGCCCGGAGCATCGAGCGGTTGGGGGCGCGCTCGTCGCCCTCGGTGATGGCCAGGCTGCGGCGGGGATTCGTCATTCGATCCTCCAGGACGCCGCCCATCTTAATCCGGGCGTGCTACCCTCGGCCCGCGGAGGAGGGATGGCGCGGGTCGAGGGACGCTCTGGACCAGCGACGGGGACCGTTCGCCGCCGGACATGAGGAGCCTGACCGTCGTCAGCCCGGCCTGCGACGAGCAGGAGACGATCGCCGACTTCCACGCCGAGCTGCGCCGCGCGCTGGCCTCGGTGGCCGACCGCTGGCGCTCGACCGTCCTCTACGTGGTGGACGGCGGCACCGACGGGACCCTGGACATCCTGAAGGGCGTCGCCGCCGCCGACCCCTCGGTGCGGGTGCTCGCCCTCTCGGCCCGCTTCGGCCAGCAGGCGGCGATCCTCGCCGGCCTCGACCACTGCGACTCGGACGCCGTGGTCATGATGGACGCCGACCTGCAGCACCCGCCCGCTCTCGTCCCGGAGCTGCTCGCCGCGCACGAGCGCGGGTTCGACGTCGTCTACACGGTCTGGGACGGCACCCCGGACGTCCCTCTCGCGAAGCGCCTCACCGCGCGGTGGTTCTACCGGCTGCTCGGCGCCCTCGCCGAGACTCCCGTGCACCAGGGAGCGGCGGACTTCCGTCTCGTCTCCCGTCGCGTGGTCGAGGTCTTCCAGCGCGGCATCCGGGAGCGAGGCCTCTTCCTGAGGGGCCTCTTCGTCTGGGTCGGCTTCCGATCCTGCGCGGTGCCGTTCCGGGTGGGCCCCCGCCGGGCCGGGCGCTCCAAGTACTCCTTCTCGAGGATGCTGCGCTTCGGCCTCGGGGGCATCGTCGCATTCAGCCGCGCCCCGCTGCGGGCGGCCGCCGTCGCCGGTGCGTTGGTCTTCGGCCTGGGCCTCGCCGCGGCGGCGTGGGGAGCCTGGCCGCTTCTCCGGTCCGGGAGCCCGCCGGCGTGGGCCCTGCCGTTCGCCATCCTCACCCTCGTGAGCGGCACCCAGCTCGTCTTCCTCGGGATCGTCGGCGAGTACCTGGGAGCGGTGCTGGACGAGGTGCGCGCGCGGCCTCACTACATCGTCGCCGAGAGGATCGGGTTCGCGCCGGGCCGCGAGACCCCCACCGTGGACGAGCCCTGCTGAAGAGGACTCCGCCTTGCTGCTAACCGGAGTTCGGAGACGGGGACACCGAGGTCGCCGTCCAAGATCGTGCCTCCTCCCGGGGAGGATTCGAGTTCTCTGTTGGGGGACGTACGACACCTCGAAACCCCGGACCCGCATCCTCCGCAACGGTTTGGGGGCCATCGGTATCACTCTCCACGAATGTCATGCGACGTTGTGGGAGGGGATCGAGGACAAGTCCCAGGTCATCGGCCTCGCGCATCGCCTGCGACTGCTCATCCGGTGGCTCAGCCGCTATCCGGTCCTGCTGTGGCTCTTCCTGCGCACCCCGCGCCCCGACATCGTCCTGGTCGGCTTCCCGGGCGTGCTTGACGTGATCGCTGTGGCGCCCCTGGCTCGCCTGCGTCGGGTTCCCATCGTGTGGGACATGTTCATGTCCCTCTACGACACGGTGGTCCTGGATCGTCGGCTGATCACCGAGGCCGGCCTCGGCGCGCGCCTGCTCCACCGGCTCGAGGGTTTCGCCCTCCGCCTGGCGGATCTCGTCTTTCTCGACACGGAGGCGCACGCTCGGCGTGTGGAAAGCCTGTATGGGCTCCCCGTCGGGCATTGCGGTGCGGTGTGGGTGGGCGCGGAGCCAATGCAGTTCCGGGTCCCCCCGCCCCCCGCCCGCGCGCGAGCGCCCGGCGCGCGGTTGAACGTCCTGTTCTACGGACAGCTCATTCCGCTCCACGGCATCGAGACCATCGTGGGGGCGGCGCGCCTCCTGCGTGAGGAGGCGATCGAGTGGACGATCATCGGCCGTGGTCAGGAGGGAGCCACCTTGCGCCGCCTGCTGACCGCGACGCCCGTGCCTAGGCTGCGCTGGATCGAGTGGGTGGCCTACGCGGACTTGAAGCACTGGATCGCCGAGGCCGATGTGTGCCTGGGCATCTTCGGGACGTCGGAGAAGGCAGCGAGCGTGATTCCAAACAAGGTGTTCCAGGTCGTGGCCGCCGGCCGGCCCCTCATCACGCGGGACTCGCCGGCGATACGCGAGCTGCTCTCCCCGACGCCCGGCTGCGTGTCCCTCGTGCGGCCTGGTGACGCTGCTGCGCTGGCCGATGCGGTTCTCGAGCACGCGGAGCGGGCGACGAAGCCCGGGCCCGACGGCTGCCACGCCTTGCTCGCCAGCCG